>Ga0307477_10000058_pt1 | contig 163425 bp, 154 predicted proteins | sample atmos_gasesECM2C_FD_203316 | JGI IMG/M metagenome (GOLD analysis project Ga0307477, IMG submission 203316) | Hardwood forest soil microbial communities from Morgan-Monroe State Forest, Indiana, United States - atmos_gasesECM2C_515 | ecosystem: Environmental > Terrestrial > Soil > Temperate...
GCCCGGGCGACCGCGAAACAAGTAGAAGTCGCAGATGTTGATGCGGGGATCTTCTTTTGCGGTAGGCGTATCGAAATGATGCGACATGGCGAATCTTCTCCTAAAGGGTTAGATGCGAGGCCAAAAGGTCGATCGCTCGGATGCGGGGCCGATGGGGCGATCATCCTTGACATCCTCAACCTCATCGGAAGATTTTTCAAGTTTGGAATGGAAACGAAGCAATTCCCAAGTCTGGTAAACGCGCTTACCGGAGAAATCGGCCCGATCCTCAATGTCTGACGCGAAACGATTTGGCACTTCGTGCGTATAGTAGATTGCGGGTGTTCGGAAGGAAGGTCCTTTACGACCCCCATGGTGGCACGATTTCCCGAAAGGAGTTTTATGAACAAAAGACTCGGTTTTGTGTTTGTTGCATTGATGGCAGTTCCCGTTGCTCTGCTCGGGCAGGAGAAGCCACCGGCGGCGTCCGCTCCACCAGCGCAGTCCGCTCCGCCCGCGAACCCGATTACCGCGAGCGAAAAAGGTTTTTACTCGTTTGTGAGCGGCGCGGTCGTCGGTGCGGCGCAGAAAATGCCGGAAGAAAACTACTCCTTCAAGCCGACACCGGAGGTTCGCACTTTTGGCCAGCTCGTTGGCCATGTGGCCGACGCTTCGTACATGTTCTGCTCGCAAGCCATCGGTGAAGCAAACCCAGCAAAGGACATCGAAAAAACGAAGACGTCAAAGGCCGACCTCGTGGCTGCGCTCAAGGACGGAGTGGCGTACTGCAACAAGGCATTCGACAGCATGACCGATGCAAAAGGCAGCCAGATGGTGAAACTCTTCAACTTCGACTTAGCGAGGCTTACGTTGTTCTCGATCAATTCAGCGCACACGGACGAACACTATGGGAACATGGTGACCTATCTGCGACTGAAAGGGATCGTGCCGCCGACAAGTGAAAACCAGCCCGCACAGCCACCGAAGTAAGAGACTCGACACCTAACTCGGCACTGGCGCCAAACCGTAATAAGACCGCGCTCAACAACGCCGTTGAATCGCAGCAATTCCGATCTCATCGGCGCTCAACCAGGAGTTACTTGTCATCCGCAGCATAATCTAGTGCAACCCGTCCGGCTGCGGTAGATGATTCCCATTGCGATCGAAATGAGAGGTCACGCTCAATTTCCCAACAAACAAACAGCGCAGATGCGGAACTGGCTTGCCGAGCTTTCTAATCGTCGACCCGAAGCGTATCCCACGGTCGCGATTTATGTACAACTTGTGTACAGGAAGGCGGGTTTGAAGGGCCTGAAATTGGACCTAAGCAACGCAGAATTAACAACAGACTCTTAAGCTACGGGCCCACACCGAAGAACAGCTTCAAAATTCTAGCAAGGCGGAGGACGCCCCGCACAACGCCAACCGCGAAGCAAGTATTCCCCAGAAACCGCTGCTCTCTACTGCACGAATCCAACGTTGGGGGGAGGAACGTTGCCCTCCGGTGATTCCTTGATGTTCCCGAATTGTGCCTCGTACCGCGCCAGATTTTCTCCCAGCGCCCGCCAGATGCGTTTCGCATGCCCCGGGCTCACAATCGTGCTAGTCAACAGCTTCCCCTGCGTACCGTTTGGAAAAATGTAAATAAAATTCAGCGTGAACTCTTCCAGATTGTGATGAATCATCACCAGGTTGCTGTACTGCCCCTGCAGTTCCTTCTCGTCCGCTTTGATCTGTACCTGCCCCTGCACCGGCTGCTGTTGATCCATTTCGTTCCTCTCCCGGAATGCCGCTCCGAACTTACCACAAGCCCCTGCGGTTCGCTCGCCTCTGCCTCAACACGCGCCCGTCATCGGCATTGTTAGAAAACAACCACTCGAGTCCCATTGACATTCTGTTGCATTAAATGTAGTTTAGAATTCGTATTTAGCATAGTTAACCTAATCCATGGCACGCACGGCCCCCCCACAACTCGAAACCGATCCCCTCGTCACCCGCGAAATTTCCGAGGACCTTTCTTCTGCCTCGGCAACGTCGGTTCGCGTTATGTCGCCCTCCTTGCCGGAATCGCACCGCACCATCCCTTTTTCTTCCGGCGCTTCCTGGATCCGCAAAGTCCTGGCCTTCGCCGGCCCTGGCTATCTCGTCGCCGTCGGCTACATGGACCCCGGCAACTGGGCTACGGACATCGGTGGTGGTTCGAAATTCGGCTACACGCTTCTCAGCGTCGTCCTCATCAGCAACCTGATGGCGATGTTCCTGCAAGCGCTCTCCGCAAAGCTCGGAATCGCTACCGGCCGCGACTTGGCGCAAGCATGCCGCGAACACTATTCCCGCCGCACCGGCATTTTTCTGTGGGTCATCTGTGAAATCGCCATCGCCGCTTGCGACCTTGCCGAAGTCCTGGGCTCCGCCGTCGCGCTAAAACTTCTCTTCGGTTTGCCGCTTCTTGCCGGCGTGCTCATCACCGCGTTCGATGTTCTGATTGTCCTTGCCCTTCAGGGCCGCGGCTTCCGCCTCATCGAAGCGTTCGTCGTCACGCTCATCGCCTCGATCGCTGCCTGTTTCGCATACGAAATCTTTTTCGCGCATCCGCTCTGGCGAGAAGCCGCCATTGGCTTCATCCCCCGTGCCGAAATCCTGCGCAACCGCGAAATGCTCTACATTGCGATCGGCATTCTTGGCGCCACGGTGATGCCCCACAATCTCTATCTCCATTCCAGCATCGTCCAGACGCGCGCGTTCGGTTCATCTTCCCGCGATCGTCGCGAAGCCGTGCGCTATGCCATCTTCGATTCCACACTCGCCCTCGGCTTCGCCCTTTTTATAAACGCCGCGATTCTCATTCTGGGCGCTGCCGCCTTCCACACCCGCGGCATGAGCAACGTCGCCGAAATCGCCGACGCCTACAAACTTCTAAGCCCCGTCCTGGGAGCAAGCCTCGCCAGCACATTGTTTGCCTGCGCGCTGCTGGCCTCCGGACAGAACTCCACTCTTACTGGCACTCTCGCCGGCCAGATCGTCATGGAAGGCTTTCTCGACATTCGCCTCAAGCCTTGGCTCCGCCGCCTCATCACCCGCTCCATTGCCATCATTCCCGCCGCGCTGGTCATCGGCATCGCCGGCGAGAGCAAAGTGACCTCGCTGCTCATTCTCAGCCAAGTCGTGCTCAGCTTCCAGTTACCATTTGCCGTGATCCCGCTGATTCAATTCACAGGCAATCGCGCCAAAATGGGCGAATTCACCAACTCGCCCTTGACCACCGTCATTGCCTGGATCGTCGCTGCCGCTATCCTCTTTTTCAACGCCGAACTCCTCTGGCTCATTTACCGCGCGTCGTAAGAATTCAGCTAGCCGTAGTGTTGCAAACTGCACTTCCACTATCGACTCCGCTTTCGCTGTACGTGGCACCTATGCGAAAATTTTCTTATTCACCATGGCCACGCAAAAAAACATGAAAGCGCGCAAAATCCTTCTCGCATCGCTCCTCCTGCTCGTCTGTATTTCGCTGGGCTACGCCACTTATCAGCAGAAAAGAGTCTGGGCCGTCCCCGAGGACGTCAAGAAACTCAAGAACCCACTCCAGTCCACGTCATCCAACCTGAGCGTTGCCGCGCAGCTCTTCAACGACGACTGCGCCGAATGCCACGGCGAACATGGCAGAGGCGACGGCCCCGAAGCTATGATGCACGATCCTCCCCCCGCCGATCTCACGGACCTCCAGCACATGCGCACGGTCACCGACGGCGAAATCTTTTACCAGATCAGCGAAGGCAGAAAGCCCATGCCTTCGTTTAGAAATCGCCTGACGGAAGACCAGCGCTGGCAGCTCGCGCTTCTCGTCAGGTCCTTCTCTCAGCCGAGTACCGCTCCAGAGAACAGGCGCGACGTAGCGGCTCCCTCGAAGCCCGGCGCAACCAAGCAGCCAGCCCAATCCCCGAAGAAGTAGCTTCTTCTTCTTTGCGAAGTCCTTAGCCTCCGCGAAGCTCAGCCCTAATTGCGAGCCTCCCACCCTTCAGCTCGCAAAGCCCATGACACCGCGCTTCCCAAACCCAGCGCACCGGATATATGCTCGTTTGGCTCATTTCATCCCGCCAAGGAGACTCATGCGTCATTTCGTTCTCGCGCTTCTCTGTGCTTTCTTTCTTGCGCCGCTCGTCTACTCTGCCCCGGGCGCGGTTCGCTGCGGCAAGCTGCTCGATGTCCGCTCCGGCAAGATGCTCACCGACCAGGTCGTTCTCTTTGATGCCAGTGGAACCATCACCTCTCTCGGCCCCGCATCTTCCACAAAGTTTCCATCCGGCGTCACGGCCGTTGATCTTTCGAACGCCACCTGCCTCCCCGGCCTCATCGACATGCACACGCATCTCACCTTCGATCCTTCAAACAATGGCTACGCCGGCCTCGGCATCTCGGTTCCGCGCGAAACCGTTACCGGCGTGAAGAACGCGCGCCTCACACTCCGCGCCGGCTTCACCACCGTTCGCAACGTTGGCGCCAGCGGCTTCACCGACGTCGCTCTCCGCGATGGCATTGACGCCGGCGAGATTGAAGGTCCTCGCATGCGTGTCTCCGGCCCGCCACTCAGCATCACCGGCGGCCACTGCGACAACAATCTTTTGCCCTCCGAGTATCACTACAAAGCCGAAGGCGTCGCCGACGGTCCCTGGGCCGCTCGCGCCAAGGTCCGCGAAACCGCCAAGTACGGCGCCGATGTCATCAAGGTCTGCGCCTCCGGCGGCGTTCTCAGCAAAGGCGATCAGCCCGGCACTCCCCAGTTCACGTTCGAAGAGCTCCAGGCCATCGCCGAGGAAGCCCACAAGCTTGGACGCAAAGTGGCCGCCCACGCTCACGGCACGCAATCCATTAAGGACTCCATCCGTGCCGGCATCGATTCCATCGAGCACTCCAGCTTGATCGACGACGAGGGCATCGCCCTCGCCAAGGAACACGGCACCTATCTCGTTTTCGACATTTATAACGACGACTACATTCTTCAGGAAGGCGCAAAGGCCGGAATGCTCCCGGAGTCCATCGAAAAAGAAAAGAAAATCGGCCGCCTCCAACGCGAAAATTTTCGCCACGCATTTCAGTCCGGCACGAAAATGGCCTTCGGTACTGACTCCGGCGTCTACCCCCACGGCGACAACGCCAGGCAATTCGGCAAAATGGTCGAATGGGGCATGAAGCCCCTCGACGCTATCCAGGCTGCCACCATCAACGCCGCCGATCTCATCGGCTGGCCCGATAAAATCGGCGCGCTCGAAACCGGCCATTACGCCGACCTGATCGCCGTCAACGGCGACCCAACTTCCGACGTGCGCGTCCTCGAATCCGTGAAATTTGTCATGAAAGGCGGCGCCATAGTCCGCAACGACTTCGCCGCCAAAGGAGCAGGGAACTAACCGGATCCCTTCGCCTCCAAACAAAAGCGGGCCGTAAACAACCGGCCCGCTCGCTATTTCCTTACGTCCTTTTTTCCTTACCTCATTACTTCCTCTTACGCCGTCGCCGCCTTAACCTGGGATAACTCCGCCTCCACTTCCTTCAAATCTGGCACCACCGGAATATCATAGTTCTTGAACCACGCCACTTTTCCCGTCTTGTTCACGATGGCTATCGCCCGGCCCGTAATCCCCTTATCCGCTATGTACACGCCGTACTTCTCGCTCATCGCCCCGCGCGGATGAAAATCCGCCAGCAGTGAATACTTGATCCCCATCTTTTCCGCAAACGCCTTGTGCGACCACACGCTGTCCACGCTCACGCCCAGCACTTCCGCGTCCAGCGTTTCGAACGCCTTCATGTCATTCACGAAGCACACATGCTCGTTCGTACATGTCGGGCTCCAATCCAGCGGATACCACACCAGCACCACATTTTTCTTCCCCGCGAAATCCGATAGCTTCACTTCCTTCTTGTCCTGATTCAACAGCGTGAAATCCGGCGCCGCCTGTCCCACCGCGATACTCATAGTCGCTCCTCCTATCCGTCTCAAATCCCGCCAATCATCTTACCCAATCTTTCTTACTCCTGCCAAACGTCCGCTCTCCCAAGCTCCGGAATCTCGCTTCCTCCCAACTCTCTGTGCCCTCTGCGTTAAATTCTTCCTTTCTTTTTCTCCCCGCAGTAGACTTCATCCGGGAGAACCCCATGAGCGCCGAAGCCGCTCGCCGCGCTCCTCTCATGCCCCTACGCGAACTCGTCCGTCTCTACCGCTCCCACGCCGCCAACTTCGGCGAGCCCGTCCCTCTCTCCGCCTTCGGCCTCACCCTCCAGGAAGCCGAACGCCTCTTCTCCGGCTATGACGAGGACTACCACATCAGCCGCTTCTTCCATTTCTCCGAAGCCATCGGACCCAAATTCTCGATCAACGGCTTCGCCGCCACCCACGTCTCCCTCGACCCCGAAATCGAAACCATCCTCTGATTTGGTGCTCCTCTCATCCCTCATAAAATTCATTTGAAAAAATCCGTATTTTGACTACCCTACACCACGCCGGAGGTCCTCCGATGGCTGGCTCCCCTGCTCTCTTGCCCGAGTCCCGACTCGGCAGCACCTTGCGCCGCGATCCCTGGTGGACGGAAATTGTCCCAGTTGTAATTGTCCTCGGCGGTTTTGGCTTGTATGCCACGCTGCGCGCTTTCGAAGGAAACTACTATTCCTGGGGCCCCTACCTCTCGCCCTTCTACTCTCCGCTCATCGATCCGCAGCATCACTGGTGGCCGTTGTCACCCGCGCTCTTGATTCTCGCCGGCCCTCTCGGTTTTCGCGCCACCTGTTACTACTATCGCAAAGCTTACTACCGTGCATTTTTCCTGGACCCGCCCGCTTGCGCCGTCGGGGAATCTCCCCGTCGCAACTACCGCGGCGAAACCAAATTTCCTTTCATTCTGCAAAATGTGCACCGCTACTTCTTCTATCTCGCGGTTCTCTTTATCTGCTTCCTCTGGTACGACGCCATCCGCGCCTTCTTCTTCGACGGCCACTTCGGAATCGGCGTCGGCACACTGGTCCTCACAATCAACGTCTCTCTCCTTTCGCTCTACACCTTTTCCTGCCACTCGCTCCGCCATCTTGCCGGAGGCAAACTCGATTGTTTCTCGTGCGCCACATTTGGGCACACCCGCTTCGAGGCTTGGCGCATCTCCACCTTTCTCAACGAGCGCCACATGCTTTTCGCATGGTGCAGTCTCTTCTCCGTCGGCCTCGCCGATTTCTATATCCGCCTGCTCGCTACCGGCGCCATCCATGACCCGAGGCTCTTGTGACCGCCAGCTACGAGACCCGCGAGCATGACGTTCTCATCATCGGCGCGGGTGGCGCGGGATTGCGCGCCTCGCTCGAAGCACTCGCCCAGGGCGCTTCGGTTGGCGTGGTTTGCAAATCTCTTCTTGGCAAGGCCCACACCGTGATGGCCGAAGGCGGCATCGCCGCGGCCATGGCCAACGTGGATCCTGCTGACACCTGGAAAACGCACTTTCGCGACACCATGCGCGGCGGAAAATTTCTCAACAACTGGCGCATGGCCCAGCTTCACGCCCAGGAATCTCCCGACCGTGTCCGCGAACTCGAGCAGTGGGGCGCCCTTTTCGACCGCACGGAAACGGGCGAAATCCTTCAGCGCGCTTTTGGCGGCCACACCTTCAAGCGCCTCTGTCACGTCGGCGATCGCACCGGCCTCGAAATGATTCGCACCCTTCAGGACCGCGGCGTCCAGCAGGGCATTGACGTCTACATGGAGTGCACCGTCACGCGACTCTTGACCGACGGCGGCCGCATCGCCGGCGCCTTCGCCTACTGGCGCGAGACCGGCCGCTTCATCGTTTTCAAAGCCAAGTCCATCGTCATCGCCACCGGCGGCATCGGCAAGGCCTGGCGCATCACTTCCAATTCCTGGGAGTACACCGGCGACGGCATGGCCCTCGCCTACGAAGCCGGCGCCGAACTCATGGACATGGAATTCGTGCAGTTCCATCCTACCGGAATGGTCTGGCCACCCGGCGTGCAAGGCATTCTCGTCACCGAAGCCGTCCGCGGCGAAGGCGGCATCCTCCGCAACAAGCTCGGCGAGCGCTTCATGGAAAAGTACGACCCCAAGCGCATGGAACTCTCCACCCGCGACGTGGTCGCTCGCTCCATCTACACCGAAGTCAAGGAGGGCCGCGGCACCGAACACGGCGGCGCCTATCTCGACATCTCTCACAAGCCCGCCGAATACGTGAAGAAAAAGCTCCCCAGCATGTACCACCAATTTAAAGAGCTCGCCGACGTGGATATCACCAAAGGACCGATGGAAGTTGGTCCCACGTGTCATTACATGATGGGCGGCATTCGCGTGGAAGCAGAGACCGCGCAATCCACCGTGCCGGGACTCTTCGCCGCGGGAGAAGCCGCCGCTGGTCTTCACGGTTCAAATCGTCTTGGAGGCAATTCTCTCTCGGATCTGTTGGTATTCGGCCGTCGCGCCGGACTCGCCGCAGCCACGCATGCCAAGAGCGCCCCGGCTCCTACGATTGATGACGTGCCAATTGAACAAGCCGAAAAGGAATTGCTTGCCCCGTTTTCGAACATTGCCACCGAAAGCCCGTACGCGGTTCATCGTGATCTGCAAGAAGTGATGCAGAATCTTGTCGGGATTTACCGCACGCAAGAAGATTTGCAGAAAGCGCTCGCCGAACTTGAAAAGTTAAAAGTCCGTGCGGCAAAAGCAAGCGTCGAGGGCTCGCGGCTCTTCAATCCGGGTTGGCATCTCTCCTATGACCTGAGGGCCATGCTCATCGTTTCCGAAGCTGTCGCGCGCAGCGCCTTGGCGCGCACCGAGAGCCGCGGCGCGCACAGCCGCATCGACCATCCGAATCTCGATCCAGCGTGGGAAAAAAAACACAACATCATCGTTCGAGGGGCGGGCGGGATGGAACGCCGCGAATCTCCCGTGGAAGAAGTGCCGGGCGAACTCAAGCAGATCCTTGTTGAGGACAAAGCATGATCCGCGTTTCGATTTGTCTTATCGTATGACTGAGAGGCCCATGGCCGTGGATTCCCCCTGGATCGCGTTCGCGCCCGCAGATGCCAATCGCGAATACCTTGCTCTTCTCTCTTACTTGCCTCTAAGGAAATATCGGACGATCCCTCGTTTCCTCCGCTTCTCATTCCAGATCCACAAACAATTGCGCGGCACTCCCGGGGCGATTGCATATTCTCTTCGCGCAAAGCTGATAAGCCGCAACTTTTGGACTCTATCTGTCTGGAACGACGAAAAAGCTCTAATGGACTTCGTCGTGAAGGTTCCGCATGGAGAAGTGATGAAGACCCTGATTCCTCACATGGGTCCGACGAAATTCACAAAGTGGAAAGTCGCCGGGTCGGCTTTGCCTTTGCGCTGGGAGGATGCCATGCAACGATCGCACCAGGGGGCACGAACATGAGCGAAGCAACCTTGCGCGTGTTCCGCGGCGATTCGAACGGTGGACAAACCGTGGACTATCGCGTCCCCATTGCTCCGGGAATGGTCGTTCTCGACGCTCTTCACTACATCCAGGGCCATCTCGCTCCCGATCTCGCCGTCCGCTGGAACTGCAAAGCCGGGAAGTGCGGCTCCTGCTCCGCCGAAGTCAACGGCCGCCCCCGACTCACTTGTAAAACACGCATGGACGATCTCCCGCAGGACCAGCCCATCACCGTCCTCCCCATGAAATCCTTTCCCACCATCAAGGACCTTGTCACCGACGTTTCCTGGAATTACCGTGTCAACCGGAAAATCCCTGCATTCCAGCCGCGCCCTGGCGCCGACTGGAAAATATCCCAGCTCGACGTGGATCGCGTGCAGGAGTTCCGCAAGTGCATCGAATGTTTCCTCTGTCAAAACGTCTGCCACGTCCTTCGCGAGCACGACAAGAAGGAGCAGTTCGCCGGCCCGCGCTTCTTCGTTCGTGTGGCCGGGCTGGAGATGCATCCGCTCGATGGCCTCAACCGCTCGCGTCTTTTGAAGGACGAATTGGGCCTCGGCTATTGCAACATTACGAAATGCTGCACAGAGGTTTGTCCGGAGGAGATTCGCATCACAGACAACGCCATCATCCCGCTCAAAGAGCGTGTCGTGGACGAGTTTTACGATCCGCTGACCATGCTCTTGCGTACGTTTCGCAGAAGGTGACGATAAGGGACAACAAAACGATCGAAATCATCCAAGCAGTAGGAGAACCAGCAGCCGTCCCCAGTTTTCTCGGATCTGATGACTGGCAACTGAAAGCGGATTATTTTTTCCGGAGGCTCCATGAAACATCAATTGAAATCCATCTCCAAAGCCGGCATTCCCGAAGCCCTCGCCAAAGTCGAGCTCTACCGTTACCTCAACGAGCCCGAGGAAGCTGAATCCATCTGCCGCGATATCCTTACCGTTGATTCTGAGCACCAACTCGCGCGCCGCATGCTCGGTCTCGCTATCACCGATCAGTTCATCGGCGCGGTCAGCGACCGCTATCCCGAAGCCTTGTCAATTTTTCAGAGCTTGCGTGATCCCTATGAGCGCCTGTACTACAGCGGCTTACTTCACGAGCGCCGCGCCAAGTCCCAGCTCCTCGTCGGCTACGCCCCGCACGTTCTGCTCCCGTTGGTGGAAGAGGCCATGCGCTGCTTCGCCGAAGCGGAAAAAATCCGCCCCGCCGGCAATGACGACAGTATTCTCCGTTGGAATCGCTGCGTCCGGCTTCTGGAAAGCCGGCCCGATTTTCACTTTGATCGCGGGCCCGCGGGCTTTGACGCCGAAGATACTCCGCCTGTCAATGCGCCCACGCGCCGCGCCGGCGGCCATCACTGACATTCGGGCGCAACATTCTGCATCCGGTCAATTCTTGGTGGTAACCGGTTTCCACTTGTTGAGAAAATCCAGAATATCTTCGGGCGCCATGGACCGTGCCGCTTCAAACTCCCCGCGTTTCTGGCTGAACAGCAGCTTCCCGTCGCTTTCCAGCACCGCAATGGCCGGGACCCCGCGGTCCAGCGGCACGTCATACTGTTTCGCGACTTCCAGATTCTTGTCCATCTGGCCGATGTCCACATGCACCACTACAAACGATTTCTCCATCGTTGGCGAGATCTCCGGATTGTGGAACGCTTCGTCCAGCACGTGGCAGTCGTAGCACCAGTTTCCTCCGAAAACGACCAGCACACGCTTGCGAGCGCCCGTCGCCCTGTGCACGGCCTCCGCAATCTCCGCTTTCGCATCCGCCGACGGTGGATAAAGGTCCTTCTGTTCCAGCGGCTGTCTCAATCTCGCGGCCGCTTGCCTTTGCACGTGGGCGATGCGCCATGCATCCGCTTTTTGCACCCAGCCCTGCGCCATCCCCACATAATATTTTTTTGCAGTACCATCCTCTTTGACGGAAATCGTCACTTCCATCACTACGACATGAGCGTTTGGTTGAGGGATCTGCTCCCGAACAATTTCCACTCGCACGTCCGACACGCCCTTGGCTTTCCATCCCGACCAATAATTCACCTCCTCCTGCAACGACGCATCTCTTCCATCCGCGCCTTTAATCTGAGGTGGCGGGGTAGAGACGTACAGTTGAGTTAATGCTGCGGGATTCCCGTCTAAGACAGCGAGCCGCCACTGCTCGAGTGGCGCGAAGCTTGCAGCCGGACGTTCCTGCGGTTCCGCGGTGTTAGTCCACCAGGTGAGAACGAAGAGAACAAAAGCCGAACAAATCGAGTAGCGGCGCATGCCGTCCTCCAGTTGGAGGCTTTACTCTAGCAGGAATTTAGCGGTGTTTAGCGAGCGACGCCTGCGACGCGACCAAATCGCAGCGACAGCTTCTCATGCTCTTCGCGAATTTCCCGCGGCAGCCGCCCCCCGAACTTGGCAAGAAACTCTTTCGAATCTTCCATCTCCACTTCCCAGTGTTCCGGATTCACGCGCAGCAACTCGTCCACCGCTTCATTCGAAATCTTCAACCCGTCCAGCGTAAGCCCGTTCCTTGCCGGCACGTAACCAATGGGAGTCTCTTGCGCCGCGCCCCGCCCTTCCACGCGTTCCAGAATCCACTTCAGCACCCGCACGTTCTCGCCGTAACCCGGCCACAAAAATTTTCCGTCCGCACCCTTCCGGAACCAGTTCACATGAAAAATCTTCGGCGGCTTCGGTATCTTCTTTCCCATCTCCAGCCAGTGCCGGAAGTAATCCGCCATGTTGTATCCGCAGAACGGCAGCATGGCCATCGGATCCCGTCGTGTGACGCCTACATCGCCGGTCGCCGCTGCCGTCGTTTCGCTCGCCATCGTCGCGCCCACAAACACGCCGTGCTGCCAGTTAAACGACTCGTACACCAGCGGCGCCACCCGCGCGCGGCGCCCGCCAAAAACAAACACCGAGATGGGCACGCCTTCCGCCGCTTCCCACTTCGGCGAAATGCTTGGCGCTTGATTCGCCGGCACCGTGTAGCGGGCATTCGGATGCGCCGCCGCGCCCTTCGACGCGTCCCACTTCTCGCCCTTCCAATTGATCAACCCAGCCGGCGGATCATCTCCAATCCCTTCCCACCAAGGTTCTCGCTCCGGAGTCACAGCCACGTTCGTAAACAGCGTGTTCATGTGCAGCGCGCCCATGACGTTCGGGTTTGTTTTCATTCCGGTGCCCGGCGCCACCCCAAAGAACCCCGCTTCCGGATTGATCGCGTGCAAATACCCATCGTCGCCAATCTGCATCCACGCAATGTCGTCGCCCACCGTCCACACGCGGTACCCCTGGTTCTCCAGCGCCGACACCATCATCGCCAGGTTCGTTTTTCCGCAAGCGCTCGGAAACGCCGCGCCCATGTACGTCACTTTGCCGCCCGGCGATTCCAGTCCCAGGATCAGCATGTGCTCCGCCATCCACCCCTGCTCGCGCGCCATCACACTCGCAATTCGCAACGCAAAACATTTCTTCCCCAGCAGCGCGTTTCCGCCGTACCCAGATCCCACGCTCCAGATCAATTTCTCCTGCGGAAAGTGCACGATAAACCGCCGCGTCGGGTCCAGGTCGCCCAGCGAATGCAGTCCCGGCACGAAATCCTTCGACGATCCAATCCGCTCCAGTGCCGCATTCCCCATCCGCGACATGATCCGCATGCTCGCCACCACGTACGGGCTGTCCGTCGCCTCCACTCCCACTTTGCTGATCGGCGAATTGACCGGCCCCATGATGTATGGCACCACGTACATCGTCCGGCCGCGCATCGCTCCATCCAGCAGCGTGCCCACCTTGTGCTTCGCCGCGTTCGGATCCATCCAGTTATTCGTCGGTCCCGCATCCTCTTTCTCGGGCGTGCAGATGTACGTCAAGTGCTCCGTCCGCGCCACGTCATTCACGGTGCTCCGGTGCAGCTGGCAATTCGGGTAGGTCTTCTCGTTCAGCGCGAGGGTATCCCCAGCGCGCAACATCTCCGCGATCATCCGCTGGTACTCCGTTTCGGACCCGTTGCAATACACCACGCGGTCCGGCTTCGTCAGCGCCGCCGCCTCATTCACCCAGGTTTCCAGTGGAGTTGCCAAGCTCTTCTCCCTGCCGGTCCACGGTTCCGCCGCCACCCATCCAAAATGCCACCCTCCGGCCGCTGCCGGTGGTGCTCGGAATGCAAACCCCGACCAGGTCGGGATCGTGCTGCGAATGGACTCAGCCCAGCCACCAGGCCCATGCAAAGGCGGGAACTTCCGGCCCGGCTGGCAGGCGTTTTGCTCTACCCGCCTCAGTCTATGTTACCCCTCGCTGCCCGCGCAAGCCGACGCCACTGGAGGAGGACCTTCCCGCGGTCTTTATTATTTCACTGTAAATTTATAAATCGTCTCTGCGTGAAACACCTCACCAGGCCTAAGGATCGCGCTCGGAAAATTTGCATGATTCACCGCGTCCGGATAGTTCTGCGTCTCCAGGCATACCGCTCCAAATTTGCCATACGCCATGCCCCCCTTGCCCTTGATGCTGCCATTCAGCCAGTTCGCCGTATAGAGCTGCACCCCCGGCTGCGTCGTCCACACTTCCATCTCTCGACCGGAAACGTCGTCCACCACTTTCCCCGCCGGTCGCAACTTCCCAATCTCTCCGTCCACTGCGTAGTTGATGTCGTATCCCCCCGCTTCCTTGATCTTCTCCACTTCCGCAATCCGCGATCCAATCGTCATCGGCTTCGTGAAGTCATACGCCGTGCCCTTCACCGGCGCAAGTTCCCCCGTCGGAATCAGCGTCGAGTCCGCCGGCGTGTACCGGCTCGCATTCAGCGTCAGCATGTACCCCCGCACGTCTCCCTCGCCTCTCAGGTTGAAGTAGGTATGATTTGTCAGGTTCAGCGTCGTCGGCTTGTCCGTTTTCGCCGTGTACTCGAGCTTCAGTTCGTTTTTCTCCGTCAGCGTGTACACCACCGTCGTCGTCAGCCTCCCGGGAAAATGCTCCTCCCCGTCCGGGCTCACGTACGTCATCCGCACCGCCGCGCTCCTCCCATCCCCAACCTCTTCGCCCTTCCACACTCGCCGGTCAAAGCTGATGGTTCCGCCGTGAAGCGTGTTCGGCCCGTTGTTCGTCGCCAACGTGTACTCCTGCCCGTCAATGCTGAATTTTCCTTTCGCAATGCGGTTCGCGAACCGGCCGACAATTCCCCCAAAATGCGGATGATCCCCCAAATATCCTTTCAAATCGTCAAAACCCAGCACCACATCCCCTTCGACCCCCTTGCGGTCCGGCACCCATAGATTCGTCAGCGTTGCTCCGTACGTAATCACCCTCGCCGACGCCCCGCGCGAATTCCTCAGCGTGAACACCTCAATCACCGTGCCGTCCTCCAACTTCCCAAACGCCTCGTGCTCCACTCCCGCCTTCACCGCCATCTGCGCCTCTCCCCGTCCCGCCCCAATTACAATCATGGTCAGCACGCACGCAATTCCAATCATTCCAAATCCCAGCCAACCGCGTCCAAGCTCACGCCAAACTCTCATTTTCAACCCCATTGCATCCTCTCCTCGACACGAGCTTCCTCGCAGCATTCCCATCCAGCGCCGTCCATTCTGCCACCATTGCCTTTCCTTCCGCCTCACAACTTTTTCCCACCTCTTCTCATTCTCCGTGAACTCTGTGTCCTCCGTGCTCTCTGTGTTCGTTCCCGTTCTTCCTCTTGGCTTGAAATCGACCCGTCCCACTTGCGCCGGCCTTGTCGGAGTCACCCTCCCTCTATTCACCGTCTTTTCTTGACGGGGACGCATGATCGAACGGGGCGACCCCGGACGAAAATCGGTACACGATTTTGGATGCTCGGTGGGAATTTACCCCGGCCATGTCGGGGAGGGCAGGATATTTTTTCTCGGCTTGGCCGCACGAGCGGCCCTTTCGCGGGCGTTGGCCGGAGTTTGATTCCGCGGCTCCGCGGATTGTGTTTCCAAATGCGTGGCGCTACTTCTTTGAAAGTTCGCCCTTGAAATGCCGTTCCACATCTTCACGGTCCAGCGGATTTCTGATTTCCGTCAAGACCACCGAATAGACCACCTCATTCGCCTCCAGCTGCGCGGTGATAAAGGCCCCGTCCCTCGGCAGTTCTTGGTAGCTGAACTTCACTTTCCTGCCGTCTTCCAGTTTCTTGATCCACTCGTCATCTGGCATTTTCATTTCTCTTCATGCGAGATCAGTGTTCCCTGACAGTCTTCCCAGTGCTCCCAAAACGATCCTTCTTTGCCGCTTTCCTCGCCTCAGCAGTGCGCGGACTACCTTGCACCCCGCAGAAGTCGCCGCGGCTGGTTCTTCCATGGCTTACCTGGAGCGATTCGCGCGGCGGCTATATTTTTTCCCCCTTGGCGTGCGGACTTTGCCATGCGCGGCTTCGCCATTTCTTTCTTGACGCTGGCGCGTGTCGCTTCGCCGGATTCGTTGTTGGTTTTCTTCTTCATCGACTTTCATGATGGCATCGAAACCGAAGCAATTCAGTTCAATTCAGGACGTTCCCGGCAATTCGCGTCACATGCCGCCACAACTCACTCGGGCGCTCTCCCCGCGCGCCCCGCCCAAACTGAAAGCTCAGGCTCAGCCCGGACAGTTGGCTCGAACGCGGACCGCCAGGATAGCTTTGTCCCTGGAAACGGACCAAGCCCGTAGGACCAGGCTGCATGATTTGAATATGATTCGTGCTCTGAAACGCGTCCAATTGCAAACGTCCGCCCCAAAGTTGGATGAGCGGCAGGCTCGTCTGCGTGAAAAGAAAGGTCTTAAAATGTTCCAGCTGTGGGAAGCCTTCCAGGCTGTGGTCGCCTTCGTAAGCTCCCGCGGACACTAGGCTGAAATGCGCTGGAGATCTTCCGGGATCCAGGTTCACGACGGGGGAAATGGTCAGCAAAGGGGGTGTGACCGTTCGGAGCATGGGTATGCTCTGCGCAACACGTTCTTGCGCTACGACGATCCGTGGTACTGATGCTTGTGCTGTCGCCAGCGAATAGCTACCGAGAATGCTTCCGAGCAGCACGATGACCCGTTTGTACATCACCAGAGTTCTCTTCCCTCGAATTCTTGTTCTCCTCCAAGGCGGAGGAACACACGCGGCCCGCCTCCAGACTCCACTCCCTATCCCGGAGTCCCGGGGGCCGGAGTTCTCTTGGAGAGGAACTGGCTCGCTGCGAGTGAACTTAGGTTTACTAGGGTCGCGATTCCTTGGTCTATCCTAATCCGCACACAAATAAACTGTGTCTTTTCGCACAGACGCTCTGCACTCCACTCCATTAAAGTGGTTGAGGATCCTGATTCTACGGGATCTTCGTCTGCACTCGAGTCAAAATGGAATTCATGGCTAAATACCGAATCGGAACGCTCCTGGCGGTCGTCGCGGCTTCGTCCTCGCTCTTCGCTCAAAATAGCGGATCCCTCAATGATCAGGATCACCCAACCGTCCTCGATGCCCGCCAGATCGTGGCCCAATCCATCACCGCGACCGAGCGCAGTTGGCAGGCCCGTGACACCTACACTTACATGGAGCGTGACGAGGATCGCCGCCTTGACGAACTGGGCAAGGTCAAATCCGAAGATATCGACGTCACCAGAATGATTCTTGTCAACGGCGCTCGCTTCGAGCAGCTCATCGAACACAACGGCCAGCTTCCATCCCTCGCGGCGCAGAAGAAAAGCGACGAGGATCTCGACAAGCTGAAGCATGAAACGTCGGAGGACAAGGCGATCCGCCTTCGCAAGGACCAGGAAAACAGAGCTTTCCTCCGTGACCTCCTCGAGGCCTTCGACTTCCAGCTCGTCGGCGAAGAAACCATCGACAACCGCCCGTCCTACGTGCTTCAAGCCACTCCACACGCGGGCTATCACGCCCACGGCAAGTTCGCCAAGATGTTCTCGAGGGTGCAAGGCAAGCTTTGGATTGACAAGCAGGATTTCGGCTGGACCAAGGTCGACGGCGAGGTAACCCAATCCTTCACCATGGGCCTATTCGTCGCCCGCGTGCTCCGCGGCTCGCACATCCTTATGGAACAAACTCGCGTCACCGAGTCCGTCTGGGTTCCCAGACGCCTCGAAATGCACGCCAGCGCCAAAATCCTCTTCCTCAAGAGCATCGACATGCAGCGCATTCTCACCTACTCCGACTATCGCCCCGCCGCCGACGGCCCCTATTCCGTCAGCCGATAGCGCTCGCTGTTCTCGACCCGCTGGATTCGCTTGCTGTCATATAGATGCGCCTCCATCTCCGCTGCAGACGCGCTCTCCCTCAAATCCCACGGAAATCTCGCACAGACAATACCCTCGAAAAATAAGCCTCGTATCCTTGCGATGTTGCGAAAACAAGCTCCCCCGTGGAAGAATGCCCCATGTTTACAATGAAAAAGTCTTGCCTGCTGCACTTGCTCCTCATCCTGTTTCTCAGCTCCGCCTCCAGCGCCCAAACCACCCGCCCCGAACCAGAAAAAAAGCTCGCCCATGACATCTACAAAGAATTTGTCGAAATCCAATCCGGTTTCACCACCGGCGCCACCACTCCCGTTGCCGAAGCCGCCGCCGCTCGCTTGCGAGCCGCCGGTTTCCCCGAATCCGATATCTTCCTCGGCGGCGCAAGTCCCAAAAAATTCAATCTCGTCGTCCGCTATCACGGCACCGGCGCCCGCAAACCCATCCTCCTCCTCGCTCACATCGACGTTGTCGAAGCCAAGCGCGAAGACTGGAGCATGGACCCCTTTCAGCTCATCGAGCGCGACGGCTTCTTCTACGGCCGCGGCACCGGCGACGACAAGGCCCAAGCCGCCGTCTGGATCGCCAACCTGATCCAATACAAAAAGGACGGCTTCAAGCCCGACCGCGACATTATCGTGGCACTCACCGCCGACGAAGAAGGCGGCGGCCCCTACAACGGCGTCGCCTGGCTCCTCAAGAATCACCGCGAGCTCATCGATTCCGACTTCGCTCTCAACGAAGGCGGCTGGGGCGAATCCTCCGCCGGCAAAAAACTCTCCAACGATCTCCAGGTCAGCGAAAAATACGTCATCAATTTCCGCCTCGAGGTCCACAACAAAGGCGGCCACAGCTCCTTGCCCGTCGCCGACAACGCCATCTATCGCCTTGCCGCCGCCCTCCAGCGCCTCTCGACCTTCGGCTTTCCGCTCAAGACCAACGAAGTCACCGCTGCCTACTTCCAGCAGATGGCCAAAATCGAAACCGGCCACACGCAAGCAGATCTCGCCGCCGCCGCCAAGGGTTCCCAGGAAGCCATGCAGCGTTTAGCCGCTGCCACTCCCGCCTTTAACGCCAGCCTGCGCACCACCTGCGTCGCCACCTTGCTCGAAGGCGGTCACGCCGTGAACGCCTTGCCGCAACTCGCCGCCGCCACCGTCAACTGCCGCGTCCTCCCCGAAGACTCCGTCGCCTACGTGCAATCTACCCTGCAAAAAATCGTCGCCGACGACCAGGTCGCCGTCAATCTTCTCGGCGACCCCGCTCCCGGCCCCACCTCCGCTATGCGCCCGGACGTGCTCTCCGCCGTCACCCGCGCCACCAACACTCTCTGGCCCGGCGTCCCCGTCGTCCCGATCATGGTCATGGGCGCCACCGACGGCAAAGCCCTCCGCATCGCCGGTATCTCCACCTACGGCATCCAGGGCTTCTTCTTCGACCGCGACGACATCCGCTTCCACGGCCGCGACGAACGCATGGCCATGCAATCCTTCTACGAAGGCCAAGCGTTCCTTTTCCAACTAGTCCAGCTCATCTCCAAGCCCGCGAATTGAATTCCGTCACCCAGCACACTTCGCACTTGGCGTGCCCCAAGTGCCCGGCACACAGCTTTGTCGTCTTTGTTTTTGATGAATGTCAATCGTTCTTATTGTTGGAATGCGCCGTTTGCGCCGGACAGCGAAGCGGCCGCCAGATCAACCGTACCGAGCCGGCCCGACGTCGCGTCCCGCAGCACCAGCCGGATCCGCTCCGTTTTCGCCGGCACGTCCAGGCGCACCGCAAGCTTCACCGGCTCATTCGGACCCTGCGTTTCGGTCAGCACCACTTCTACATCGCGCACCTTGTAAGCCAGTACCTTGTCCGAGGAAGAAAGCTGCGAAGTTACCAGCGTGACCTCGGCGCGTTGTTCGCCGTCGGCTGCGGCGTCCACGAAAGTCCGTCGCGCTCGATCGCCAGAATCAGCCGAGCGCCCGGTAATTGTGTCTTGACGTTTTTCTGCGCGGCTGCCGCGATCCGCTTCCCGGTTGCTGTAAACGTAATGCTCTTGAACGGCACAGTGCTTGTCACCGCGCGCGACAGCACAAAATCAATCTGCTCGTCCCCGCTCTGAAACCCGTTTGGGTACGCGTAATACCCGCTCTGCGTCCGCGCCACTAGCCCTCCGGCCCCCTCAGCGCCCCCCACCCCGTGGAACGTAGCCAAGCGCGCAATCCAGCTTCTCCAATTTCTGTTTTCTATTTTCTATTTTCTGCTTTCTAGTTTCTGCCTTCTAGTTTCTACTTTCGTTCCTCCGCCGACTTCAAATCCCTCATCAACGCGCCAAACGCCTTCTGATACGCATCGTGATTTTTCCAATTGCTGAAATCCGGGGTGAAAGACTCCCGTACGGACCCGGCGCCGTAAACATACGAACGGCTGTCCCCGCTACCGTCTGTCGTGACCCTTCATGGCTTGTGCCCACTCGTCGGACTTGCCCAATTCCCGCGCGCGGACTTCCAAAGCGTCCTTGAGTTTTGTTCGCCAGAGCATTAAGGCGTTGTAGAGTTCGGGGTCATCCTCGGCGGCTGTCAAGTGAGCTTCGATTTGATGGAAGATTTCGTAAGCTTTCTCTAGAGACCGCACAGGAATTGCCGGAAATTCAGCAATTTTCCTCGCCGTCTTTAGCAGTGTTTCGCGCTTCTTGGGGTCAACTGGCGGCATCTGCGTTTCTTGCTGCGTCGGATTCTATCATGCTGGAAAACGAAGATATTTTCCGCCTTTGAGAACTGGCGTCGAAGGCGGCGACGGCGCTATCTTCTTCCGAGCCAAAGATCCGAAAGCGCTGGGGCGTTGATACTCCTGCTCCGCAACCATCCAATCCTCAATCCTCCCCCTTCTCTGCAAAACACTAAACCCCTCCCTACTCCCAAGCTATCCTCTTTCCCCAGGTCGCCAAAGTTCAGTCGCCCAAGCGTTTTCAGTCACTTACGAATTACCCATTTTCTATCCCCTTTGTTTTGACATTCATCCATCTGGGACACGCTCCAGGGAACCCCGATTACCAGCCACGGGGCGCGGCCATGCGTTCTCTAGGTCCTTACTTCATTTCATCTCTGCGCGACATCTCAACCCTCCAACATTTCAAACTTCCAACATTCTTCCTTCCCCCTATTCACTCTTTGTGTCCTCTCTTGAACAGTTTTCCCGCAAACGCCGGCCGAAAATGGTATGGTTATGTCTGCCTTATACGTTCTGCATTTCAAGCTTTCGCGCATTCAATACCGCAGATCGCCGGAGATTACATGGAACTGACCGCAACGCAACAACCTCGGCCTTGGGACCGCCCATTCTGGAAACCGGTCCACGGCAAAGAAGGCGTCTTCACCTATTTGGTCCTCATTCACACTCTCGCGATCATCGGTCTGATCCTCTTCCCAGTGCCCAGCCTTAAGGTCGTCGGCATGACCGTGCTCTCCATCGCTTTTGGCGGTCTCGGCACCACCGTTTGCTATCACCGCATGCTCGCCCACAAGACCCTCAAGACCAACCGGTTCGTCGAGCAGCTTCTCATCTTCTGGGCCGTCTTCAACGGCTCCGGTCACCCCGCCAGTTGGGTCGCCTATCATCGCCTCCATCATTCCGTCACGGACACCCCCGAAGACATCTCCAGTCCCAAGCAGGGCGGTTTCTGGTGGGCGCATCTTCGTTGGCTCTATCAAACGAATCCCGCGGACAAGAAGCGCTGGGCCCCCGAACTCACCGGCGGTGTTTACAAAATTTGGGGTTGGGCCGAAACGCCTGTCATTATTTTTTCGATCTGCATCGGCTTGATTCTCGGTTTCGGCTGGATGGGCTTCTTCTGGATGGGCGCGATTCGCCTGGTCTATTCCCTTCACATGCAGTGCTTAGTGAACAGCCTCACACATCTCAATCACGTCGAAGAGGGCGATTCCAGCATGAACGTCTGGTGGCTCGGCCCTTTCCAATTAACGGCCTGGGGCGAGAACTGGCACCAGAATCATCACACCCACGCTGGCTCCGCGCGCCTCGGCCTGCGCTGGTATCAGACCGACATCGGCTGGTATTTCATCTGGATGCTCGAAGCCGTCGGCCTTGCGCATTCCGTCAAGCGCCCCCGCACCTCGTAGCGAATCGCTCGACCCTAGAGGCGGGCTTCCGCCCGGCTTCTTTGCACTATGTACGCACAAAAATTCAAGGTGAACATCATCATCCGTGGCGAAACTCGCCCCTGCCCGCTCGATTGGCTCGATCAATTCTGCATGCGCAACTTCACCAACTCCGCCGACTTTGACGACACCCTTCCTGTCGCCGACGGAAAACTCGAGGCCAGCTTCCGCCTCACTCCCGAACGCTTCGCCGAAGGCCTCGGCGCGTGGCTCACGCAGCGTGGCAAAGGCGAAGGCCAGCCCGTTCAAGTTCAAGTCACCCGCGAATAATCTTTGGAAGTTTGTGAAACGAGCGGAAAAAAATCTTCCTCGCATCGCTTGTCGGATTTTTCGAAAGAGTTTTGCTTTGCAGAAAATAAAAAGCGTCAAGCAGCAGAGTCGCGTTTTTCTCTGCGCAAGGCCGCGCGAATCTGCGGCAGCGCCGCCAGCGCCGCCGTCTCGCCCGCCGCCACCATTTCCGGCGTCTTGCTGAAATCGTCCCACACGAAGGGTTTCACATCCGGCTCGATCACGATATCGGCCTGTGTGCGCCACGCCAAATCCGAGTGCCGCTGCACAATGTTAAATGCCCGGCTCAGAACATCCGTAAAGGTCCGCGGCTGCTCGAGGCTGCCGGCCTCCAGGTATACGGCGATGACGATGTCCGCCCCGAGTAGAAGTGCGCCTTCCACCGGCACGGGCGAAGTCAGGAATCCGTCCACGAGCGTCCGTCCATCGTATTGGATGGGCAGGAAAAGCCCTGGGTACGCGCAGGAAGCGCGGATGGCCGGCATGATCGGTCCATGGGAATAGTAGACGGATACTCCTGCGTTAATATCAGTGGTGGCGACAGCGAGCGGCGTGCGCAACTCTTCAAACGTCTTGATCGTGGTGAAGCGCGCAAAATACTTTTCCATGCGCTGGTTGGTGGCCAGACCGAGCCACGACGGCGTCCAACGCCCAAAATCGGAAAAGGCTGTGTTGGCGCCGATTTTCTCCATGTCTTCCAGGGCTGCTCCCGCGCAATAGCTCGCGCCGATCAAAGCGCCGACACTCGTGCCCGCGATGCAATCGATGGGAATGCCCGCCTGACGCAGCACGCGCAGCACGCCAATATGCGCGATACCGCGCGCGAATCCTCCAGCGAGAGCCAAGCCCACGCGCGGACGTTCCGTTGGCTCTCCTGGTTCGCCGTAGGCGAATTCGCGAAACTTTTCCTTCGCCGTACGAAGCCACCCGAGGGCTCCGTGGACCTTGCCTTCTTCTGCCATCTCTCTATTCTAGTGGTATCGCGGGTGAGCACACAGCTGTTTGACCGCTGCTTGCCGGTTTTGTAACCTGTCCTACCGTTCGAATCCCGTTTAGAAGGCGTGCCATGAAGCGTCGAATCGAAAAAGCGGTTGTGCTGGGAGCAGGGACGATGGGCTCGCGAATCGCGGCGCATTTCGCGAACGCCGGGCTGCCGTGCGTTTTGCTGGACATTGTGGCGCCGAATCTGCCGGCCGGGGTGCCGGCATCAGAGCGCAACAGAATTGTCCGCGCGGGATTGGATGCCGCGAAAAAATCGAAGCCGGCGGCATTTTTTACCGCGGCGCAGGCGGACAGAATCTCGTTTGGAAATTTCGACGACGACCTGGCGCGCTGTTCGGAAGCCGATTGGATCATCGAAGTGGTCGCCGAGAATCTAGAGATCAAGCGAAACCTACTGTCGCGCGTGGCGCAATACCGCAAGCCGGGCGCGATCGTGACGACCAATACTTCAGGGTTGCCGGTGCACTTGATCGCCGAAGGGATGAGCGAAGAATTCCAGCAACACTGGGCAGGAACGCATTTTTTCAATCCGCCACGCTATCTGAAATTGGTCGAAGTGATTCCCGGACCGAAGACATCAAGTGAAGTCGTCGAAACGCTCAGCGAATTTTGCGACAAGCGGCTCGGCAAGGGCGTGGTGGTGGCGAAGGACACGCCGAATTTCATTGCCAATCGCATTGGAACGTTTTCGATGCTGAACGCGCTGCGCCTGATGAGCACACTGGGAATGACAGTGGAAGAAGTGGACGCGTGCACCGGCCCGGCGGTGGGCTGGCCGAAATCCGCCACGTTCCGCACCGCGGACATTGTTGGGCTCGACGTGCTGGTGCACGTGGTAAAAAATATTTACGAAACCGCTCCAAACGACGAATCGCGCGAAAGGTACAAACTTCCCGCGTTGGTGGAGGAGATGGCCAAGCGCGGGTGGCTCGGCGACAAGACCGGCCAGGGCTTCTACAAAAAGGTCAAGGGCGAAGGTGAAAAGGAAATCCTGACTCTCGACGTGAACACCATGGAGTATCGCCCGAGGCAGAAAGCAAAATTTGCCTCACTCGAAATGGGCAAAACGATTGAAGACACTCGCGAACGCCTGCGCGCGCTCATGGGGCCTGTGCTGGAGGGCCAGAAAGGCGACAAGGCGCAGCAGTTTTTGTGGGGCGGGATTTCCGAGACATGTTTATACGCGGCGCGGCGTGTGCCGGAGATTTCCGATAACGTCGTGGACGTGGATCGCGCCATGCGCTGGGGCTTTGGCTGGGAGCTTGGACCGTTCGAAATCATGGATGCCATCGGCGTGAAGCCGTTCGCTGGACAAGTGCAGAAAGAGGGGCGCACGGTGCCGCCGGTGATCGAAAAAGTTCTCGCGAGCGGACGAAAAGGATTTTACGAATCGGAGAAAGGCGCAACAACCGTATTCGATATCGGCGGCGGCGGAGCAAAGAAAGTCGAAGAGCCGAAGGGCGTCATCATCCTCAAATCGCTGAAGGAGGCCGGCCGCGAAGTAGAACGCAACCCCGGCGCGAGCCTGATTGATCTTGGCGACGGCGTGGCGTGCGTGGAATTCCACGTCAAAATGAACGCCATCGGCGCGGACCTGATCGCCATGCTGCACAAAGGCCTGAAACGGCTGGAAACGGACTTTGACGCCATGGTGATCGCCAACCAGGCGGTGAATTTCTCCGTCGGCGCGAACTTGATGCTCGTGCTGGTGGGAGCGCAGGAACAAGAGTGGGATGAGCTGCACATGGCCGTGAAGCAATTCCAAAACATAAATCTTGCTCTCAAATACGCGCCGAAACCGGTGGTGGCCGCGCCGCAGGGAATGGCGCTCGGCGGCGGCTGCGAAGTAAACCTGCACTCCACACGAATTCAGGCAGCCGCGGAAGCGTACATCGGCCTGGTGGAAACCGGAGTAGGCTTGATCCCCGGCGGTGGCGGAACAAAAGAGATGCTCATCCGCGCCAACGAGCACGCTGCGGGCGGTGAAGATCTCGATTTATTTCACGCGCTGAAGCCGGTGTTTGAAGGAATCGCGATGGCCAAGGTGGGCACCAGCGCGGAGGAATGCCGCAACCTGGGTTATCTGCGACGCGAGGACGGCGTGTCCATGAACCGCGACCGGTTGGTTGGGGACGCCAAGGAGGCGGCGCTGGCGCTGGCGCGCGGCGGATACAAGCCGCTGGCAGCAAGCTGGCAAGAAGGCGCGCAGACGACGCAAATCAAAGTTCTTGGCGAACAGTTTCTGGCCGGCGCGAAGCTGGCGATTCACATGATGATACGCGGAGGCTACGCCTCGGACTACGATGCGCACGTGGGCCGCAAGCTCGCGAACATTCTGGCGGGCGGGCCACTGAGTTCGCCGCAACTGGTCAGCGAACAGTACGTCCTCGATCTCGAGCGCGAGGCATTCGTCTCTCTCTGCGGCGAGAAGAAGACCCAGGAGCGCATCGCCCATACTCTCAAAACCGGCAAACCCTTGCGAAATTAGGTTTCTGATTCCGTTCTAGAACAGAAACGACGGTTCCACTAGATCCTCGGTTCTCATTCTAATCGTATAAAAACGTATTGATATGGCGATTATGTGTGCGGTATTCTGCGAGTTGCCGGAGGGACTGTGCAAAGGCTGTTGGCGCCGCGCGAAGCCGCGAATATTCTGGGCATCAGCTATCCCACCTTGAAGCAATGGATCTACCACGGGAAGCTGAAATCGGTAAAGACCCCGGGCGGACATCACCGCGTCCCGGAGAGCGAGATTGACCGCTTGATTCCCAAGAAGCTGGAGCGCGGGGACATCGAAACGCGGCGCGGAAATTTTCGGAAGATCAGCGGGCGGAATCAATTGATTGGACGCGTCGTGGCGCTCAAATTCAGCGGACTCCTGGCGCAGGTGACGCTGGCCATCGGGGAGCAGCATATTACTTCGATTATTACGGCGGATGCGGCGAAAGAACTGCGGTTGAAGCCGGGAGACCGGGCCGCAGCACTGATCAAATCCACGGAAGTGATGATTCTGCGGGTTTGAGGAAACAAAAAGAATTAACGCCGAGTGCGCGGAGAACGCGGAGGACGCAGAGCGGAGAAGAGTGAATGAGAGCGGCCAGAGTTCTGATCGCACTGCTAACGCTTTCTTGTGCTGCCAGCGAAGCTCAGGCACAGGGACAAGAGATTCGAGTTGCGGCCGCGGCGGACTTGAAATTTGCGATGGGGGAATTGGCCGGAGGATTTGAGAAGCAGACAGGAACGAAAGTAGACGTGACGTACGGTTCGAGCGGAAATTTTTTCTCTCAGATTCAGAATGGCGCGCCGTTCGATCTGTTTTTTTCAGCAGACATTGGCTATCCAAAAAAACTGGGAGCAGTGGAACTCGCAGAGCCAGATACCCTCTACGAATATGCGGTGGGCAGGATCGTGATCTGGGCGCCGGGAGATGCCAAGCTGGACGTGGCCAAGCAGCGATGGAATGCGTTGCTCGATCCAGGCGTACGGAAGATTGCGATTGCCAATCCGGAGCATGCGCCGTACGGGCGCGCCGCAGTGGCCGCGCTTCAAAAGGCAGGCATTTATGAGCGAGTGAAGGCTAAGGTGGTGTATGGCGAGAATATCTCCCAGGCGGCACAATTTGTGCAATCGGGCAACGCCGAAGCGGGGATTATTGCACTCTCCTTGGCAAGCTCTCCCCTCATGATGGGAGGAAAGAGCTGGATCATTCCCGAGGAGATGCATCCCGCTATCGAGCAGGGAGCAATTGTACTGAAAGGCGCAAAGAATAAAGATGCCGCGCGGGCCTTTCTGGGATTCGTTAAGAGCGAAGAAGGTCGCACGATTTTGGAAAAACATGGATTTGTCACTCGCGGGCTGGGCCAAAAGAGCACATCTCCGTCATGAATCTGGACGCTCTATTCCTATCCTTGCGCTTGGCGCTCTGTGTTTCGTCGCTTCTTTTGATAATCGGGATGCCATTGGCATATTGGCTGGCGTACTCGAGCTGGCGCGGAAAATTTTTGCTGGAGTCCGTCGTGGCGTTGCCGCTGGTACTGCCGCCAACGGTGCTCGGATTTTACGCCCTGGTGGCGATGGGGCCACACGGGCCGCTGGGCAAGCTGTGGATCGCCCTTTTCGGGCACGGATTGGCGTTCACCTTCGGCGGATTAATCCTGGCATCGGTACTGTACAGCTTTCCGTTTGCGGTGCAGCCGCTGGTCGCTTCCTTCGAAAGCGTGGATCGCAAGCTGCTGGATGCGTCGGCCGTGCTGGGCGCTGGACGCCGGCGAACATTTTGGCGAGTGATCCTGCCGCTCTCCTTGCCGGGAGTCGTGACGGCCGTGGTGCTGAGTTTCGCGCACACCCTTGGCGAATTTGGCGTGGTGCTGATGGTCGGAGGAAATCTTGCGGGCGTCACACGCACGGTTTCGATCGACATTTACGATCGCGTGCAATCTCTCGAGTATGGCGAAGCAAATCGCATGGCGCTGCTGTTGCTGGTGATATCGTTTGCAGTGTTGTCGGTGGTGTACGCGGTGAACCGCCGCGTGTGGACGCCGTGGGCAGCGAAGTAACACCGGGCGTGCTTGCCGCGCGCGTCCGCAAAGCGCGGCGCAACGGGGATGCTCCTTTCTTTCTTCTCGATGTCTCCATCGAAGTTCCACAAGGCATCACCATTTTATTCGGACCTTCCGGCGCGGGGAAATCGACGCTGCTCGACTGCATCGCTGGTCTGACCCGGCCAGAGGAAGGACGAATCGAGATTGGCGGCGACGTGCTCTTCGATTCCTCGCGTGGAATCCACCTCGCGGCGCAGAAACGCCGAATCGCTTACGTGTTTCAAACGCTGGCTTTGTTTCCGCATTTGAGCGTGGAAGAAAACGTCGCTTACGGGCTGAACAATTTGCAGCAGGAGAAGCGGCAGGAGCGCGTTGGAGAGATTCTCGCAGCATTTCGTGTGGAGAAGCTGCGAAAGAAGAAACCCGGCGAAATTTCCGGAGGCGAGAAACAGCGGGTTGCTCTTGCGCGGTCGCTGGTGACGGAGCCAAGCCTGCTGCTGCTGGATGAGCCTCTAACAGGGCTGGACGCGGAATTGAAAGCGGCGATTGTGGACGATTTGCGCGCATGGAATACGGCAAAGCGCATTCCGATTCTGTACGTGACGCACAGCCGCGAAGAAGTGGATGCTCTGGGCGAGCGCGTACTGGCAATGGAAAACGGGCACATCGTAAGCGCCGGTGCTCCGATGGAAGTGCTGGACGCGCCGCGCCGGAAGAAGCTGGCGCAAGCTGCCGGGTTCGAAAACCTGCTGAACGGAGTAGTGCTCGACCTCCGCGAGACGGATGGCGTGATGCGTGTGCGGCTGGAGGAAAGCGCTTGCGAGATCGAAGTGCCGCTGGGGTATGCAGTGGCGGGGGACCGCGTGAAGGTAGCCATTCGTGCAGGCGACATTTTGCTGGCGGTGGAGCGGCCCATTGGATTGAGCGCGCGTAACATAATCGAAGGACGAATCGTTTCGCTGGAACAGCGCGGGACCTTGGTAATCACGCGCGTGGATTGCGGCACTCTGTTCCTCGTCCATGTGACACCGGGAGCAGTGCGCGCGCTGGGCCTGGCCGCGGAACGCCGCGTTTGGCTGGTGCTTAAGACGCACTCGTGCCATTTGGTGGCATAGAAAAAATCTGCAAAACAGGAGGCGCTTCAGGATTTCGGCTTCACGGTAGCAGGAGTCGCAGTTTTGGTTCCGACAGGAACAGAGAATCGAACCTCGTCGGCTTCCAGAGTGTTCTCCTTGGGCGTGGCATGAATGACCACGGCGTCGCCAACGGCAAGGTCGGAAATTTTCGCGGGCTTGTCTTCGTTGCGATCGGAAGCGTTGCCCGAACTGCTCGCGACGTGCAGGACGTACACAGTTGACGCCACCAGCTTCACTTCGACGGATTTTCCCTCTTTCGTTTTCACCAGCACGGAATCGGGGCTGACTTTTTCGAGAGTGCCGAGGACATGCACCTTGTTGCCGTGGGCGAAAATGTCGCAAGCCACCAGCACGAACACGATTGCCAGCTTCCCTGCACGAGACTTCATGAAACCCTCCCTAACCTGCGAAATGCCATCTTCCTGGCGCTTCAGTCGCGGCGATGGTTCTGTGATTCCGGTTTCTTCTGCGGTGTTGCCCCGTTCAAGAAATCATTTTCGTGTTGCTCTTCTTCACGGTCGTCCGGCCCTTTGGGATTATAGCGCTCCATTTCGATGCGTTCCGCCGCTGTCAAGCGCGGAAGGTGGCGGATGAAGTGCACCAGCTTCCAGCTGTCCTGCCCGCCGTGTTCGCCGCCATCGCCGAACGCCGGCATGCCGGTAAAACGCACGCCATTTTCAATGATCCAGAATATTTCGCCATCCGTCAGATTCTGCATGGCTGGACGACGCAAGTCGGGTGGCTTGGGATAAAGCCCGTTGCCGAAGAGGGTTTGCCCGTCGCCATCATTGCCGTGGCAGATGGCGCAGTGATTGGCGAAGTGCAACCGGGCGTCGCGCAAATCATCGGGTGAATTCAGGACCGGATTTTGAGCCAGCCGCGCGCTCGAAGGGATCGCGAGATTGCGCGCGTTGCGGGCCACGAAGGTTTCAAACCTGGTGGGTGCGGCGCGGGAGCTGAGGCCATCGTGCAAGACAGAGGCAGCGAGTGCTACAACGAGCACGAGGAGCGCCAGCCCGATCACAACGAAAAGAGATGCGCGTTTCATGGCTGCGTTGGTATGGTAAAGGATGCGGGCCAGCCGGGCCAGCGCGGAGTTGTTTTGCGGTGGCCCGGAGAGCGCCGCGGTCTCTAGCCTATTCGAACGCACAAGTGCTCTCCTCTGGTAGGATACTCTGGATATGACCGCGCATGCCACGAACGGTACTGCTGCTTCTGCCGCTGACGGCTGCCCAGCGGAAGTGCAGGAATGTCTTCAGACTGCGCTGGGTGGCGGTGAGCTCTCCTTCCAGCAAGGACTGAAGCTGGCGACCGCGGAAGGTGCGGCGCTGGAAGCGTTGGTGGCGGTGGCGGATCGCTTGCGCCGGGAAACCGTCGGCGAGGCTATCACCTATGTCGTGAATCGCAACATTAATTTCACGAATGTCTGTTTTGTGGGCTGCAGTTTCTGCGGATTCGGGCGCGGACCCGGTGCGGCGGACGCGTATTCGCTTTCGTTCGAGGAAGTGATGCGCCGCGCGCAAGAGGCGTGGGACCGCGGCGCGACGGAAGTTTGCATCCAGGGCGGCTTGCCGAAAGACCTCGACGGATTTTTCTACCGGGATTTGCTGCGGGCCGTCAAGCGCGCGATTCCGGAGATGCACGTGCACGCCTTTTCGCCGATGGAGATTGATTACGGCGTGACGAAAACGGGAATGGCGTTGCGCGAGTATTTGCGAATGATGAAGGACGAAGGGCTGGGGAGCATCCCGGGGACGGCGGCGGAAATTTTAGATGATCGCGTGAGGCAAGAGCTGAGTCCGAACAAGCTGGCGGCAGGGCGCTGGGTGGAAATCATTACGGCGGCTCATGAGATGGGAATTCCAACAACGTCCACGATGATGTACGGCCATGTGGAAGAGCCTGCGGATTGGGTGCGCCACATTCTGCTGCTGCGATCGATCCAGAAACGTACCGGCGGTTTCACGGAGTTTGTGCCGTTGGGATTCATCCATGAAAATACGCGGCTCTACCGGCATGGCGGAGCGCGGCCAGGGGCTAAGCGCGAGGAGCATCTTCGCGTTCACGCGCTGGCGCGCGTCCTGCTGCACGGGGCGATCAAAAATTTGCAGGTCTCCTGGGTGAAGCTGGGATTCGAAACGTCTCTGACGTGCCTTCAGGCCGGCGCCAATGATTTCAGCGGAACGCTGATGGAAGAAAGTATTTCGAAGGCCGCCGGCGCAACGTTTGGAGAATATGTTTCGCCGGAAGAATTTCAAACGAAGATTCGGTCGATTGGACGCGTGCCCGCGGAACGCACCACCACATACAAGATTCGGCGCACATTCGATCGAGTGGAAGAACTGTCACAACTCGCATCACCGGCGCTGCCATTGGTTCAAGCCGAGCGGCGCACGCCTTACACCGAAGGCGCTTACTGAGCGTTTCTCATGCGCGCACTCCTCCTGCCCGTCAAAGATCTCAACCATGCCAAGAAGCGCTTGATGGGCGTGCTCACACCGGAAGAGCGATTCGAACTGGCCGCGGCCATGTTGAAAGATACGATCCGCGCAGTGCAAAGCGTTCGGCGGGCGGAGGAAATTTTTGTAGTGACGAACTACGAACCTGCAATCCGCATTGCCGAAGAAAACGGTTGGGAGGTATTGCGCGAGGAGAGTCAGATTTCCGAAAGTGATTCCGTGGATGCAGCCTCGCGGCTTTGCGAGGCGCGCGGCGTGACGGGGCTGCTTCGAATTCCGCTGGATGTGCCGCTGGTGCAACCAAGCGATATCGATGATGTGCTGGCGGTCGAATGCGAAGAACCAGCACTGGTCATCGTTCCATCGCGCGACGGCACGGGGACGAACGCGATTCTGCGAATGCCGCCGGCATTGTTTCCGTCGCATTTCGGGATGGGAAGTTTTGCTAAACATGTTGGCGAAGCGGAACGCCTTGGCGCGCACGTGATTTTCCGCCGAAGCCCTCGGCTCGAGATGGACGTGGATGACGAAGCCGACTTGCGCGCCCTCCTCAAGCACGATTTGGGCGGCACCGAAACGGGCCGATGGCTTGTGGACAGCGGAGTCGCGGCGCGTTTCCGCTCATACCCCAAAGCTGGGGCGATGAGCGCCGGATGAAACGAAAGGTTTTTGCGACTCTTGACGAGGTGGTTGCAGATATCCCCGATGGTGTTCGAATCATGTTTGGAGGATTCGGTGGCGCGGGTTTTCCAAACAATCTTATTCAGGCGCTGGTGCGGAAGGGAACCAAAAACATTACGGCAATCAGCAACAATTGCGGAACGCGCGAAGGCGAACTTGGGCTGATGTTCAAGAACAATCAGATCAAACACGTGATTGCTGCCTTCCCCGGGCCGCATGCGAACTATTTTTTGGAGCGCTATGCCGCGAAGGAAGTGACGCTCGAATTAGTGCCGCAGGGAATTCTCTGCGAGCGCATGCGCACTGCGGCCGCGGGTCTGCACGGGTTTTACACCACCGTGGGCGTGGGAACCGAAGTAGCCGCTGGAAAGGAAGAGCGCGTGATCGAGGGCAAGCGCTGCATTCTGGAAATGCCCATTCACGCCGATTTTGCATTCATCAAAGCGCAGAAAGCCGATGAATTGGGAAATCTGACGTACCGGCTTGCAGCGCGAAATTTCAATCCGATCATGGCTATGGCGGCGAAAACTACGATCGCCGAAGTCGAAGAAATCGTTCCCGTGGGAGGCATCGATCCGGAACAGGTGATTACGCCCGCAATCTTTGTGCATCGCATCGTAAAGGCAAAGGGACTCCGTTATGCCGGGTAACGGCATTCAGGAGAACGTCATGCCGCATAAGCCGCGCCTGGTCAGAGAACAAATCGCGCAGCGCGCTGCGCGCGAACTGACCGACGGCGCGTACGTGAATCTCGGGTGGGGGATTCCCAATCTCATCGCGGACTATTTGCCGCCAGGAATCACGGTCCACTTCCACAGCGAAAATGGGATTCTGGGGATGGGCCGGCGCGCCAGGCCCGGTGAAGAAGATTACGATCTGGTGGACGCGATGAAGGTGCCGGTCACACTCATTCCCGGCGCGTCTTTTTTCCACCAGGCGGATGCGCATATGATGACGCGGGGCGGGCATCTGGATGCCGCCGTTCTCGGTGCGTTTCAAGTTTCGGAGAAGGGCGATCTGGCGAACTGGAAAATCCCAGGCGCAAGGGGCACCGGAAACATCGGCGGCGCGATGGACATTGCCGCGGGCGCCAAAATCCTGATCGTTTGCATGGAGCACACCACGAAAGACGGCAAACCCAAAATCGTGAAGGCCTGTGCGTATCCGCTGACGGCGTTGGCGTGTGTGAATGTTATTGTGACGGATTTAGCGGTGATGGACGTGAAGCCGGAGGGATTGCAGCTCCGCGAAGTCGCGCCGGGATGGACCGCGGAAGAGGTGCAAAATGTCACCGGTGCACCGCTGATCGTCAAAGGACCTGTTCCGGAAATGAGTTTCGTTTGATCTCGCGAGGAGGAAAGATATGAGCCAACTAATACCAGATACACACAAGGATCTCTTGGAAAAAGCCGCGTTCGGAAATTTGGGAACGCTCATGAAGGATGGACAGCCACAAGTCACGCCCGTCTGGGTGGATTACGACGGAAAATATGTCCGCGTAAATTCTGCGAAAGGCCGCGTCAAGGACATCAACATGCGCCGCGATCCCCGCGTTTCGATTTCGTTGCAGGATCCCGCCAATCCCTACCGCTATTTGGAGATTCGCGGCAAGGTGGTCGAGATCACCGAAAACGGCGCGGACGACCACATCAACAAACTATCCAAAAAATACTTGGGCAATCCCGTCTATCCCTTCCGCAAGCCCGGCGAGGTGCGCGTCACCTACAAGATCGAGCCGCAAAAAGTCAGCTCGATGGGATAGTCCGCGCGGTACGCCGTATTTGTGGGCCATAGATCCTCTTGCTTCACTCTCGGGCCGCGTCGTGCCGGAGCTATGCCTGAAAAGATAGTTGACCATCCTCGAGGATTCGGGCACATTCGCGCTTCCATTTCCCGGGAGATTCTTTGCGCTTACACTCCTTCGCCTCCGCCTGCCTGGCCATCATGGTCCTTGTCCAGATTTGCCATGCACAAGTGACAGCAGATACCAAATCCGCCGAGATCCCAGCAAATCTCGATAATAAGCGGGTAGCGGTTTTGCGCTACCGGATTGCCGCTCAGCAGGAATTGGCATTGCCGAAGCTCAAGAAGGAGAGTCTCATTGTTTTTCTGAGAGGGCAGTCGGCAAAGCGAACGTCCGACAAGGGGACTGCGGATTCGTTCGAAGCGACTCCCGAGCGCGTCCTCTGGAACCGCGGGGGAGTGGCGTATTCGTTCTCGAACCTCAGCGATTCGCCCGTGGAATTGCTGGTGATCGAGCTGAAGGATTCTTACGCGATTGCACAGATGCGCGTGCCGTATTCCGAGCGCGATCCATTGAATCTCGATCCCCAGCATTACCGCGAGCTGTTCCAGAACGAACATGTGCGCGTTCTGCAGATGCACCTGGCCCCGCGCGAAGGCACAACGGAGGGTCAATTCGCCGATCGCTTGGAAATTGCTCTCAGCGACATGCGCGCGACGGAAGCCGGTGTAGAAGGCAAAACCCGCGAAATCCTGCGCGATGCTGGATCCGTGAGTTGGGAAAAAGCGAAGATGCATTCCATCGTGAACGTTGGTGACCAGCCGCTCGATAGCATCATTGTCGAGTTGCGCCACCCCTTCTGTTATGAAATTCCCGACAATCTCAATGAGATGCCGCGCGCATCCCCGGCCATGAAAGCCTATATATCGAAAGTGAGTGAAACCGTAGACAGAAAGTGGATCAAAAATATGCCGCGCGCCGTGCGCGGGGAAGAAAGCAAAGGCCTGGTCTTGTTACAATTCAAAATCGAGTCGCAAGGTACGGTTCCAGAAGACGACATCCGTTTTCAAACGGTATTCGCCGACGATGCGCGGGTGGGAAACGCGCTGAGGGCGGTACGAGACTCCGGCCCATTTCCTGCATTCCCGCCCGACTTTCAGGAGCCATTCGTTCGTGTGCGATTCTTCTTCCTCTATAACCTCCCGCGGCAGCCTCCAGGCTGCAGGTAAGTTGCGCCCTCAAATCTGTTTCGAACGTGCTGCGTAAATCCTTACATCCGAGCGGCGACGCGCGCGGCGATGCGGCCGTCGGGTGTGCGGAAAATCAGCACAAGGCTGTCGGTGACGGGCACTTCAGCGCTGGGAATCCCCAACTCGTAGGTCCACACGAAGCGCTCCGGGAGTTCGGAGGCCAGATTTGCGGCGTACGGGACGATGGGCTGCACGGAATACTTTTTTTCGGTGATCTTCTTGACCGGCTGCAGTTCCACGCCGTGTTTCCAATACAGCGAGAGCTTCATCTCACTCATCATTTCGCGTGTCAGATACGTGCGCGTGCCCACGTTTTGGAGCGCAGTTGAGCACGATCTGTCGTGGACGGCAAAGGACAGGGTCACTTGATCGGGAAACAGTGTGATAGCTTCCTTGCCGCGGCGATAGATTGTGCCGTTGTCGTCGTCGAAGCGCTTTAAATTGTCGAAGAAATTGCTGGAGGTCACGCGGCCGGCGACGTGGAAGCACACACCGTTGGGAAGAGAGCCGTCCGTTTCAAGAAAGATGCCGCCATCGTAATTCCAGACGGATTTCTCGTGTTTGTCGCGCTTGTCTTGTTTGTCGTGCTTGCTTTGAGCGCTCGCTGCGGTTGCGAGAAATAGCAGGACAAGCGCGGTGGCGGTTTTGCGGCTTCGGTAACGCATAAATGACGGCTGTGCCGGAATCGATTTTACTCCTTATGGGCCGCAGGGAGAAGAAAAGAGAAGCCGTTTAGAGTGTGAATCTCTTTGCCTTCTCCCGCGGGCTTCACCGTGCCTTGGCCTTCGCGAACCGCCTGGAACACGGCAAGCAGTTCCGGCAACACGGAGGGCTGCGCCACGGGAACGTTGTGCGCGCCCAGAACTAGTTTTACTTGTGAAGCCAGCGCCACCAGCCGTTTCACGGAATTGACATACGCATCCAGATCGGTTTCCGGGCGGTAGAGCCAGATCGGCGCGGGATAGTAGGTGTCGCCGGTGAAGAGCAGGCCGTTGGCGCGATCGATGAGACAGATGGCATCGGGCGTGTGGCCCGGGGTGGAAAGAATTTCGAGCGTGCGGCCGCCCAGGTTGATTTTGAAGCCGTCGTGCACGAACAGAGAAACGCGCCACGGCTTGGTGCGATAGTTCTTGGCATCGAAATTCTTTGGCAAGTTTCCGCAAATCATGTCCGGAGCGAGTTCGGCTTGCGCGTCTTCGCTCGAACCCTTGGCATTCGCGCGCGTAAAACTGGTGTCCATGCCGTAGACGAACGTAAATTGCCAATTGCCGCCGACGTGGTCGTTGTGCGTATGGGAATTCAGGACGACGACGGGGCGGCTCGTCAATTGCGTGGCGACTTTGTGGATGTCGCCGATGCCCATTCCGGTGTCGAAGAGCAGCGCCTGCTTGGTGCCGACAATGAGGTAGGAGATGACTTCTTCGGCTTGGTGCGGCTCGTAGATAGCAAATACTCCGGGAAAAACCTTGTAGACCTCGAACCACGCCTCGTCCGGCAAAACGCGTGCGAGCGCCTTGTATTCCGGCCGCGGAAGCGCCCGGCACCACTCCGGAATCTCTTTCGTCTGTGCCACCGCCAGCGACGGCAGGAAGCAGAACACCATCAGCCATGCCAGAGCTTTTCCAGCTTTCAATATTCCTCCAAATGGACTTCCACGGTAGACGTCGCTGGGCGACGCTATGGTATAGCGATGCAGCCCTGCCCGCAAATCTTCCGATTCTAATGTTCGGGAGCGTGCTGGAGATCCTGTCCATCCATTCGAACGGAACCATTCCTTCCGGCGGGAAAAACTGCTGCTCAAGGAGCTCTCTGTCCCCGATCCATATGTTTTACGAAACAAAAAGCAAGGCATCTTCGTTTTGTTATGGTAGCTGTCGATCCCTGCGAATAGGTGTGCTTTGGGGGTATCCGATGACCAACTTCTGGCAAGACATCCGGTTCGCATTCCGGGTGCTTTCGAATAACCGTGGATTCGCTGCCATCGCCGTGCTCACGCTGGCCCTGGCAATCGGCGCGAACACTGCGCTCTTTTCCATCGTCAATGGCGTGCTCCTTAATCCGCTGCCGTTCCCGAATTCCGACGAGCTCTACGCTGTCTATTCAAAGACAACGTCGTTCGAACAAAGCTCGATTTCCTACCCGAATTTTCTCGATTGGCAGAGGCAAAACCACTCCTTCGCCGCTTTGGGCGCCTTCCGCTCCGATGAGTTTAATATGACCGATATCGGGGAGCCGGAACGCCTCCACGGCCACATGATTTCCGCGGAATTTTTTCCCGCCCTCGGCCTGAACTTTTTGGCGGGACGCAACTTTCGCCCTGAAGAAGATCGCGCCGGCGCCGGCCCCGTGGCCATCCTCGGCGACGGCGTCTGGAAGCGCAAATTTGAATCCTCGCCTGAGGTCATCGGCAAAAACATCACCCTGAACGGCAAATCGTACACAATCGTCGGCGTCGCCAAGGGGATTTTGCCCGGCATCAGTCCTTCGGACGTTTATGTCCCCGTCGGTCAGTGGACCGATCCCACCTTCCTCGACCGCCGCATCAGCATGGGCCTGAATTCCATCGGCCGATTGAAGCCCGGCGTGGGGCTGGCGCAGGCTCGCGCGGACATGGATTCGGTGGCGCACAATCTCGCCGCCGCTTTTCCCGAGGTCGACAAAGGCACTGGGATTACGCTCATACCGCTCAAGGTGGATACGGTTGGCAATGTGCAGGGAATTCTTCTCGTGCTGCTGGGCGCTGTGGGATTTGTTCTGCTGATTGCTTGCGCCAATGTTGCAAACCTCCTGCTTGCGCGTTCGACGGGTCGCACCCGCGAATTTGCGATTCGCTCGGCGCTTGGAGCCACTTCCATGCGCGTTGTCCGGCAATTGCTGACGGAGAGCGTCATGCTTGGCGTCGCCGGCGGGGCGCTTGGCCTGCTTCTTGCGAAGCTTTCGATGCGCACGATACTCACGTCTTTGGGCGATATTCTTCCGCGCACCGACGAGATTGCGCTCGATTCTCACGTTCTGCTTTTTACCGCCGGGCTGGCCATTCTCACAGGCGTTGTTTTCGGGCTTGCGCCGGCGATCAAGATGTTGCGGCCCCAGCTCAGCGAGACGCTGAAGGAAGGCGGCCGCGGATCAAGTGGCGCACGGCACCGCACGCAGAGTGTCTTCGTGGTCGTCGAAATGGCCATGGCGCTGGTGCTGCTCGTCGGGGCCGGACTGATGATTCGAAGCCTGGCCGCGCTGTGGGGAATCAATCCCGGATTCGAGCCGCGCCAAGCACTTTCATTTGCAACCTCCCTCACTTCTGATCCGTCGATTACCGCCGACCAGCTTCGTGCGAAATACCGCGAAACCGAGCGGCAATTCGCAAGCGTACCCGGAGTGGAATCCGTCTCTGTGATTGGCGGCTCGCTGCCCATGACCGGCGATTCCGAAGTTCCGTTCTGGCACGAAGGCGAGGCACCGCCAGCGAACCAAAACGATATGACCTTCGCGCTGTTTTATCTTGTGACACCTCTGTATCAACAGGCGCTCCATATTCCGATTCAGCGCGGGCGCTTCTTCAGCGACCGCGATGATGAGCATGCGCCGGCCGTTGCGGTGATCGATGCAACGCTCGCGCACAAATATTTTCCCAACACTGATCCCATCGGCAAGCGCATCAACGTTGGGTTGCTGGAACTGCAGCCGGAAATCGTCGGCGTCGTGGGCCACGTGGAGCATTGGGGCTTGGGCGACAAAAGGCACCAGACGTTGCAGGCGCAGCTCTATTTGTCGGTCTGGCAAGTGCCGGACCGCTTCTGGCCGCTGCTGGCGAACGGCTCCGGCTACGTCGCGCGAACAACTTCCGCTCCGCTTAGCGTCGTGAGCGCGATTCGCGCTGCCGCTACAAAAGCGGATCCGAGCTCCGTTGTTTACGGCGCGCGGCCCGTCGAGGACATCGTCGCCGGGTCCATCGCCACGCAGCGGCTGGCGATGATTCTGCTCAGCGTCTTTTCCGCGCTCGCACTGGTGCTTTCGGCGATCGGAATTTACGGCGTCATTTCTTATCTGACCGGGCAACGCACGCACGAAATCGGCATCCGCGTGGCGCTTGGCGCTTCCAGCGCCGACCTGCTGCGCATGGTGCTTGGCGAAGGAATGAAGCTCACGCTCATCGGCGTGGCCGTCGGAGTCGCCGCGGCGCTTGGACTGACGCGGCTGATGGTCCAATTCATTTACGGCGTCGGCGCGTCCGATCCCATCACGTTCGCTGGCGTTGCCGTTCTTCTGACCGGCGTCGCGTTGCTGGCCTGTTACCTTCCGGCGCGTCGCGCGATGCGCGTGGACCCGATGATCGCTCTGCGTTACGAGTGATCGTCGTTGCGAAAAACCTTATTTCTGTGAATCTCCAGCAAAGATGGATTTTGGGAGCATCATGTGGACGCCTTTGTTGCCATCGACTAGTTCGGTGATGTGGAGGTCGGCGGCGACGCTGGAGAGCATATAGGCGTCGTCGCGGGAGAGATGTTTTTCGGTGACGAGGAAATCGATCATCTCGCGGACGGCGAGGGTGGCGCAGGCGTTCAGGTCGTCGTTGAGGCCCATGGTGATGTAGTGCGTGGGGGTTTCGGCGCGTGGCCACTTCAGGTGCAGGTCCTTGCGGACGATGAATTGAAACGTGCCGATGAGCGAAGTTTCGAGCGCAGTGATGTCCACTTCGCCGTCGCCCTGGCCGGCGTGGCCGTCGCCGACTTCAAAGAGCGCGCCGGGAGCGTGCACGGGAATGTAGAGCGTGGTGCCGGCGACGAGGTCCTTGTTATCGAGATTGCCGGCCATAATCCACGGCGGAGCGCTGTTGAAGCGGCCGGCGCTTTCCGGCGGCGCGTCGCCCATGCTGCCGAAAAAGGGATGCAGGGGAATCTCGATGCCGGGCGCGAATTTGGCGACCATGCGCTTTTCGTCGAGCGGGATGATTTTTATTTTCGCGTAAGGAAAATCGTCGGGCAGATAGCCGCGGCCGGGGCCGAAGGCGTTGTAGGCGTAAGGAATGGCGAGTTTGATGGCGAGAATTTTGACTTCGAGCACGTCGCCGATTTCCGTACCTTCGATGTAAATTGGTCCCGTGAGTATGTGCCCGCCCGGTCCTTTGTCCTTCACCTGGTCGGTGATGTCGCGCAGAGATTGCTCGACCTGCTCCGGCGGCAAGCCCGCGTCTTCCAGCCGCTTCGGACTGTTGGTGATCAGTGTCTGAATCTCCACCGTGTCGCCCGACTTGACGCGCAACACCGGCGCCGCCTTCGCGTCGTAGTAGCCCCAAGCCACGGTCTTCGGCGTCGGCTTCAGCGTGTACGTCGCCTGCGCCGCGAGAAAAGGCGCCAAAAGTAAAACTCCAAATCCTAGCCAGATGGTGCGAGGAATCATTTAGGCTCCAGTGTTTCAGCACAAGACGGAGACTTGTGCGCCAAATTTTCGTTGATAGCTTTCCCACGGGCTTCCCATTCTACGTCGGATGCATTGAAGAGAAAGTTTAGCTCGCCATCGAACACCACGGGCGAGTTGTCGCAACCTGCCCTACAACCGCTGCCGTAACAGGGAATAGTTGTTTCAACCACCGTTATTTGAGGATTGAGGTCACCGGTTTTGCCCCGCCAGTCCGGAGGAGAATGCTGAATTTCTTCGTGCAGTGTTTTGTTTCTGAGCCAATCCTCCTTTGTCAGAAAAAAGTAGGCATCAATCCTTAGCGTCCCCCTTATAGGAATCCTTCGGATGGTTTTCTCTTTGCGGTTTGTCACGAGGACAGTGGGTCTGATGTAGCAAATCTCTTCGTGCCGAGTCGCGCCCGGGGACAAGGCAGTCGCGTCGAAACTCACTATGTCAAAGACGCCATACAAGTTAATCCAACTCTGCTCTTTTCCATCCCCAGACCTATTCGCGGAATAAATGATCGATGAATCCATATATATCCCGCTCACAGGCAGGTATAGGGTCGCGTCGGAACGATTTATGCGGTCAAGGCTGACGCTTAGACAGTCTTTTACCCACTGGACTGGCTTTGTTATGCGAACCTCGAGTGGCGATGCTGGGTTGCTTTGCGTTGCTTGTGCGATTTGCTCAGTCCCTGAAGGAAAACAGAAAAGCAAAGCTACAATCGCCACGACAGATCGCGCCAGGGCGTGCAGCGGCCTTACAAACGACGAATTTTGCGTCGTGTGAGTCATGGGTGTGTCATGTCCTCGGGTTTGACTAAGGCGTCGAATTCTTCGGCGGTGACGTAGCCGAGCTTGACGGCGGCTTCGCGGAGGCTGATGCAGGAGTGATGGGCGGCTTTGGCGACCTGGGCGGCCTGGTCGTAGCCGATTTTGGGGGCGAGGGCGGTGACAAGCATCAGGGAGTTGTGGACGTAGTGATCGATTTGCTCGCGGTTGGCTGCGATGCCGTGAACGCAATGCTCGACGAAGCTGTTGCAGGAGTCGGCGAGGAGTTCGACGGAGTGGAGATAGTTGAAAATCATGACGGGCTTGAAAACGTTGAGCTCGAAATTGCCTTGGGAGCCGGCGAAGCCGATGGCGGCGTCATTGCCCATGACTTGCACGCAGACCATGGTGAGGGCTTCGGCCTGCGTGGGATTCACCTTGCCGGGCATGATGGAGGAGCCGGGCTCGTTTTCCGGCAGAGTGAGTTCGCCAAGGCCGCAGCGCGGGCCGGAGGCGAGCCAGCGAATGTCGTTGGCGATTTTCATGAGCGAGGCGGCGAGCGTTTTCAGCGCGCCGGAGGCGAAGACGATTTCGTCGTGAGCGGAGAGCGCGGCGAATTTGTTGGGATGCGAGCGGAAGGGCAGGTTGGTCAGCTCTGCGATTTTCCTGGCGGCGCGCACGGCAAATTCGGGATGCGCGTTGAGGCCAGTGCCGACGGCGGTGCCCCCGATGGCGAGATCGTAGAGGCCGTCGAGAGCAACGGCGATGCGGCCGCCGTCGCGATCGAGAAGACTGACGTAGCCGGAAAATTCCTGGCCGAGAGTGAGCGGGGTGGCGTCCTGCAAATGGGTGCGGCCGATTTTGACGATGTCCGCGAATTCCCTGGCTTTGACGTCGAGGGCGTCGCGGACTTTTTTCACGGCGGGGAGCAGGCGGCGCGCGGTTTCCGTGGCGGCGGCGATGTGCATGGCGGCGGGAAAGGTGTCGTTGGAAGATTGCGACATATTTACATCGTCATTCGGGTGGATCGGCTTTTTGCTGCCCATTTCGCCCAGGGCGATTTCGATGGCGCGGTTGGAGATCACTTCGTTGACGTTCATGTTGGTCTGCGTGCCGCTGCCGGTTTGCCAGATGCGCAGAGGGAAGTGGTCGTCGAGTTTTCCGGCGATGACTTCATCGGCGGCCTGGGTGATGAGCGCGGCCTTGTCGGCGGGGAGCTTGCCGAGATCCTGATTGACGAGCGCGGCGGCTTTTTTGAGGATGCCGAAGGCGCGGATGAGCTCGGGCGGCATGACGTCCTTGCCGATGGCGAAGTGGATGAGCGAGCGGGCGGTCTGCGCGCCGTAGTAGCGGTCGGCGGGGACGGCGATCTTGCCCATGGAGTCGGACTCGGTGCGAGTGGGGATGGAGGCTGCGGTTTTGGCGGCTTCAGACATGGGTGGCTCCTGGATGGTGCGATGGTTCAAGTTTAGCAGGGAGCGGGGGACGAGGTAATGAGGTAACGAAGTAAGGAGGTAAGGAAAGACGACAGTTGCCAGTGGACCGTTGACCGTCCGAAACGAAAGGAAGTGTGATTGAGTTGGGGATGGAGCCAGTGAAGAAAAAGGGGAGTTTCGCGTATTTGAAACAAAGCGATACAATGAGCTAGTTGCCCGTTACGGAAAAAATGATTAAACCGCCGCCCGATGTTTTCGAGTTGGCGCTGTTAGAGCGAGCCGCGCTGGCAATGAAAGCGGTTATGGAACAAGTCATCGAAGAACACGCTCGCGAAGGATTGCCTCTGTACATATGGCGCGACGGCAAGGTGGTTGCGGTTCCCGCCGAAGAGCTGCGCCCGCGCAGCTGACTGCAATCTTACGGACAGTTGGTCTGGGGTAAGGCGCCTGTTTCCACAGATTAAATTGCTGGGTTGGAGCCGCGCCGGGCTGATTTGAGTGCTCGTGGGGCAACTGGGCTTTGACGTTCAGCGGGGTCATGTATACTTTTTAGCAGGGGATTCTGCTTCATTCATGGCTGAGGGAATCAAGGTAGTGGGGGCAAGTGTCGGAACGCGGCTGCGGCGGGGGCTGCGGTTTGTGCGGACGCGTGCGCGCGAATTGCGGGCGATCGCGAAGGCGCTGGTTTCGACGAAGCATCCGTTCCTGGTGCACATCATTCCGATGCGGCAATGCAATCTGGCGTGCACGTACTGCAACGAATTCGATGATTTTTCGAAGCCGGTGCCGCTGGAGGAGATGAAGAAGCGGCTGGATTTGCTCGCAGACATGGGGACTTCGATTCTTACGATCAGCGGAGGCGAGCCGCTGATGCATCCGGAGCTGGACGAGGTGATCCGGCACATGCGGCGGCGGGGAATGATCGCCGGGCTGATCACCAACGGATTTTATTTGAACCGGGAACGCATCGAGCGGTTGAACGAGGCGGGGCTGGAGCATTTGCAGATCAGCATTGATAACGTGGTGCCGGACGAAGTTTCGAAGAAAAGCTTGAAGACGCTGGATGGGCGGCTGGAGATGCTGGCGCAGTATGCGGTGTTCCAGGTGAACATCAATTCGGTGCTGGGGAGCGGCGTGAAGGATCCGGAAGATGCGCTAAAGATCGCGCACCGGGCGGTGAAGCTAGGATTCACGAGTACGGTGGGGATTATTCACGACAACAACGGGCAATTGAAGCCACTGGGGCCGCGGGAGCAGGAGATTTTTGAAGAGATCATGACGCTGGGGAAGCGCTCGTTTTCGCGATTCAACGAGTTTCAGCACAATGTGGCGCGTGGGCGGGAGCATAACTGGCGATGCCGGTCGGGGTCGCGGTATTTGTACATTTGCGAAGATGGGTTGGTGCACTGGTGCTCGCAGCAGAGAGGGTATCCCGGAATTGCGCTGGCGGAGTACACGCCGGAGATGCGGCACCGGGAGTATTTCACGGAAAAGTTTTGCGCGGCGCGGTGCACGGTTTCGTGCGTGCAGCAGGTGGGGATTTTGGATAACTGGCGTGACCCGCAGAACCTGAAGCCGATGCCGATGGGTCAGCCTGCGCCTCCTCCGCAGCTGGTGCAGATTGGGCAGGGCCGCGGCGGGACCTGATGTTTTCCCGCGATTTTGGGCCATTTTGCGTTGTTCTCCTCGGAATGTTTCACTCCGCGCACATCACTCCTGTTGATAGATTGACGGTCGGCTTGGTCTTGCCAACAATGAATGCATGCCAGGCGCAGCGATTGAAATTGAAAATCTGACCAAGGAATACCCGTCCGGATTTCTCCACCTCAAGAAAAAGACTTCGCTGGAAGGGCTCCACATGCAGGTGGAAACCGGCGAGGTGTTCGGGTTTATTGGGCCGAACGGTGCGGGCAAGTCCACGACGATCAAACTGCTGATGGGCCTGATTTTTCCGACAGCGGGGAGCGCACGGATCCTGGGCAAGCCGATCAGCGACGTGGAGATGCACCGGGACATCGGTTACCTGCCGGAGCAGCCTTACTTCTACGATTATTTGACGGCGGCGGAAGTGCTCGATTACTTCGCGCGATTTCATGACTTCACCGCGGCGGACCGTAAGGAACGCGTGGAGCGCCTGCTGAAAAAAGTCGGGCTGGAGACCGCGAAGAAAATCCAGCTGCGCAAGTATTCGAAAGGGATGCTGCAGCGCGTGGGGCTGGCGCAGGCGATCCTGCACGACCCGCAAGCGGTGATCCTCGATGAGCCGATGTCCGGGCTGGATCCGCTGGGTCGGCGCGAGGTGCGCGACATCATTCTGGAATTAAAGCGCGACGGCAAGACGGTACTGTTTTCCACGCACATCCTTGCCGATGCGGAGATGTTGTGCGATCGCGTGGGAGTGATCGTCGGAGGGAAACTCCGCGGAGTTGGCGCGCCGGAGCATCTGGTGGACATGAAGACGCAGGGGATGGAGATTCTTTTTGAATTGACGGGGGCGAGCAGCGCGCCGCTGCTGTCCAAGGCCACGCGAACTGGCGAGCGCTACCGTTTGCAGGTGAGCGAGGAAGAATTGTATTCGGCGATTGACCAATTGCGCGCGGCAGGGGCGCGGATACTTTCCGTGTCGCAGGTGAAGGCGACGCTGGAAGAATTCTTCATGGACCTGGTGGAAGCGGACCGCGCGCAGGCGTCGGCGGTCGAGGTAAGCGGGAAATGAGGCGCGTGGGCGTGGTGGCGTTGAACACGTTTCGCGAAGCCGTGCGCGACCGCGTGTTGTACAACCTGGTGTTTTTCGCGCTGCTGATGATGGCGGCGGCGATTGTGGTGGGGCAGATTTCAATCGGCATCGAAGACAGCGTGATCGTGAGCCTGGGATTAAGCGCGATCTCGGTCATCGGATTGTTGATTGCGGTGTTCATCGGGGTGGCGCTGGTTTCGAAAGAGATGGACAAGCGCACGTTGTACGCGCTGCTGGCAAAACCAGTGCGGCGCTGGGAATTTCTGCTGGGGAAATTCGGCGGGTTGGTGCTGACGCTGGCGGTGAACACGGCCGCGATGGCGCTGGGATTGTTGTTGGTGATGCTGTATGTGAAACATTCGCTGGAGCGCAGCGATGCCGCGGTGTTGGTGGCGGTGTATTTCATTTTGTTGAAGCTGGCGCTGGTCATCGCGCTGGCGCTGCTGTTTTCATGCTTCACGACTTCGTTGCTGGCCATTTTGTACACCGCGGGTTTGTACATCGTCGGACTGTACGTGCAGGAGCTCAAGAATTTACCTGTAGACGTGATGAGCCCGGGGGCGGCACAGCTAACGAAGTGGCTGGCGTACCTGCTACCGAATTTCGAGAACTATAACGTGATGGCATTGGCGGCGCATGGGCGATCGATTCCTGGGGCGCTGATTTTGCAAAATACGGTGTACACCGTGGTGTATTGCGCAGTGGTGCTGTGCGTGGCAGCGGTAGTGTTTTCCAGGAAGAATTTGAAATGAACTCGCCGAAATCCATGGCGTGGCTGCTGCTCGTGATTGTGCCGCTTGGATTTGCGGGAATTTGGCGGCTACAACATGACATTGACGCGCAGCGCGCGGCGCTGAGCCAGGAGCAGGACGACATCTTGCTCCGCTCAGGAAAGCTCATGAAGGTGGTGAGCCTGGAATACGCGCCGCTGATGGCGGACATTTATTGGACACGCGTTGTGCAGTACTACGGCAACAAGCACGTGCGGGGGCAAGGCAATCTTGAACTTCTGTGGCCGCTGCTCGACATTACGACGACCCTGGATCCAAACTTGCTGATCGCCTACCGGTTTGGCGGAGTGTTCCTGGCCCAAAGGCCCCCGTCCGGCGCGGGCAGGCCGGACCTGGCCGTGAAGCTGATCGAACGCGGCATCCAGGCGAACCCGGATTACTGGCGGCTGTATGAAGACCTGGGATTTGTCTACTACTTCGACCTGAAGGATTACCAGAAGGCTTCCGAAGCCTTCCTGGAAGGGAGCAAAAAACCGGATGCGCAGGTGTGGATGAAAGTGATGGCCGCAAAGATCGCGACGGAAGGCGCGTCGTATGAAACGTCGGTTTTCTTGTGGAAGGATATTTACGAGACGACGAAAGATCCGGAGATCAAACAGAACGCGCAAATGCACTTGAAACTGCTGCGCGTGCAAGAGGATTGCAAGCGACTGGATGCGCTGGCAGAGGACTTCGCGAAGCGCTATGGCCGGCCTCCGAAGCGTATGAGCGAAATGGTGCAGGCCGGATTTTTGCGCGGACTCCCCGTTGATCCCGCCGGATTTGCCTACGTGCTCAGCGACGAGGGAAAAGCGGAACTCAATCTGGACAGCCCGCTCCTCGAACAACAGTTGCTGCTCGAGAAATTCAAGTAGCGTTTGCCGGCAAGCCGCATCGCCAATAGGCAGAGCGAGTCATTCCGTGGTGCAGAGCAGAGTCATCTGGGGATCGATGATGATCTTGCTTGGGCGAGTTGGCGTAAGAAAGTGGAACGAGGTTTCCGGACCGACAGCCACGACTGCGCCGAGAAATGCGTTTCGAACGGCCCCGCCACTAGTATAGAGCGGGACGTTGGCGATGAACGAGCGTGGAACGCCCGACTGCAACAGTTTCCCGTGGACGATAAAGCCTTTCTCTGAGGGACTAGCGGTAAATTCCGCACGATAGTGCGGAATACCGGTCCCGCGCACCCATTCCTCGAAGAACCAATCCATGGAGCGCCCCCCCTCCAGGTCCATTCCCGGTGTCATGACGGCCTCGACTTCATGTCGCAAATCATCGGTGGAAAGGGCGCGGTAGGCATATTTCGTGGCGATGGTCCGCAGGAGCGCTGCGAATCTGGCGTTGGGGTTCTTGTCACCGGGCTTGCGCAACATTTCGTGCAGCATGTGAAAAATCCACGGGCCCTTGGCGTAGATGACCGTTTCATAACCGTTGGGAGATTTGGAGGAATCGAGACGGGTACCCAAAGTGAGCGCGCCGATCTGGCCGGCGGGAAGGGCAGCCCCGGGTGATTTTTCCAAGAGCTGCTGGCGAAAGCGCGTAAGCCAAACGCGCAACGTATGATCGGGGATTTTTTCGGAGTCGGCGAAAAGCAGCGCAAGATAGTTGGCAATGGCCTCATCAATCCACTGGTCGCGATAGCTGGACCATGCGACAACGTTGCCCCACCACTGATGAGCGACCTCATGGTAAGGAACCAGTTCGTTGAACTGTTCCTGTCCCTTGGTGTTGAGGCCCGCCCGGCGCTGGGCGTCGGTGGACAAGAAAGAGAACGTGGAAAGGTAGAGCAAGCCCGGCCAGCCTTGCGCGAAGGATCCTGGAATCTGAGAAACGCTCAGAGTATGAAAGGGAAACGGACCGCTAAACGAGTCATAGAAATGAATCGAAGAGTCCATCTCTTTGCCGAGCTGCTTGAGCGCCTCCGTAGGGCTGGGGGGAGGCATCGGCGGCGCGATGGGGTGACCTGTGGAAGCAATTCCATGAGAGCTGGAAGCCGCCGAGAGGGAACTGCCATCGGACATGGAGAGACGAGTGCGCAAGCTCTCTTCTAACTCGCGATTGGCATAGACATCGATGGTGTGCCCATCGGAAGTGACCGAGGCTAAAGCGTACTCGCCAAGATTAAAACCTGCGACGGGAGTGGGTTTCTCCGTTTTCCAATGGCCGACGCGGAAGTCGCCCTCTTCGTGCTCTTCGAGCTTGGTTCCGGTGGCGACGAGGCGCAGCTTGCGCGGCCAGCGCATGGTGAGATCGTATGCAGCAAACGAAGAAGCATCGCCCAAATGGGGGTACCAGCTTTCTCGCGCGCCGACGAAGAGCACGCCGTTCCCCGCGTTTTCGATGACGTTGCCGTGGTAGTGAAAGCGCAACATGAATTCCCGGTTGCGGACGGAAGTTTCAGGAAGGATTACTTGTAAATAGTCTTCGCCGCGCACGCTGCGCTGGCGCAAGCCGATCCCTTCATTCTGAAAAAAAGAGAGCGCGCCGCCCTGATCGTCAGTCACCTTATCCACGGCAAGCGCCCGCGAGAGTTGAAAGACCAAAGCGCGCTCCGTTCCCGTCTCCGCGCGCAAATACACAGACGCGGAAGCGTCCAGAGAATTATCCGGGAGAATGGTGGTTTCGATGGCGTAGTGCAGCGCGCGGAAGGGAATAGGGCGAACAACAGAACCGGGGATGGTATGGGATGTCCAGACATCGTAGAAGGATTTGCCGGCGGATTTGTGGGTCTGACCGAGGAGGAACGGCTCGTCCCGGCGCGCGTCCAGCACGAGATCGAACGCTCCGGTGGCCACGCCTTCCAGCGCGGAATAGAAATAGGGCTGTGGCGCCGGAGAAAGCAAATCGAGGAGGATGCGCAGGGTTTGCCGTGGGTTGGGCTGCGCCAGGGCAGGTTCCCACTCCAGAATGAAAGTAGCGTCCATCTGAGGCGCGAGCTCGGCGGCCTGAAACTGGCGAAGAAGTTCGTCCGGCGTGTCATCCGTGAAGCGGATATAGGCGGTGATGAAATCCTGATCGAGCACGGGCGCTCCGAGGAAGTACCCCATCTGCTGCTTTTCGCTCGGATCGCGCGGGACGGCGAGGATGTGGCCGCGGCCGGAGAAGACCAAGCCGGTGACTCGGCCATCAAAGGGAAGCAGGAAAGCGAGCGTGCCCTCTTCGAAGGAAAGAAGGGCGTCGCCGCGGCGGAGCTCGATGCGGCTGTTCGGGGGAATTCGATAGACAGCGGAAGGATCGATGCGCAGCGCGTTGATGGCATCGAACATTTCGTGGGGCGATTTGTCCGTGGCCGGAAAAACCGCCGGCGCCAAAAGACACCACAACGCGAAAAGCCTCACCCCAGCCCGCATACTGGAAGTGTAGTCACTTTCGGCATGCGGGAACAAGGCGGTTCGCGGCAAAGGAAGGAGAAGTTCTAAAATGGGAATATGCGACCCATGAGTGTTCCAAACTGTCTTCGTGTGCCCGGGCTGGCTTTCGCGCTCCTGGCGATTGCTGGTCCCGTGTTTGCGGACACCATTGTCCTGAAGAACGGGCGGCGCATTGTGGCCATGAGCGTGGTGGAGGACGGCGACAAGGTGCGGTACCAGACTTCGGCCGGGGAATTGAGCCTGCCGAAATCCATAGTGGACCATATTGAAAAGGGCGGGTCGGTGGCGATGGCGGGTTCGCCAGGCGGCGATGCCGCAAACCTGGCGATTGCTCCGCCAGCGATGCAGCCGTCCGAGGGAGGCGCAGCCGAAGAGATCGACCATGCTGCGGTGCACGACGGAGCGATTGACCGCGCCTATATCACGAAGCTGGAGGTGGAAGCGCGGTCGGGCTCGAAGCAGGCCAATTTCAACGCGGCGCTGGCGCACCATGCGGCATCCACGTTCGAATTGGCGCATGGGGACATGGAGCACGCGTTGTCCGACGAGCGCACGGCGCTGATCTTCGCGCCGGAAGAGCCGGCGCTGCTGATGAACGTGGCGTACGTGCATCTGCGAAGGAGCGAATTCAAACAGTCGCTCGACTACCTGGAACGGGCGAAGCGCGTCGCTCCGGACAATCCGGACGTGCTCAAGTTGGAAGGGTGGGCGTACTTCGGGATGAACAAGATGGACCAGGCCGTGGCGGAATGGAAAAAGGCGCTGAGCATCCGGCCGGACGCCGAAGTGCAGGCGGCGCTGGACAAGGCGCAGCGCGATAAGCAGGAAGAAGAGAATTATAAAGAGAACGAAAGCGCGCATTTCACGCTGCGCTACAGCGGGGCGGCGGCGCCAGCGCTGGCGAGGGATGTGTTACGCACGCTGGAAATGCATTTTTCGGCGATCGAGTCCGAGTTGAGCTTCACCCCGCCGGATTCCATCGGCGTGGTTCTGTACACACAGGAAGCGTTTGCGGATATTACGCGGGCGCCGGGATGGGTCGGCGCGTTGAATGACGGGCGGATTCGCGTTCCCGTGCAGGGATTGACGGGCGTGGATTCGGAGTTGTCGCGGGTGCTGAAGCATGAATTGACGCACAGCTTCATTCAGCAGAAGACGCACGGGCATGCGCCTACGTGGATCCAGGAGGGGCTGGCGCAATGGATGGAAGGAAAGCGCAGCGGAGAAAATGCGCCGACGCTGGTGCAGATTTACGGCGACGGACACGCGTGGTCGCTCGGGAAGATGGAAGGTTCGTGGATGGCCTTCAGTGGGAACAGCGCGGCCTACGCTTACGCATGGGCGCTGGCGAATATCGAATACATCGTGGAGTCGGACGGGATGGGGGACGTCGAGCGCATCCTGGACCGCATCGGGGCGGGAACTTCCACGGAAGCGGCGGTGCGCGAAGTGCTGCACAGCGATTATGGCGACTTGTCGCAATCCACGGCAGAGTATTTGCGCAAGAACTACGTCCGCTGAACGGTTTGACCCAGTCTACTCTGGCTTGTTCCCCTCAAGAAGTATTTCCAATCGATCTCGAAGTCCTAGCCCCACGTTGTAGCGAGGAGGCACGCGAGGAGCGCGGCGCGGGCGGGCATGGTGTGGATGAGGACGTGTTCGTGGTCGGAATGGGCGCCTTGGCCGACGGCGCCGAGGCCGTCGAGCGTGGGGACGCCTGCGGCGGCAGTGAAATTTCCGTCGGAGCCGCCGCCGACGGTGCACTCGCCGAGAGAGAGGTTCATTTGTGCGGCGAGGGATTTGGCGCGGGCGAAGAGCGCGGCGCTCATTTTGTGTTCGAGGGGAGGGCGGTCGAAGCCGCCGGTGATTTGGAGGCGGGCGCCCGGATGAATGGGGCGAAGAGCGCGCAGGCGGCGCTCCAGTTTACGCATGTCGGAAATGTGCAGGGCGCGCAGATCAAGAACGGCGCGCGCGCGTTCGGGGATGACGTTGGTGCGCGTGCCGCCTTCCACGAAGCCGGCGTTGATGGTGACGCCGCGGCGGAGATCGTTCCATTCTTCGAGGCGCGCGAGCTGGTGGGCCAGTTCGTGAATGGCGTTGATGCCTTCCTGGGGAGCGAGGCCGGCGTGCGAGGCGCGGCCGTGAACGATGAGTTCGGCTTCGCCGACTCCTTTGCGCGCCGTTTTCAGGAGGCCGCGTGGACCGAAGGCGGGTTCGAGGACGAAGACCGCGTCGCTGCGGCGTGCTTCGGTTTCGAAGAGTTTGCGGGAGGATTCGCTGCCGACCTCTTCGTCGGAGGTCCACAGGAAAACGAGGCGCTTGCGTAGGGCAGCTTTTGTTTCGCGAAGCGCTTGCAGGGCGAAAAGTGCCTGGACGATTCCCGCCTTCATGTCAAAGGTTCCCGGGCCGTAGGCTTTGCCAGAGGAGACACGGAACGGCATTTTCTGCAGCGATCCCGTGGAATAGACGGTGTCGTAGTGGCCTAAAACGAGGAGCTGGCCTGCCGGGCGAGATTTTTCCGGCCAATAGGTGATGCGCAGATGGTCGCCTCGGTGCACTTGCGCGAGGCGTTCCACTTGGGCGCCGTGCTTACCCCATTCGGCGGCAACGATTCCGCAGCAGTAATCGGTTGGAAATTTTTCCAGGCTGGGAGATTCGGCCACCACGAAGTGGCGCAGAACGGCGAGCATCTCCCGCAGCCGCGGTTTCAGGCGGCGCAGGAACTCTTTGGGAAGAACGGAATGCGGCATGGCCCGGACATGCTAACAATGCGGTGAAGAAGCAGCAACCGTGTCCGCCAAGCCTGATGACCTTTCTCTCCGAGGCTGTCCGGGCGGACGGCGCAGGCAGCTTCTGCCTACTTTCTGTGTTCCAATTGGAGAGAAATGAATTTCATGTGGGTCGTGACGCTCACTTCTTCCTTCTTCATGTGCCAACCATGACCAAGTAGGGAAACATACGCGATGTGGAGAAACTGAATAGCGGCCGATTCACCGGATAATAGGAAACTTACCGGCTACTGGCGAGCACGCGCGTATCGCGGAGGGTGCGGGTTCGCATATAATTAAGAGTTTGCCGGGGAAGTGTGAAGCGCCGCTGGGTGGGTGTGCGGCGATGGGAGCGCGAATGCTACTGGACGTCGTGGAAATTCAGAAAATTCTGCCGCACCGCTATCCTTTCTTACTGGTGGACGGCATCCTGGAAATGGAGCGCCTGAAGCGCATCGTGGGCGTAAAAAACGTGACCATCAACGAGTCGCACTTTCAGGGGCATTTTCCGGGCGCGCCGGTCATGCCGGCCGTATTGATTATCGAATCCATGGCGCAAACGGGCGGGCTGTTGCTGCTCACGGAAGTTCCCGACCGGGATAAAAAGTTGATCTACTTTGTGGCGGTGGATGGAGCGCGCTTTCGGCGTCCGGTGGTGCCGGGCGACCAGTTGAAAATCGAGATGAACGTGCTTGCTTGGCGCGGCGACTTCTGCAAGCTCGAAGGCAAGGCCACGGTGGACGGGAAGCTGGCGGCGGAAGCGACGCTGATGTGCAAGATGGTGGACCGCGACGTGATGGCGAAGGCGCAAGAATCCACGAAATGAGCATGCGCCATATTCATCCGCAGGCCGTTGTGGCCGCGAGCGCGAAGCTGGGCGAAGGCGTCAAAGTCGGCGCGTTCGCGGTAGTTGGCGAGCATGTGGAATTGGGAGAGGGCTGCGTGCTGCACGCGCACGCGGTGGTGCAAGGGCCGTCGAGTTTCGGCAAGCACAACGTGTTTTATCCCTTTAGCGTGATTGGCGGCGACCCGCAGGACTACACCTTTGGCGGCGAGCGTACCGAATTGGCCGCGGGCGACGGAAACATTTTTCGCGAATACGTGACCGTTAGCCGGGGGACGGAAAAAGGCGGCGGCAGAACCAACCTGGGCAGCGGGAATTTTCTGCTGGCGTATTCGCATGTCGGGCACGATTGCCAGATTGGCGACCAAACACTTTTTGTGAACGGCGCGACACTCGCGGGACACGTCACGGTGGAGGATTTCGCGACCATCGGCGCGCTTTCACCGGTGCACCAGTTTTGCAGGATTGGCCGTTACGCCTACATCGGCGCGTCCACGGTAATTACGCAGGATGTGCCGCCGTTTTCCAGAGTGGTGACGGAGCGCGAGACGAAAAGCTATGGCATCAACGCAATCGGCCTGGAGCGCAAAGGATTTTCGGCGGAGCGCCTGAAAGCCCTCAAGACCGCGTATCGCTTGCTCTTGCGCTCGCGAATGAATACCACGCAGGCGCTTGCGGAAATGAGGAAGACGCTGAGCGAATCGGCCGACGTGCAGGAATTGATTACGTTCATCGAGAGCGCCGAGCGCGGCATCGTGAAGTAACGCCTGACTGCTGATTGTATGCCCAACGCCAACGCCAATCCGAAAAGCTGGGGCCTCATCGCTGGAAATGGGCGGTTTCCTTTCCTGGTGCTGGAGGGCGCGCGCAGCCAGGGGATTGAAATGGCGGTGATCGCGCTGAGGGAAGAAGCATCTCCGGAACTGGAGAAGCTGGCGAAACGCCTGCACTGGGTGAGCCTCGGCGAGTTGAGCAAGACCATCGAGCTCATGCATCAGGAAGGCGTGACGCAAGCGGTGATGGCCGGGCAGGTGAAACACAACAAAATTTTCAGCGCCATCCGGCCGGATTGGAAGCTGGCCAAGCTGCTGTTTACGCTGCCGCGAAAAAACACGGATGCGCTCATCGGCGCGGTGGCCCGCGTGCTGGAAGATGAAGGCATTCGGCTGGTGGACTCTACGCTGTTTCTGAAACCGCTGGTGCCGGAGGCGGGCGTGCTCACGCGGCGCGCACCGAATGAGCATGAGGCGGAAGATATTGCGTACGGGCTCGGAGTGGCGCGGCAAATCTCAGGCATGGATATCGGGCAAACAGTGGTGATTGCGGATCGCGCGTGCGTGGCCGTTGAAGCCATGGAAGGAACCGACGAAACGATCGCGCGCGCGGCGCGCCTTACGGGCGGGAAGCCGCTGGTGGTCGTGAAAGTCAGCAAGCCGGGCCAAGATATGCGTTTTGACGTACCCGTCGTCGGTTTGCCAACCATCGAACAGATGAGGGGTGCGGGCGCGACGGCGCTGGCGGTGGACGCGGGGCGGACTCTGCTGTTTGACCGGACAAAGCTAATCGAGTTGGCGGACGCAGCGGGGATTGCCATTGAGGCGTTCTTTCCGGCGGAGGGGCCGGAACCAAAGGACTCCAGCAAGGGAATGAAGAAAGAATGAGCGCGGCGGCAGGACAAGAGAAACGAGTCCGTGTCGCCGTCGTGGGGATGGGAGAGTTCGGGCGCAATCACGCGCGTGTTTACCGGGAAATCGAAGGCGCGGAGCTCGTCGGCATTGTTGATCAGGATCCGCAACGCTCCGCGGCCGTGGCGGCGGAATTTCAAACCCAGGTGTTGGGGAGTCTCGAAGAGCTGCGCGGACGTGCGGATGCGGTGAGCGTCGCGGTTCCAACCGTTTCTCACGCGGAGGTGGGTTGCCGGTTATTGGAGATGGGACTCGACGTCCTTGTCGAGAAGCCCATGGCCGTGAATCTTCAGGAAGCTGACGCGCTGATTGTTGCGGCGAAGAAAAACGGGCGAATCCTCCAGGTGGGGCACGTCGAACGGTTCAATCCCGCGGTGATTGCGGTGGAATCGATTCTCAACCGGCCGTTGTTTTTTGAAGTGCACCGGCTGGGAGTATTCACGCCGCGCAGCCTGGACGTGGATGTAATCTACGACTTGATGATTCACGATCTGGATATTTTACTGGCGCTGGTCAGGGAACCGGTGAGCGAAGTGAAAGCCGTGGGCATTCCGGTACTGACAGACAAAGTGGACATCGCTCATGCTCGCTTGGAATTTGCAGGCGGTGCGGTCGCCAATATCACGGCGAGCCGGGTCTCCACGGAACGTGTGCGCAAGATGCGTTTTTTCCAGCAACATGAATACATCTCTCTGGATTACGCGCGGCGCGACGCTCTGCGCATCGGCGTGAAGACGACCGGTCCGCAGCCGGAATTCGGATTCGAAAAGCTGAATGCTCCGGCGGTTGAGCCTCTGTCCGCCGAACTGCAAGCGTTTGTGGCTTCCGTGCGCACCCGCAAGGAGCCGCGAACCAACGGAGCGGCGGGGCGCGCGGCGCTCGAACTGGCCAGCCGCGTGATGGCAAGCATCCAGGAGCATGCCGCGCGCGTCAATGTAAGTGGCGGCCGCCAAGCGCTCGAAGCTAGCGGCGGCCGTGGAATGGCGGACGTCGCGGCGTTCGCCGCACAAGAAAAAACAAAACGATGATTTCCAGGATCCTTGTTCCGGTAGACGCTCATTTATCCGCTGCGGCCGACACCACAACGCAGCGGCGGCGTCCGACCACGATGGACGAGCGCACGTTAGTCCCGGCGATGATGCCGATCGTGCCGCTGGACGGGCATTCCACGATCCCCACGAACCTGCCGCTCGAATCCATTGCCACGCGCGTGGTCGTGCCGCGCGACGTGAATCGCGAGGCGTACAACGTCAAGGAAGATCATTCCACGCCGCTCCAGCCCACGGACATGGACTCGCGCATCGCCGTGCCACAGGGCGCCGCTCCGCCAGCAGAGATCGAACCTTTCCAAAGCCTGCCCACGGAATTGGTAGACCCGGATGTGTTCATGACCGGGGAAGTGCACCTGATCGCCCCGGGACAAAAAGAAGACAAGTGGCAGGTCATCACGCGCATTTCTTCCATCGGATTTCACATTCTTTTGCTCTTGGCGATTATCTTCCAGTCCAAACTATTCCCTCCGCATGGGCCGACGCCGGAAGAAATGGAACTCGCGCGCAGGCAGATGACCGTGCTCCTGCCGCCGGGCGCGCTGGAAGCGTTGAAGCCGACCACGCGCCCCGGGCCGCCGGCTCCCCGAGTGCGTGTGGATCCGCGCGTATTGCGTGAAGTTGCTCCGCCAATTCTGCCGGCCCCAGCGCCGGCGCCACAACCGGAGCGTCCGGTGAAAGAGCTGCCGAGCGCGCCGGTGCCGAAGCAGAACGCCGTGCAACCAACGCCTCAAACAGACGCGCCCACGGCAAAAGCTCCGCTGAAGCTCGATGATGTGCCCGATACGCCGAAGCCCCAGCACGGATTGGTGTTGCCGAGAGAAACTTCGCCGAGCCAATCCATTCAAGATTCAATCAAAGGTCTCGGCAGGAGCTCCGGCCCGCGCCCGATTGTCGGCGGCGGGCAGATTCCGGGCGGCGGGGCCGGAGGCGGCGGTGGTGGCCATGGAACCGCGTACGGCGGCATCGAGATGCTCACGCCGGATCAAGGCGTGGACTTCAGCAACTATCTCAATCGCGTGTATGTCACTGTGAAGCGCAACTGGTTTGCGGTGATGCCGGGATCCGTCGAACTAGGTGAAAAGGGAATCGTCGTCCTCACCTTCAAGATCATGCGCGATGGAAGCGTTCCTTCCGCCGAGCCGGTCATCCAGAGCAACTCCGGCAAAGAGCCGCTGGACCGCGCGGCCTACTCTTCCGTGCGCGCTTCGAATCCATTTGAGCCTTTGCCTCCGCAATTCAGCGGGCCTTACATCGAATTGCGCTACACTTACCTCTATAACATTCCGCTTGAGTTTTTTAACCAGCAAAAGTGAAGATCGAGCGCAAACAGATCCTGGGGAGTCTGCTCCTCGCGATTTTTGTTCTTATTTTTATTTTCGTGCGTGCGCGGCATCTGTTCTGGCGATGAAGGATTCCGTCGCTCTTCCGCCTCTCGTTGCCATCGTTGGTCCGACGGCATCGGGGAAGTCGGCGCTCGGCGTCTGGCTGGCGGAGCGGCTCGGCGGCGAAGTTGTGGCCTGCGATTCCACGCAGCTCTACCACGGGTTCGACATCGGCACGGCGAAGCCCAGCGACAGCGAACGGCGCGGCATTCCGCATCATTTGATTGATATTCTCAGGCCAGAGGAAGAGGCCACGGCGGGCGGATATCGCCAGTTGGCCTTGGCTGTTCTGGAAGATTTGCGTCGGCGGAGTCGCGTGCCGGTTTTGACCGTCGGTACCGGCCTGTATCTGCGCGCGTTGCTCGAAGGATTGGCGGAATTACCGCAGCGCTCCGAAGAGTTGCGCGAGCGGCTGCGAGCCGATGCGAGAGAGCATGGAACGGGCTACCTGCATGGCGTTTTCAAGCGACTGGACGCGGAGGCCGCAGAGAAAATCGCGTCCACCGACGAGCAGAAACTCATTCGCGCCATTGAGATTTGTTTGCTGACGCAAAAGCCTGTCTCCGAAGTCCATCGCGAGGGCCGCACTCCGCTGAAGGGTTGGCGCGTTCTGAAAATAGGCTTGCTGCCACCACGCGAAGCGCTCCACGAGCGCATCCACGCGAGGACGGAGGCCATGCTCGAGCGCGGATGGCTGCGGGAAGTGCAATCCCTACTCGCGAGTGGCCTGAAGGAAGATGCCAAGCCATTCGATTTCATCGGCTACCGCGAACTGCGTGCCGTCTTGCACGAAAAAATGTCTTTGGAGGCCTCGCGCGCGGCGATTCAGCAGGCCACGCGGCAATACGCCAAGCGCCAGTTGACCTGGTTTCGCAAAGAACAGGCCGTGCGCTGGCTTTCCGGCTTCGGAGATGATCCGGCCATACAAACCGGGGCATTCGAATGGCTGCGGTCGCAGGGCATCGGGACGGCTCGCGGGACTGGGGAGAGAGGCGTATAATTCTTTTCAGGGACGAATCCTGCCAGGAATGTTAACTTCCGCAAGATGACTCCAGGTCGATCTCTGTGACGAAAGCTCAACATCAAGTTTCGACCGCAGAGCGTGCTCTGCTCGTAGGCGTAGGCTGGAAGCGCGCTCCTCGGTTTCCCGGCATGCCCGCCGGTGAACAGGGCCGCGAATCCCTTCTGGAGCTCGTGGAACTGGCGCGCAGTGCCGGCGCCGAGGTTGCCGGAACCGTGTTCCAGGTGCGCGAATCGGCCGATCCCGCAACGCTAGTGGGACGCGGCAAACTGGATGAGATTCGTGCGGAAGCCACAGCGCACCAGGCGCCGCTCATCATTTTCGACAGCAATCTGTCCCCGGTGCAACAGCGCAACATTGAAGAGGCCACGGAGCGTCGGGTCATTGACCGTACGCAACTGATTCTGGATATTTTCGCCAGGCATGCGCGCAGCCGCGAAGGCCAGTTGCAAGTGGAGCTCGCGCAACTGAACTACATGCTGCCGCGGCTGACCGGCAAAGGAACCGCGATGTCTCGGCTCGGCGGCAAAAGCGGAGGTGGCGGAGCCGCGGGACGCATCGGCGTCCGCGGCCCCGGTGAAAAGAAACTCGAAACGGACCGGCGCAGGATTCGCGACCGCGTGGGCAAGATTCAGACCAGCATTGATGAAGTGCGCAAACAGCGCGCGCTGCGCCGGGAAGCGCGGAACGCCGTGCCGCTGGGGACCATCGCACTAGTGGGCTATACGAACGCCGGCAAATCCACTCTGTTCAATGCGCTGAGCCGTGCCGAGGTGCTGGTCTCTCCGCGCATGTTCGCCACGCTCGATCCCACGATACGTGCCTTGCGGCTTCCGTCGAACCGCCGCGTGCTGGTATCGGATACCGTGGGATTCATCCGCGATCTGCCCAAGGGGTTGCTGACGGCGTTTCGCGCAACGCTTGAAGAAGTGCAGGAAGCCGCGCTGATTTTGCACGTGAGCGACGTCTCCAACCCGCACCACGACGAGCTTGACGAAGAAGTGGACAAGATTCTGGAAGAATTGGGCGTCAAAGACTGTCCCAGGTTGCGCGTGCTGAATAAAATCGATCAGCTCGCTCCCCAAGACAGAAAAGCCCTGCAGAACGGAGCGGGAAGAGATGGCGGAGGCGACGGCGCTTCCGTCTACGTGTCCGCCCTGACCGGCGAGGGTATCGAGGAATTGTTGCGGCGTGTGGACTCCGTGATGCCCACGGATCCCGTGGTCACACTTTCGATCCGCCTTCCGCTGACAGAAGGGCGTACTCTGGCCCTGGTTCACGCGCTTGGGCGCGTCCTCTCCTCCGAAGTCGACGACTCCCACATGCGTCTGGATGCGGAGGTTCCTTCTTCCGTAGCCAGGCGTCTGCGGCTCAACGACTACGCCGTTGAGGAAACTTCTCGGCGCTAACTCTCGTACTATAATGTGGGTGCCGGCGGTGCTGCAGCCGCCAACGAGATTGATCACCCTGCGGTCAGAATTAGCGAGGTTGCCATGGCAGCTTTTTTCTTGTGGATCATTCTATTCATTTTGTGCTGGCCGATCGCACTGCTTGCTCTGGTGCTCTACCCCATCGTGTGGTTGCTGACGCTGCCGTTTCGCATCGTTGGAATTGCTGTTCACGGAGTTCTCGGTCTCCTCAGTGCGCTATTCTTCCTTCCCATCCGGCTGTTGCGTGGGCCGAGAGCCATCTGAAAATTCTCGGCGAACCTGGACGGAGTAACTTACGCGTAATCTCCCGAAAATCCCTTGTTTTTGGTCACTTACAGCCCTTCCGGTAACACGTCGTTCGTGGAATCTGCTGCTCGCGCGCTGTGGAAAACACTGTGGAAACTGCGAAGCCGCCTCTTGCGGAGGTTCCAAGAACTGCCGAATACGGCAGAAAAGACTTTGCAACATCATCTTGTAAGATACAGATAATAAAAATGTTATTCTGCGTTAACACCTGTTAATAGGTCCGATCTCGGCTCTTTCCCTAAGCGGCCGCCTCTTTGACATTTGCACAGCTTTGCAGCAGCGGGGTAACGAAAGAGTATCGCAACCCAGCGTCGGCCTTGACCACGTACATTAACCCCGGAGTATCTAGCCAGCTCCGTTTTTCTCTGTTTTTGAGCGGCCCGGTAGCGACGGAGGCGCAGGCCCGAAGGCGTTGACGCCTCCTTACACGCAGTCTATAGTAAAACTGCGGCGGTTGAAGCCGCAGGACGGCCTCCCCGCCGCCGAGCGCTCATGAATCTTCCTAACTCACTGACGCTGCTCCGGATTTTCTTCGTTCCAGTCCTCATCGTCATCTTGCTGACCCGCAGTCCGAACGTCGAACTGTGGGGCTATACCATGCACTTCGAGGTTTGGGGCGTGTTGATCCTGCTCCTGGCGGCGGCGACGGACTGGGCGGACGGATATCTGGCGCGGCGGCGGTTGCAAGTGACGACGCTGGGAATCCTTCTCGATCCCATCGCGGACAAGCTGCTAATCTCCGCGGCGTTCGTCTCTTTGGTAGACATGCACCTTGTGAAGGCCTGGATGGTGGTGATCATTATCGGGCGTGAGTTCACGGTGCTCGGTTTGCGAAATATTGCTTCGGCGGAAGGATTCACTATTGAGGCCTCTACCCTTGGTAAAACCAAGATGGTCTTGCAGGTGTGCGCCGTGGCGGTGCTGATTGCCGGTGCGGGAAATCGCGCGGGGCTTCCCTGGTTGTACGCGCTTGCGCAAGTGCTACTCTGGCTGGTGGTGATTAGCGCGCTCATTTCCGCCGCGCAGTATTTCCGGCGGTTCTGGAGCCACGTGGACGACAGCATCAAGCAACGCCGGCGGCTCCGCATGCTGGAGGCCCGCAAGAAGTCCCAGGATGCCGTCCCTCTCTGAAGCCGAGCGGCGTTCCGCGTTGCAACTCGCGCGAATAGCCGTCGTAGAAGCGGTTACCCACCAGGAACTTCCGGATCATCTTCCGCGCGATGGAATCTTCGCGCAGCGCCGCGGCGTTTTCGTGACGCTACACGTGAAGAACCGGCTGCAGGGCTGCATCGGCGTCGTGGAAGCGAATGAGCCCCTGGGAGAAGCCATTGTCCGCTGCGCAGCCAGCGCAGCCCGCGAAGATCCGAGGTTTGCTCCCATGAAGGTGGAGCAGCTCGGCGAACTTGGGATCGAGATTTCACTTCTTTCCGAGATCGCCCCGATTATTCCGGACGCCGTCGAGATCGGGCGTCATGGACTACTGATCGTCCTCCAAGGCCGCCGCGGGATTCTCCTGCCGCAGGTGGCCGTCGAGCATCAGTTTTCGCGCGAGCAGTTTTTGGAGGAAACCTGCCGCAAGGCGGGATTGCCACGCGAGGCCTGGCGCGATGCGGAGGCTCGCATCTTTGGATTCACGTGCGAAGTGTTCCACGAAGATGGTCCAGCCTCGTAACCGCGCCTTTTCCGCGAGGATTGCAGCCAAGGGTGGAATTCGCTCCGGCCAAGACCGGCCAAAAAAAGACCCGCCTCGAAAAAACCGTGGCGGGCCTCAATCATTCCTTGAATTACGCGGCGACTATTCGATTTCGACGTAGTCTCCTGCGTAGATTTCGATCCGGCTGTATGTGATCATCGCTGTCGAGGAATTGCGGCTGACGTTCAGGACGATGCCCTCGCCAAGCACTTCCCGGGGCAGGTCGTTCCATGCGTAGCGCTGCGGCGCGCTTCCGAACCCGTACATCATGTACTGATAATCCTTGGTTTGCGGCACCGTTTCGGCCCTCGTACCTTGATAGCGGAAGATGCGGAAATAGTCGCCGACTTTGACTCCCTGGGCAGTTCCCAGGTTCACATAGACGTGGCTGAGCTTCCCGTAAACCTGGGAGTAGTCGGTTCCCGCGACGACCATGGCCACAGGCCTGCCGCTCACCGGGGCAAAATGGTCAAAAGCGGACGGGTCTTTGTACGGAGGTGAAGGGCGCTCCTGGTGTGGCTGCAGGATGTCGCCTCTCTGCATGTAGTCGCAAGAGAAGATGACTTCCGCGATGGAGACCTTGGGCTGTACATTGACCACGCGCACCTGTCCCGTATCCCGATAGAGGTTTCCCATGGCTTTCAGGAGTTTGTCCTGCCACTTGAACCATGGCACATCCGTGAAATCCTTGTCCGGACGCACGACGGAGAAGCGGTCGCCAACCCGAACACCCTTGTCCTGTCCCCGGTTGATATAGATAAAGTCGCCGCGCGAAAAGGTGATCTTGTAATTGGATTGCTCTCCGGAAACGACCCGGATCTCGTCAGGCACTCTCTGGTCGGTGACAAAGCCGGAGCAGTTCACCGAATTAAAATCCGGTTGAAGGGCTCTATAGGCGGCATCGGGCGCCCTTTGCGCCGAAGCGACGGTGGCAACCAGGAAGACCAAGAGACACAAAGCAGCTAGTCTAGCGCGCATTTCATGACTCCTTCGAAAACACGCCCCAATGGCTGTGCGGGGACTATTCCTAGCGAAATTAGCAGGGTCGGCACCACGCGTCAACAAGTTGGCCAGCCTTGCTTTACACTTTTGATACGGCATACTACAAACTGTCTTTTCAATGGCTTGGCGGTATAAGGCGGCCCATGAGCCTGTTTGGAACAGGTGTCCGGCGTATCTGTGCGGTCGTCGCGGCCCCCACGGCGGCCGTGATGTCCAAGCAGGTGCGGTCTGCGTTGCGGGAAACCAGGACCTTAGAATTGCGCTTGGATTGGCTGCGAAACGATGCAGAGCGCGCGCGGTTCCTCCGATGGCTCCGGAAGCGAGGGTATCGGAATGCTTGCTTCCTGGCCACATGCCGGCGGCGGGAAGGCGGCGGGAAGTTTGAGGGCGGGGTAGACCGGGAGATGTACTGGCTGATCGAGGCGCGAGAGGCGGGCTGCGAGTGGTGCGACCTGGAAGTGGAAACTCTACGGAAGCTGCCGAATCAATCCGCCCGCGAGTATCCCGTGCCGCGGCGAGTCCTGCTTTCCGTACACGACTTTGACCGCACACCGGTGCTGCCCAAGAACGTGAGGACGCCGGCGGGCGGCGAAGCCGATGCCGTGAAGATTGCGGCAGAGGCGCGGACGATCGCCGATAGCGTTCGCTTGTTGAAATTGGCGCGGCGGTCGAAGAATTTTGTTGCGGTCCCGATGGGCGAAGTAGGCCTCCCGGCGCGCATCCTGGCACTCCGGGAAGGCAGCGCGCTGGCGTACGCGCCGGTCGCCGAGGCCACCGCTCCCGGTCAGATCTCACTGCGGGAGATGAAACATCTCTACCGCGCGCATGCACTCACCAAAAATACAAGCGTCTACGGGGTCATTGGCGATCCCGTCGGGCATTCCCTTTCGCCGCTGTTGCACAACACCGGTTTCATCGCGCGCAGACTCGACGCGGTATATCTCCCTTTCCTGGTTCACCGCCTCGCCGACTTCCTCACGGCCGTGCCGGAGTTTGGCGTTCGCGGCTCTAGCGTGACCCTGCCGCACAAGCAAACCATCCTGAAGCACTTGCAGGAATGCGAGCCGCTCGCGGCCGACATCGGCGCCGTGAATACGGTGGTCGTGCGGGGCGATGGCTCGCTCTACGGCTGCAACACGGATTACGTCGGCGTCCTGCGTGCGCTCGAGAAAAAACTCCGCATAAAGGGCAGCCGCGTGTTGATCTTTGGCGCGGGCGGATCGGCGCGGGCGGCCGCGTTCGCCCTGGCGCGCGGCGGAGCCGTGGTCGGAGTTTGCGCGCGGCGCGAGAAGGCCGCGAAGGAATTGGCGCGCGCCGTCGGGGGCGAAACTGTGCCGCGGCGCGCGTTACGCACGGAGTTCTTTGACGCCATCCTGAACTCCACGCCCATTGGCATGCATCCGCACGACGGAATTTCGCCGCTTGCGTCCGGCGAGTTACACTGTCGGCTTGTCATGGATTTGATCTACCGGCCGGAGAGGACGCAACTTTTGAAAATCGCCGCAAAAAAAGGCATCCCCACTGTCTCCGGCGTGGAAATGTTTCTCGCTCAGGGCATCGCCCAGTGGGAGATCTGGACGGAAAAGCGCGCGCCGGAATCGCTCATGCGGCGTGCCGTTCGAACCGCTCTGCGAGCCGAGGGGAAGCCACACCGCCCCTAGTCCCGTCTGATGTAATAGTGAGGATCTTAGATTTTCGACTTTAACCGTTCGAAAGCGAATCTGCTTCCATGATCCAGCCCGACTTTCGCCACTTCCAGCGCCTCGCCAAACAGGGAAACCTCATCCCTGTCTATGAAGTATTGTCGGCGGACTTGTTGACGCCGGTCAGCGCTTATCTGCGGATCGCTCAGGGCGCGCGCTATTCCTTCCTTCTGGAAAGCGTGGAAGGCGGCGAAAAAATCGCGCGCTACACGTTTGCCGGCGCGCATCCCGAAGAAGTGTTCCGCTACGCCGGCGGAGCGTGCGTGTTGGAGAGCCCAGACCGCATCGTGTGGGAGGAGCGCGATCCCATTTCTTTTTTGCGCGAGCGCATCGAACGCTTTCGCCCGGTGCGGCTTCCGGGCTTGCCGCCGCTGGTCGCCGGCGCTATCGGCTATTTCAGCTATGACATGGTGCGCCTGATCGAGCGGCTGCCCAAGCGCCTGAAAGACGAAATCGGCCTCTACGACGCGATGCTGATGTTTTATCACGGCATCCTTGCCTTCGATCACGTCCAGCACCGCTTATGGATCGTTCGCAATGTTTTCACGGAAGGCAGCGGTTCGCTGCGCGCCAAATACAACGCCGCGGTGCGTGAGATCAAGCAGACGCGCCGCCAGCTCGAAGAGCCGGTGGCGGCGGAGAGGCCCAAGCCGCCATCGAGATCCAAGAAGCACGCGCCAATCAAAGTGACCTCGAACTTCCGCCGGCCCGAATATCAGGCCGCCGTTCGAAAGGCTAAGGAATACATCCGCGCCGGCGATATTTTTCAGGTTGTAGTGAGCCAGCGGTTTTCGGCCAAAACGCACGCCGAGCCGTTCGAAGTCTACCGCGAACTGCGTGCGCTCAATCCGTCGCCCTATCTTTTCTATCTGCAAATGAATGATGTTTCGGTCATCGGCAGTTCACCGGAAATGCTCGTCAAAGTGCAGGGCCGCGACGTTTTCTACCGGCCTATCGCCGGAACGCGTTGGCGCGGCAAGGACGAAGCCGAAGACCAGCGCCTTGAAAAAGAAATGCTCGCCAGCGAAAAGGAACGCGCCGAGCACATCATGCTGGTGGACCTGGGGCGCAACGACCTCGGCCGCGTCTGCGACTACGGCACGGTGCGGCCCGAAAAGCTAATGACTGTGGAACGCTATTCACACGTCATGCACCTGGTTTCCAGCCTCCGCGGCCGCCTGCGCGAGGACGTGGATTGCTTCGACGCTCTGATGGCCTGCTTTCCGGCGGGAACCGTCTCCGGCGCGCCGAAAGTGCGTGCCATGGAAATAATCGAAGAACTGGAGCGCACGCGGCGGGGAATCTACGCCGGCGGGATCCTCTATCTCGATTTCGCAGGCAACCTCGACTCCTGCATCGCCCTTCGAACCATGGTCATGAAAAACGGCGTCGCTTACGTCCAGGCCGGCGGCGGCATAGTTGCGGATTCCACGCCGGAAGGCGAGTATGAAGAGAGCGTGAACAAGTCGAAAGCCTTGCTCGCTGCGCTCGAGAATGCGCATCGCGGAAGCCGCTCAAGGAAGTTGAAATGATCCTGCTGCTCGACAACTACGATTCCTTTACCTATAACCTCGCGCAGTATCTCGGCGAGCTCGGTTGCAACGTCGAAGTGCATCGCAACGACAAAATTACCGTCGAAGAAATTGCGCGCCGCAAGCCGGAACGAATCGTGATTTCGCCGGGGCCGTGCACGCCGCAGGAAGCCGGCATTTCCGTGGAATTGATCGAACGCCTCGCAGGAAAATTCCCGATTTTGGGTGTGTGTCTAGGACATCAAGCCATCGGCGCGGCCTTTGGCGGGAAAATCATCCGTGCCCCAAAGCTCTTCCACGGCAAAACGAGCCAAATCCACCACGACGGCAAAAACATCTTCCGCAAACTCCCGGATCCGTTCACCGCAACGCGCTACCATTCCTTGATCGTCGAAAAGAAATCATTGCCCCGCGAACTCTCCATCACTGCCGAAACCGACGACGGCATCATCATGGGCCTCCGCCACCGCCGCCACAAAATCGAAGGCGTCCAATTCCATCCCGAATCCGTGCTCACCGATTCCGGCAAGCAGCTCCTCAAGAATTTTCTTTCTTTGTGAAGGCCGCCAGGAAAGGCAGCGCGAGCTCTATGAGGGGATAAAATGAAAAGTGTTATTATTGCATTGGTCTTGATGGTGGGTCTGGCGCATTGCCAGACAGCTAAAGAAGAAAAGAGCACCCGCCTCATATTGCCAAACCCCAATTTATTGAGGTGTAGGTCCTCGGATTGCTTTCAGTTGTGGTCTGAGAAACCTACCGAACCAAATGCTGTATTCCCGAAGCAGATGATCATTGACATGAATCAAAGTTGCCTCTACGGCATGACGGCACTCTACGACAAATCCATCCCCGGGGACGCTGTAAAAGCGGCGATCGATGAGCGTTACGGGAAATGGGCGGTCCCTCTGGACGATCCTTCTGGGCCCGTGAAACTATGGAGGGTGGAGCCGGAGAAGTTCGCGATTTCTTTAAGCGTAGCCGACAAAAAGGATGAAAAAATGAATATAGCGGACGCGGGAGCAAAACAGGCCATATACATAGCCTTTGGCGGAAGGTCTGCGTGCACTGCTCCCTGACGCTACTGGTTTCCAGGCTTGCGCCCGCGAATTCTGGAAGTCGTCACCAATTCAAGTCCGCCAGAATCGCGCCATAAATTTCCATCCCGCGCCACAGGTGCCCCAGCCGTAAGTTTTCATCCGAACTGTGCTGATGATTGTCGTAATTCACGATGGGCACGCCAATCCACGGCAGACCGAGATCCTCAAAAATGTACATCGGCACGCTACCGCCCAGCGTCGGAGCAATCACCGCGTTCCCGCCAGTGGCGCTTTGAACGACCTTCACCAGTGCCTTCGAAACCGTCAAATCCATCGCTGTCCGCGAAGCGCGGTACCCGCCTTCGTTCACGATCTTGGCGATCAGTGGGTGCGCGCGGCGCTCCTCCATCGTCGGCTCGCGGTCAATCACGTAGTAGCCCTGCTTGCGAATGAACCCGGCGATCTGCTCAAACTTTTTCTGCGGATCTTCTCCCTGCACCAGCCGCGCATCCAGAGAAGCCTCCGCCCGGTCCGGCACCACGTTCTGCGCCTGCTCGCCCACGTACGCGCTCTTCAGTCCGCGAACATTCAGCGAAGGCAGCGTCAGCAGCTCCACAAGTTTTTTGCCGCCGCCCTCCGGATTCGCAATCCCCAGGGCGCGTTCGAGATCCGCGTCGTTGTCCGGCATTTCCGCGAGCGCCTTTTTCTCCACGTCGCCAAGCGCCGCGACGTCCTCGTAGTAGCCCTCGATCAGCACCCGCCCACTGGAATCCTTCATGGACGCCAGCAGCCGCGACAATTCCATCGCCGGATTCGGCGCCCAATTCCCATAGTGCCCGCTGTGCAGCGCCCGCACCGGCCCATACACGGTGATGTCCAGTCCAATGTCGCCGCGGTTCCCGAAAAAAACCAGCGGACGTCCGCTCTGATGCACCGGCCCATCGCCGGTGATGAGCAAGTCGCCGCCCAACAAATTCTTGTGGAGCTCCAGAGTGCGCTGCAGATTCGGCGAACCAGCCTCTTCCTCGCCTTCCAAAACGACTTTCAGACTTACCGCCAAGGGGATTTTCTTCTCGCGAAGCGCATCAATCGCCGCCAGCAGGGCGACAATCGGCGATTTGTCGTCGGAAGAGGAACGAGCATAAATTCGCCAGTCATCGTTGTAAATTCCGGGATGCGCCGCGCTGTTCTCCGGGAACGGGATGCGCTTCCCGGCGGCTTCAATCGCCGCGTCGCGCAGCGCCGGCTCAAACGGCTTTCCATCGGTCCATGCCGCGGGATCGACCGGCTGGCCATCATAATGCGCATAAAAAAGCACCGTGCGCGTGGCCTCCGGCGAAATCAGTTTGCCGAAAACCACCGGGCCACGTCCGGCGATGGACAGTAAATGCGTCTCGATCCCGCGCGCCTCTAGCATCTCCACCAAATGCGCGGCGTTCTTCTGAATATTGGGCGTGTCGCTGGCAAGGTTGGGGATCGAAAGAAACTCGTCGAGTTCGCGGATGATGCGGTCTTCATTAGCCAGCCGGTATTCGCGCACGGCCTCGGCGACCAGCGCGGGAGAAGGAGGAGTTGACTTCTGTGCCAGCGCCGGATACGTTAAAAGGGCCATCAACAAAGTGACCGCTATGTTTCTCAAACGTTCCCTCCTCTGACGCTCTCGGCAGCCGCGCTGCCTGAGAGCGCCCGTGCGGGCGCAACATCGCCCGCTGGCGATTCTATCCGACCTTCTTACGGTTTGCTTGTTTGCAGTAGCTTTCCCGCGGTGTATCTCTCCCGCGATGTGGATTTGGAGACAGCGATGAGTGAGTTTGCACTCGAAGTAGAAAACCTGGTGAAGGTTTACGCGGCGCGCGGGAAGCAGCCCGTCCGCGCCGTGGATGGCATGAATTTCCGCGTCCCGCGCGGGATCATCTTCGGCTTGCTCGGGCCGAACGGAGCAGGGAAGTCCACACTGCTGCGCGTGCTCACTACGCTCACACGCCCAACGCAGGGCACCGCAAAAATTCTCGGCTACGACGTGGTGAAGAAATCGATCGAGGTCCGCAAACGAATTTCGTCGGTGATCCAGGAGACGGCGGTCGAACTGTTTTTGTCTGTCCGCGACAATCTGCTCACGTACGCGCGTTTTCAAGGCTTGGACCAACCCACGGCAACGCGCCGTGCTGACGCTTTGATCGAAAATTTTCAACTTGGCGCCGAAGTTGATCGCAAAGTGCAGGACTTGAGCGGCGGATTCCGCCGCCGCGTCCAGGTCGCCAAGGTCTTCATGGTCAAAACGCCGGTTCTCTTCCTCGACGAATTCTCGACCGGGATGGACCCTCTTCTCAAGCGCCAGGTGATGAACCTGCTCCGCGCGGAAGTGGAAAAGGGCAGGACCATCATCTTGACCACGCAAATCCTCAGCGAAGCCGAAGAACTTTGCGACGACATTCTCATCATCGATAAAGGAAAACAGATCGCTCGCGGCGACCTGAACACGCTGAAGTTGCTCTCGCACGGCGTATATGAGGTCACACTCACCTTCGACCGCCTGCCGGAAACGATTCAGTCGGAGATTGCCGCGCTGGCTCCCATTCGCTCCACCGTCGAAGCCAACACCATTGATCTGGCGCTGAAAACCGAAGAAGGCCGTGTCATGGAAATTGTCAGCGCGCTCACGCACGGCAGGCGCGTTTTGCGCGTCGAAGTGCGGGGCGCGAGCCTGGAAGACATTTTCGTAGAGCTAACCACGCAGCACGCAAAGGAGACGGCATGAGCGCGCTATCCGCCGTTGTTTACCGCGAAGCGAAAATTCGCGCCACGAATTTCACGTTCATCTTCTGGGATCTCTTCTTCCCGCTCCTTTACATGCTGGTTTTCGGCGTGGGCATCAACTCCGCACTTGGCGCCCCCCCAGGACTCGGCAACGTGAGTTACAACGAATTCTTTCTGGCGGGAGTTCTGGCCATGGCCAGCTTTGCCATCGCTTCGAATACGTCCTGGTCATTCTTTCTCGATCGCGATAACGGCATTTTCTACGAAATGCTGACCTACCCCATGAGCCGCAGCGAATATCTTCTTGGCAAGGTCATCTTCAATGTGTTCATCGCCGTGGTGCAGGCCGCGCTCACACTGGTCATCGGCCGGTTGCTGCTTGGGATTCGCGTGAACTGGCAAAGCTTGCCGCTGCTGCTGGTAGGGATGGCCGTAGGCACGGCCGGCTGGTTTTTCTTTTACGCCATTTTTGCACTAAGAATTCGCCGCAACGACGTATTCAATAGCGTCACCAGTGTTTTCTATTTTGTTTTCATGTTTGCCAGCTCCATGTTTTATCCGCTGGATCCGCTTCCCGCATGGTTCCGGGTCGCGGCGCTGCTCAATCCCATCACCTGGGAGATCGATTGGCTGCGCTTCACCTCCATCGGTCTCGGCAATCTCCATACGATCTTGCTGGAAGGCGCGGCCTTCGTTGTTTTCGCGCTGGCGTGCTTCATCTACGCGGTACGCTGCCTCCACCGGCAAGAGTGACGCGCCAGGCTGTACGGAACCTAGTCTGTCCTTCGCCTAGACCTGTCCGTTGGTACAGCTGTACTTCCGGACAGGCGGCGCTTTCCCTTGTGCGGAAGGCGCCAACACCCCTTTACGCACAGTACCAGTGCGCCCGCATCCCCTAGTTCCTACGCTTAGAGTGCACTTCCCTCGGAGGCCTTGCACAGGTATGCGCCGCCGTATTTTGGCTATGACACTGGCGTTTTTGCTGACGGGTATTTCTCTGCCTGCGCAACCTTCTGGAACTTCTGTGCTTGGCGTCGTCACGCGAGCCACTGCCGCCCATTTCGACGCCTCCAAAGTTTCGGTTGGCGCGACCGTCTACGATGGAGACCGCCTCTCCACCGAGTCCGAGGGTCTGCTTCAGTTTCGCGGTGCCGGCGCTTTGCTCTATTTGCCGGGCCTGAGCGGCGTGACGCTGCACGGTCTTGCGAATGGAACCCAAGCTCAGCTTCGCACTGGCAGCCTCGTTTTTTCCACCTCTAACGCCGCGGCCATGGAGATTCTCGCGGATGAAGCGTTCATCCGCCCCGCGGGAGATGGCCCCACGGTCGCGCAAGTTACCATTCTCGGTCCGAAGGAGTTGCAGATCACCGCGCGCCGAGGCGCACTGAATTTTTCCTATCGCAATGAAACCGAAAAGATTGCCGAAGGCACTGCTTGCCGCATTCTCCTGGATTCGCCAGAAGCCGCGCCCCGGCCCTTTCCACCGCAGGGACCGTTAAAGGCTGGCCATGAGAGCCGATCATTTAAAATTGTCGTGATTGTTGCAGCCGCTTGGATTACCGAATGGGCTGTCCATGAAGCCCTCGAAAGCCCCGACCGCCCATAGTGCAGAATTTTCCTCGACTTGCTGATTCCGTTGCATGCCGTTAGCTCGCACTAGTGAAGGCAATGAGCGAGACGAGTCTTTCGGCCGCGGCGCCTGAAAAAATTGCTGCGCTGGCGAGATCGGCGCCGTCGCGGAAGTTGAGAGCGATTCCTGCCGCCACAAGCGCGGCCGCGGCATTGACCACGACAATATCCCGTGGCGGTCCTTGTTCGCCCGCGAGAATTCGGCGAATCTGAGCGGCGTTTTCCACTGCCGTTCCGCCACGAATCTTTTCGAGCGGCGCGCGTTCCACACCGAACTCCTCGGGAGTGACAGCAAACCGCCGGACCGCGCCGTTCTTGACTTCCGCGACGAGTGTCTCTCCCGCCAGCGAAATCTCATCGAGCCCTCCCGCGCCGTGAACCACAAACGCATGCTGCACGCCGAGTTCAGCCAGCGTTGCGGCGACAAGGTCCATCACATCTGCTGAGAAAACGCCCAGAACTTGCGACTGCGCGCCCGCCGGATTCGTCAGCGGCCCCAGCAGATTGAAAACCGTCCGCACGCCGATCTGCTTTCGCGCGGGAGTCGCATGCCGCGTCGCCGTGTGCGCCGCCTGCGCAAACAGAAAGCCGATGCCAATCTCGCGGATAGCGCGCCCATATCGTTCGAACGGCAAATCGATCCGCACTCCCAGGGCTTCCAGCACATCTGCCGAACCGCTTCGCGAACTCGCCGCGCGGTTGCCGTGCTTGGCCACGCGCGCGCCCGCCGCCGAGGCGACAATCGCCGCCGCCGTCGAAATGTTAAACGTGCCCGAATCGTCCCCGCCGGTGCCGCACGTGTCCACCATCTTCGCGGGCTTCGGCTCGCCCTCCGCGAACACCCGCGCGGCGTGCCGCCGCATCACGCGCGCAAATCCCGCAAGCTCCTGCACCTGCACGGGCCGCGTGTTCAGCGCCGTCAGCAACCGCACGATTTCTGGCGGCTCGGCACGGCCCGATAACAACTCCTCCATCACCGCCTCCGCTTCCGAGCGTTTGAGGACATGCCCTGCCTCAACTTGCTCGATCAGCGAAAATGTCATCGCCATGCTCCCGCAATGTGGCAGTCGGGTACGCAACCAAGCTCGCATGTTTTCTTCAGCTTTTGTGCCATCTTGTGTGGTGGTTCAATTTGGACCGACTATTTTCATCTGGATGTTGGTTCTCCAACAAATACCAGGCATTCGTTGGGATCTTCGATATGAAACTCGGTCATCCCGTATTCCCGCTCAAATAGATCTCTGATTCTGTAACGATCCCTAAATGTTTTCACATGTTCCCACATTGAACGGATACCACTAACCTCGATGTATATCTCGGTATGTCCCCGGACACACTTCATGACTTCTGCTGATGCGGCTTTCATAAAGTGGATCGTCTGGCCGTCACGTTCCACTATCGAATACTCGGGCGAGTTCCGTGTCGCGGTGAATCCCAGCACACTATTGTAAAACGCGATGGTTTCCTCCATGTTGGCGACCGCCAGCATGGGGCTTATTTTTTTCGCCATAGTCGGAGCGTTCATTCCATGCCTCCTTGCTCTGTTTCCGCCATCCGGTTAAACTTCTATGTTTCGCGCTGCCTCAAAATTCTAACACTGGCTGACTGCTTCAAAGTCACACGGAAAACGGAAACTCGATGAAGATTCATGAGTACCAAGCCAAAGCTATTCTCTCGCGCTACGGTGTTACCACGCCCCGGGGTGAAGTGGTCTTTACCAAAGAAGAAGCGCGCGAAGCCGCGCACCGCCTGCGTTCGAATGTCACCGTTGTCGTGGTAAAAGCGCAAATCCACGCAGGCGGCCGCGGGAAAGGTGGCGGCGTCAAGCTGGCGCGTTCCTCCGACGAAGCCGCCGATCTCGCCAGCCATATTCTCGGCATGAAGCTGGTCACTCCGCAAACCGGCCCCGCCGGCCGCATCGTCAAGCGTCTGCTCATCGAGGAAGGCCTGGACATCAAGCGCGAATTGTATCTCGGCCTGCTCGTTGATCGAGCCTCCGGCCACGTCGTCTTCATGGCCAGTGCCGCCGGCGGCATGGAAATCGAAGAAGTCGCCAAGAACAATCCCAGCGCCATCTTGCGCGAACCGATTCATCCGGCGGTGGGAATGCAGCCGTACCAGGCCCGCAAAATTGCCTTCGGCCTGGGTTTGCCGGGCGAAGTCGTGAATTCCGCAATCCCGTTTCTCCAAGCGCTCTATCGCGCCTTTGTGGATACCGATGCTTCGCTGCTCGAAATCAATCCCTGCGTGCTCACCGGCGACGGCAAGCTCGTCGCTCTTGATGCCAAGATGACCTTCGACGACAGCGCGCTCTTCCGGCACAAAGAGCTTCGCGAACTGCGCGACTTCGATGAAGAAGATCCCCTGGAAGTGGAAGCGTCGAAATATGGCCTGAACTACATCAAGCTCGATGGCAGCGTCGCTTGCATGGTGAATGGCGCGGGTTTGGCCATGGCCACTATGGACATCATCAAGTACGCTGGCGGTTCGCCGGCAAATTTTCTCGATGTCGGCGGCGGTGCTTCCGCCGATCAGGTGAAAAACGCGTTCCGCATCCTCATGTCGGATCCCTCGGTGAAAGCGGTCTTCATTAATATTTTTGGCGGCATCTTGCGCTGCGACGTGCTCGCCACCGGCGTCGTCGCCGCCGCGAAAGACCTCCAACTGAAAGTTCCCGTCGTCGTGCGCATGGAAGGAACCAACGTCGAAGCCGGCCAGCAAATCCTGCGCGAGAGCGGCTTGAACTTCACCATCGCCAACGGCATGAAGGACGGCGCCCAAAAGGTCGTGGCGCTCGCCGGAGGTGCGCGATGAGCATCCTCGTCAATGAAAAGACGCGCCTGCTCGTCCAGGGCTTTACCGGCCGCGAAGGTACCTTTCATGCGCAACAGATGATTGAGTACGGAACGAATGTAGTCGGCGGCGTCACGCCCGGCAAAGGCGGCACGAAACATCTTGAGCGCCCAGTTTTCAATACTGTCGCCGACGCGGCCAAAGCCACCGGCGCAAACACTTCCGTCATTTTCGTTCCTCCACCATTCGCCGCCGACGCCATTCTCGAGGCTGCGGACGGCGAGCTTCCTCTCATCGTGTGCATCACCGAAGGCATTCCCGTGCTCGACATGGTGCGCGTCGCTGCCTCCGTGGACTTCCAGAAAACCCGGCTCATCGGCCCGAACTGCCCCGGCATCATCTCTCCGGGCAAATGCAAAATCGGCATCATGCCCGGCCGCATTCACAAGCAGGGAAACGTCGGCGTCGTCAGCCGCAGCGGGACGCTGACCTACGAAGCTGTGGACCAGCTCACAAAACTTGGCATCGGCCAGTCCACCTGCATCGGCATCGGTGGCGATCCGATCATCGGCACCTCGTTTCTCGATTCCATTAAATTCTTCAACGACGATCCCGACACGCACGCCATCATTCTGATCGGCGAAATCGGCGGCAACGCCGAAGAGATTGCCGCGCAATGGATCAAATCCAACGTAAAGAAGCCCGTCGTCGGCTTCATCGCCGGCCAGACCGCGCCGCCAGGACGCCGCATGGGCCACGCCGGCGCCATCATCAGCGGAGGCCAGGGCACCGCCAAGGACAAATACGCCGCCATGGCCGCCGCCGGCATCCGCTGCGTTGAAACCCCCGCGGACCTCGGCTCCACCGTTGCTGCGGCCCTGAAGTGAAGAAAAATGTAGCTCGGGCCTTCAGGCCCGAAGCTCTTTTTCCTGACCTTGTAGCGCCGGGCTTCGGCTCGGCATGGTTGACCTAATTACTTCGGAGGAATTCTCAGTGGCACTCGAACGCACCTTCGCCATCATCAAGCCCGACGCCGTCGCGCGCAATCTTCAGGGAGAAATTCTCACCCGCATCCACAAAGCCGGTTTCCGCATCGTGGCCATTAAAACGATGATCCTTACCAAAGGCGAAGCCGCCGGCTTCTACGCCATCCATCGCGAGCGCCCCTTCTACGGCGAGCTCACCGACTTCATGAGCTCCGGCAAGATCTTCGCCCTTGTTCTCGAAGCCGAAGGCGCCATCTCCAAATGGCGCGACACCATGGGTGCCACCGATCCCAGGAAAGCTGCACCCGGCACCATCCGCCACGACCTCGGCACCAGCATCGGCAACAATTGCACCCACGGGTCCGACGCTCCGGAAACCGCCACCTTCGAAATCGCCTACTTCTTCTCCGGCCTCGAATTAATTTAACGGGCCTCCTGGTGCTCGCGGCGGCCACAGATCACACGAAGTCCGTTCGGCTCCTAATCGAGAGTCTACGGTCGATCCGGGCTCTCGAACTGCCCATGAAGGAACGGCATGGTCGCAATCCCCGCCCCAATCGGGATCAACCGGAATGCCCTTGTTCCGCTTGCCCAGCATTGTCGCGTCCCGGTCGGCTGTCCTAGCCCCCTCCGGCGGATCGAGAACCACGCGATACGATCGCCCTTCCGCAATCGTCTGGCTCTCATCGTGATATTTCAGCGTTACCGACCCTCGGCGGGTAAATATGCTAGAACTGACCAAGGAGCTTCAACACTTCATGGACCCTCTCCGCGAACTCGGCCGCGTCCTCGTTTTTCTCGGCGGTTTTCTTGTGTTGCTCGGCGCCCTCCTCTATTTCGGCGGGAAACTTCCGTTTCGTCTCGGGAATCTCCCCGGTGACATGGTCCATCGCGGCGAACACACCACGCTCTACTTCCCCATCGTCACCTGCCTCGCCCTAAGCCTCGCTCTCTCGCTCCTCTTCTGGCTCTTCTCTCACTTCCGCCGCTGATTCTTGCGCGAATCCACACCGCGACGTCCCAAATACAAAAAGGCCGGGCGCAACGCGCCCGGCCTTTTTCAACTCGATCGTTCCCAGCCCTCGCCACTCCACTAAGCTACTAGGGTCGTTCAGGTTTGCCGTGCTCCGGTTTGCTATTGGGCTGCGGTGCGCTCTGACGCTGCGGCGACGAGGGCGGCGTATTCTGACGTTGTGCGCTCTGACGCTGCGGAGGCGAGGCTGGCTTGTTCGAATGCGACCCCGTCGAACTGGAAGCGTTCCTAGACGCATTGTTTTGCGCGTTCCTCGCCGAATTCGAATTGCCGTAAGGCGTCGAGCTCGGCTTGGATGCCGTAGCTCCTCCATTCATCGCACTCGGCGGCCGATCGTTCCGATTGTTGTTGGCTACGCTCTTGTTCGCAGAAGTCGTGCTGTTCGCGCCCGGCCGGGTCGTCGACGCGTTGCCCGCATTCGCTGGCCGGTTCGAATTCGTAGCCTTGGCCGCAACCACGTTCTTGCCGCTGAAGACTCCCGGCTTGGCGCTGGCCGCCACCGTCGGTTGCCCGTGATTCACCGACGCAAGTTGCGCGCGATTCGTGCTCGCCGCGTGCTCATGCTGCGTCTGCGCCGACGTCGGCTGAACGTGTTGTTCCCGCGCCGCAGCCTGCTCGGCCGCCGTCGGCTGCGCCGTAGTTCCGCCGCTTCCGCCGTTGAAGCTCGTCCGGTTGATCGTCGTGTTGTTATTCACCACCGTCTTGTTGTAGGTGTTGTGCACGACCGTCACATTCACATTCGTCACCGAGCGGTTGTAGCTGAACTCTCTGCCGCGCCACTCGCCGCCCACAAACCCGACTCCGCCGTATCCAAATCCATAATTAATGCCGCCATAGAAACCGACGTGCGGCCCCCAATAGCCCGCGTGCCATAGATAAGCTCCGCCGCCCCAGCCCCAATATCCAGGCGTCCAGAGCAGCCCAACCGCTGGCGCCATCACCCACGTTCCCGGCACCCAGTAATAACCATCATCCCCGTACGCCCAATACCCCGGCGTCCAGATATATCCCGGCGCTGGGCAGACTGGCTGCACGTACACTGGCAGTGCCGGCGGGCCAATATGAACGGAAATGCCCACGGCGATTTGTGCCTGCGACGCGGCGGGGATCGCCAGTAGTGCTATAGCAACTAGCAGTAGTCGAAACGTATTGAATGCCCGCATAGAGTTCACCTTCCCGGTGTTAGGTTTGCCTTGCTGCATGGCCCGGCTGGGCGCGCCGCATCGTTCTCCAGCGCTTTCTTCCCCTTAAACCCTCTTTCACCAGAAAAGTCGCGTGGTCGCTCCCTACATCCCCACGCCTCCCCCATTAATAAGCCTCATGTTGGCGGAACGTTCCGTCTTCTTATTTCACCGGCACTTGGAATTCCGTGCGAATAAACGCCTTGATCCCTTCCTCCCCCGTCAATCGCAAACACAGCAGGCTGCCCGCGCCTTCCAGGTCAATGTGAAAATCGAAAAACGGGCAGCACTTACTCTCCGCAGCCACAAAATCCGCCAACTCCGCTAGGGAGACGCTTTTGGGGCTGAACTGGAATTCATATCCCTTCGCCGTTTCCAAGATTCCCTTCCGCGCCGCCAGCAGTTTCTCGGTCAGTTGCGTGTGATGAGCCCGCCCTTCCGGCGTCAGCGCCTTGATGTTGCAATAGAACTTGCTTTGCGTTGCCGCCATATCTCTCTCCTTGCTTCTTGGTGGCGCTGAGTTCTGAACCCCTAGTCCCGCTGCCTCACCACCTGAAAGCAGCAGCGCCAGTGCCGCACCTGCCCCCACCAAGCCGCTCCTCCTGCTCACTTTTCCAAGCCGTTCCGGATTACCAATCATGGCTTTCCTCCAAATAGGATTTGCCACGTCCCATCTTCAAATGCTAAAAGTTAAACCCAACTTTAAGTCAAGCGTCGTTTGCGAGTTTTTGTGGAGACCGCCTTCGGAGGCGGGCCGCTTTTACGGTCGCAACAGTGCCGCAAGCCCCATGTAGTGGTTTCAGTGCCACTCGGCTAAAGGAAGGCATCCAAAAATGAAAATCGGCCAACTCGCCCGCCGCGCCAGACTCAACCCCTCCGCCATCCGCTACTACGAAAAACGCGGCCTTCTCGCTCCGCCCCATCGCACCGGCGGCCAGCGCCGCTACCCCACGGACGCCCTTGATCGCGTCCTCCTTATCCGCTTCGCCGGTGACATGGGTTTCACCCTCGCCGAAATCAAGCTTTTCCTCAGCGGCCTCCGCGACAACACCCCCGTCGGCCCCCGCTGGAAAAAACTCGCTGCCGGAAAGATCGCCGAAGTGAACCAGAATATCGCCCGCTCGCTCAAGCTTAAAACGCTCCTCCAGGGCCTCCTTCGCTGCCACTGTGCCTCTTTACAGCAATGTGTCCGCGCCCTCGGCCTCAGCGAAAAACATCGGTCTCTCGTCGGAGCCACAAAGTAGACTTCCAGGCCGAGCGGGTTCGTCTCTTGCATTTCAGTTCGGGACGCGCCAGCCATGGTTCTTTTTACCGCTATTTTTTTGGGATAAGGTGCGTATTCAGTTTGAGGATCGTTGTGGCGTCCGGGTCAAACGCCTTCAGCCCGCCACTCGTAGGATTTCTTGATGGAGAATCCATGAAGCGCATCCTAAAGATCTTTTTAAGTCTCACTCTTGTACTCGTTTGCCTGGCCGCTGTCGCCATCACCTTTACGGTCGGCTGGCGTCCCTTCATCGGCCCCAGGGCGCGTCCTCGCACCGCTCGCGTTTTCGAGCATAATCCAAGGCGTCTCGAACGCGGCCGCTACATGGCCACCGCTCTCAACGGCTGCATCTATTGCCATTCTCCACACGACTGGAATGCTCCTGGTACGCCCTACCTTCCCGGTATGGAAGGTGCTGGCGCAATCATGCCCGAAACGAATCTCCCCGGTCGCATCGTCGCTCCCAATCTCACGCCAGAGCCCGAAACCGGCGCTGGCCGCTGGACCGACGATCAACTCGCGCGCGCCATTCGTGAAGGCATTGGCCACGACGGTCGCGCCCTTTTTCCCATGATGCCTTACCCCAACTACCGGGAAATGTCTGACGAGGACCTAGCCTCCGTTGTTGTTTACTTCCGCTCCCTGCCTCCCGTTCGCAATCCCTTGCCCCCTACGGAAATGATTTTCCCCGTCAACTATCTGATCCGTAGCGTACCCAAGCCGCTGACGTCCCCGGTCCCCGAGATTCCCGCCACTCCCGATCCCGTCAAGCGCGGCGAGCGTCTTGTTAACTTGGCTGGCTGTGGCAACTGCCACACTCCACAGGTAAGAGGTCAGGAGCTACCCGGCATGGACTTTGCCGGCGGATTCACCCGTTCCGGTCCGTGGGGTAGCGCCACCTCCGCCAATCTCACTCCCGATCCCTCTGGTATTTCTTATTATGACGAAACTCTTTTTCTCGAGGTGATGCGCACCGGCTTCGTTAAGGCCCGCCCCTTGAGTCCTGCCATGCCAACGATGGTCTCCAGGAACATGACCGATGACGATCTCAAAGCTGTCTTTGCCTACCTGCGCACCCTCAAACCCGTCCAGCATCGCGTGGACAATTCCGAGCCGCCCACCTATTGCAAACTCTGCCGCCAGAAGCACGGCGCCGGCGACCGCAACTAGCGGCAGGGCTGCGGCGTCCAGCGTCTTTCGAGCGTATCGAGCAGACCTCAAACCACTTCCTAGCTATTTCTTGAGATACAGCACCTATGTGCTAGGGTGTTTTTTGAATTTGGCGCCACAAACCCGCGCGGCCGTACCTCTACCACCCGAATCTCAACTCCACGCTCATCCGTAACGAGTCACAATTTGCCGGACTGCCCCAAGGTGGTTGGCGTCACTAAGTCTTTTAGGATCCGCACCTCCAAGCAGTGTACTTTCTAACGAACAAAAGCGCCCGGAACTCCTTTAGACCTCTGTGCCTTCGCGCGATGACTGCGCGAAGAGTCCGCACTTACAAAAATAGGGGGGCGCAACCCGGGGGCACCGTCCAAACGCAAACCTCCAAAATCTAACTCTGGTATCTGCCACACATCCGAGAATTCCACCCATAAGTCCTTTTCTTGCCACACATCCAAATTCATTGGACTTAACGTCTTTTGCTTGCCACACTTTCGGGAAAAGGCGGGGTGTGGGGGCAATCCGTTGACTGGACATCCGATGAAGGATGTCTGGCCTGAACGAGTATCGGGAGCCCAGGATCCCTCTTCACCCAAGCAAGGTGCATCTCTGAACGGGACACTCTCGACTAACAACTGAAAATGACTAAACAACTCACCTTCAACCTCCAGCCCACCCGCCAGATCTTCACGGTCAGCGAACTCACCGCCAAAATCCGCGACCTCCTGGCGAAGGACTTCATGGACATTCTTGTCCAGGGCGAAATCTCCAACTGCCGCGAAGCCCAGTCCGGCCACATCTACTTCACTCTGAAAGACGACCGCGCGCAGGTCCGCTGCGCGTTCTTCAAGCAGCAGCAGCGCGGCATCAAGTTCCGGCCCGAGGACGGCCTGCAAGTCACGGTGCGCGGCAGCATCAGCGTATACGAGCAGCGCGGCGAATATCAGATTTACGTGGAGAAAATCGATCTGCTGGGGCAGGGCGCCTTGCAACTTGCCTTCGAGCAACTGAAAAAACGACTCGAGGCCGAAGGCCTGTTTGACGCGAAACGCAAAAAGCCGCTGCCGCTGCTCCCCAGCCGCATCGCCATCATCACTTCGCCGCGCGGCGCTGCCGTCCGCGACGTCGTGCGCATCCTCACGCGCCGTTTCCCCAACGTGCACCTCACCGTCTATCCCGTGCGCGTCCAGGGCGAAGGCTCCGCCGAGGAAATCGTCAAAGCCTTGAAATTTTTCAACGCCAAGAAAATCGTGGACGTGCTCATCCTCGCGCGCGGCGGCGGCTCCATGGAAGATTTGTGGTCCTTCAACGAAGAAATCGTCGCGCGCGCCATCTTCGCTTCCGAAATCCCCGTGATCTCCGGCGTCGGCCACGAAACCGATTTCACCATCGCCGATTTCGTCGCTGACCTGCGGGCTTCGACGCCTTCTGCCGCCGCCGAACTTGTCGTGCAAACGCGCGCCGAGTTCGACAAGCACATCGCCGAGTTGCGCGAAACACTCGCGGGCCTGGTTCGCTATCGCTTGCTGGAATTGTCCCGCCGTGTCCACGAACTTTCCGCGCGCCGCGGTTTCCGCCGTCCGCTCGATTTGCTGCGCCAGCAGCGCCAGCGCGCCGATGAAATGACCTCGCGCCTCGCGCTCGGCCTCCGCGCGCGCCTCGAGCAATCGCGCAAACGCTTCACCGCCGCCCACCTGCGCATCGTCTCGTTCGATTTTCGCGTGAAGATTTCCGCGTTCCGCCTGCGCCTCGAAAAGCGCAGCGCCGATCTAGGCGTCCGCATCGAGCGCCTTCTGCGCACCAAACGCGACCGCCTCGAAAAATTAACCCTGCAGCTCCAGGAGCGCAGCCCCCTGGGCGTTCTCGAACGCGGCTACGCCATCGCCACCGACGCCGTCGGCAACCTCCTCCGCGACGCCGCCCAAGTCGCTCTCGGCGATACCGTAGCCATCCAGCTCCACCGCGGCCGCCTCACCACCGAAGTGAAGAAGAGAGAAGGCGCGTGAATGCTTCCTATAGAGGTTTTGCGGATCCAATGCCAACGCACCTCTGAATTCCTCGGCCGCTGCTCGCCCGCGCCGAAGGTTTTCTTCGCTGGGCGCCCCGGGAATGTACTGCGCTGCATAGGTCGTGGCGAGATAAAGCCTGGCATTCACGATTCGCAGATGAAGCTGTTTCGCGCGCAGAAGATCCTGCGTGGCCCCCTCGAACTGCCCGTTCTTGAAGTCTTGCACGCCTTTGTTGAGTGCCGCGCGCGCCTGTCTCTGTTCTTCGGTTTGTGGAGACTCTCCTGCCCGTAGCATTTATCTGCTGTCACGCACGAAAAAATCAGAATGGATACAGTGGTCAGGCAACAAATGGCCGGCAAACGTCCGCGGCCTTTAGAAGAGAGAGGGTAGAAAAGCCGATAAGCTAGAAAAGGGCAGACCCCCTCAACTCTTTTCCTACTGACAACTGAGAACTTTCAGCGGAAAGCTATTCGTCGTCGGAAGAAGAAGCCACCTTCAAAACGGCGAGGAAGGCTTCCTGCGGAATATCGACTTGCCCGACGCGCTTCATGCGGCGCTTGCCCTCCTTTTGTTTTTCGAGGAGTTTGCGTTTGCGGGAAATGTCGCCGCCGTAACACTTGGCAAGAACGTTTTTGCGGATGGCCGCAACGGTTTCGCGCGCGATCACGCGGCTGCCGATCGCGGCCTGAATCGGCACTTCAAACATTTGCCGCGGAATCAGTTTTCGCAAGCGCGTCACCAGATCGCGACCGCGCTCCGCCGCAAAGTCGCGATGAATGATCAGCGCAAGCGCATCCACCGGTTCGCCGGCGACCAGCACATCTAGCTTGATGAGGTCAGATTCGCGGTAGTCGGCAAGATGGTAGTCCAGCGAAGCGTAGCCGCGTGAAACGCTTTTCAAGCGATCGTAAAAATCGAGGACGATTTCGTTGAGCGGCAACTCGTAAGTGAGCATCACGCGCGTTGGCGAAAGATACTCGAAGTTTTTCTGCGTCCCGCGTTTTTCCTGGCAGAGCTGCAAAATTCCGCCGACGGAATCCTCGTTGGTGATGATCATCGCCTTGATGATCGGTTCTTCGATTTTTTCGATGTCGCTGGGATTTGGAAATTTGGAAGGGCTGTCCACTTCGATGACTTCGCCGGTCACGCGTGTGATGCGGTAGCGCACGCTCGGCGCGGTCGTGATCAGGTTCAGGCCGAATTCGCGCTCCAGCCGCTCCTGCACGATTTCCATGTGCAGCAGGCCGAGAAAGCCGCAGCGGAATCCAAAGCCGAGCGCGACGGAATTTTCCGGCTCGTAAAAAAACGCCGCGTCGTTCAATTGCAATTTTCCGAGCGCGTCGCGCAGCGGCTCGTAGTCATCGGCGAGCACCGGAAACAGTCCGGCGAAGACCATCGGCTTGATGGCTTCAAATCCGGGCAGCGCCGGAGCAGGGCGCGCCACTTCGATGACCGTGTCGCCCATGCGTGCATCGGCCACGCGTTTGATGTTCGCGACGATGAAGCCCACGTCGCCGGCTTCGAGTTCTTCGAGCGCGACGGGTTTCGGCGTGAGTGTGCCGAGCTGCTCGACTTCGTAGGTTTCGTCGCCGGCCACGAGTTTGATTTTCACGTGATTTTTCACGCGGCCTTCCATCACGCGTACGAGCACCACGGCGCCGCGATAAATGTCGAACCACGAATCGAAAATCAGCGCCTGCAGCGGATTTTCCGCGTCGCCCTTCGGAGGCGGCACGCGCGCAACAATTGCTTCGAGCACGTCTTCCACGCCAAGCCCGCTTTTCGCGCTAATCAAGAGCGCGTCCTCTGCGGGAATCGCGAGCACGGTTTCGATTTGCTCTTTTGCGAATTCCGGCTGCGCGGCGGGCAAATCAATTTTGTTGATCACCGGAATAATCGTGAGGTTGTGACTGGAGGCAAGGAAAGTATTCGCGACGGTTTGCGCTTCCACGCCCTGCGAGGCGTCCACGACGAGCAACGCGCCCTCGCACGCGGAAAGTGCGCGCGAAACTTCGTAGGAAAAATCCACATGCCCCGGCGTATCAATCAAATTCAGGCGGTACGTATTTCCGTCTTTCGCTTTGTAGTGGAGGCGAATACTTTTTGCCTTGATGGTGATGCCGCGCTCGCGCTCGAGATCCATGGAGTCGAGGAATTGTTCGTGCATTTCGCGCTGCGTCAACGCGCCGGTCATTTCCAGCAGGCGGTCCGCCAGCGTGGATTTGCCGTGGTCAATGTGCGCGATGATGCAGAAATTCCGTATGAACTGCGGATCCATTTTTTTCTTTTACCGGTTTTTTCTATTACCGATGATCTTTGTTACCGGCAGGAGTTCGAATCGCCGCCAGGGTTATCCCGGCGGGCCCACTTGCCGCATTCGAACGACACACGAATGCAAAAACCGTGCCGAACAGTCATTCAGTTTGCCACAAATCGCGGTATCGCGCAGCCGTGGGCCGCAGCCGGTGCGTTCGAATGCGCGGCAGCGGAGAACTGATATGAATGGAACGATGCACACGCGGCCATCGAGAGCGGAGGCGCAAAGACTACGGTGTGCGGGCCGCAGGTGGATTTCCGGATGCAGGTGAGAGCGCCGACTGGTAACGCGCCACCTGATCGGGCTTGCCCCAGGATTGGTAGAGAGCCACCAGACGGCGCGCGGTTTCCAGAGTCGACGGGCCCTTTTCTCCTTGAACCGTTTTTATCGTGGCGTAACTTCGCAGCAGGAGAGCCTCCGCTTCGGCGTAGCGTTTCTGCGATGTAAGGCACTCGCCCAAGGCTCCTTCCGAAATTGCGATGAGTTGATTTCCTTTGGGCAAGAGGCGCGTGCGGATTTCAAGGGCTTCGCGCAAATAGGCTTCTGCTTCGCGAGAACGGCCGGTTTTGTTCAGGATCAGACCCAGCTCCAAGAGCGGGTTCGCAAAATAGACGCTGTCTTTCGGCGCGGCGAGCGCGCGGCTGAAGACTTGCAGAGATTCTCTTGCGGCGCCTTCGGCACCGGGATAGTCGCCCTCCTTGTAGAGGAGGTCGGAAAGGCGAAAGAAGCTCATCGCCGTATCGGGATGCGCATCGCCGAGCATTTTGCGGCGAAGCTCCAAGCCTTCCCGAACGACCGGCTCGGCCTGGGAGTAGTTTCCCTTTTTGATCAGCACTGCGCCCAGATTCGAAAGGGTGGCAGCCATTTCCACATAGGTGCCCTCGGGTAGTTTGCGATACTCGTCGAGGGCGGCGCGGTTGAGGCGCTCGGATTCGTTCCAGTCGCCGCTCCGGTAGGCGACGTCACCGAGATCGTTGTCAATCATGGCGACATACGCGCGGTCCTTACCGGTCAGCTTGGAAGCATATTGCAATGCCTCGCGAAGGTAGCCCCCCGTGGCTTTGTCTCCCCGCTGGTCGAGCATGGATCCATAGTCCCCGAGGACATACGCCATGGTGCGGACGTCGAGATGTCCGCGTTGCGCTTCTTTGCGCTCAATGTCGATGTCCTTGAGAAAGAGCGCTTCCGCTTCGGCGTTGTTGCCCTTTCGCAACAGAACATTAGCGAGCATATTGGAGGCCTCGACGTTTTCGTGGCGATCGGGGCCGTAAAGCCGGATATATTTTTCGAGAGCCGCGCGCAGAATTTGTTCGGCTTTGTCGTAGCGGCCCTGGGCATAGTAAACCGCCCCGATGGTGCGCTGCATTTCCGCAAGCACCTCGGGCTGATCGGCCAACTCCGATTCGGCGCGCCTGGCGGCCTCTTCGACGACCTCGGAAACTTTGGCATCCGGATCTTTACGCGGATTGGGCGATGCATACGCTGGACTCGAAAAGCTCAGCATGTCCTGGAGGAAGGCATTGATGCGGTCGGCCTTGGCCTTTTCCACCTGGGCGCGGTCCCGCTCCGCACGTGCGACGCGAGCCTGGCGCACGGTAGCGACGATGCCAGCGGTGAGCGAGAGGAAAATGAGGACCGTGGCGGCGACACCAGTCTTGTGCCGTCCCACGAATTTGGAGGCGCGATAACCGGGGGTATCGTGCCGCGCCGTAACCGGCAAGCCTTGGAGGTGCCGACGAATATCCTCGGAGAACTGCAGCACCGAGGAGTAGCGTCGCTGCGGCTCCTTGCGCAGAGCCATCAGAGCAATGTTGTCGAGATCGCCGCGAAGCCTGCGCCGCGATTTGTCCGGAGTTCCTTCGCGAGTTTCGCTCACGGATTGCGGAGTGCTCGTGCTTTCCGCAGCAGAATTTTCCACGCGGCCGATCACGGAGCTTGGTTTGTCTGGAACTTCTTCACAGATGGCGCGTTCGAATTCGTCCGGCGTCCGGCCCGCCATGCGGTAAGGGCTGTGACCAGTGAGCAACTTGTAGAGCAACACGCCGAGGGAATAGACGTCGCTGGCGGTGGTGATATTTTCTCCGCGGACTTGCTCCGGGCTGGCCGATAGCGGAGTCATGCGGCGGGCCAAGGTCACGGTGCGGTCGGCGAGAGAAGGATTTGCGGCGAGAAGTTTGGCGATGCCGAAATCCAAGAGGCGAGGAACGCCTTCGGAAGTAACGAGGATGTTGCCGGCCTTGATGTCGCGGTGAATGACAAGATTCTGGTGCGCAAAGTGGACCGCGGCGCAGACGCTCTGGAAAAGTTTCAGGCGCTCGGTGGTATCGAGCTTGTTCGAATCGCAATAGATGTCGATCGGCTGGCCTTGAATATACTCCATGACGAAGTAGGGAAGGCCATCATCCGTGGTGCCGCCATCGAGTAAGCGGGTGATATTGGGGTGGTCCAGACTGGCCAGGATCTGGCGCTCACCGCGAAAACGGCGGATGACGTCGTCGGTGTCCTGGCCACGCTTGATGAGCTTGATGGCGACTTCTTTCTGGAAGGACTGGTCGGCGCGCGCGGCCAAGTAAACCGCTCCCATGCCACCCTGGCCGAGCTTTCGAATGACTTTATAAGGACCGATCTTTTGGCCGGCAAGCGAGCGTCCGTCGTTTTCTTCAAGAAGCTTGAGGCCTTCCACGAAAGCGGGAGTTTCGGTGAAGCCTCCTTTGTCGTAGGAGGCCAGAAGAGACTCGATTTCCTGGCGAAGAGAAGCGTCGCCGGCGCAGGAAGAATCGAGAAAAGCGGCGCGGCGAGCCGGTTCGCAATCCAAGGCCGATTGAAATAAGTCCTCAATCTGGCGCCAGCGATTCGTTTCCATACTTTAGCCTACTTGAGTGCTGAGCTCACGGCGCAACCAGGCCCGGGCCATCCGCCAATCCCGAGTAACGGTGGCCGGAGAGACCTTCAGGGCTTCGGCGGCCTCATCGATGGACATCCCGCCGAAGTAACGAAGTTCAAAGACTCTGCTTTTGCGGGGATCGATGGCTGTAAGACTCTCGAGAGCGGTATTGACGGCCACCAGTTCGTCGGCGCGTTCGAACGACATAGGGGCAACGTCGCCCAGCGGCAAAACTGGCGCACCGTCGCCGCGTTTGACGCGTCCGCGTCCGCGGGCGTGATCCACCAAAATATTGCGCATGGCGCGCGCGGCTACGGCAAAGAAGTGGGCGCGCGTCTGCCAGTGAACGTTCTGCTGACCGAGGAGCCGGAGATAGGCCTCGTGGATGAGAGCGGTTGTTTGAAGGGTGTGGTCCTGGCGTTCGCGGCGCATGTAGGCGTTGGCGAGTCGGTGGAGCTCATCGTAAACGAGAGGCAGAAGCCGTTGGAAAGCGGCCTCGTCTCCCTCGCTCCAATCCGCGAGGAGTTGCGTGATTTCGCCTGGGGATGACATGGCAAAGCGGCCTGTGGGAACTTGCGCGAAGCATACCACAGGGGGATCGGGGACCGTGAGGGGCCCGCCAACAAGAAAAGGGCTGACTCGATTGCGCCGGAAATGTCGCTTTAGAGAGTGTGGGGCATTCCGGGGCTTAGCTGCTGCGAGACACGCTTGGCTTCGAGCAGGCTCTCCTTGGCGATGCTCCCTTTGCGTGAGGTTCCAGAACGCGGAGAACCGGGGAGATAGTTATGAGATCACCAGCGTTGAGCCTGTGCCTTATTCTGGTTGTTGTTATTGCGGGATGCGCCAGCGGCTCGCCACCAATTGCACTGACTTTCCCTTCCGGTTCCGCGCAAGCAATCGACAACGGACAGAGCGTCAACATCACTGTGAATGGTTCGGGCACAAAGGGCGTGACGTGGAGTTTGAATGGTCCCGGCACGCTCTCAAACCAAACCTTGACCTCAGTGACCTATAACGCCACCGCTACCGGCGCTGTTTTACCGGCTAAGGCCACAGCCCCCGCTTCGGCGACTCATAGCGCGTCTACTTCCGCCGCGGACCCAATGGCGACGGTCACGGCCACCTCCGTGGCAGATCCCTCAAAGTCCGCCGCAGTGACGATCAGCATCACCCCTCCCCCAGCTATCCCGACAACATCCCTGCCAGCAGGGACGGAAGGGACGGCCTACAACCAGACAGTGGCATCATCGGGAGGCGCCGGGACGCTGACATTCACGATCAGCACTGGGAGCCTGCCTGCGGGACTGAGCATGGATACCTCTGGACATATTACAGGCACGCCAACGGGACCAAACGGGACGGCGACTTTTACTGTAAAAATTACGGATTCAAGCAATGGAGGAGCGCTGTCTTCCACGCAGAACCTAAGCATTCTGATCAACTTGCCGCCAGCGCCGACAATCACGACAACAAGTCTCCCTGCGGGTGTCGAAGGCACAGCGTACAGCCAGACGATCGCGGCTACCGGCGGCTTGACGCCATACACGTTCACGATAAGCAGCGCGACTGGATTGCCTGCCGGACTGACCATGGACGCATCGGGACACATTGCCGGGACCTCAACCGGGCCCAACGGCGTGTCGAACTTCACGGTTAAGGTCACGGACAAAAGCAATCCGGCGCAATCGGCAGCTCAGAATCTGAGCATCACCGTTACTCTGCCGCCAGCGCCGACAATCACGACGGCTACACTTCCCGCAGGCGTGGAGGGAACAGCCTACAGCCAAGCCATTCAGGCGACAGGCTTTGGGACACTGGCCTACTCGATCAGCGCAGGGACTTTGCCGGCAGGGTTGAGTTTGAACGCTGCTACGGGTGCGATTACCGGTACTCCACTCGGCCCGAACACGACATCCAACTTCACCGTGACAGTAACAGACAGCAGCAATCCGAAGCAAACAGGTTCGCGGGCGCTAAGCATCGTGATCAATTTGCCGCCGGCGCCGGTCATCAGTCCAACGACGCTGCCGAATGGAAACGTGGGCTCACCCTACAGTCAAACAGTTTCGCTGAACGGCGGGCTAGGCCCGTATACATGGAGTGTCAGTCTCGGCACGTTGCCCGCGGGATTGGCGCTTACGGCCAGCAATACCACGGCGAAAATCAGCGGAACACCGACAACGGCGCAGACTAACGTCGCGTTCACGATTCAGATCACGGATTCGAGCGTTCCTCCGCAGGCGGGGACGCAGAGTTACACCGTAACGATCAATCCGCCGGCACCGCTCAGCATCACGACAGCGGCGTTGCCAAACGGGGCTTACAACACCGCGTACAACACTACGATTTCAGCTGCCGGCGGCGTTGCTCCTTTTACATTTAGCTTGGATGCGGCTTCCAGCCCGCTTCCGGCCGGATTGGCCCTCACGAGTAGCAACAATCAGGGCGTGATTTCCGGGACGCCCACAACCGCCGGGACTTTCACGAACATCATCGTGGACGTGCATGACTCGCAGGCACCCACACCAGGAACGGCGACGAAGACCTACACCCTGACGATCACTGCTTCCGCGATCGTCATCTCGCCTACGAGTCTGCCGAATGGCACTGTCAATATCTCTTACAGCGTAAACATCACCGCCACAGGCGGCGTGTCACCATATACCTTCAGTCTGGATGCAGCTTCTAGCGCGCTGCCAGCGGGCTTGAGTTTTGCCTCGAATTCCACCACGGCCACAATCTCCGGTATGCCGACGGCCGCCGCTATGACAAATAACATCATCATTGACGTGAAGGATTCCGAGCAGCCTCCCGTGACTCAGAAGATGACGTACTCGATCACCATCAGCGCGGCTGGGGTGAGCATCACCACTACAAGTCCGCTGCCTGGCGCGACGCTCAGCTCCGCATACAGCACGACACTGACGGCCACCGGAGGCGTCCCACCGTATACGTGGAGTCTGGCGACAGGCTCAGCTTTGCCAGCTGGTCTCACGCTGAACTCCGGCTCGCCAAGTGCCACCATCTCCGGAACACCGACGGCCACCGGGACCTTCCAGTTCACGGTGAAGGTCACGGACTCCGCCACACCGACGCCATCGACGGTCTCGGTGAGCTTCGTGCTGACGGTCACCGGCTCCACGCTGAATTGCCCCGCCATCGTGAACCTGACTCTGTGCGGCACTTACGGGATGGGCATCGGGGGATTCGTCGGCACCACTGGGAGCGCGATAATGGGGGCCAGCTTCGTTGCCGACAGCACCGGTCACATCCTCAGCGGTGTGGAGGACACCAACAGTGTTAGCGGTGGCCAAGCCAATATCACCATCACTGGCGGTAGCTATGCTATGGACGCGAGCGGAGATGGCCGCGGTGCGCTAACGCTCATCGACTCGACCGCCGCGAGCCGCACTTTCCGCTTTGTGCTGGAGTCGGCGAAAAATGCCGGCGTAGGGGCGATCGAGGAGTTCGACGGCAGCGGGACGCTCGCTGCGGGCACCATAATTGGCCCCGGAACGCCGCCGGTGGCAACGATCCCCGCCAACACCCTCCTTGGCATTCGGCTCGCGGGCTACAACGGCGCGGGCCAACGCGTGGGGCTGCTCGGAGAATTCCAAGTCGGGAGCAGCGGGTGCAACGGCGCGAGCGGCTCGTTCAACTCGTTGGCCGGTGAGCATGTCGTCACGAACACTGCCGGCACGGTGAACAGCGTCCTCACGATCACCGGCTCGTGCACGGCACCTGATCCCAACACTGGCCGCGGCACGCTCGCGTTGACGATCAGCGGCGGCACGCCCTTCGCCAACACTACTCTGAATTTCGTTTACTATGCCGCCAGTGCGTCGGGCAGCCTGCTGGGGATGTTACTCGGAGAGGAGGATACCATTGCTGCCAACCAGCCCATCCTTGCCGGCCTTGCACAGCCGGCCACCGGCGGGTTCGCGAACTGTATTGCCCCAGCAGCGTGCATCCTGGCCGGGTCTGGCACAACCGATGGCACGATGACGGGTCATGCGGTCGCTCTCCTTGTTCGCGGCGTCGGGACAGCGGTCACGATTACCACTGGCACGATTGCCGGCGTCTTGGACGAAAACTTCGGCGGCACCATCACCACCGCCGCCACCTGGCCGTACTCTACCTACAAAGGCGACACCAACGACGTCGGTACCATCAATGGCACCGGTCCCACCATCCATTTCATCGGTGATGGCAGCTTTATGGACGAGAGCGTAAGCGTGATTATGGGCGATGCCATCGTCCAAAACGCGACTACCATGGAGAGTCCGGGCGCGCCGTATATCATTGGCGAATCGATTGGCTCGAGCGCCGTAGGCGCGACGCCGGCTGTCCCCCACGTGGTCGGAGTTGTGACGCCGTCCGCCACTAGCACGGGAACGCTTGCCGGAACCCTGGACGTCAGCAGCAGCGCTGGGTCCATCGTCGGGTTCGCAGGAAGTGGCAGCTACTCCATGTCTTCCACGACTGGACGCGGCACGGGAACCGCCAACTTCACCAACGGTGCAAACAGCATTGCCGTCGTCATCTACGGCAACCGGCACAGACGGTTCTCCGTGTTGGACGTGCAGACCAACGAGCCATATGTGATTGGGGCTCGTCTGCAATAGAGAGGAGGCGTTGCGAAACACCATGTCTCCGCATCCATGCTGAGCTGAAGACGCAGAAAGAAACTCCAGCGGACCTGCTTGCGCCGGCCGCCTTGCGGCCGGCGCAAGCGATTTTGTGTAGCACGCGGGCGACTTCAAAACGATTCGTATTTCCGAAAGAACACTCCGTTTGCTAGACGGCCGATGGTTCCGGAAAATCTCCATTGTCTGAGCTACTATCGAATATTACATCGATGTTTGTTGATGTTTTGCCCCCCTCCGGAGAGCGGTATATAGTTACAAGGGGCGGTTCGCACGCCGCGTGGAGCCCAGCTCCGCACCGTCAAGTGTTTGGCGCCTGGTTAGCAGTTTTCAGTCACCGCAAAGGCAATTCGAATCGATGGCCGCAGACGTCAGCAAGCATTTGGAACGCGCCCGGCGCTTCCTCGAGAAGAATCGTGTCGAGGATGCCATCGAGGCGTATCTCGCCGCGCTTGACGAGGCGCCGCAGCATCAGGAAGCCACGCAGGCGCTCGGGGATCTCTACGCGCGGATGGAGCAGCCGGACCGCGCGGCGGTTTATTACGGGCTTCTGTTTGACTTGCTGATCGAGCCCAAGGACGAGACGAAGGCGCTGGCGATTTACAACCGGTTTCTGCGTTCGAACGCCACGCCGCAACCGCCGGAGCGCATCGCGCGCCACGCGTTCCTGCAGCAAAAACAAAATCATCCCGAGGAAGCCATGGAGCAGTACACCAAGGCGGCGGAGCTTTTCGCCGCGGCGGGGCGGGATGAGGACGCACTTTTTTGCTGGGAGCGGATTGCGCAACTGGATCCGGAAAACCTGGGGCGGCAGATGCGGCTGGCGGAATCCGCGGAGCGCATCGGGAAGAATGCGCTGGCGGCGCGCGCGTTTCTGCGCTCGGGGCAACTTGCTACTGCGAGCGGAGCGGCTGCCGATGCGCTGCAGCTTCTCGGGCGGGCGCACAAGCTCGCGCCGCAGGAGCGCAGCGTCGCGCTGCTTTATGCACAGGCGAATTTGCATTCGGGAAACGCGGTTCGCGCGGCGGCGCTGCTGGAGCCCTTTGCAGCGTCCGATGGCGACGCGGCATTTCTAGACACCTACGGCGATGCCCTCATGCGTTCAGGAAATTTGGAGAAAGCGCGCGAGGTGCTGGACCGCTTGATCCGAGAAAAAAATGAGCGCGTGACGCGGCTGTTCGATCTCGCCGAGCACTACATCGCCGCGGGACAGGACCAGAAGGCCGTGGAACTCCTCACGACGGTGAAGCGGCGGATGTTCGCGGACAAACGGCAGAATGAATTCGCCGCGCTGTTGGACAGCGTGGGTGCAAAACACGGGCAATCGCAGGCCGTACTGGAGTTTTGGGCGTCCGTGATCAATGAGCTGAACCGCGAGTCGCAATATTTTGAGGTGCTCATCAAACTGTTCGACGTGTACCTGACTTCGGGAAACGTGGCGAAGGCGGCGGAATCGTTCGAACGGCTGGTGGACATTGACGCCTACGACTACCGCAATCAGGAGCGGCTGGAATTGCTGCGCGGGAAAGTGGACGAAACCTTTTTGAAGCGCATTGCGAGCCGCTTGACGAAGTCGGGCACTGGCACGCAGGCGCACACTCCGCAGCCTCCGCAAGGCGGGGTTCCTGCTACTCCGGCGAGCAGCGAGGAGGCGCGTCACAAGCAGGCGCTGGAAGACCTGATCGTGCAAACCGAGATTTTCCTGCAGTACGCGCTGCAGAACAAAGCGCTCGAGAGGCTGCAAAAGATCTCGATCATGTTTCCCGGCGAGGAAGAGCGCAACGCGCGGCTCTCGAACCTTTACCAAATGGCGAACTGGTGGCCGCAGGGCTCACCGAAACTGAAGACGGAAACTGCTCCGGTGCCTGCGGTGCAGACGACGCCGGCGGCAGCCGTCGCCGAGGCGCAGAACGCGATTACCGGGAAGACGGGCGTATACACGGCGGAGACGCTGCGCGACCTTTCTAAGATTTCCGAGATCAATCAGAAGATTTTTCGCCAGCAGACGCCGCGCGCCATGCTCAACACGGCGGTGAATGAAGTTGGGACTTATTTGCGGCCGACACGCGCGCTGGCTGTCGTTGGTGCGCCAGGCAGGCCGCCGGAAATGGCGGCGGAGTTTTGCGCGCACGGCGTGAAGCCGGCACCTGGAGCGCAGGTGGTGCTGCTGCTCGCGCAAATGGAAAAGGCGGAGCCGGATGAACTCGGCGCCCTGATGGTAAACGCCGCGGAAGGATCGATTCTCAAAGAGCTGGGGTTAGCCACTGCGCTGGGCGTCATGATTACGGACAAAGAGACGCAGATGCCGGCGGGAATGCTGATCATCGCGTATGCGGAGGCGCACAGGTGGAGGCCGAACGAGGCGTACTTTTTGCAGGCGATCGGCGACCAGATGTTGATGAGTGTGAGCCACACGCGGCTGCGTTCGCTGGTGCGGCGCATGGGAGTTTCCGATGAGCGGTCCGGGCTGCTGAGCCGCAGCTCGTACCAGAGTTGTTTGTTGACGGAGGCGGACCGCGCACGCACGCAGGGCACGCCGCTTTCGCTGACGATTTTGCAGATAGACCGCGGGGCGGAGATTTTGCGGCAGCAAGGCGAGCCGCCGCTGGAGCGTTTTCTGGAGCAGCTGGCGCGTTCGCTGCAGCCCATCGTGCGGCAGAACGACGTGGCGGTGAAATATACGTCGTGGTCGCTGGCGTTTATTTTGCCGGATACTACGCTGGCGGGGGCGCAGAATCTTGCGGATAAACTGCGGCGGGCGGCTTCGGGTTTGCGGCCGCCGTGGGATTCGACGTCGATCACGCTGAGCGCGGGAATTGTCGAAGCGGTGGCGAAGCCGGATTACGACAGCGAAGACATTGTGACGGATTTGATCAACCGCGCGGAGTTTTCCGTGGAGGAAGCGCGAAAAAAGGGCGGGGATACCGTGATCGCGCTGGATACGCCGAAGATCTGAGCGCGACGAAATGTTGTATGTCGTTTAGGCAGACTGCCTACCTTGGGACCACTCCTCGATAAAGCAAATTCGGCAAAACGCTGCCAAGTCAGACTTGGTCATGACGACGAATGGGCAGTTGGATATCAGCGGAACCGTGGAGGCGTTTGTGGAAGAGATTGCGGCCCAGATGGTGGTCCGTCCTATAACCGCGAAAGTTGCTGTGCTCGCAAACCAGTTTCCCCCAAGTTATCCAGGCGATCCTTGCGACCGGCTGATCGGAGCCACGGCCCTTGCGGAGGGCACGCCGCTGGTCACAAAAGAGGGCAGCATTCGAAACCGCAAGGACGTCAAGACCATCTGGTAGCGCAAAACTGCAAGTGATGGAGTGGGTGTTTTCGCGTTTTTAGGCTGGAGCAGTAAAATATTCAATGGCAATCTCTGAAAAGTGAGGCACGTATGTTTCCGACGGATGTGGTGATTGTGGCAGGGGCGCGGACTCCGATGGCGCGGTATACGGGAGCGTTTTCGGAGGTCAGCGCGATTGAGCTGGCGGCGCATGCTTCGAAAGAGGCGATACGGCGGTCGGGCGTGGACCCGGGCGAGTTTGATCATGCGATTTTTGGCAATGTCATGCAGACGAGCGCGGATGCGCTGTATGGCGCGCGGCATGTGGGATTGAAATCCGGGTTAAGGATGGAAACGCCCGCGGTGACGGTGAACCGGCTGTGCGGGTCGGGGATCGAAGCGATCGCGCAGGCGGCGCAGCGGCTGCTGTTGGGCGAAGCAACGATGGTGCTGGCGGGCGGGATGGAGAATATGACGCAGGCGCCTTTTGTGGTTCGCGGGGCGCGCACGGGATTGAAGCTGGGCGGCGGTGCGCTTGAAGATTCGTTGATGGCGGGACTGACGGATACCCACTGCGGGTTGCCGATGGCGCTGACGGCGGAGAAGTTGGCAGAACAGCACGGCATCACGCGGACAGAGGCCGATGCGTACGCGCTGCGCAGCCAGCAGGCGGCGGATGCGGCGTACAAGGCTTGCCGCATTCGGGAAGAACTTGTGCCTGTCGAAGTGAAGCAGGGGAAGAAATCGATTGTGGTGAGTGAAGACGATCACAGGCGGCCGGAGACGACGATGGAGACGCTCGCGAAGCTGCCGCCTTCGTTTAGGAAAGATGGAATCGTGACGGCGGGGAATGCCAGCGGGATTGTGGATGGCGCGGCGGCCGTGGTGGTGACGCGAGAGAAAATTGCAGAAGAGCGCGGGCTGAAACCGGTGGGGCGCATCGTGGCCTGGGCGGTGGCGGGCGTTGATCCGAGCATTATGGGGATTGGGCCGGTGCCGTCTTCGCAGAAGGCGCTGAAGCTGGCGGGACTCACGCTGGAGCAGATGGATCGCGTGGAAGTGAATGAGGCGTTCGCGGCGCAATACCTGGCGGTGGAGAAAGTGCTGGGGCTGAATCGCGACAAGACCAACGTGAATGGCGGGGCGATTGCGCTCGGGCATCCGTTGGGTGCGAGCGGAACACGCCTGGTCATTAGCATTCTCAACGAGCTGCGCCGAAATGGGCTGCGCTATGGGCTTGCGACGGCTTGCATTGGCGGTGGGCAGGGGATTGCGATGATTGTGGAGGCGTTGGCCGCCTGATCTATTGCATGCAATTGTCATTCGGCGCAATGCACCAACGCGGGGAAAAAAGATATGACGGAGAGACGCAGAGAACGTGGAGGAAGCGCGGGGAAGAATCAGGAACGGGCGCTTTCTGATAGACTTTCCATTCTATCTCCGGGGTAAATTCGCCAGAGTGGCCCCGGGAAAAGTCCAAGCGAGGAATTAAGGATGACGATTCAAAAAGTGGGAGTCGTGGGGTGTGGGCTGATGGGCTCGGGGATCGCGCAAGTTGCGGCCGCCTCAGGATTCAACACGGTCGTACGAGAAGTGAGCGCGGAGTTGCTGGACAAGGGGCTGAAGGGCATCGACAAGAATCTGAGCCGGCTGGCGGAAAAGGGCACGATCACGGAAGCGACTAAGAATGAAATCCGCGGGCGGCTGAAGGGCACGACCAAGATTGAGGACTTGAAGGATTGCGACGTGATCGTGGAAGCAATCATCGAGCAGTTGCCGGCGAAGCGCGAGCTTTTTTCGGCGCTGGATGCGATTTGCCCGGCAACAACGATTTTTGCGAGCAACACGTCTTCGCTGACCATCACGGAGATTGCGACGGCGACGAAGAGGCCGCAGCAATTCGTCGGACTGCACTTCTTCAATCCGGTGCCCGTGATGAAACTGGTGGAAGTGGTTCGGACGATTGCGACGGAGCCGGCGGTTTACGAAGAGATGGTGGCGTTTGGAGTGAAGCTGGGAAAGACGGCGGTCCGCGCGCACGATTCGACGGGATTCATCGTCAACCGTCTGCTGGTGCCGTATTTGCTGGATGCCATTCGCGCATTGGAAGAGGGCGTGGGATCGATCGAGGACATTGATAATTCGATGAAGCTGGGTTGCGGGCATCCGATGGGGCCGCTGACGCTGCTGGATTTTGTAGGGCTGGATACCACGTATTACATTTCGCAGATTATGTTTGAGGAGTTCAAGGAGCGGCGGTTCGCGGCGCCGCCTTTGTTGAAGCGCATGGTGCTGGCGGGGTGGAATGGGCGGAAGGCGGGGCGGGGATTTTATGATTATGCGGATCCACAGAAGCCGGCGGCGATGAAATTTTAAGGGTGCTTAGTTGTTGGTTTTGTGCTGTTAGTGGGAAAAGAAGATAGGCAAGAGGCGGCGCTTGCGCGGGCGGCAAGTAGAGCGCAAAAACAGTAAGGAACAAGAAAGAAAAAGACAACGCGGAGACGCGGAGCACGCAGAGAAGCGCAGGGCGGAGAAGGAAAGAGACGAGATGGCTTACGAGAATATCTTATACGACAAGAAGGACGGGATTGCGTACATCACGTTCAACCGGCCGAAAGTGTTGAATGCCCTGAACCGGAAGACCGTCGAGGAGCTGCGTCACGCGTTGATAGAAGCGCGCGGCGATGAAAGTGTTCGCGCGGTGATTCTCACGGGCGCGGGCGAAAAATCGTTTGTAGCTGGCGCGGATATCAGCGAATTGGCGCAGCAGACGCCGGTGAACGGAAAAGAGTTTTCGCTTTTTGGGCAAGGCGTTTTTCATTTGCTTGAAACGATGGGCAAGCCCTCGATCTGCGCCATCAATGGATTTGCGCTGGGCGGGGGCTGCGAGCTGGCACTTTCGTGCACGATTCGAATCGCCAGCAAATCGGCAAAGCTCGGACAGCCGGAAGTGAAGCTCGGCATCCTGCCGGGCTACGGGGGATCGCAGCGGTTGGCGCGGCTGTGCGGGAAGGGAATGGCGCACGAGCTGTGTCTCAGCGGCGAAATGATTACTGCGGAAGAGGCGATGCGCATCGGCCTCGTGAATCACATCTATGAACCGGCGGAGCTGATTCCCGCGGCGGAGGCGATGGCGAGGAAGATTATCGCTAACGCGCCGATCGCGGTGAAGTACGCCATGGAAGCGATCGAGCGTGGCTTCGAGATGCCACAGGAGGAAGGACTCTTCCTCGAGGCGACGCTTTTTGGGCTGGCTTGTGCGACGGAAGACATGCGCGAGGGGACGAAGGCGTTTTTGGAGAAGAGGACGGCGCAGTTTAAAGGGAAGTAGAGGAAGTAAAGGAACGGAGAGCGGCGCAGGGCGTCTATGGCGGGGAAGCTTCAACCGGAAAGAATGGATGGCGGATTGACCGCGGATGGATTGCGGTTTGGAATTGTGGTGAGCCGATTTAACAGCTTCATCACGGAACGGCTGCTGTCTGCGTCGGTGGATGCGTTGGAGCGCTCGGGGGCGGGCAACAAGGATGTTACCGTGGTGCACGTTCCGGGAGCGTTCGAATTGCCATTGGCGGCGAAAAAACTGGCGACGACGGGGAAGTACGATGCGCTCATCGCGATCGGGTGCGTGATCCGCGGCGAAACATCGCACTACGATTATGTTTGCTCGGAGACTTCGCGGGGCTTGCAACTGGCGCAGATGGACACGGGCGTGCCGGTGCTTTTCTGCGTGCTGACCTGCGACACACTGGAGCAAGCCATCGACCGCGCGGGCTTGAAGGGCGGCAACAAGGGATTTGAAGCAGGGCTTGCGGCCATCGAAATGGGCCATTTGTCGCGAAAAATTCGCGCCACTCATGCGACCACTCCCGCTGTGGGAAAGACGCGGCGCACATAACGTGTCCCTCCGGAGAAAGTCGCGCGAATTTGCCATGCAGATGCTGTTTCAGTGGGACATGAGCCAGCAGGATGTGACGAAACTGGAAGCGAAGTTCTGGAAAAATGCGAAGGCCGCGGATACCACGCGCGCGTTTGCGGAGAAACTTTTCGAAGGCGCGGCCAAGGACGTTGGCGTACTGGATGCGCTGATCGTGGGGCACGCGGACAACTGGCGCTTCGAACGCATGGCGGCGATCGACCGCGCGATTCTGCGGCTGGCGATTTATGAGCTGCGCGCGGCGGAAACGCCTCCAAAGGTGATCCTGAACGAAGCAGTGGACCTGGCGAAGAAATATTCCTCGGAAGAGTCCGGCGCGTTTGTCAATGGCATCCTTGATGGTGTCCATAAATCATTGCAAGTAAAATAGTTATTCCAGCTTCCAAGCCTGTCAGTTTTTCTGAAAACATTCTGCGGCGCACGCGAAACTTTGTCGCACTCCTTGTGTTCGATTTCGCAGAAGCGGGAACCAGTCCCCGGAACGTTTTCTTCAGGAGAGAAAACCATGACGGTCCAACCAATTGTTCGTCGAAGTGTGCTCGCGGTTGCTTTTGCCGGTTTGCTCGCCGGCGGTATGTACGCTCAGAGCCCGGATTCCACCGCGCAGCAACAGGACATCAAGCAGGACAAGAAGGACATTCGAAACGACAAGAAAGATCTGGCCCAAGATCGCGCGGATCGCAATGCGGATCAGCGCGATATCAACCAGGACAGGCATGACGTCAGGAGTGACAAGCGAGACGTTCATCAGGACAACAAGGACATCAACAACGACAAGCGCGATATCCATCAAGACAACAAAGACATTCGCAACGACAAGACCGACCTCTTGAAGGACCGCGCCGACCGCAACGCGGATCAGCGGGACATCAATCACGACAAGACCAAGCTGGCCCGCGATGACGCCAAGTATGGCAACAACAGCGCGCAGGCCAAGGCCGACCGGGAGGACCTGCATCAGGATCGAGTGGACCGGAATGTCGACCAGCGGGATATCAATCACGACAAGACGGACCTTTCCAAGGACCGCACCGACCGCAACAATGACGTGAAAGACTTGCATGCGGATCGCAAGGACCGGAATCAGGACGGGAAGGACTTGCACAGCGACCAGAAGGACTTGAGTCAGGACCGCAAGGATCGCAACAAAGATCAGAAGGACATCAACAAGGACAAAAAGGAACTGCACAAAGACCGCAAGGATCTGCGGCAGGATCGCAAAGGGCACAAGTAAAATTTCGCTGCGTGGAATAAAAGGGCCGCGCGGGAAGACGGTGCGGCCTTTTTTGTTTCTCGGGGCGGCTTTGCGTCAGATGCGGATGGTGCCTTCGAACACTTTTACGGCGGCGCCGCTCACGCGCGGGATTAGTTTTTTTCCGCTTTGCGTCACTTCCACTTCGATGCAGCTGGGACGGCCCATCTCAACACCTTGAAGAATGCTGAGAGTGTGGCCCGGCGCGAGCTTGCCGTGGCGCACGAGATACGCGCCGAGCGAACCCGCAGCGGAACCGGTGGCGGCATCTTCGTAGAGTTCCCACGGCAGCATGCCGCGGGAGAAAGCTTTGCCGTTGCCGCCGAGCGCGAAGCAATAGGCCATGGTTGTGTTTTTGCCTTGCAGACGGCGGAGCTCGCTGGTGTTCATGACGATTTTGCCGAGCGCAGCGCGATTGCGTAGCGGGACCATGAGATTGAAGATGCCGGTGTAGACGACTTCGGGTTCGAGATTCGAATCAAGATCTCTTGGCGCAAGCCCCAAGGCCGAGGCGAGTTTATTCTTGTTGAGTTTCGCGGGCTTGAAGATGGCTTCCTTCTGGGTCATGGTGACGCGCTGCGGGCGGCCGTCCTTGAAGCGGATTTCCACGGGCAAGATACCCGCTCCGGTTTCCTGCAAGATATGAACGCCGCCTTCCTGCGCGGGCACGACGCCCAGCTCCGCGAGCAAAAACCAGGTGCCGATGACTGGATGGCCGGCGAGCTTGAGCTCTTCCTTGGTGGTGAAGATGCGCAGGCGAGCGAGAGCTTCTTCGTCGGTGGGTTTCTGCACGAAGACGGTTTCCGAGAGATTCATTTCGCGGGCGATGGCGAGCATCTGGTCGTCGGAGAGGCCGTCACCGTCGGTGATGACGGCGAGCGGGTTGCCTTCGAAGCGCGTTGTGGTGAAGACGTCGAGAGTGTGAAAGCGATGTTCCATGGCTGGTAGCGAGTGGCCGCAAGAGCGAGTGATTGTTCTAGATGCGCTCGAGCTGGGCGACGGTCCTTTCGTTGGTGATGTTTCCCGTGTTCAGAGTAGATTTCGGCTCGATCAAGACGATGTGGACTTCTTCTTCTGCGAGAGGGCAATGTTCGACTCCGCGCGGGACGATGATGAATTCGCCTTCGTTGATGATGGCTTCGCGGTCGCGGAATTTCATGCGCAATGTGCCTTTGACGACGAGGAACATTTCGTCCTCGTTGTTGTGATGATGCCAGATGAATTCGCCTTTTAGCTTGACGGCTTTGACGTAGCAATCATTTACCTCGCCGATGACCCGCGGGTTGCAGTAGTCGGAGAAGCGGCTGAATTTTTCGTTTAGATTGACAGTGTTCATGGCGGTTCCTAGAGAGTTTGCACGATTTTGGTTACAGCTTCGAGAATGCGCTGAGTGGTTTCGAGCTTCGACGATTCGCAATACACCCGCAGAAGGTTTTCGGTACCGGAGGCGCGAACCATCACCCAGCCAACATCGTCGAGATAGAGCTTGATGCCGTCCATGTCTTCACGGCGAACGACCTTCAAGTCGAGAATGCGGTCCAGTTTCGAATTCGAAAAGTACGCGATGGCTTTTTCTTTTTGGCCGGGCTTCAGATCGAGGTCCACGCGGCCGTAATGATACTCGCCGAATTCGGAGGTGAGCACGGCGAGCAGTTCGCCAAGCGATTTGCCGTGCCAGGCCATTAATTCCGCGAGGAAGAGCGCGGAAACGGTGGCGTCGCGTTCAGGAATGTAAAGATTGGTACCGATGCCGCCGCTCTCTTCGCCGCCGATCAGAATGTTTTGTTCGAGCATCAATTCGCAGATGTATTTGAACCCGATGGGGGTTTCATGGAGTTTGCGGCCGAATTTGACGGCGAGTTTATCAATGAGCTTGGTGACGGAAAATGTTTTGGCGATGTCCCCGGGGAGATTGCGAGTTCCGGCGAGGTGCCAGACGAGGAGCGCGAAAATCTGATGGGGATTGACGAAGGTGCCGTCGCGGTCGATGGCGCCGATGCGGTCGCCGTCGCCATCAGCGCACAAGCCGGCATCGAATTTTCCCGCGAGCACGGCTTTGCTCAGCGCGTCAATGTGCGGCACGATGGGCTCCGGGTGCACGCCACCGAAGAGCGGGTCGCGCGTGCCGCGAATTTCGTCGCAGGCAACTCCGTTGCGCCGGAAAAGTTCGACGAGCAAGCCCGTGGCTGAGCCATGCATGACGTCGGAGACGAAGCGGAGCTTTGCTTCGCGAAGGCGCCGCCAATCGACCAGCCGTTCCAGTGTGTCAAGATACGGCGCTCGCGGTTCGAGCGGCTGAATCAAATTCTTTCGCGGGGGCAGCGGCGGTACGTTTTCTCTTTGCGCGACATCAAGTTCTTTTTCGATTTGCGCGACAATGGAAGGCAATGCCGAGCTGCCGTAGCTCGCTTTGTACTTGATGCCATTCCACTGATAGGGATTGTGGCTCGCGGTGATCATCAGGCCACCAGCCGCTGCGCGTTGCTTCACCTGCAAGGAAACCGCGGGCGTGGGGCAGGGTTTATCCGTCAAGAAAACGGGAGTACCGCTGGCGGAAAGCACTTCAGCGGCGGCGGAAGCAATCTCGTCCGAGGCGAAGCGATGATCGTAGCCGATGATGACACCCTTGCGTGCGTCCTCGCAACGCACGACGTAGCGCGCGATGCCCTGCGCCACGATGCGCGCGTTCGCGAAGGTGAAATCATCCGCGATAACGCCGCGCCAGCCATCGGTTCCAAATTTGATCGAGGTCATGGGAAGCAAAGGAAAGTATACGCGATGCGATATATTCGCCAAACAGCCGGATTGGCCTGTAGGTCGGGGAGCGGACCGCCTCAGAAGGCGGTCCCTACAAGAGCTTTCTGAGTTTTCGCTTTTCGAGCCATTTCACGATTTTACCGACATCTTGGGCGCGATCGCGCGGGCAGATGAGCAGGGCGTCGGGCGTGTCCACGACGATGAGGTCGTGCACGCCGATGAGAGCGGCGACTTTTCCGGGGCAAGAGATGAGATTGCCGCTGGCGTCGAGGGCGTAGCCAGGGCTGACGAAGACGTTGCCGTCGGAGGAGTTTTTGTCGAGGAGCAACCCATATACGGCGCCCCAGGAGCCGATGTCGCTCCAGCCCACTTCAGCAGGAATGATGAAGACGCGTGGTACGCCTTCCGCCTGGGTGGCGGGCTCGAGGACGGCGTAGTCCACGGAGGTATTTTCAAGCTTCGGGTAGATGGCGCGCAACTTGCGTTCGTAACCGCGGGTTCCGATCGAGGCGGAGAGTTTTTCCAGTGCCGCATGTGTTTTTGGCAAAAACTGTTTGAGGTTTTCGAGGAAGGTGGAAACGCGCCAGAAAAACATCCCGGCGTTCCAGTGAAAGTTGCCCGTAGCAACATATTCCTGCGCGAGCTTCAGTTCGGGTTTCTCCGTGAAACGCCGAACGGCAAAAACGGGGAAGCCGTTGGCGCCGATCGACTCTCCCATGCGCTCGACGTAGCCGAAACCGGTTTCCGGCCGCGCGGGAGGAATGCCAAGCACGACCATGCGGCCGGGATGGCGAGCGACGTCGAGAGCGGCGCTTACGATCTCCCGATATTTCTGGTCCAGTTCGATGTAGTGATCGGCGGGGAGCACGGCCATCAAAGCGTCGCCGGACGCGGCATGGCGAACATGAATCGCAGCGAGTCCAATCGCCGCGGCGGTGTTGCGTCCCAGTGGCTCGGTCAGCACACGCTTCCGAGCGGCAGCCGGGAGCTGCTTGCGCACGGCGGCGGCTTGTTCCGTATTCGTGACCGTCCAGATGCGCTCGGCGGGAATCAGCGGCCGAAGGCGCGCGACGGTTTGCTCCAGCATGGTGTTCTTGCCGACGATGTTCAAAAGTTGCTTGGGAGTGCGCGTGCGGCTGCGCGGCCAGAACCGCGTCCCGCGCCCTCCGGCCAGAATTACTGCGTGAACCTCCAGTTTTTCCTTCGCCATCGTTGTGCCGCCTACTCGAAAAGAACTTGTGCAAGCGCCGCCGCTGAGATTCCCTCGCGATGAAGCTCCTTCCGCAGCAACGCGATGTCCGGCACCCAGGTTCGGATCAGCGAAGTGGCCGCTTCCGGGCGGACAACAATGTGTCCTTGTGAAGCGGGTATCAGCCAGCACTCGCCGCGCTGAAAACGCGCCACACTGTCCGGCCAGGAAAAAGTACCCGCGCCTTCCAGAATGATAATGAGTTCAAACCGCGCGGCATCCACAGGAATTTCGCAATTCGCGGAACACTCCCATCGCTCGGTTGCGAAGAAACGGCAAGCCGTGAGGAGCGATCTCACTGCTCCATCCGCGGGGAGAGAGAGAGCAGTGATCTTTCCTCCGGGGCTCTGGCTGAAGTTTGTCACTTCCAATGCCTTCTCGATATGCAATTCACGCGGCTTCCCTTGGGTGTCTACGCGGCCGTAATCGTAGACGCGATACGTCAGGTCCGAATATTCCTGCACTTCGCAAATAATCATCCCGGAACCGATGGTATGCGGGGTGCCTGCAGGCACGAAAATCGTGTCACCGGCACGGACCGGCACCGTTTCAAATAGTCCTTCCACGGTATGCCTCGCAAGGCCCTCGCGAAACGTTTCTTTGTCGACCCCAAGTTTCAGACCAACGAGCACCTGCGCGCCGGAATTCGCGGAAACCACATACCACGTCTCCGTTTTCCCGCGCCCACCGGCGGCTTTTTCGTGCGCCGCGGCGTAGGCGTCGTCCGGATGAACTTGAATGGAAAGTTTATCCATGGGGAAAATGAATTTAACGAGTAGAGGGAAGTCCGCGACGGAGGCAAGTTGCTCGCCGCGCCACTCCGCGGGCATTTCGGCCCAGGATTCGCCGAGCGATTTTCCAGAGTAAGGCCCAGTGACAATTTTGCAATCCACGCCTGTGAGCCAAGCTTCGCCCAGTGGCTCCGTCAAATTGGATTTTTCGGGGAAAAGCGGCGCCAACGAGCGTGCGCCCCAAATTCGCGGACTGAAGATGGGCTCGATGCGTGTAGGCGTGGGTTTCACGAGATTGCTTGGGCTCGCATGGGTTGTACGCCGCGCGGAAAAGCGGCGGCTGGGCTCCAACAAGGCCGGGGTGAACCGCCGCAGTCCGAAATCAAGCGGCGGCTTCAGCGCGCGAAAAAAAACGTTCGAGGCGGCGCAATCCTTCGTCGATGCGCTCGAGGGACGTGGCGTAGGAAAGACGAAGGTAGCCGGGGGCGCCAAAGGCTTCGCCCGGCACGACTGCCACGTGGACTCTCTCCAGCAACATTTTCGATATTTCCGTGCAGGACTTTGCGAGAGCCGGTTTTCCCGCGCCGTTCGAAAGGTGGGCCGAAATGTCCGGGAAGGCATAGAACGCGCCGCCGGGCCATTCGCAGGTAACGCCGGGAATGGCGCGCAATCCTTCGACAATGCGCTTTCTCCGCTTGGCATATTCCGCGAGCATCAGGGGCACGGTTTCCATCGATCCGCGCATGGCCTCGAGTGCGGCGTACTGCGCAATGGAGGTGGCGTTCGAAGTGGACTGGCTCTGCAGCTTGATGAGCGCCTGGATCAGCGCTTCCGGGCCGAGCGTATAGCCGATGCGCCAGCCGGTCATAGCAAAAGTCTTCGAGACGGAGCCGATGATGATGACGTTCTCTTTCGAACCAGAGGCGCTGGCGATCGAGTACGGCTTGTGCGGTTCGTACGTGAAGTGCGAATAGCACTCGTCGCCCATCAGCCAGACGTTGTGTGTATTGCAGACTGCCAGGATGCGTTCGAACTCCTCCGGGGGGACGACGCCGCCCGCGGGGTTGCTCGGAGAATTCAGAATCAGCAATTTTGTTTTCGGCGTAATGGCTTTTTCGATGGCCGCTGCCTTCACGCTAAAACCATCTTCCGGCCGGGTCTCGACGAATACCGGTGTTCCGTGCGCGTATTTCACGATGTCCGGAAAGCTCACCCAATACGGCGCGGGAATGATGACTTCGTCGCCTTGCTGCACGAGCACGCTCATCACGTTGAAGATGGAATGCTTTCCGCCGACACTCACCACGCATTCTTTCGCTTCATAGGCCGAGCCGAGCTCGCGCTTGTGCCACGCGCAAATGGATTCGCGCAGCGGCATAATGCCGCCGGTCGGCGTGTATTTGGATTTGTTTTCCTCGATCGCCTTGATCGCCGCTTTCTTGATGTGATCCGGCGTAGGAAAGTCCGGCTCGCCCGGACCAAAGTCCGCGACGTCCACTCCACGCGATTTTAGCCTGTCCGCCTCGGCGATCACCGCCGCCGTCGGCGAGATTTGTATGCGGTTAATGCGGTCCGTTAGATGCACTGTGGCTCCTCAAGCGAAGTTAACAGTTGACGATTCACGGTCGGGAAAAGAATGCTGTCAAAACAAAGTTCGCTGCCGTTATCTTAGCTCTTGCTCCCTACCGTAAACCGGAAACTGGAAAACAAAAACCATGGGCTATTTCAAACAAGAGACCTTCGCGCGCAGCCTCTGCTCCACGACCGGAGGCACTAGATCGTTCAATGGCCCGCCATGCTGCGCGATCTCCCTGACCAGCTTCGAACTCAGATAGCTGTACGGTTCTCCGGGCAGCATAAACACGGTTTCGAGCCGCGGCTCAAGCTTGCGGTTCATCAGCGCCATTTGCAATTCGTATTCATAATCGGAAACGGCGCGAATCCCGCGCAGAATCACGCCTGCATGCCGCTTGCGCGCATAGTCAACAAGCAAGCCTTCGAATACGTCCACCTCCACCGAATCCCACTGCTTTGTGACTTCGCGCAGCATTTCCACGCGCTCGGGAACGCTGAAGAGCGGCTGCTTCTCCGTATTCCGCAGCACGGCCACGATCAACAGGTCAAACATCTTCTCGCCGCGCTCGATCAGATCGAGATGGCCGTTGGTGACCGGATCGAACGAGCCTGGATAGATAGCGATGGACGTTTTCATTTCGTTTTCATAAGCGGTGCGCTGTGCAGGTTATTCTAACTCAGGCTGGGAAAACTGCGCGTTGTAAACTTTGTGGGGGGCCAATCTGGCCTCTTTTTCTGCGCGACGGAATCCACTTCGCAGGACACGCGAGTTATGACAGTATGCGAAGGCTGCTGCTACATAGCAGTGATTCTAAATCTGATGCTGGCAGGGGGCTCGCAGGAAAATGGCTCAGAGGCTTTGGTTGCAGGGACTTGGCATACTTGTTTTTGGCATTTTGTTGCATCCCGCGATGGCCCTGGCACAACAACCCGTGCTGAACCTCATGCCCGTTCCTGCACACGCGCAGGCGGGGAGTGGAAGCCTGCGCGTGGACTCCACTTTTTCCGTAACTCTCACCGGGCATACCGGGCCGCGCCTTGACCGAGCGGTGGAGCGATTTCTGCACCAACTGGCCCTGCAAACGGCACTGCCTTTCTCCACTAAGCCCGCCAATACACCGAAAGCCACGCTGGTCATCCACACCGAACACGCCAGCAAAGAGATTCAAGAAGTAGGCGAGGATGAATCCTACGTTCTGGAGGTGACCGCCACGGGCGCCAAGCTCACTGCGCCGACGCCACTCGGCACGATGCACGGTTTGCAGACCTTTCTGCAACTGGTAAACGTTGCGCCCGACGGGTTTTCCGCACCAGGGGTGACAATTCAGGACAAGCCGCGTTTTCCGTGGCGCGGATTGATGATCGATTCCGCGCGCCACTTTACGCCCCTCGATGTTTTGAAACGAAACATCGACGGAATGGAAGCCGTGAAGATGAACGTTTTTCACTGGCACCTTTCGGAAAACCAGGGCTTCCGCGCGGAGAGCAGGAAATTTCCGAAGCTTCACCAAGCGGGTTCCGACAATCTTTATTACACGCAGGATGAAATGCGCGACTTGATCGCCTACGCGCGTGACCGCGGCATCCGCGTCGTGCCGGAATTCGATATGCCGGGACACAGCACCGCGTGGTTCGTGGGACATCCGGAGCTGGCGAGCGGGAAGGGTCCTTACGAGATCGAGCGCCGGTGGGGAATTTTCGATCCGGCGATGGATCCAACGAACGAAAAAGTTTACCGATTCCTTGATGAGCTGATCGGAGAAATGGCGAAAATTTTCCCCGACCATTATTTTCATATCGGCGGCGACGAAGTGAACGGCAAGGAGTGGGACGCCAATCCCAGGATCCAGGCGTTCATGAAACAGCACGGAATCAAGAACAATGAAGCGCTGCAAGCGTATTTCAGCGGGCGCGTGCAGAAGCTGGTCACCAAGCACGGAAAAATCGTGGTTGGCTGGGACGAAGTGCTCGTGCCGGGAGTGCCGAAGGACATCGTCATTCAGTCGTGGCGCGGGCAAGCTTCGCTGGCGGTGGCGGCAAAACAAGGCTACCGCGGGATTCTTTCGAATGGCTATTACCTGGATTTGGGCTGGCCCGCGGCGCGGCACTATGCGGTTGACCCGATGAGCGGCGACGCCGCGAATCTTTCTCCCGAGGAAAAAGAGCGTATTTTGGGAGGCGAGTCCTGCATGTGGTCGGAGTACGTCAATCCGGAAAATGTGGATTCGCGCATCTGGCCGAGAAACGCGGCCATTGCGGAACGCCTCTGGTCGCCGCAAAGCGTCACCGACGTTGCTTCCATGTACGCGCGGCTGGATTTCATGAGTGCGCGACTGGAATGGCTGGGCCTCACCCACAAGTCGTACAACCGGCGAATGCTTCACCGCATTGCTGGCCCTGCTTCTCCTGGGGAACTTGCCGCGCTGCGCACGCTGTTAGATGTCGTCGAACCCGTCAAGGACTACACACGCGAGAAGACTGCGCCCGCCGAGCCTACCAGCCTCACCCCGATGAATCGTGTGGTTGACGCCGTGCCGCTGGAGAGTGATGCAGGCCGCCACTTTGGAGAATTGGTGGATCAATATGTGGGGGCAACTTGCCGCGATACGGCGGCAGAGGCACGGCTGCGCGCACAGTTGATGCTTTGGCGCGAAAACGACCCAAATCTGCAGCCTCTCGCACAGCGTTCGTTCCTGGTGAAGGAAGTCGCAGCTACCTCCCAGGATCTTTCCGCACTTGGCGCGGCGGGGCTCGCTGCTCTCGATCAAATCGCGAAGGGGCAAGCCGCTTCCGATTCCTGGAAGGCGCAGCAACTTGCCGTCGTCAATCAGGCCATGAAGCCGAAAGCGCAGTTGCTGCTGATCCCTGCACCTGCTGTGCAGAAACTGATAGAGGCGGGCGCCGCTGGCGGGGCTTGCTCGACACTCAAGCAGTAGGCATCTCTATTTGCCGCACACATTCGACAGGATGTAGTTTTCTAATTTGCCGCCGGCTGGTTGTGGCAAACGCCGCTGCCGGAATCGTGAAAGGTTTTGCCTTCTTCCGGGATGAATTCCCACGCGTATTTTCCGGGCGAAAGCGTAAGCTTTAGCACGCCATAGGTGTCCCACTCTCGCAGCTCGCTGTTCGGCGTGGCAAAGCCGAGCAAATCGTGGCTGCGCCCGCCGGTTCCGACAACAATTTCGCGAATCCCGTTTTCCGGATCGGCATGGCCCTCCGGGTCCTGAGGCGTGAAACGCTCGTAGGAATGTTCGTGGCCCGCCAAAATCAAGTCAGCGTGTGCAGAATAGAGATCCTGCCATAGCTGCTTCAACTCGGGATGAACGGCATGCTTCTTGAATACCCCGCTACTGAATAAAGCATGATGGCCGTAGGCCAGGATGCAGGCATGAGGATGCTGCGCGAGATCTCCCTTGAGCCAGGTTTCTTGCCGTGAGCCGGCGGCGCAACCGCCAAGATTCCTTGCATCGCAGTTTGTATTCAGAACGACCACATGCCAAGCGCCCAGATCGTAACTGTAGAAACCTTTGCCGGGAGGCCCGGCCTGCGCGCCCCAATACTCGAAGTAGCCATGTGCCGTCGGGTTGACGTACTCATGGTTGCCTAAGGCGGGCCTTGTACGGTCCTTGAATCGCCCCCACGTCGGGCCGTAGCAAAATTCGAATTCGTCGGGGCTTCCGCTTTCGTAGGCCAGGTCGCCCGCGGCAAAGACTGTGCCGGGAATCTGCTCGATCAGCTTGGCCGTCGCCCGTGATCCTTCGGGGCTCTTGCAACTGGCGATGTCGCCGGCTCCGACGAGCACAAACGTTTGCGCTTCCAACTGCCTCACTCGCTTGCTGGCTTTGGAAGGCTTGGAGGACCGGGACGACGAACGCGGCTGCGTCTGAGATCTGACTGCTGGCTGGGCCCAAAGAAACAGCAGCGCGAAACTTGCGACTCCTAGAAATCTCCATACCTTCGCTACGCTCCTGCATCCAATCATGAGTGTCCCCCAGGGAGGTTCTAGGTTACCATGCGGCTTCTGCCGGTCATCGCGCGGCCATTCGGGTATCAACTCTTGGCGTTTCCTGCAAGAGACGCTCGCTGGGTGGAAATAAGTAGCAAAATAAGACCATTCCAGTCTTACTATAAAGTGTAAGAAATGCAGGGGTTACCTAGCCGTATGGGGAGACAGTGGATTGACTTGAAGGGCTTTCCAGGATACAATCTATCTACGACTGATTCAGTCGTATATGCGGTGAGAGTTTAGAAAGTCCCAAGAACGATGTTCAAGCTTTCCAAAAAGGCCGACTACGGATTGATTGCCGTGAAGCACCTGGCCATGCACCGCGAGCAACACGCTTGTAGCGCCGGCGAAATCGCCGAAGAGTATGGCATTTCCGCGACGCTGATGGCCAAGGTGCTGCAGAAGTTGGCGCACCATTCACTAGTGGCCGCGAAGCATGGTTCGAGCGGTGGCTATCAACTGGTTAAGGATCCCGGGCACATCAGCGCGCTCGATGTGATCTCGGCCATAGACGGTCCTGTGCTGATTACGTCGTGCGTGACGAATCACGGGAACTGCGATGCGACGGAAAAGTGCTCGGTCCGCGAGCCGCTGCGCCGCGTCAACGAAAGCATTTTGGGCGTCCTGGGTGCGGTAACGATTTCGCAGTTGAGTGAAGAACCGCACGAGCAAGCGCTCGTGGCTTTGAGGACTTAGGAGAAGAGGGAACATGGCTGTCAAGCTGCCGATTTACATGGACAATCACGCGACCACGCCGGTGGATCCGCGCGTCGTTGAGGTGATGCTGCCGTATTTCACGGAGAAGTTCGGCAATGCTGCGAGCCGCAACCATTCGTTCGGCTGGGCCGGCGAAGAAGCCGTGGAAACCGCGCGCCAGCAAATCGCTTCGCTGATTAACGCCACTCCTAAGGAGATTATCTTCACCAGCGGCGCCACGGAATCCGACAACCTGATGATCAAGGGCGTCGCGGAGATGTTCCGCGAAAAGGGCAACCACATCATCACGCAGGCCATCGAGCACAAGGCCGTGCTTGATACTTGCAAGAATCTCGAGAAGCACGGCTTTGAAGTGACCTATCTGCCGGTGCAGCGCGACGGCCGGGTCAACCTGGACGAACTGAAGGCGGCGATTACGCCGAAAACGATTTTGATCACCATCATGTACGCCAACAACGAAATTGGCGTGGTCAATCCGATCTCCGAAATCGGGAAGATTGCAAAGGAACATGGAATTTTCTTCGCCGTGGATGGCGTACAAGCTGTCGGCAAGATTCCCGTGGACGTCCAGAAGGACAACATTGACCTGCTGGCCATCAGCGGCCACAAGATTTATGGGCCCAAGGGCGTTGGCGCTCTTTACGTGCGCCGCCGCAATCCTCGGGTGCAGCTTTCCGCCATCATTGACGGCGGCGGCCACGAGCGCGGCATGCGCTCCGGTACGCTGAACGTGACCGGCATCGTGGGCCTCGGCAAGGCTTGCGAAATCGCTCAGAAAGAAATGCCGGAAGAGGGCGCACGCCTCCTGGCGCTCCGCGAGCGGCTTCGCAAGGGCCTGGAAGCCAAGCTAGACGAAGTCTTCATCAACGGTTCGATGGAGCATCGGCTGCCGAACAACCTGAACATGAGCTTTGCCTACGTCGAAGGCGAATCGCTGCTCATGGGCATCAATGATATTGCGGTTTCGAGCGGTTCGGCCTGTACTTCGGCAACCCTGGAGCCCAGCTACGTACTCAAAGCATTAGGTGTGGGCGAAGACCTCGCTCACACCTCGATTCGATTTGGCCTCGGGCGCTTCAACACGCAAGAGGAGGTCGACTACGTCATCGATAAGATGGTGCAGGTCGTTACCAAGCTTCGTGAGCTATCCCCGCTCTACGAAATGGCCAAAGAGGGAATCGATATTTCTAAAATGAAATGGCAGACCGCCTAAAAACGAAAGAGACAACATGGCAAACGAAGGTACAATTCGCATTCATCGCTCCATCGGCGGCACCGGCGCGGCTTTCCGCGTCACGTTCGTGCCGTATGGTGGAGAAGGAGAAGAGGCCGCCGTCGCCGGCGAGCGCTCTTTCCATGAGCTGCAACAGGTCCGCGCATTCTTGAAGATGCTCGGGCTCGGCGCCGAATTCATCAAGGACGCTCTTCGTCAACTCACCGCTGGCCGTTCGGCTTCTGTGCCGAACGTTTCGCTCACGGACAAGGCTGTCAAGAGCGCCGGTTTCGGAAATCTCGTCAATCTGGCAAGGAGCAACGGCTAATGGCATACAGCGATAAAGTAGTCGAACACTACAACAATCCCCGCAACGTCGGCAGCCTCCCGAAGGAAGACCCCAATGTCGGTACCGGTCTCGTTGGCGCGCCGGAGTGCGGCGATGTCATGAAGCTGCAGATGAAGATCAATCCGGAGACGCAGGTCATTGAAGAAGCCAAGTTCAAGACCTTCGGCTGCGGGTCGGCCATCGCCAGCTCCTCGCTCGCAACGGAATGGGTGAAGGGCAAGACGGTCGAAGAGGCGCTCTCGATCAAGAACACGGACATCGTGCGCGAGCTTTCGCTCCCGCCGGTGAAGATCCACTGCTCCGTGCTTGCGGAAGACGCCATCAAGGCCGCCATTGGCGACTGGAAAAAGAAGCACGGCGTGGAAGTGCCTGTACACGAAAAGGCGTCGCACTAAGCGTTTGCTTTTTCCAGGGATGATTCATCATGGCAACTGAAGTCGCAAGCCCAAATATCGCGAAAATCCACCTGACCGAGCGTGCCGCGCAGAAAATCCGCACACTGCTCGAAAAGGAAGGCGTTTCGCCCGAAGCGGGGGGCCTGCGCGTCGGCGTTCAGGGCGGCGGCTGCTCCGGATTGTCCTACGCCATGCGGCTCGACACGCAAGCGCGCGACCGCGACAAGATTTTCGAGGAATACGGCGCGCGCATCTTCGTGGATCCGAAAAGCTTTCTCTATTTGAATGGCACGACGCTCGAATACGAACAGACGCTGATGCGCGAAGGGTTCGTCTTCCAGAATCCCAACGCGGCGCGGAACTGCGGCTGCGGCAGTTCCTTTACAGCCTAAGTAGCACAGGCTCTTAGTCTGTGCTCTTAACCTCTTGCTCGATTCCAGCGGGGGAATGCGCAGGCGAGACCGACAAGTGGTTGGCAGCCGCACTCGCCAGCCACTTTTTTTGTGCCCTCGGGGTTTCTGAAAAACATTCCATGAGCACTGCGCCGACATCCATGACCTCATCAAAGACCGCGGATTACTTTGCCATTTTCGCTCTGCCGCGCAAGCTGTGGATCGAGATGAGCGCGCTTGAGCAGAAATTCCTGCAGCTCAGCTGGAAGCTGCACCCCGACAATTTTGTAAACGCTCCGGAGCAAGAGCGCGAGCTCTCTTTGAAGCGCAGCTCCGAACTGAACGACGCTTATCGCACCCTGCGTGATCCGGTCGCACGAGTCGAGTATCTTTTGGGTATCGAAGGCGCTCGCAAAGAAGGCGAGCACAAGCAGCAAGCTCTGCCGGAGCTGCTCGAAGAAGTCTTTGAGTTAAACGAATCGCTCGACGAACTGCGTGACACGAGAGCCTCCGGCGGCGATCTGGCCGCGTTGAAATTGCGCCTCGAATCCGCCGAGAGGAACTTCCAGGAAAAGCTCGGTGAAGTGGATACGGAGCTTCAAAGCGCCGCTCGTGAATGGGACGCCGCACTCGACGGTGAGACGGCCATGCGGAATAAAATCAAGGCGCGGCTCAACGAATTGCTGAATCGCCGCTCCTACATCCGGAATTTGGTTACCAACGTCCAAAAAGAGTTGTTCTAACCATGATTTTAACGTTGTGATTTTTGTTTCTTGTACTGAGAACTGAACGCTGAGATGGGCAGAATCGTCGGAATCGATCTGGGAACAACGAACAGCCTGGTGGCTTACACGGACAGCCAGACGGGTCAGCCGAAGTGTATTTCGGGCCCTTATGGCGACACGCTTTGCCCCTCGGTTGTGAGTCTCGATCCGGACGGCAGCATCATCGTTGGGGAAGCGGCGCGACGCCGCTTGTTGACGCAGCCCGAGCGCACCATCTATTCCGTCAAGCGCCTCATGGGCCGCGGCCCCGCGGACGTCCAAGGCGAATTGAAACTCTTTCCGTTCCGCATCGATCCGACGAGTAAGAACGTGATTCGCGTGATGCTAGGCGACAAAATCTTCACGCCGCCCGAAATCTCTGCCTTTATTCTCCGTGAATTGAAAAACTGGGCGGAAGCGTTCTTCGGTGAAACCGTCGACCGCGCGGTCATTACCGTGCCCGCGTATTTCGACGACGCCCAGCGCCAGGCCACGAAAGATGCCGGCAAGATTGCGGGCCTCGAAGTTCTGCGTCTCGTCAACGAACCGACTGCCGCGGCGCTTGCCTACGGCTTGCATGAAAAGCAGCGCGGCAAAGTCGCGGTCTACGATCTTGGCGGCGGCACGTTCGATATTTCCGTCCTCAAGCTCATCTCAACGAGCGACGGCGATATCTACCAGGTCCTCTCCACCAACGGCGACACGCATCTCGGCGGCGATGACATTGACAATTTGCTGCAAGCGTTTGTACACGAACTCATCGTGCAACACGATGAGTTCGATTTTCCTCCGCACGGAGAACTCGTGCAGGAACTTCGCAAAGCGCTGATTGACGTGAAGCACCAACTTTCCAATACTGAAACGGCTACGCTGCGTTTCAAACTGCCCAGCGGTTCGGTTATCATCCACGAATTCACGCGTGGCGCGCTGGAAAAACTCATCCGTCCGATCATGGACCGCACCATGGGCCCGGTGAAGCAAGCCCTTGCCGACGCGCAGCTCAAGCCCACGGACATTGACGAGGTCGTGCTTGTTGGCGGGACGACGCGGACGCCGCTGATCCGCCGCACCGTGCAGGAATTCTTCGACCGCAAGCCGCATACCGAGTTGAATCCCGATGAGGTCGTCGCGCTCGGCGCCGCCGTCCAGGCCAACATTTTGGACCGCGGCGTGAAGAACATGCTGCTGCTCGACGTCACTCCGCTCTCGCTCGGCATCGAAACCTACGGCGGGGCCGTCGCGAAAATCATTCCGCGCAACTCCACGATTCCCGCCAGCGCGCAGGAGCTATACACCACTGGCGTAGACAATCAAACCGGGATTGACGTTCACGTCCTGCAAGGCGAGCGCGAACTTGCCAAGGATTGCCGTTCGCTCGCGCGTTTCACGCTGCGCGTGCCGCCTGCGCCTGCCGGTCTGCCGCGCATCGAAGTCAAATTCCTTATCGACGCCAACGGCATTCTGCAGGTCGCCGCAAAGGACCTGCGCACTGGCGAAGGCCATTCCATCGAAGTCCAGCCCAGCTACGGCATCAACGATTCCGAAATCGAGCGCATGCTCGAGGAGTCCATCGAGTACGCGGAGCAGGATTTTGCCGAACGCCAGCTCATCGAAGCGCGCACAGAATCCGAATCCATTCTGGCCGCGACCGCAAAAGCGCTCGCAAATCCGCAAGTTGCTGCATTGTCCGCCGAAGAAGGCGCGAAAATCGCCACCGGTGTGGCCGCATTGAAAGACGCCACGGCCGGCAGCGACTACAAGCTCATTCGCAAGCGCACAGACGAACTGAATCATGCAACGGAGCACCTTGCAGAATTGCTGATGAACTCGGCCGTATCAACGGCTCTCGAAGGCCGCAAGCTCGCGGAAGTCTAAGTTTTTGCTTTGGGGGAATTTAAATGGGCGGAAGCAATCCGTACATCGAAGAAGTCAAATACAAGCCCGCTACGAAGAAATATAAAGTCACCTTTCTTCCCAGCGGCAAAACCATCGAAGTTGACCCGGAGAAAATTCCGTATGGCCACAACGGCCTCCCGGGCAGCATCCTCGACATTTCCGAGGGCATCAAAGCCGGCCTCGATCACGCCTGCGGCGGCGTCTGCGCCTGCTCGACGTGTCATGTCATCGTGCGCCAAGGCCTGGAGTCCTGCAACGAAGCCACCGATGCCGAATTTGACGAACTCGACGAAGCGCCGGGCATCACTCCCAAGTCGCGCCTCGGCTGCCAAACCGTTCCCGATGGCACCACCGACATCGTCGTAGAAATTCCCGAGTGGAACAAAAACTACGCCAAAGAACTCGATCACTGAGAGTTCTCGCTCGTCAGTGCTCAGTGTTCAGCAAGAAGTGAGACGCTTATTAGGTAATTTCTGTTTTTTATTCTTCTGATAACTGAAAACGGATCACTGAAAACTCTTCGCAGGAGCCAGACATGCCGCCGACGTTCGGTTGGGACAATCTCGAAGACATTGCGATCGCGCTGACCGACAAATTCCCGGGCACCGATCCGCTCACCGTGCGCTTCACCGACATGCACAAATGGATCACCGAACTTCCCGGCTTTTCCGGCGACCCAGCCGCCTCCAACGAAGCAAAACTCGAAGCCATTCAAATGGCCTGGCACGAGGAATTCCAGGACCGCCAAACCTGAAGCGTGATTCTTTCGAGCACTTTCGGCTGCTTGTGGCCTCTGCGGATTTCCCGTATTCTAGTATGGTCATAACCGCATCGCATGTGGCGCTATGGTGCAACGGTTAGCACGTAGCCCTTTCAAGGCTAAAATACGGGTTCGATTCCCGTTAGCGCTACCAACTGAATTTAGGTTTTCTGCTCCGTGCCGGATGACATTTGATGGCCCGTAGCCTCCAGCAAACAACCGGCTTGGTTTTCCCGCTCGCTAGAATACTCACTTTACTTTTCGAGGAGCCTCTTTGAGCTACGCCGAACAGCATCTCATCGCAGGCGAAACGGTGCAGTACGAGACCCGGCTGCATTGGATCGTGATGCTGGGGCATGCGCTGATCGCAGCGGTCCTCGCGCTCGTTGGTGTAAGTTTGCTCATTACGCCATGGAGTTCCATAAAAGGCGGCGAAGCCTCGGCTGTCGGTCCACTGCGATGGGCAGGCGTCGGATGTTTGGTCGTGGCGGCGATCTTTTTTGGAGTTGGCCTCGTGCGTCGCAATGCCACGGAAATGGCCGTCACGAATAAAAGAGTCATCGTGAAGACGGGGCTTGCCGATCGCCGCACCATCGAGCTTCTTCTGCAAAGAATCGAAAGTATCGCCATCGAAGAACCTGCGCTGGGACGAGTCCTGGGCTACGGAACCGTCATCGTACGAGGCACCGGCGGAACGCCAGAAGTTTTTCCGCAAATTGCCAGGCCCTTGGAATTCCGCGAGCAAGTCCAGCGCCAGATCGCCGGCGAACCAAAATCTTCCTGAACGATTTCGTCTCTTGCGGTCCACGTTGGATAAGTCAGAGGACAGGTAGTAGGATTTAAATGCGCAGAAGGTCCAGAGTTTAGAAATTCCTGGAGAAGAACAATTTCGGCTATGGCAAACCTGATGAGAACTTCCAATCCGGCGCTGAATGAAAAAGCATTTAAAGGCCAAGTCGCTATCGGCGAAGCCATGACATTGCAAGGCACCGTCAACAAGACTGGCCTGCTCCTGTTGTGCGTCGTGGCCACTTCCGCGTGGACCTGGGGCATGGCCCACTCGGAGACGCCGGAAGCCGCAATGCCATGGATGTTTGGAGGCATGATTGGCGGGCTCCTCGTAGCGCTCGTCACTATTTTCAAGAAGCAATGGTCGCCGCTCACCGCGCCCCTTTACGCCCTTCTCGAAGGTCTCGTCCTCGGCGGCATCTCCGCGGTTTTTGAAAAATCTTACCCGGGCATCGCCGTCCAGGCCGTCGGCCTCACCTTCGGAACGCTGTTCGTCATGCTCCTGGCTTACAAGAGCGGAATCATCCGCGCCACGCAAGGTTTCAAGCTCGGCGTCATCGCTGCCACCGGCGGCATTGCCGTTTTCTATCTCGTTGAAATGCTGCTGGGCTTCTTTCACGTTCAAGTGCCGGCAATCAACGGCAGCGGTTTCATTGGCATCGGCTTCAGCCTCTTCGTCGTGATCATCGCCGCTTTAAACCTGGTGCTGGATTTCGACATGATCGAAACTGGCGTTCAAAATGGCGCTCCCAAGTACATGGAATGGTACGGCGCATTCGGCCTGATGGTCACGCTCATCTGGCTTTATCTCGAAATCCTTCGCTTGCTCGGCAAAGCGCGCCGTCGCTAAAGCATCGAAGAATTGACAGGGAATTCCTGTCCTTGCGAATAGAGCCGATGATACAGCTTGGTTGGGTCTAGCGGCAGGTTTAATAATCTAGAAAGTAAACTTCAACCGCGCCGAAACGCTTCGTGGGGGCGCCACGGCTGTCCCGGAAAACAAACTCGCAAAATTGATCACGTTCACGCGGTCTGTCAAGTTCGCTGACTGAATTTCGAATTTGGCGCTGCGTTGCTCTCGCCGGTACAGCTCCACACCCGCAGCAGCATCCAGTGAAAAATTCGGGCCCACGCGCTGCAAATTGAAGTTCACGCGGTCTAGAATCGCCGTGCCGTACTGCGCCAGCAGGAAATTCGTGTCCGGGTTGCTGCCCAAGTTCGCTGGCAATCCGCTGCCGTACTCTGCGCCCAGCGCCAGCCAAACGCGTTGAACCGCCTGAAATCGCACCCGCGCCCGCAAAGTGTTGCGCTGATCCTGGGAAACCGCAAATTTACTTGTATCCGCCAAACCCGTCGCTCCGCTCCCAAGAAACAGCCCTCCAGTGATCGGCCCTTGCGCGATTCCGGACTGGTTCGCATAGCTTAGGTATCCCGAGAAGCGGCCCCACTGCGGCACTTCCACGCGGACTTCTTCTCCGAAGATGCGCGCCTTGGCGAACGCCGTCGGGAAACTTACGCCGGTATCCAGCAGCACATCGTCATCCGAATAATTGTGAAAATCGCGGCGAAAGATATTGGCATCAAGCCGCCATTTTCCAAAAAAAGCCTTGGTGAAGCCGCCCTCGTAATAATTCGCCCTTCCCGGCTGCACCGGCAGCCGCACGACGATCGGATCGATCGAATCGAACTGCGGCGAGCTCGCGAGCAGGAGGTTCTCCATCGCCGGCGTCTGAAACACGCGGTCGTATGATGCGTGCAGCAGCAGGTTCCATGATGGCACGTAACGTGAAACGCCAAAGCGCGGGCTCCACGCCGATTCGTGCGCCACGAATCCATAGTGGTCGAAGCGCAAGCCCACACTGATGTTCCAATTGTCCCGGTGCCACTGGTCCTGCGCGTACGCGGACGGCTCGATGTCCCACTTGCGGTCCGCGAATTGAAACGGCGTCTGCGTTCCCGGATCGAACCGCGCCGGATCGGTAATCACGTATTGAAGCGCCTCGTGCACCAAACTGAAAATGCTGTCCCCGCCAGCCTTCCAGTCGTGGTCGCCTTTGTGTCCCGCAAGGTCTCCACGGAAATAGCCCTCTCTGTGACCACGATCTTGCGACACGATGACGGGCGTCGAGAACGGATTCGAAGCCAGCGTCGCGCTCGCATCACGGATGCTTCCGGAAAAGGTCAAGAACAAGCTGGGAGAAATCGTGTGCTGAAAGAAAATCTGGCCGCTCGTTTCGTGGTTGGCAATGTCCTGCCGCTGAGGCATCGGCGTCTGCTGCTCTTGCACCAGCTCGTTCGGGACAAGAAACCGCACGTCGTTGCGCGTAATCGAGATGCGCAGGCGGTCGCGATCTGAAAAATCACGCTCGTACGAGGCGGAGAATCCGCCGGCATTCCCGCGATTCGTGTAATTGGCCAGCACCGGGGGATCCAGGTAGCGATCCGTGTGAAATCCATTCCCGCTGAAGGTGAATCGATCTTTGCCGGCTGCGTAGGAAATCCCCGCGGAGCCTCCCGCTGTTGAAAAGCTCCCGCCATCTGCCTCGAAGTATCCATGCAAGCCGGTGGGCGCATCTTTCTGCGTCGTGACTTCAATTACGCCCCCCAGTTTTCGCCCATATTCCGCCGGAAAATTTGCCGTCAGCACGCGCAGAGAGTCCACGTCCTCCGCATCGAACGACGGAGCAAACGCCGGTGAACGATTCTCCGTCAGCGGCAAGCCATCAAAAACGTATTGCACGTCATACTCCGAGCCGCGCGGATGCAGAATGCCATTCGCTTCATATAGCCATCCGGGTTGCTCGTTCACCAGGTCGGCGAGGCTGCGGCCCGGCTGCGCGGAGATCTGCTCTTCGATGCTCGAGTTTCCCACCGCATAAACAGTGCCCGTCCGGCTGGGGTCCACCAGCGTTGCGGAGTCATTGACCTCTACTTTCGTGGCCACTGGCGCCACGCCTAGCGTGACCGAAACGCGCACTGGCACCTCGGAACGTATTTCGACTAGTTCGCTCCACGGCGCGAATCCATCCGCATGCAGATTCAGCCGGTAAACTCCAAACGGGAGATCCTGCGCCACGAACCGCCCATCCTGCCCGGCGATAAATGTTCTTCGGAATTGATTGGCCCGGCTGACAAGCTCGCCCTCGGGCGCCACGGCCGCTCCTTCCGAGTCGTGCACTTCAAGCCGCAGTTCGCCGCGCACGCGCTGCGCCTGTGCGTTCAGCACGCTGGAAAAGACAAGCGCAACAATTCCAATGGCCCGCGATATTTTTCCTGAGAACATTTCAATCGATTCGAACTGTTTGCTCCGGCCCTCGAAGATATCGCTGCCCCACGCGAAGTCTCACACTGCCAAACGCAGCGTGCCCCGACCGGCAACTTTTCACGTTAGCATGAATGGCGCTTTACTCGGCATTTACATCGCGGCGGAGGCCAGCAAAATAGCAACGCGTTGCGAGATGTTTCGCTCTTGCCGCGCCAGCCGCCATTCGGCAGAATACGGTTTGGCACCCTGGGTGCTCCTTCATGATTTTATCGAACTTGACAAGAAACGCCCTCTATACTATCGGCCATTCGAATCACGACCTCGGCGATTTTCTCGCCATCCTCGTCCATCATGGAGTTGAAACACTATGTGACGTTCGCAGCCGGCCAGGAAGCTTCCGCTTTCCGCAGTTCAATCGCGAACCCCTGGAAGCCGCCGCGGCCCTAGCCAAAATCGAATATCAATTTCTCGGGGAATCTCTCGGCGGACGTCCCGAAGATCCGCGCGTTTATCGTTCCGATGGTCTGGTCGATTACGTCGCGCGCCGAAAGTCTCCGGATTTCTCCGCCGACGTCGATCGCCTTCTGGAATTCTCGCGCACCGCAAACCTCGCGCTGATGTGCGCCGAAGAAGATCCGCTCCAGTGCCACCGTTTCCTCATGATTTGCCCAGCGCTCCTCGATCGCGGCGTAGTGCCCGTGCATATCCGCCGCAACGGCATTCTTGAATCGCAGTCTGACGCCGAAGATCGTTTGCTCGTGTTGCATGGCGGCTCCGCTTTCACCAGCGGCGCGCTTTTCGTTTCTGAGCGCGCCGCCGCCCTCGAAGAGGCCCTTCGGCGGCAGGCAGAGGAATTCGCCTTTCGCACTTCCCCCGAGGCGATCGAGTATTTCTGAACGCCATGCAATATCTCCTTTGCACCATCGGTTTCGCCGGAAAAACAGCGCAGGAATTTTTTGCACTTCTCGAGGAGGCAAGAGTCGAGCAGCTCATCGACATTCGCCAGCACCGCGGCGGCCAGCTCTCCGGCTACGCCAAGCATCCTGACCTCGCCTATTTCCTAGAGAAAATCTCCCTCATCGCTTACGTGCATGAGCCACTGCTCGCACCCACGCCCGAACTCCTCAAGTCCTATCGCAAATCGAAAGACTGGCCTGTTTACGAAACTGAATTCCTCACCCTCATGAAAAATCGCGGCGTCCCGCAGTCGCTCGACACCGCAAGCTGGCACGCCAGCCTCGCCCTGCTGTGCTCCGAACCCGGCCCCGAAAAATGCCATCGCCGCCTCGTTGCCGATCTCTTCGCCTCCCGCTGGCGCAGCGAAGGCCACGTAGTCGAGATTCGCCATCTGATTTCAGCGCGCGCAAAACCTGGCAAGCCGCGGCACAAAAAGTGCGGTACAGCGCCATGAGCAAACTTCTCATCACCGAGATCACGCGCATGGGTCCGGCCTTTTGCATCATCGGCCTCCAGCATCAGAACGAAAAGATTCAATCGATCCGCCCCGTGCCTTCTTTCTCCAATGGCTGGCCGCACTTCCCTCATCATCGGGGCGACATTCTCGAATGCACCCTCACGCCTTTTCCCGGAAACAAGCCGCATGTCGAAGACCGCGTTTCAACCCGCGGCTTCAAAAAGATCAGCGCGGTTCCTGAAGCGGAGACCGTCGTCTATCTCCGGAAGTCGGAGCAGGCGCGCTCCTTGCCCGACCTCTTCGGCTGCCCCATTCATGAAAACAAGAAAGGCAGCGGTCTTTACGCTAATCCGCGCGAAGCCCAGCGCTCCATCTGCGGCTGCGAAACACAGAATCTGCGCCTCGAGCTTTGCGCCAACGAACTTCGCGCCACTCTCGCCCTTCCTTCCGGGGAAGTCCTGCGCGATCTTCCCGTCGTCGACCGCGACTGGCGCGACTTTGTCGATGCCGCTCTCGCCGAGGGCCGCGGCGCCAACCGCACCGCTCGCCTGGAACGCTTCTTGAATTCTCATTTTCATTACAAGATCATGTCTTGCCCTCATCATTTCATCCGGCTCGGCCTCACGCGCCCGTTTTACGATCTCTGCTGGTTGATGCTCGACACTTTGTTTCCGCTGCCCAGGCGGGAATGGCTTCAGGAGTTTTGATGACGCAAATCCCCCCAATTGGGTCGGAAAGAAAACATTCTCTGCGCCACCTCGTCGAAGAGTGCTTCCGCCGCGAGGCTGGTTTGTCGGTCGCCATCCCCGGCGACGACGTGGACTTGATCGAGCGTGGAATTCTCGATTCCATGGGCTGGGTCAGTTTCCTCCGAGGGGTCGAATCGGCCAGCGGAGCTGGCGAACTTGGCTCGGCTCTTAACGATCGCTCCGCAAGTTTCGCTGCGATTCTTGGTGCGCTGCAAAGGAGTGAATCGCGGATCCCGGAGGTGCCCAGCGATGGTTCTGGGCGCGGTATTTCGAAGGGTGTGGTGCCGGCATTTACCGTCGGCTCCTCCTCCGTCGTGGGTTCACAGCTTATTCCATCTGAAGAAGTGGACCGCGCGTTTGGCATGTCCATCGGCAAGCTGCGCAGCCGTGCCGGCATTGAATCTGTCGCCCGCGCCGCCGACGGTGAAAACGAACTTGTCCTCGGTGCTGAGGCCGCGCAGGATGCCTTGCGAGCGGCCTCTTGCGGCGCGCAGCAACTGGACTGGATCGTCGCCACCAGCGAGACGCATCACGACTATCCCTCGCTCTCGGCTCAGCTCCATGCCCGCTTGCTCGTCCGCGAAAATTGCGGCGCGCTCGACGTTGGCGGCGCATGCCTGGGATTGCTCAATGCGTTCGCGATCGCGCAATCGCTCATCGGCTCGGGCCAAGCTCAGACCGTCGCCGTGGTAACTGCCGACGTCCACAGCCGCACTCTCACTCCCGGCCGGGTTGCGGGGGAATTTGGCGGACTTTTCGGCGATGGCGCCAGCGCCTTCATTCTGCGGCGCGAAGAGAGCACTGATCCAAACGGCGGCTATCGTCTTGGCGAATTCCTTTTCGGATGCGCGAGCCAGTACGCGGCCGCCATCCAGGTCAGTGACGCGAAGGACGGCGGCCTAGCCGTGCGATTCGACGGCGAAGCCCTGTCTCGCGCCGCCATCACGCGGATGGAAAAAGTTCTCGCCGCCGTTGAGCTACGCAGCGGCATATCACGCGCGGACGTGGGAGGTTTCGCGACGCACCAGCCAAATCCTCGGCTCGTGACCTTACTCGCAAAACAGTGCGGCGTCTCCCCCAGCGCCTTTCCCCCCATCGCGAAAACCTCAGGAAACCTCGGCTCATCCACCTGCGGCGCAGCTCTGCACGCGGCACTGCAAGCGGCTGCGAAGCAAGCTCGCGGCAAACGTCAGCCGATTTTTCTGGCCTCCCTTGGCCCAGGTCTCTTGTTCGGCGGGGGATGGCTAACACCCCAAGATTGAGCGCTCAGTCCTTCTTCGCGACCCCCATAGGAATCAAACTTTAAAAACGGAACACAGGAGGTGGTTCCAAAGCCCATTTCATTCTTTTGAAGTCGAAAGCCTGGAAAATCAAAAACAAATTGTTCCGCGGGCTCCCAAAAACTAAGGGCTAAAAACTAAAAGATCAGTACGAAGAACGAAGAGCTGAAAACTGAAAACGCCCTCCTCACGACCGCGTCCGAGTGGTGAAGCTGGTGTTCACTGCCGGCACGACACATGCTTGCAGCGGCGGCCAGCCTGGGTCGGTCGTAGTTAACTTTCACGTCTGGGAACGCAGATGGGAACAAGTCATATTGAATCCGTAAATTGCCGCACCCCGAGAGTCGAGAGTCCCTTGATTGGTCGGCTCTCGAATGCTTGCCCGCACTGCTTCTCCTACTCCATTCGTTCTAACTTGGAACCGATCTCCTAGAATCCCGTTTCATTCTGGGAGCCGTCCTCCCGCCAAACTCCTGCATTGACTTCATTCCTCTTCGCTTCAATAATCCGCCCATGCCTCGCCCCGACGCCGTTCGCCGCATCAAGAGCTACTCCGCGGAGAACGGCTACGTTTATCAGTACTATTTTTTCGAAGGGAATCGCGCCGAGCGCGCCGGCCGGCCCGGCGGGGAATTCACCTACATGATCACCGCGGACCGCCAAACCTCTTTCCCCTTCAAGATCTTCGTCCATCAATCCGCCCTGCAGGCCTGGGCAAAACAAAACGGCCGCACGCTGAACAGCAGCGAAGAGTATGCCGTGGCTAAAATGCGCCTCTTCCAGGCCTTTGATGAAGGTTCCGTCCAGCCTCCGCCCGCGGGCCAGAAGCCCGCGGAAGTCCTGGTGGACGAATCCAACCTCGAAAACTTCCTAGGCCAATTGGGCATCTAGATCTCCAGCCCTATTTAGGCCACTTTTCACCGAACCAAATCCCGGAGCGCGGCGTCTGGTAGATGAATGGGGAGTGCGGAACTCCGATGCACGCGCAGCAAGTCAAATGTCTGGCGCTCTCACAGGATAACGAATGCAGGAGCTGGTTCTGATCCAGCCAAGCGGCACGGCGCACGACGAGTTGGCAGGCGACGCGGCCCAAGCCCGCGCGCGGCGCGAATTCGAAGAGCGCCTCGCCGAGTGTGGCCCCCTCGCGTTCCGCGTGGCTCGCGGTGTCCTGCGCAACACGGCCGATGCCGAAGACGTCGCCCAAGAGGCCCTCCTGCGAGCCTATCGCCGCTTCGATCACCTTCGCGACCGAACCCGCTTTCGCGGATGGCTCGTTCGAATCGCGTTTCGAATCGCGCTGGACCGCCTGCGCTCGTCGAAGCGGCGCGAGCAGCGAGACACGCTCTGGTCGGAGCCGGCTCACCAGCCGCGCGTGGCGACGGCCGAAGACCTTGCGGCGTCCACCGAATTTCAGGAGCACCTCGAGCGCGCCCTCGCGGAGCTCCCGGAAAAGTTTCGAATCGTGCTGTTGCTCGCGGCGATGGAAGGCCACACCATCGAAGAAGTCGCGGCGCTGCTCGGTATTCCCGTCGGCACCGTGAAATCCAGATTGTTTTTCGGAAAGAAGCAGCTAGCGGAGAAGTTGCGATGCCATGTGAAAACTACAAAGACGCCTTAATCGAAATCGCTGCGTCCGGCGCCGAGCCGCAAGCGGAATTGCTCGCACATCTTGCCGCTTGCGCCGCTTGCCGCTCCGTGTTCGCGGAAGAACAATCTCTCTTCACCTCCATCGATTCTGGCCTTCGCCATTCCGTCAATGCGGAAGTCCCCGCCTCGCTCCTCCCGCGCGTCCGTGCCCGCATTTCCGATGAAGTTGTTCCCCACCGCAGTTGGTTCACCAACTGGCTCACCGTGGCCAGCGCAGCCGCAATCATCGCCGCGTTCCTCGTCGCCCGAGTTGTCCGGCACGCAAACCTTAATCAGGATCCTCCGGCCAACACCGCGCAGGCAAACCCGCCAACTCCTACTCTTCGACCTCCGGAAGCGCCGATGCGGACTGCCGAACCTTCAGCGGGATCTAGCTCGCATCCGAATCCGCACAGTCTCGTAGTGAGAAATTCGCAGAATCCAAGATTGCAGGCCGCCCGCAACTCAACTCCGGAAGTGCTCGTTCCCCGGGACCAGGAAGCCTTGCTGGCCGCCTACGCCGAGCAATGGCGCCACAGCAAGCGTGGTTCGCTCCTCGCTCACGATTCCGGCGAGACACCTCTTACGCCCTTGGAACTCGCTCCGATCCAAATTGCCGAGCTTGACGTCAAGCTCTTAACGGAAGAGAAATCGCAATGACATCCGCGAACGGCATCGTTCATAACTATTCGAATCGTCCAGGAGGAACGGAATGAAGAAACTTGTTTGTTTGGTTTTGCTGGGTGCGCTCTTCTTGCCAGCGCAGCCGGTGTCTGGGCAGGACAAACCTCAAGAAAAACCAACAGAGAAGGCCAAAACCGTTGAGCGATCCAAACCTGCCATCCCGGTTAAAGTCCAGATTGTGTTCACCGAGCACGACGGAGACAAGAAAATCGTGAGCATGCCCTACTCCTTTGTCTCCACCGCAAGAGACATCTATAACTATGCCAATTCCGCCGGCACCAGCATCCGCAGCGGTGTTCGGATTCCGGTCGAAACGGACGGCAAGGATCAGAAAACCACCTATCTCGACGTTGGTTCGAATATCGATTGCCGCATAATCGCGGAAGATGACGGCCGCTTTGCTCTTAATCTCGTTTTCGATCGTTCTGCAATTTATCCAGGCGGCGCCTCGGGCGAAGAGAAGTTGGAAGTCACTCGTCCCAACGGCCAGCCACTCATTCGCTCCTTCCGAATCTCAGAGAATATGATTCTGAAGGACGGCCAGAACTCGGAAAGTGTGCTCTCCACAGACCCGCTCACCGGCCACATCCTGCGAGTCTCCGTGACGATCAACGTATTAAAGTGAGGCGCAAGCTTATCAATCTTTTCTCAGTATCGTGCTGAACGCGGATGGTAGGTCCGCATGGAGGAATCGATAGCCGGTTTTTTCTAACGCCTGCGGCAAGACGCGCTGACTGGACAACAGTAGCGCGTCGGCCATTTCTCCCAGCGCCAATCGCAATGCGAACGCCGGCGCCGGGAACAGCGCGGGGCGCCGTAAAATCTTCGCCAGCACTTTCGTAAACTCCTCATTCCGCACCGGCTTCGGCGCGACCACGTTCACCGCGCCTCTTATCGAAGCGTTTTCGATCGCCAACCGCAATACTCCCACGACATCTTCCAGCAACACCCACGACATCCACTGCTTTCCAGACCCCAGCTTGCCCCCGGCGCCAATCTTGAACGGCAGCATAATCTTCGCCAGCGCTCCACCCTCCCGCGCCAGAATAATCCCAAACCGCGCCAGCACCACACGGATCCCCAGCGCCTCCGCCTTCAACGCTTCCGCTTCCCATTCCTGCGTCACTCCCGCCAAAAAATCGCCGCCCGACTTGCTCTCTTCCGTCAACAGCTCGTCCCCGCGGTTCCCGTAAATTCCAATCGCCGACGCGGAAACCAGCACTCTCGGCCGCGCATTCATTTTTCCCAGCGCGTTCACCAGCGCCCGCGTACTCTCAATCCGGCTTGACCGCAACACCTCCTTGCGTTCCGACGTCCAGCGCCCATCGCCAATCGGCGCTCCCGCAAGGTTCACCACCGCGTCGGGACCTACTCCCGCGCCCCCCAATTCTCCCGTCGCCGGATTCCACGCCACATTGAACCCGTCTTTCGTCTCCAGGGACACCGTGCTCTGCGGCCGCACCAATCGGCACACCGTATTCCCCTCTCGCGCCAGCGCACTCACCAGCGCTGTTCCCACCAATCCCGTCGAACCCGTTACCAAAATCTTCATTTTTTCCCTGCGAGCTGCTCTGCGTCCAGTGCAACCAAACGAGCAACTCTGTTCACGCTACGCAACCAATGCCCAACGGTCAAGGAGTCGAAACTTTCAAATCCAATTTCTCTGACGAACAACACAAAAGTTCCGTCATCTCGCGCGGCTCCAGCCCGGCAAGTTGTTGTAGTGCGCGCCGTCCGAGGCGGGCCGCTCTTCTCTTGTCACCTTCGCGGCGGTTTCAGCCCCCGCCCTAGCTCCGTTCCCAAACGCGGGTTACAATTCCTGTTGTGCCATCCGTCTCCCAAACCATCCGTCTCAAGATCCTCTTCTTCGGCCGCCTTAAGGAAATCGTCGGCCACGCCGAAGAATCGCTGGAGTTTCCTGACGCCGCCACCATCGAACAGCTCTTCGACCACTTCGCCGCCCGGAGTCCTGAACTAGCAAGATTCCGCCCCTCCCTCGTCGCTTCCTGCAATCAAGAATTCGCCGCTTGGAACACTCCGCTCCATTCTGGCGACGAAGTCGCCTTCCTCCCTCCCGTGAGCGGCGGCTAGCGCACACCCCCATGTCTACACCCGTCCACGGCGACCTCTACAAGTTGGTGCGCGACCCCATCGATCTCGTCGCCCTCGCTCGTCACGTCCGCGCGCCCGAAGACGGCGCCCTCGTCACTTTCGACGGTTTCGTCCGCAACCAATCGCACAACCGCCCCACACTCTACCTCGACTACGAAGCCTACGAATCCATGGCCCTGGCTAAAATGCGCGAAATCGGCGCCCAGCTCCACGAAAAATATCGGATCCATCGCGTTGCCATCGTTCATCGCCTCGGCCACCTCGAAATCGGCGAAACGAGCGTCTTCATCGCCGTCAGCGCGCCCCATCGGGCCGCCGCCTTTGACGCCTGCCGCTTCGCCATTGACACCCTCAAGCGCACCGTTCCAATCTGGAAGAAGGAGTATTTCGAAGACGGCGCGGTCTGGGCCGACGGCGAACTCCCTCCCGCCCCTGCGGCGACATCCCGCGCCAAACCTGCATCCTAATATCCAATGCGAATGACACCCCAGCATTCCCGCCCCGCTCTAATCCTGGCCGTTTTCGCCCTACTATCCGGTGGCACCGCCTTCAGCCAGGACAAACCCGATCGTCCGCCCTGGGCGCAAAAATCCAAATCCAATTCGACTTCCGGCTCGAACACCGCTTCGAATTCCGCGCCCAGTTCTGCCCCGCCTTCCACTTCCGCGGCGCCGAGCACCTCTCCTGTCGGCGAACCGGGCTTGATCGTCCAGCCCACCCCCGCGGCTCCTAAAGATGACCCGCAAGATCCCACCGCCCAGCGCGGACGCATCCGCGTCAACGTCAATCTCGTCAGCGTCCTCGTCAGCGTTCTCGACCAAAACAATCGCCCCGCCCCGGATCTCCCCATCCAAGCCTTCCAGCTCTATGAAGAAGGCGTCCAGCAAAAAATCGAAGTCTTCGAGTCCGAAACCTCCCAGCCGCTCGACCTCGCGCTCATGATTGACGCCAGCCTCAGCGCCCACAAAGAAATCGCCTTCGAGCGCGAAGCCGCCGCGCACTTCATCCGCCAGGTTCTTCGCCCCGGCGACCGCCTCTCCGTTTTTTCCTTCGACGAATCCGTCACGCAGCGCGCTTCCTTCACCGATAATGTCCCCGTCCTCCAGGATGCTGTCCGCAAAATCCCCGATGGCGCAGGCACTTCGATTTACGACGCCGTGCTTCTCGGTTCCCGCGCGCTCGAACGTCGTGGCGAGGACCGCCGCCGCGTCATTATCCTCGTCACCGACGCCGGCGAAACCACCAGCCGCGCCGACTTCGACGCCGCCCGCAAGGCCGCCGTTCGCTCCAACGTGCTCCTCTACACGATCGTCGTCCGTCCCGTGAAAAACGAAAGCGGCCGCAACACCGCCGGCGAGCACGCTCTCGAAACCATGACCGACACCACCGGCGGCGCCATGTTCTATCCCGACACGGCCGGCGAGCTGGACATCATCTTTGATCGCATTGACCGCGAGCTCCGCACCCAATACCGCCTCGGCTATTACCCCAATCCCCGCGGCCCAGCCGACACCTACCGCTCCATCGAAGTCAAAGTCCTCAGCGGCGACTACCACGCCCGCCACCGCAAGTCCTACCTCACCGGCCCCTGATACTCCTCCGCATCTGTGGCCACGGCAATCGGACTCCTTCCCATAGTAGAAGGCGGCGCCGGGGAAAAAAATGACCCTCGCGATCATTTTCGCAAAAACACCGCGCGTGGGGTCCCCATCGGACTCCGGGCTTTTGTGGCACAGCACCCTCTTCTCCATCGTGCCTTTCTTGCGAGATGATTCGTGGCTGTGCTCTTCCAACAGTCACCAGTTACCAGTCGCGACTCCACCGCCAATGGTAAAGTGGAGCGAGCCTTCGTGACGCGCACCGACGCGAAGTCGAAAAGTGGACGAATCCTATTCCCATGACCAAGACCTATCTCGACGCTGCCACCGAGATCGCCCAGGAAGCCGGCAAGATTCTGCTCGAAGAAATGTCGCGCCCTCTCGACCTTCACTACAAAGGCGACGAGGTTGATCTTGTCACCCAAGCCGACAAGCGCTCCGAAAAGTTAATCGTCGAACGGCTGACCAAATACTTTCCCGACCACGCCGTCGCCGCCGAAGAGGGAACCGGCCACGAGAGCGCGTCCGCCTCGGAATTCCGCTGGCACGTCGATCCCCTCGACGGCACCACAAACTATGCCCACGGCTATCCCTGCTTCTGCGTTTCCATCGCGCTCGCTCAGCGCAACGCGCTTCTCGCCGCCGTCATCTTCAATCCTGTCCACAACGAACTCTTCACCGCCGCGCGCGGCCAAGGCGCCGCGCTCAACGGCAAAAGAATCTACGTCTCGAAAAACGCTACGCTCTCGACGAGCCTCCTGTGCACCGGCTTTCCCGTGCGCAACCGCAAGGCCAGCCCCAATCTTCAATACTATGGCGACTTCACGCAGCACTCCCACGGCGTGCGCCGCGACGGCTCCGCGGCGCTCGATCTCGCCAGCGTCGCCGCAGGCCGCTTCGATGGCTTCTGGGAATTCGGCCTGCAAAAATGGGACACCGCCGCAGGTGTTCTCCTCATTGAAGAAGCCGGCGGCCGAGTCAGCGATTTTGCAGGCCATCCGTACCAACTCGGCGGCCCCATCATCCTCGCCACCAACGGTCTCATCCACGAAGAGATGCGCGCCATGGCGCTGGAAATCTCCCGCCGGACCTCACACGTGCCGCCTCATTCGCCCGCAAAGAATTGAAAAAGCGTCGTTTACGCCCTAATCACAACCTTACGCCCGGCTTATGATTTCCTTACGCCGCGAACGCTAGCATTCCGAGGCAACATCGAAGCATTCTGCGCCTGCCAAAGACGCAACTTAGTTCCATCAAAATCCGTTGCCATGCATCAATCCTTCTAGGGAGAGAGAAATGTGCGTGTTCGCTGAGAAGAAATCATTCGTTTGGCTGCTCGCAATTACCTTGCTGTGTTTCTGCACGCTTTCCGGCACTTTGTTCGCAGACGACAAGGACACCGACACTCCGCCGGCGAAACCTGGGCCGGCAAGACCAGACTCGCCCGCTCCGCTCACTGAGCGTGAGCGCTGGATGCTGGACCGCATGGAACAACTCGAAAAGCGCGTCGCCGAACTCGAGTCGAAAGGCCATCCGTCCGCATCCTCCGCAGCTCCAGCGAGCGCCCCCCAGCCTGCTTCGCCGAATTCTGCTTCCTCCGCGACTGCGGCACGTATCGCGAGTACCTCCACGACATCCGTGATGGAACCGGGCGCGAACGTAATTCCTGCGGAGAAGACACTTGCCTCTGTGAATGGGCAAGCCACAGAGAAGGGCAAGCCGGGCGCAGCAAAAACGCCCGCGACGGAGCCGTTCGCCTTCGCCGATTTCACGTGGCTGAACGGCAACGCGCGCACCAAAGAATCGCCCATGGACACCAAGTTCTTCACTCCAGAAATCCGCGCCGACGTCGACTATATCTATGATTTCAACCATCCGAGTGACGACACGATCGGCGGCTCGAGCGAAGTTTTCCGTTCGAATGAAGTCCACGTGACACAGCTTGGCGTAGGCGGCGACTTCCACTACGACAATGTTCGCGCCAGAGTGATGACGCAGTTTGGCCTCTATTCCGAGACTACTCCGCGCAATGACGCCAGTCCTGCTCGCGGACAATGGAACCTCGCCGACGCATACCGCTATCTGTCCGAAGCCTATGGCGGCTACCACTTCAACGTGCTGCACGGAATTAACGTGGATGCCGGAATCTTCATGTCGTACATCGGTCTGTTCAGCTACTACAACTTCGACAATTGGGCCTATCAGCCGTCCTACGTTTCCTCGAATACGCCATGGTTTTTCAATGGTGTGCGTGTCCAGATTTTCCCCACCGAACACTTGAAAATTGAGCCGTGGTTCATCAATGGATGGCAATCGTACGGACGTTTCAACTCCCGGCCGGGTTTCGGAATGCAAGTCCTGTGGCGCCCGAACGGCTGGTTCTCGGTTCTGGGCAATCAGTACGCTCTGGGTGAAGACGCATTCGGTGCACCAGGCCGCGTGCGCTATCACACCGACGACAGTCTCGAGATTAAATACTACGACAACCAAGAGAGATTCTTGAGCAAGGCCGCGTTTTCGCTCACGGGGGACCTGGGATGCGAGCATGGAGGTGGCGTAAGCTGCTTCACAAACTCAAAGAAAGGTCCGAAACAGGACTTCCTCGGCTTCATGCTTTACAATCGCTTCTGGTTTAACCGCGATAAGTATGGTCTGACGCTGGGCGGCGGAAAAATCAGCAACCCTGGACGCTATCTGGTGCTGCTGCCCCCGATCAACGGCGCGACGGCCGCTTCCGGAACGCCGTACTTTACCGAGAATCCCGGCGACCAGTTCAAGGCCTGGGATGCTTCCGGCACGTTCGATTACATGCCCAGCCAATACATTACATTCCGTTGGGAGTTCGACCATCGGGCCGCAAATGTGCCGTACTTCTCGGGGCCGGGTGGTATTACGCCAACGTCCTGCCCGACCCCCGTGATCGGCAATAATATTTGCGGCTCGCCCGGCGCCCTGGTGCCTGGGTTCACCCCGGATCTCAAGAAAATCGAAAACCGGATCGATCTTGCCATTCTCGTAAAATTCTAGCGCTTGCAACTTGGAATAGAGGCCCCAGAGTATTCGAGCTTCTCCGGTGCTTCCATTCGAACAGACCTGCCGGGATTCAGGAATTAGATTGAGTCCCATTCCTTATTTCGCGCAGGTCCCAATGGTTTTCCGCAGGTTCGGCGTTGCGGGGGAAGGCTTGATTTGTCATTCTGAAGGTAATGATTCGAAAGCCTTCGCCGATCGGGGTAGTTCTCCGGGCTTTCTTTGTTCTTTTCGCGTTTGCCTTCTTTGGCGTTCGCGCCCGCGGGCAATCTCCGCTCCCGGCAAGCGATTCATGGCTCTTATCCGAGACTGAGTGGGAGCGCCTGTGGCTCAACCCGGGTGAGCCGCCCGCCGGGTTTTTTCAAGATTCGCCGTCAGCACCAGCACCGGCCAATCGGCAAACCAAGCCTCGATGGAATTATGGGGGCTTCGTTGATCTCGGTTATTTGTTGGACTTCCATCATCCTTCGAATCACTTGTTCCGGAATCGCAGCACAACGCCACGCGTAAATGAATTGGATTTGAACATGGCGGCGCTCTATCTCACCAAAGATGCTACCGTCAGTTCACGCTGGGGCATGGAGCTGGAGGCGCAGGCCGGCGAAGACTCCAAGGCTTTCGGATTTTCCCCCACGGCACCGAATCTCGCCGGCGCCAATTGGCTGCGGCAGATTGGCAAAGCGGATGTTTCCTATCTCGCGCCGGTGGGGAATGGTCTCGCCGTGCAGGGAGGAATCTTCAACAGCCTGATTGGCTACGATTCGCTTTACGCCAAAGATAATTTCAACTACACGCGCCCGTGGGGGGCGGACTACACGCCTTACTTGATGATGGGTGTGAGCTTGAGCTATCCCTTCAGCAAGAAAATCACGGCGACGGCGTTTGTGATCAATGATTATGCCCATTTGGCGCATCCAAACAGTGTTCCGAGTGGGGGCGGGCAAATCGCCTACAGCGTGACGGATCACCTCAATTTAAAAGAAACGGCTCTTGCCGGGCCGCAGCAGTCCGACACGGCGCCCGAATTCTGGCGCTTCTTTTCAGATAGCGTTGCAGAGTGGAGGCGAACTCCGCTAACGATCGCCTTCGAATATCAAGTTGGAACCGAAAAAGTGGCCGGTGCCGGGAGCCCGCGCGCTTTGTGGATGTCGGCGCAATTGCCTGTTCGTTGGACCGTGCACGGTCCATGGAGCGTGACGCTTCGTCCCGAATTCGCTTGGGACCGCGACGGACGCTGGACTGGTTTCCCGCAGACCATCAAGGCGGTCACGAGCACGCTCGAATGCCGCCTTCCGTACCGAAGGACGAACACGATCGTGCGGTTTGAGCATCGCTACGACGATTCGCGCGGAAGTGGCGGTGGCTTTTTTTACGGTGCTCAAGTACAACCAGGAATCGACAGATTGACACCAACGCAGCAACTGCTGATTGCCGCAGTGATATTTTCGTTTGATTCGCGCTGAAGGAAGCAACTCTCCGAGAGAGCCTTCATCCCCACCCGCGATAATTCCTACTTTGCGCCCCACTCCGCGTACAGCTTGGTGATCGCCGGACCCACCGTGAAGGTGTACGCGAACATTCCCACGCCCTTCAGCTTTTCCGGAACCATGTATTGATCTGCCGCGTCTCTCGCCGGCACTCCTGCCTTGTGCAGCTTCTCCGCTTGCTGAACGATGTCGTCGAACACTTCCCGGAATTTTGCAATCCAATCCTGTCCGCAAATCGGGCCGTGTCCGGGCACGAAGACGGTGTCCTTGTCCCACGACGCAAAAGTTTTCAGCGTGGCCATCCATCCGCTCACCGTTGCCTGCGTATCAAACAAAACGGGATACGCCCCGCTGAAGAGCAGGTCCCCCGCAAACACCACATTCTGCTCCGGCACGCGCACTATAATATCTGTGCCCGAATGTCCCGGGTAACTCTCCACTACCGCCGTCAACCCGCCCAATTCAATCTTCATTGGCAGGGTTGCCGGATCAATCGGATGATTCGGCAGCGCCAGCACATTCGAGTTGGACATCTGGTAGACGTTCCCAGCGATTCCTGCCCACTCTTGCGCGTGCTTCTTTCCGAGTTCCGTTTTTGCCTCGCTCACGCGCTTTTCGAGCGGTGCCAGCACTTCTGACTTTTCCTTCCCCTGCAGCGAGCCATATTCCGTGACCATCCGGTTCGGGACTCCCGCGTGCGCCCAAAGCGGAATCCCATTCGCCCCGTAATACGAATTTCCCAGTGAATGATCGAAGTGGTAGTGCGTGTCCAGCGCGCCCTTCACCGGTACCTGGCTCACCATCTTCAACGCGTCCATCTGAAACGCCGCTCCCGCCGGGCTCACGAATCCTTCCAGCAGCAGCGCGCTATCTTTTCCGGCGAGAAATCCGCCGTTGCACATGGTCTGCAAGCCCTTCGAGGGGTCGGAAATCGTGGCGTAAAGCCCTTCGCCGACTTTCCTCACCGAAGCAAAGCCTTTGTCCACAATCGGCGTCTGCGAAACCCGGGAATCGCCCGCTAGTTCGGCAGCCAGCGCGGGCAAGGGTATCAGCTGCGCCGCCGCGTAGAACGCTCCGAAACGCGATGCGTTTGCCAGAAAACTCCGGCGTGAAAAGGCACTCGATGGGATCCCTTCGCGATTTCCTGCATTTCCTTCTTTCATGATTCCTCCATTGTGGTCGCAACCATGCTCGAATAACCGGTTTCGGCGCGGGCCTATTCTAGCAAAGACCTGGAGCTTCATGGCCTTTGCAGTCTTCGTTTTCGCGGGGCCAGCTAGGGATTGGCGGATTCAACGGCCAACGCGGGAAGTATTTATCGGCGCTGCTATTTCTGAAATACGGAACCCACCTCCTTTTCCAGTGCTCGGGCCGACTGCAGTGCTTCGGATCCAACGTCTCTTTACATCCATTCCTAGCGGTCGCCGGGGTTAACCTTTGATTCACATCCCGGATTGCCGTGGCGGAATCTTCTCTCGTAAGATTTAGAGTGGACAGTACGCCCCTCTTCCTGACAAAACACCGGCAGAACCCGGCAATTAGTTCCAGGAGATTTCACCGCATGCGTAAACTGGCAGCCTTGCTTGTTTTGGGACTAACGCTGGCCTCGCTCAGCCTCGGGCAGGAGCCCGACGATCCGACGATTAACCCTGAGATGCAGCGCGAGGAGATCGTTAACCTCGAGAAAGAAGCTGCCCGCGCGATTCAATTGAACGATCCCGCGTATTTTCGACGCGTGTACAGCGACGATTTTGCCGGCACGCTCTCACACGGCCAGCAGGTAGACCGAAGACAGTGGATTAACACCATCCAATCTCCTGACGTGAAGTACGAGTCTTTTACCGCAACGGATATAAAGGTCCGCATCTACAAAGTATCAGCCGTCGCTACCTGCCTCTGGTCTGTGCGCAGCATCATCCGGGGCCAGCGCGTCAATATCCAAATTCGCGCCATGCACGTCTACCTCAATACGCCGAGGGGCTGGCATGTGGTCGCTGGCCAGACGACCAACCTGCCTCCCGATGTTCAGCAGCCGCTGTAGCATTCGAATTGCTTCCTGAACGCTCATCGCGTTGACGCTTGGCGGGGCGGGTGTTACGCTCGCCGTTCGTTTTCCATTCGAATGCGTGCCGTCGACCTGATTCGCAAGAAACGTGATTCCGGGGAACTCTCCCGCGAGGAAATCCATTTCCTCGTTTCCGGTTACACGCGTGGCGAAATTCCCGATTACCAGATGGCCGCATGGCTCATGGCCGTTTGGATTCGCGGCCTGAATCGCGTCGAGCTCGCGGCCCTCACCGAAGTCATGCTCCATTCCGGCGAGGTCCTCAATCACTCCGAAATCCCGGGCAAAAAAGTGGACAAGCACTCCACCGGAGGCATCGGCGACAAGACTTCTCTCATCCTGGCTCCCATCGTTGCAGCCGGCGGCCTCACCGTCCCGATGATCAGCGGCCGCGGCCTCGGCCATACCGGCGGCACGCTGGACAAACTCGAAGCCATTCCCGGCTTTAACGTGAATCTCTCGCTCGAAGAATTTCGCCGCGTCCTTCGCGAATGCGGCATGGGCTTGATCGGACAGACCGCGGAGATTGCCCCCGCCGACAAAAAGATTTACGCGCTTCGTGACGCGACCTCGACCGTTGAGAACATCGGACTCATCTGCGCTTCCATCATGAGCAAAAAACTTGCCGAGGGCATTGACGCACTGGTTCTCGACGTGAAAACCGGATCGGGCGCGTTCATGAAAAGAGAAGAGGATTCGGTGCGGCTCGCGGAAGTCATGGTTGAGACCGGGAAGCGCATGGGCAAGAAAGTGGTCGCGCTCATCACGGACATGGACCAGCCGCTCGGCCGCATGGCGGGCCATTCGAACGAGATCGCCGAGTGCATTGAAGTTCTCAATGGCGGTGGCCCCGCCGATCTGCGCGAGCTCAGCCTCGAACTTTCCGCATGGATGTTTTATCTCGGCGAAAAAACGAAAAGCGTTGACGAGGGCCGCCTTCTCGCCGAATCGATGATTGCCAAAGGCCGGGCGAAGGGAAAATTCCGGCAGGGAATTCAACTGCAAGGCGGCGACCCGCGTGTCATTGATGAACCGCAACGCCTGCCTCAGGCGGGCCATCGCGCCGATGTCGCAAGCCCCGCCTCCGGCTTCATCACCAGCACGGACTGTGAACAGTTCGGCATCGCGCTGGCCATGCTCGGCGGCGGGCGCGAAAGAAAGGAAGACAAAATCGATCACGCCGTCGGCCTGGAATTCCACAAACGCATCGGCGACCGCGCGGAAAAAGGCGAATCGCTGGCCACAATTCATTACAATAGCGACGCCAAACTGGCCGAAGCAAAAAGCTTGATTTCCGGCAGCTACCATTTGGGAGAGAGAGCGCCGCGCGAAAAGCGCCCTCTCATCCGCCGCATTCTTGGAGCTTGACCGGAACCGTTCGAACGTTCGATACAACTGCAGGAGGAAAAAGGAATGACCGCACGCGAGTGGAATAGAAATCAGCTGAAAGGTACGCGGTTGCAAAATCGCACAGCAGCGTTTTCCTGGAGAAGCTCTGCTGCGTTCATCCTGGCGGCTTTCTGCGTTCTCTGCCCGATGGGAGCAAGAGCCCAGGCTCGTCGTATCGAGCTCGGCGATTTTGGCAAGGCCGTTTCGGTCTCCGACCCGCAAATCTCGCCCGACGGAAAGTCCATCGTTTATGTTGTTTCGCACATGAATCTCGAGCAAGACCGCAACGATCGCGATTTGGTCCTGCAGGAGATCGCCAGCGGTGCACGGCGCTCCTTGACCCGCGATCGAAAAGACGCCGGCTCCCCGCGCTGGTCGCCGTCGGGAGATCGCATCGCGTTCCTCGCTGCCGTTGGCCCCGTGAAAGAAGAGAAAGCGCAGATCTTCGTTCTTTCGATGAGTGGCGGCGACGCCCTGAAAATTACCGATGTGCCCAACGGCGTGGAGCAATTTGCCTGGCGGCCGGTTAGCGGGGATATCGCCTACGTCACCGCCGACGAGGCGGAAAACAAAAAAGACATCGAAAAGCATCTCGACGCCTTCGAAGTCGGCGACAACGGTTATCTCGAAACCAAAGCCCCGACGCCGTCGCATATTTGGCTGATTGCGGCCGATGGCGGGAAACCGCGCCGCCTCACTTCCGGATTATGGACACTCCCAAAAGTTTTGCCGCCCAGTTCGCCTTCTTCGCCCATTTCCTTCTCGCCAGACGGAAGACTCCTCACCTTCACGAAACAGGAAGACCCGCACTCCGGCGACAGCGACGGCCGGACTGTGCAGATTCTGAACGTAGACAGCGGTGAAATCCGGAAATTGACGAAGCACGAAAAGTTTGAAGGCTTCGGCTTGTTCTCGCCAGACGGCTCCCAGCTCGCCTACTGGTATCCACGGGACGGCGACCGCGCCAACCAGAATGAAATCCACGTGACTTCTGTGGCGGGAGGCGATGGGCAGGACGCCACGCGCGCAATCGATCGCAACATTCTTCGCGCCATCTGGATGCCCGACAGCAAGTCGCTCCTGGTTGGCGGTCACGATGGCACACAGGTTTCGTTGTGGCTTCAACCGTTAGGAGGCGCCGCAAAAAAACTACCGCTCGGTGACGTCAGTCCCTCATGGTCCTTCTGGGTAGATGCCACAGTGGGGCGCAACGGCGAAATCGCTTTCGCGGGCAGCACGCCCAATCAGCCCTCCGAGTTGTATTACATGGCCACGCCAAACGACCCACCCAAACGCCTGACGAATAACAATCAGGAAATCGCCGCGCTCGCTCTTGGTCGCACGGAGCGTTTCGAATGGCAAGGCCCCGACAAGTTCCACGAAGACGGCGTAATCATCTACCCGCCCGGCTTTCAAAAAGACAAAAAGTATCCACTCGTCTTGATCATCCACGGCGGCCCGCGCGCCACGACCACCACGCAATATAGTTTTCTCCCACAGTTCGTCGCCGCACACGATTGCGTCGTTTTCCAACCGAACTACCGCGGCAGCGAAAATCTCGGAAATGCGTACACGCGCGCCATCTGGAACGACGCGGGCGACGGCCCCGGGCGCGACGTCATGGCTGGAATCGAAGCCCTCAAGAAACTGGGCTTCGTGGATGAAAGCAAAATTGCCGTCTCCGGATGGTCTTACGGCGGCTACATGACTACCTGGCTCATGGGCCATTACCAGATTTGGAAAGTCGCGGTAGCTGGCGCAGCGGTCACCAACATGTACGACCAATATAATCTCGCCGATTTCAACGTCACCGAGCGCTACATCTTCAACGGCTCTCCGTACGTCGGTGACAATCTCAAGGGCTACCGCGAACAATCGCCCATCACGTACGCCGCTCAGATGAAAACGCCCACACTGATTCTTTCCGACACGGGCGATTTCCGAGTGACCATCACGCAGTCGTACGAACTCTTTCACGCGCTCAAGGACAACGGCGTTCCCGTGCGCTTCTTTGCCTACCCTGTCGGCGGACATTTCCCCGCGGATCCCGTTCGCCAGATGGATGTCTATCGCCGCTGGTCGGAATGGCTCGTCGATCATCTGAAGTGAAGATTTAATGCGCCGTGGGCGCCACCATTCGTTTACAGTGTGTGCTGCCCGTAGCCGATCGGGCCAGCAAAAGGAGAACGCATGGGACGATTCACAGGTTTGCTGGGCTTAGCCACGATGCTCGGGCTCGCGTACCTGTTTTCGACGGATCGCAAAGCCATCCGCCTGAAAACGGTCATGTGGGGCCTCGGCCTTCAGCTTGCCTTTGCTTTCTTCGTCCTGCGCTTTGCGATCGGCCGCGCAATCTTCGAGTTCGCGGGAAGGGGAGCGAATAAACTGTTGAGTTTCGCGTTCTTCGGCTCCGAGTTTGTATTCGGCGACCTCGGCAAAGCGAAATCGTCCCTCGGGTTTATCTTCGCCTTTCAGGTGCTTCCCACCATCATCTTCATCGCTGCAGTCTTTGCCTTTCTGTATCACATCGGCGTCATGCAGCTGATCATTCGCGTTTTCGCCTGGGTCATGACCAAAGTCATGGGCGCGAGCGGCGCGGAGTCGCTCAACATCGCCGCCAGCATCTTCATGGGACAGACCGAAGCCCCGCTCACCATCCGTCCGTTTCTCAGCCGTTTGACCAAATCAGAGCTCATGTGCGTAATGACCTGCGGGATGGCGCACGTTTCCGGCGGCATCATGGCCGCCTACATCGCCTACGGCGTGGAGGCCAAACATCTGCTGACCGCCGTGATCATGACCGCGCCCGGCACTTTGTTGATGGCAAAAATGCTTGTGCCGGAAACTGAAGAGCCTCTCACCGCCGGCCACGTGCAGATGCCGGAAATGGAGAAGGAAGCGAATTTCCTCGGCGCCATTTCCCGGGGCACATCGGATGGATTGCAACTCGCCATCAATGTGGCTGCGATGCTCATCTCTTTTGTGGCACTGGTCGCACTGGTGAACTATCTCTTTTTGGGAATGCACAATTCGCTGGCCAACCACGGCATTCCGTGGTTTCCGTCCAGCCTGCAGCAAATTTTCGGCTGGGTCTTCGCTCCCGTCGCGTGGCTCATTGGAATTTCCTGGCATGACGCTCCCGCCATTGGAAATCTGCTGGGATCGCGCATGGTCGTCAACGAACTCTACGCATTTTCCCAGCTAGGCCCCATGAAAGGAACTCTGGATCCACGCTCGTTTACCATCGCAACATTTGCCCTTTGCGGCTTTGCGAATTTCAGCTCGATCGGCATTCAGATTGGCGGCATCGGCGCGCTCGCGCCGGAGCAGCGCAGCCAGCTCGCCAAATTCGGAATTCGCGCCATGCTCGCCGGCACCATGGCCAATCTGATGTCCGCTTCCATTGTCGGAATCCTTACATGAGTCCCAAAAAAACAGCCAAGAAGGAGGCAGCGGCAGCGGCCGCTGGCGAATTCGAACGCGCCGGGCTCGCCGCCGATTTCATTCTTTCGCGGACGTCCTTTCGCCCGGAGACCGCTCTCGTTCTTGGCTCCGGCCTCGGCGGTTTCGCCGATGAGTTCTCCGAGGCCATCAAGATTCCCTACACCAAAATTCCTCATTTTCCACGTTCTACGGCCATTGGCCACGCCGGCAATCTCGTCATCGGCAACGTGGATTCGATTCCCGTCGCCGGAATGCAAGGCCGCGTTCACCTCTACGAAGGCTATTCCGTGAATGACGTTTCGTTTCCCGTTCGCGTCTTTGCTCGCATGGGAGTGAAAGCCGTCATCCTCACCAACGCGGCCGGCGGCATCAAGCACGAATTCACGCAGGGCCGCTTGGTGGTGATCAAGGACCATATCAACTTGCAAGGAGTAAATCCGCTCTCCGGCCCCAATGACGAACGCTTCGGTCCGCGGTTTCCGGACATGACCGTTGCGTACGACCGGCGCTTTCGTGAGATCACCGTCGGAGAAGCGAACCGCTTGGGAATTGGAATGTACGAAGGCGTGTACGCCGCACTTGCCGGGCCAAGCTACGAGACGCCCGCTGAGATCCGCTATTTGCGCGCCATCGGCGCCGATCTTGTCGGCATGTCCACGGTGCCGGAAGTGATTGCCGCGCGCCACAGTGGCATTCGCGTCCTCGGGATTTCCTGCGTGACGAATGCGGCTGCCGGTATTCTCGACCAGCCACTCAACCACCTGGAAGTTTTGGAAACCGCCGAGCGTGTCAAAGGACAATTCATCGCCGTGCTGAAGGCGGTGATTCCAAGAGTGGCAGCAGCCATCGCGCAAAGAGCTTAGCGAGGTGCGCCGGGAGGCGGAACCGTGAGCGAGTATGAACTTCTGATTTCGGCGGCCAGGCAAGCCCGCGAGAACGCGCACGCACCGTATTCCAATTTTCGCGTGGGCGCCGCGCTCCGTGCTACTTCGGGGAGAATTTTCGGCGGCTGCAACGTCGAGAACGCAACCTACGGCCTCACCGTTTGCGCCGAACGCATCGCCATTTTCAAAGCCATCAGCGAAGGCGAGCGCGGTTTCGATGCCATCTCCGTCGTCACCGACACGAATACCCTCACTCCTCCGTGCGGCGCCTGCCGCCAGCTCATCTGGGAATTCTGCGGCGACGTTCCCGTGATCCTTTCGAATCTCAGAGGCAAAGTGGAAATTATTCAGATGAAAGTTCTTTTTCCGAAACCGTTCGACTCTTCTAACCTCTGAAACACAGGACGCCGCCCGTGAAAACGAATCGAATTTTCGCAGCGAAAATTGTCCTCATTCTCGTCGCGTCGTTCGCGAGCCCGATTTTTCTCGTCTCTGTCGCAGCAGCGCCAACGCGTCCAAAAGTGGCCGTCGGCGTCGATCTCTTGATCACCAACGGCACGATCGTCACGATGGATGGACAACGCCGAATCCTGGAGCACGGATATGTGATGGTTCAAGGCGACACCATCGCGGCGGTGGGTTCCGGGTGCCCGAGTGTGGGGAAGGGAACCCTGATCGCGAAGCAAACGATCGACGCAAAAGGGGCGCTGATCCTTCCGGGCTTCATCAACGGCCACACCCATGTTCCAATGACACTGTTGCGCGGCCTGCACGACGATGTGACTCTCGATGACTGGCTCCGCAAATACATCTTTCCCGCGGAAGCTAAGAACGTAACCGAAGAATTCGTCCGCTGGGGCACGCGCCTCGCCGTCGCCGAGCAAATTCGCGGCGGGGTCACCACCTTCGCCGACATGTACTATTTCGAGGATGCCGTCGCCGAAGAAACCAAGGCTGCTGGAATGCGCGGCGTTCTCGGTGAAACCTTCATCGATTTTCCCGCCCCGGACAACAAAACCAACGCCGCCGCCCTCGAATACACCGAAAGATTCCTGAAGCGCTGGCAGGGCGATCCGCTGATTCACGCCGCGCCCGCCCCTCATTCCATTTACACGTGCTCACAGAAAACGCTCCAGGGCGCCGCGGTCCTCGCACGAAAATACCACGCGCCGATTTTGATCCACGTCGCGGAAATGAAAAAGGAGTTGGACGACAGCCGCGCACAGAACGGCCTGAGCCCGGTGCAGTATCTCGACAAAATCGGAATCCTTGGCCCGGACGTGGTCGCGGCGCACTGTATTTTTGTAGACGAAGCCGACCGCAAAATCCTGGCGCAGCGCAATACAGGGTGCGTTCACAACCCCTCCAGCAACATGATGCTAGCCAGCGGCGTTTCTCCCGTGGCCGAATTGCGTGCCGCTGGTGTCGCCGTCGGCCTCGGAACCGACGGCCCGGCCGGAAGTAACAACGACCTCGACTTGATGGAAGAGATGGACCTGGCTGCTAAACTCGCAAAAATCACCAAGATGGATCCGTTGGCTCTCAATGCCAAAGCCGTCGTCGAGATGGCCACGATTGACGGCGCACGCGCCCTACATTTCGAAAAAGAAATTGGTTCGCTTGAGGTCGGTAAAAAGGCGGACCTCATTCTCATCGGCCTGGACGCCCCCAACGCGGTACCCATGTATGACATCTATGCCCAGTTGGCCTATGCCTTGAAGGGAAGCGACGTGGAGACGGTCGTCATCGGCGGCCGCCTAGTCATGCGCGACAAAAAGTTGTTAACAGTGGATGAACCCGCCGCGATCGTCAAGGCCCGCGAGTACAAGATCAAAATCGAAGCGTCCCTGAAGTAACTGCGATTCTGAGCAACACCGCCAATCTTTCATTCGAACCGAAGGGCCCCTCCGTTAGGAAGCCATCTTAATCTCTCGCAGCCGTCCGTTGGTCACATCATAAACAAATCCGCGCACCGCAACTTCTTTCGGAATCCACGGATGCGTCCGTAGCTTCTCCAATTGATGCCGCACGTTCTCCTCGATGTTCTGAAACGCATAAAAAAACGCCGGGGAAATCGCCGCCGTCCCCGCCTGGTTCTGAACTCTTGTGCGCAAGTCCTGTTCACTCGTGTGCATCAGCCCGCAGTCCGTATGATTGATGACCATGATCTCTTCCGTGCCCAGCAGGTAATGCGAAACCACAAGCGACCGCAAGCTGTCTTCCGTCACAATGCCGCCGGCATTGCGGATGATGTGCGCATCGCCCGTTTTCAGCCCCAGCGTTCGAATGGAAAGCCGCGTATCCATGCACGTCAACACGGCAAGCTTCCGCTCCGGGCGCGGCGTCAATTTCCGCAACTCATGCGTGCGCGAATAAATCTCGTTGGCTGCCAGGACCTCGTCAATAACGCTCATGGTCCAAACAGTCTAGCAAATTCGAGCTCCCTAGGTTTTGAGGTAGGCCGCGCCGCAGCGGAACGCGCGTTCCTTCTCCGACTCCTCGACGTACACAATCCGCGCGCGCACGAAAATATTTTGCGATCCCGGCGAATAGGGCGCCGCCACGTCAACCTCCGCCTTCACCGCATAGCGCTTGCGGGTTTTGAACTTCAGCCCGCCCCGGGAAATATTTTCGCAAGTAACCATGTCGTCGCCAAACGCAAAACTCCGCACGCATCCCTTGAAACTCACTTTGGTGCGCAGGTGTTTGCGCCGATTTTCTGGTGGCGGCGCGGGTTTGGGAGCAACCTTCACCTCCACCTCCGGCGCCGCTGCCTCGGTATCTTCTGCCGGCTCCGCCTTTTTTTCGCTTTCCACCGCCACCAACACCGCTTCCGTCGGGTTCGGCTCGGCTTCCCCAGCCTCAGGCCGCCTCCACAGCGTCGAAGAACCGCAGCCTTTGCAGAATCGAACGATCCCCTCGTTCACGATATACACGTCCGATTCCAGATCGCTCTGCTGCACCACCTCGCTGGCCTTGCAACCGCAGCATTGCAACAAAACGCGGTTTGCCTCTTTTTCCGATTGGGAAACGGGCGAAAACACGATTCCCCAGAAATCGATGTTCTGGTCCATGAACGCCACGCCATACGTGTAAATCTCGTCCACCGCCCCGAGCTGGCCCACCACGCGCACTTCCGCTTCTTTGTTCGTCTCCATCGACCGCACAATCAGCTCTTGTTCGGGGGAAAACTTGTAACTCGAAACGATGCCTGCTCCGTGCCGGCTGAGCAGCACCGTTTTGGTCTGCTCCGAAAACATTTTGCCTTCCATATCGCTTCCGACCAGGAGAATCGAAATCTCCTTCGGAATACGGCTGCTCCGGCGCATGTTTTCTGGAGCCATTCTGCCACCCGCGGGGAGAGGAAAGTCTGAGACGATGGTACTTGGGATGCTTCCGGCAAGTCACTGCTTTTGTGGCGCGCTGCTTCGAAATCGCCAAGCGCAACCGCGTCCGGTTACTGCGGCTCAAGCCCGGAAGGATTTCTAAATCGCCGGCCGCCTGGCGGCGGGCCGCTCGACGGGTTTCTCCTGTGGCACGGAACGTCGGAACCTGGTATAAAACCCCCGCGACTCCGGAAAGGCAATTCTCGTGGAGCACGAACGCCGCTTCAGCCCCCGATTCTCCTTCATCGCTTCCGCGGAAGTGTTATCCGAAACCGCTGGCACCCGCACCACCGCTCGCATCAGCGACCTCAGCGTGACCGGCTGCTATGTGGACACCATCAATCCTCTGCCCCATGGCAGCTTCGTCCACGTAAGGATTTTCACCGAATCACAGCATTTTGAAGCCCCGGCGACGGTGGTCTACGCGCACACCCATCTCGGCATGGGACTGGTCTTTCGCGACCTCCCGCTTGGTTCTCGAACCACTCTGCAGAATTGGCTTCCTATAGGTGAGTAAAGCGCAAACGGCCCAGCGCTGGAGCGGCCAGCGCCGAGCCTTTCGCCTTCCTGGGACTGGTTTTATTCAGCTATTCCTTGTCCGGTTTACGCGGAGCCGTCTTTCGCTTGTCCGGAATCACAACCACTTCGTGCTTCGTCGGTTGGGACACCTCGCGCGCCGCAGCCATCTGAATCGTCGGGCCTGAGTCGGCCTTTTTGTCCTGCGCTTGCAAACTCGAGTGGGTTGTCGCCGGCTTGGCCTTCGCCGCCGGGACTGGCTTTTGGGCTGCCGCCACCCAGGAGTCCGTCCCGTCAAAGCGATCCGGGCTCACTTCCGATTGCGCCTTGCAGGGGGCAGTGAGCACAAGGGTAGCCCCGAGTCCCAGCAAGACGGCTGGTAACTTCAACAAACTAAATGGTTTCATGGCAACCTCCAAAAGATTTGGCCCGAAACCGGAAAATCGTAAATCCAGCCACCTTCTGTCAGGATTAGGATTCTCTGATTTGTCCTGATTCTCGCTGGCGCATTTGTGGCGGGCGATAGCCCGGCAGTACTACCGTGTATCCGTCTCGCCAATACCATCCGCATGCCCGTCGTTTGCGTACCCGTAAATGTGATCCATTGGCAGATCCAAGAGGGCGACCCGGCGCCAACAGATTTCTTGCCAAGAAGACTGCCTCTCGGAGTATGATGTGCCCCGTCGCCGCCACCGGCTCCGGCGCCCCTCCTCTCCAGCCCTGGAAGATCGCCTGAGGTCCTATGCAAACGGTGGCGCACCGCTTGGACGAACGACTCCCTCTTAAAATAAGCGTGAACCTCTGTAGCCTGGATATCCGCCAGCGCCCGCAAGAAGGCATCACGGAAAACGTGAGTGCGCATGGCGCGCGCGTGGTTTCAGGCCAGCCGTGGAAAAAGAACCAGCGCCTGAACGTACGCTCCCTCCCGGGAGACTTCCGCGCACGTGCCCGCGTGGTCTATTGCGAACCGCTGGGCACCGATGAATTTGCTATTGGTTTGCGGTTGCTCGCCACGGTGGGGAATTGGAAATAGTCGCAGCCCGGCCAGCCGGGACTTTACCGCAACAGTGCCAGCAGGGATTCGTTGAGCTGCGTCAAGTCGGAGTCCAGCCGGTAATAGCCGGGGCGCCACACCGCCGTTGTTTCATCTGCTCGGACGCTCAGCACCGCGAAGTCGTGTGCCGAACCATGGCCGTTAACCAGCGCCGGGAAGCTATCTCCCACATACGTGGCGGGGTGCTGGCTCACAACGCGATCACACTCGTTCACGGAAAGTACCGCGCGCAACATACCCTGGTTTTTGGCGTGAGGTTGGCAAAAGTAGAGGTTTGGCATACGTGGGAATCATCGTCAAAAGACGCCGAGGCATGAATAGTACTTCAGTGCAGGTGTCCAAACGGACTTCGCTTTGCCCGCAAAAAAAGCACAGTGGGCTCCCGGAAGTGACTGAACTTCAAGAGTTTGCAAAACTAGTTAACGATTGAGCACTTCGCGCGCAGTCAGCGCATAGATTCCCGCGCACTCGATTATTTTTCGCATGTCTACGTATTCGTTCGGGCCATGTGCCACGGAGAGCAGTCCCGGCCCATACGCGTATGCCGGTATCCCCTGCGCTGCATAAAAGCGGGTCTCCAGTAGCCCCGGGCACGTTTCAAATCGGGGCACATCTCCCTTCACAGCTTCCACGCACTTTGCCAACGCTCTGCCCAGAATCCCATTCTCGGTGCACGCCGCGGCTCGGCCTTCCTGCAGAATCTCCCATGCCAGGGGAATCCCTTCGCTCCTGCACTGCTCCAGGGTGCCCACTAATCTTGCCTTCTCCTCTTCGAGGTCTTCCTCCGGATTGATTCTCCGGTCGATCGTGAACCAGCACTGTTCCGGCACCACGTTGAAGTTGGTCCCGCCGCCGCTTTGGCCGCCAAGCATCAGAATAGAGTTGCGTGTTTGTTCCGCGCCAATCGGAAGGCGCGTCGTGCGCTGCTCCACTTCCCGTTTCAGTTTCTGAAGTTCCTCGACCACCCGATGCATACGCTCAAATGCGTTTTCTCCCTGAAGCTGCAGTCCAACATGCGCCGATTTGCCGAAGACTTGCACCCGCAGCGAAATCGCCCCGCGATTCGCATTCCACACCACCCCGCTCGTGGGCTCTGCCAGTAGCATCCCCACCCCATCGCGGCCTAACCATCCCTCGCCCGCCAGCCATGCCGAGCCCCTCTCGCCCCCCGTCTCTTCGTCGGAAACCAGCGTCAGCGCAATCGTGCCGTTCAGCTCCGCCCCGCACGCCTTCAGCGCGAGAATCGCGTATAGCATGGCCACGATTCCACCCTTCATGTCGCACGCGCCCCGCCCAAACAAGAAATGCTCTTTGCGTACGGGCCGGAATTGCTCCGCGGATTGCGCCGGAACCACATCGTAATGCCCATGAAAGTAAAAAGTCGGGCTTCCTCTCCCATAACGGGCAAGAAGACAAACGGGAGCATCCTCATTCTGCTGCTGCCCAGTCGGCTCGAATCGCTCGCACTCCAGGCCAAACTCTCGCACGCGCCCCTCAAGAAGATCCGCGCAAGTGCGATAGTTTCTCCCCGGCGGGTTTTCCGTCGGTACGGCTACAAGCTCTGCCAAAAGAGTGGCCATCTCTTCCTCGCGATGCCTAAGCCAGGACAGAACCAAGTCCGTCCACACCACGCCGCCACTTCGCCCTGCGCTCATCCGTCGGCATCTTAGAAGCGCTAACCAGCCAGGCCAAGCTCCATATTGGTGCGCGACACGTAGGACCAACTTCGAAACCCGCAAGAAGGAACGGTTCCGAATGGCTCGGGGCCGTAGCTGAACCTGGGTAAGACTCCTTGCGCACGGTTAGAAGTTGAGCTTCAGGCCAAGCTGCATGATGCGGGGATCGCGGGTGGAGGTCACCACGTCGTACAACGTTGAGATAAGGTTGGTTGACCCGCAACAAATCGGATTGGTGTGGTTGAATGTGTTAAAGGTCTCCCAGCGGAGTTGTCCGGAGAAGCGCTCCGTGATTTTGATGTTCTTGAACAAAGACAGATCCGTGCGCCAGAAGCCCGGGCCGCGAATCGCACCCGGGCGTTCTGTGGTTTCGGTCGTCTGTGTAATGGCCGGGGCAGCGAAAGCGGCCGCATTAAACCAATTGCCAAAGGTGTGGGGAGCGCCGGAGTTGGGGTCGCCAACCTGATTTGGACGGCAGCCTAGAGGCGATGCTCCAAGCAAACAGCCTGAGCCAGTCGGGTCGTTGCAGTTTGCTCCGGTTCCAAAGCAGGTGCCGTTGCCGAGGACAGCTGTCAGGGGAAGCCCGGTCTGGAAGGTTTGGATACCCGACACTTCCCAGCCCCCCAGGACGTGGCCGACGAATCCTTGCTGATTGCGTAGCCAAGGCAAATCCCAGACAAAATTCGCGGTCACGACGTGCCGGCGGTCGGCAACGGTGGGTCCATAATTGCCTCGGAAGTCGCCGCTGACTTGAGGAAGCGCGGCGCCTCCCGTGCTGCGGTCGGCAGGATCCGTGGTCAACCCGTGCGACCAGGTATAAGAGATATTGAACTGAGAATTGCCGGAAAACCGTTTCTGCACCTGCGTCTGCAGTGAGTGATAGTTGGAGGTGAAGGCATCAACAAAGAAGAACCCCGGGCCGTAGCCGACATAGGGCCGAAGCACCGCCAGCTTGTTCGAGTTTGTCGTGCCGTTCACACAGGGGGTCGCTGTTGGACACCCGATCGACATATTCACACCGTTGGCAGGGACGGATACGGGACCGGCAAAGCATGGCGTTGCCGTCGTACAGTTCAAATAGGAGGCCACAGCGGGCTGGTTGAGATCCTCAAAACCGGGAAGATGGATGCCGTTACTGCCGTAGTAGCCGACATCCGCGAGCCAAGTGCGCGCAAATTGACGCTGAACGTCAAGACTCCATTGCTGGGAGTAAGGAGCCTTGTAGTCAATCGGCATGCGGGACTGAATGGTGAAGGGAGTTGTAGTATTGACCGTGGTGGTCGCACCGGCTGGGTTCGCCAAAGTGCTGCGGTTGATGTTGAGATTGGTCAAGAACCCCTGGCTCAATCCAACGTTTAACTCGGGGTTACCGAATTCCAGCCCATTGTCAAAGAACATGCCATAGCCCGCGCGGATGGAAGTCGTGCCCTTACCAAATGGATCCCAAGCAACGCCCAAGCGGGGCGCAATGGCGCGGTTGAACTCCGTGCCTACTTTGCTGCCAAACGGCGACTTGGTGCCTTTAAACCCATTAAATGTTGGCGGGTCGGCAAAGATGAGTCCGTTGAGCGGGTTGTAGTTGGGGTTGCAGGCACTGCTGGTCGGTACACCGTTGATCAGCTTCACATCCATCGCGCCGGACGAGGTGATGCAGGGCGCCTGCGCCGGGTTATAGAGGGCCGGATCGAAATTCACCAATCGGCTGGTGCCGTTCGGGCCGCTCGCGTCGGTTGGCTGACGGAAGAACGAGTGCCGCATGCCGTACGTAACGGTGACGTTTTGCCTGACACGCCACGTGTCTTGCCCGTAGTACTCAAACTGGTTGTCAAAGATGTTCGCGGTAACATCTAACGAAGCCTGCGTAAAAGTCTGCAGTTGGCCCAGCAGGAAGTTCGCGTACGCCTGCTCGAACGTGAACGGGCACGTGCCACCTTTCGCTGCCGTGCCAGTGCAAACGGGGCTTCCATTGAACAGAGTCGCCGCGGAAGGAGCATTCTGAGCGTCGAAAGCATACGAGCCGTTGTTACTGCCTGTTAGCTGATTTTCATGCTTATTGTAGTGGTAATAGATCGCGCCGAACTTCAAAGTGTGCGCTCCCAAAACTTTCGTCACATTTCCGTAAGTCGTGTGGTTGACGTTGTAATCGCTATAGGGACCAAAGTCGCCGATGCTATTGGCGCCGGCGGTTGTGAAACTCGCGCCAGCGATCGCAACGGCCGGCACACGCCCCAGGAGATTCTGGAAAGGCAGCGTGCTGGCCAGCGCCATCTTGATGTCAGGCGACTGCGAGAAATTCTCAGCGCCGGTCACCTGGCTGAGGATGGCGCCATAGGAGTAGCGATAGCCGCCATCGAACAAAAACTTTGAGGTGGGCGTGAACGTGGCCGCAATGTTGTACTGATGTCCCGGCGAATGCGTGGCCGTATTCGATATTCCGTTGATGATAGTGTTCGTGAATAGGCCGCCGGCTTCGATCGTTGGGTTGGTATCGTGAAGGAACTTCCCGTTGACGGTGAGCTTCGGGCCGAACACGTGGTCAATCTTCACCATATCTTCGCGAAAGTTGAATACATTGCCCAGGGACGCTACGAACCCAAAAGGGTTGGCCGCTGTCGCTAGATTTGGGGACGGGAATTTGGAGAAGATGTCCTTGACGTATGCCGCGGCGATGGGATCAAAGGAAGTGATGGGGATGCTCGTGCCATACGCGGTGCACGCGCCGGGTGTGCCGTTGCTGTTGTTGGCCCACTGGGTGCAAACCACGTGCTGGAACTGACCATTCGTCATTCCGGAATAGGGAATAGCGCCTGATGGGTTCGAATACGTAACGATGCGGCGCGCCTCCTCGGATACAAAAAAGAAAGTTTTGTTGCGCTGCTCGTAGATTTTCGGAATCCAGACCGGGCCCCCGACGATGCCACCGAAGTCGTTGTAACGCAATGGAGGGCGCCGCACGCCGGAGAGATTATTGATATAGCTGTTGGCGTTCAGGTAGTCGTTGCGAAAGAACTCGTACAAGCCCCCGTGGATGTCTCGCGTGCCGGAGCGCGTAATGACATTGATTTGTGCGCCGGCAGACCGGCCGGATTCAGCGTCATACACACCGCGGACAACGCGGAACTCGCTGATGGCGTCTATGCTCGGGAAGGAGAGCAGCGTAAGATTGGAGCCCCGGTCGATGTTGTCAGCGCCGTCGACCTGCCAATTGTTTTCCTCCCGGCGGTTGCCATTAATCTGGAACGTAATCAGGTTGGTGCCGATCGGCGCGGTGGCCCCAGGGAAAATCTGGTCGGCGTTTCCCGAATCGGAAGCCCCTGGCACTAAAAGCACAAGCTGCGCGTAGTTGCGGCTGTTGAGCGAAAGCTCGCGAAGCTGCAGCCCCGAAATCACTCCGGTGGCGGTGGCGCTTTGCGTGTCCACCTGCAAAGCGTTCGCTTCCACGTTTACGGATTCGCTCACGGCGCCAACTTCGAGCGTGAAATTCACGGCCAGCTTGTCACTAACGTTCAACACGAAGCCGCTTTGCGTAACTTTTTTGAATCCCGCGATCTCAGCCATAACGGAGTAATGCCCTACCGGCAGAAGTGGCGCTGAGAACTCGCCGTGCTCGTCGGTTTTCAGGGTGCGCACCACAACCTGTTGGTCCGTGTTCGTTACAATGACCTTGGCGTTGGGAACGACACCACCTTTGGCGTCCGTCACCGTGCCCACGATCGAGCCGGTGGTTTCCTGCGCGGAAGCAATCGCCGCGCAGACACACAGAGACACCAACACGCATAGTGCTAGGGAATTTCTTCTCATGACACCACCCCTGGACATACTGTCCATCTCCCGCCCGCAGGCGCGGACGGCCCATCCCAAGATGTCCCGGATATACTACCGGCGAGATTTGGAGTCAAGCTCCTAAATCGACAGCTCCTAAATCGATTTTGCGCAGTGCCGCTCTTCAAAGGGATCGTCGTTGTTTTTCTTCCGCCAGTCCCTTCCGCGCACCTGCCGTCGTGACCTCCGCTGATGCCATTTCCAATCGGTTGCCTGCCGCAATGGTTCTGCCGCGCATTCGTTTCGAATGCTAAGAGATGATACGCAGCATGCAAGAACAACACCATGTGGTAGGCTTGGCCGCATTCGAATCGTCGCGCGGAGATAACGCATGAGCGCTGGCACGGCCGCGTTTCCAGTTCTGCGATGGGTCGGCCTGCTTTGGATGGTCGTCTGGCTTCCCGCCTACATGCGCGTCTGGGGTTGGGCCAATCTTCTCCATTTGTGCGACGTCGCCGTGATCCTCGGATGCGCCGGATTGTGGTGGGGAGGCTCTCTGCTGATTTCCAGCCAGGCGGTCGGCATGCTCATCCCCGGCATCATCTGGGGCGCAGATGTGGGCTGGCGACTGCTCACGGGACGAATTCTATTGGGTGGAACAGCATACATGTGGGACGTCCGCGCACCCATCTGGGTGCGCCTGCTATCGAGCTTCCATCTTGCGCTTCCCTTGGCGCTTCTCTGGGCCCTGCGGAAAGTCGGCTACGATCACCGCGCGCTTGCTTTGCAATCCGCGATTGCCGCCGGACTCATTCTCGCCGCGCGATTTTTGCCTCCGGCCCTCAACGTCAACTACGCGTTTCAGGATCCTGTCTTCCATCGCCCCTGGGGCCCCGCCCCTCTTCATCTCGCCGCCACGATTGCCGGGGCAATCATGCTGCTCTACTGGCCGGCCCATCTTTTCCTGAGCTGGTTATTCCCAACCGCGAGCTCCGCAAAATGAATCACGTAGACCGAAACGCAAGGAATGCAAAACCATGACGACGGACCCGGAAAAGAAAAACGAAAAATATGTCGCCATGCTGAAGGTCGCATTGGACGAGGCGCGTGCGGGCCTCGGCGAAGGCGGCATCCCCATCGGCGCCGCGTTGTTCGATCGCGAAGGGCGCTTGCTGGGAAAAGGGCGTAACCGCAGAGTGCAGGAAGGCGATCCATCCGTGCACGGCGAAACGGATGCGTTTCGAAAGGCCGGCCGCCAGCGCACCTACCGCGACAAAATCATGGTCACAACGCTCGCTCCCTGCTGGTATTGCAGCGGCCTCGTCCGCCAATTCGGAATTGGCACCGTGGTCGTCGGCGAATCCGTCAACTTCCAGGGCGGCATTGATTGGCTCCGCGAGAACGGAATCGAAGTCATCGACTTGCGCTCCGATGAGTGCACTCGAATGCTCGCAAACTATATCGCACAAAACCCCGCCGTCTGGCACGAAGACATCGGCGAAGAATAATTTCTCCACCCTCGCCTCTTACCCGAGAGTCGTTTCGAACAATGAACGCATCCTGTGCGAACGTCCGTTAACACATAAGGCGCTGCCGCAAGACGCGCGGCGCGCTCCTTGTACACTGGAAGGGAAGGATTCCGAGTGGCTCGTGATGCGAATAACAGGCTTTATTCCGAGCGTGATTGTGACGGTATCGCTGTCATCCGTTGCCTGCACGCTTGGAGCCCAGGTCCCATCGAATCAGCAAGCAAATAGCGCACAGGCAAACACTTCTACTGATATTCCAAAGCTCGAAGACATGGAGCAGCGCCTCGGTCCATTTTCCTTCAAAGACGAATCATTCTCTGTCGTGCTGCATGAAAAACGATTTCCGGGAGCGCGAGCTCCTCTCTTTTCACAGACGCTCGATACGGTTCAGGTTCGCGACGGGGCTGACGCCGTCCGCTTTCAGAAAATATTCAAGTATCGAGTGGAAACAGAGGGGTTCGAACGATCGGTGACGGCTTCCGCTCGGCTTTTGTCCGGGAAATACTTTTCGGGGCTGCTGATCAGCTATCGCCTACGGCTATCGACTGGCGAGAATGCCGAAGCATGGCAGGTCTTCGGCTATCAAGATGGTAGGTACAAGCCGCAGGATGCGCGGTTCAGAGTCTTTGACAAGCCACAGCGGGGCGACTACGGCGCAAACACCTCCGCGGAGATGCAGCTTGTTACCCCAAATGGCGTGGTCACCAAGCCTATTACCCCCGAGGGCGAAATCTTCGAGTTTCGCGTCTGGACCGGAAATTTTTATTTGTTTTTGCCGGTAGGAGTGGACTTTGCGAATGGCAAATTGAAGCCGGGAATGCGGTGCGCCGGAACCGGGGGCTCAAGACCGGGTATGCACGAGATCGGGTGCGACGTGCGCGTGGAAGCGGAGCGAAAACCGCCAGATGCCGAGATGACCTTTCTGCGATTGTTCCCCGGCAAGCCCGGCCGGCTCGACGAAGGCGAAGCGCAACACCTGGTTTTGGATAAGAATTCCAAGGTGGAGATCCTCAAGGCCAGCGCCTTTGTGGATTGGGGTCTGAGTGGAGATCTCATGCAGGTCGCCTTTCGCGATTTGTGTCTTCAGGTTCGGATTGAGGGCGATGACCAAAAAACGGGTTGGATTCAATCGGAAGAAGATTTCGCCGCTGTCGGATTGCCCTCTCGGAGCCCCGAGCCATGAAGACGCTGCGTTTAGTTGTGATCGGCCTGCTCGCAGTCGTTGTCATCGCTGTTGCCTGGAGAACCATCACTGCTCCGCCAGTAGCCGCCGCCCAAGGAAGTGCCAAGCCGCTCGCAAGTGTTCAGCAACCAAACGCGTCGCAGTCGTCCACCCTTGCGACGGCAACACCTGTCGCTGTGGCGCTGGAAAAGGAAACCGAGGAGCGCCTTGGCCCCTTCGCGATTTCGGGAAACAATTACATCGTGGTGCTGCACAAGAAACACCTTGCGGCTACCGAGGACACGGGAGCCGCCGACGGCGTTGTCGCCATGGAAATTGCGGACACAGCCGGGACCGTTCTCTATCGAAGAAGTTTTCCATTGGAGGCAGACCCGGAGTCTGTGACATTCTGGAGCGTTTTCGCGCATGTCCTCTCGGGAACGAACGGCAAAGGCTTGCTGGTCAAATCTGGCCCCGACATCGACGAATCCGTGCCAGACCCCGAGTCGAAAGCGTCCTATGAGCAGATTTTTGGCTTCGTGAGTGGCAAGCTGGTGCCTTTTAGCGGGCCCTTTTTTGTAACGCTGGAGAAGCCGGACGCCAGCGGCGTGGTCCGCACCCAGGGAGCTTTGGGTTCGCAGGCAGACGAATTGCGAATGGCGCTCGGCACCGGGCGCTTTGTCATGATCGTTCCTCTTCGTCTCGATTGGGCGCAGGGAAAGCTGACACTGGGTCCACAATGCGCGGAGACGGCAGCGGGTGGCGCGCACGCAACATGCCAATACCTGATTTACGATCCAAGCGCCTATCTACAGCGGCCCAAAGCCGTGACCTTCGTACGCTTGTATTCCACTCCGGATGAAAAGTCCGGACGAGCCGAAAGAGTTGTTGTGAAACCAGTTTCACAGATCGAATTTCTTGCCTACAAGGCGGACATGGTTATGAAGCAGCCTGACGCCTCATCCCCGGCCTCCCCAACCGACTGGCCGCTGAAAGATATGCTTCAAGTCGGCATCGCTCCCAATACCGACGCATGGTTGCAAGTGCGCATTGACGGAAAAGTTGGCTGGATTCACAGCGATGAAGATTTGGCCGCCGTCGGTCTGCCGCAGCCTCCTGACGAGCCGGACGCCCAGTAGGGCAGAAGGTATTCCGTTTCATGCGAAACGGACTTGCTAACACCATTTCCGAAGATAGACTTCCGCACCCTTCGGTGTTATCACTAAGACGGTTCTGGCTCCGAAACGTGCCGAACCATTCCGGGCGCGATCGCCCGGACTTTCTTTTGAATTAGGAACGATGGCAGCGCTCTTAGATGAATTCCCGCAGCGGGGCAATCCACAGATATTGAACATTGCCGCGCATTTTGTTGATGCGCCGGCCGCTTCGCATCCGGAGCGCCTCGCCATCATCGGCGAGCCGCGCCAGGTGACTTACGGCGAACTGGCCACTCTCACCAATCGCGTAGGGAATGCATTGCGCGCGCAAGGCGTCTCTCGCGGCGATCGCATTCTGATTGTATTGCCGGATTCCGCGGAGTTCATGGCCGCCTTCTTCGGCGCCGCAAAAATTGGCGCAATCGCCGTCCCCGTGAATCCCTTCGCGCGAGCGACGGACTATATTCATTACATCGAAAATAGTGAGCCGCATTCCGCGATTGTCCATTCCGAAGCGCTTGCGGAATTCTTGCCGGCCTCCAGCGCGCGAACCCAGACGCCCATTGTCGTTGTCGGTTCGGAAAAAGTGGAAATGCACGGCGTCTCTTCTGCAAAGTGGAGCGAATGGATAGCCGCGGCAAGTGAACATCTCATTGCGGAAAACACTTCCGCTCACGATCCCGCTTTCCTGCTCTATACCTCCGGAAGCGGCGGCACGCCAAAAGCGGCCGTCCACCGTCATGGCCACATGCTGGTTACCAGCCGCGGCTTCGCGCAAAATGTCCTCCGTCTGCGCGCAGACGATCTCACGTTTTCTGTCTCCAAGCTGTTTTTTGCCTACGGCCTGGGAAATGGGATGTACTTTCCGTTGTCCGTCGGTGCGCGCACCCTCTTGAATCCCGAACGCGTGAAAGTCGAGCGCGTCATCGAAATGGTCGCGCGTCACCGCCCCACCGTTTTCTTTGCCGTACCCACACACTACGCGGCGATCTTGCGCGAAGCCGAGCGGCCTGGCAGCGCCGTGGATTTTTCTTCCGTTCGCATGTGCGTCTCCGCCGGCGAAACGCTCCCCGCCGAGGTTTTCAATCGCTGGAAGCGCCAATTCGAACTCGACATCCTCGACGGAATCGGCTCCACGGAAATGCTGCACATGTTTATCTCCAGCCGTCCGGGAGAATGCAAGCCGGGAAGCTGCGGTCTCCCCGTGCCCGGTTACGACGTCAGAATTGTGGATGACACCGGAGAACTGCTCGGCGATGGCGAGACCGGAAAACTCTGGGTGCGCGGCGCCAGCGCCTTTGCCGAATATTGGCGCATCCCTGATTTGACCTCGCGCACAAAACGCGGCGAATGGGTTGTGACCGGAGACAAGTTCTTTCGCGATTCGAACGGTCTCTACCACTACTGCGGCCGCGCCGACGACATGCTAAAAGTCGCCGGAATGTGGGTCTCCCCCGTCGAAGTGGAAAACGCTTTATTGGGACATCCCCTCATCGCGGAAGCCGCCGTGGTGGGAGCGACGGATGAGCGTGGCTTATCCTATTCCGTGGCCCATGTCGTGTTGCGCGGGAATATCCAAGGCACCGAAAAGCTGGCGGCGGAAATTTGCGAGCATGTGAAAGCACGTCTCGTTTCCTACAAAGTGCCGCGCGAGGTGCGCTTCTCCAGCGAGTTGCCGAAAACAGTAACGGGAAAAATTCAGCGCTTCAAGCTGCGCGGCGCTCCGGGAAATCGGTGACCGCCCGGCAAAGGTTTCGACGAAGCATGAAAAACCAGCACAGCCGCTGCCTTCTCTGCGAGTGCCAAAAGCAAAAAAGTGGGCCGGGACAATCGAGCTCGCCGTTTCCGGGCCTGCAATTAGGAGTGAGATGGAGTGTTGCGCACGCGTTGCGCGCTAGTGCGCAGCGAGCCAGTTCACGTAATCGACTAATGCTCGGGATTCCAGCACCAGTTCGCGTTCCTCACCCTCCGATATTCGTTTCCCATGAAACTCGGCGTCAGTGAGCTTCTCCAACATCTCATCGGCAATATGATTGCGCAACGAGGTGATGAAGGAGAGTTGATTCTCGAGTTTCTGGTAGGTAGCCTCGTCCCCGGCGAGAGCCTTTGTGGAGACTTTAAGGCTCGCCAGTCCAAGTTCACCCACCGGAGCATTGATGCGCTTGTACGCGCGCGCCAGTTCGACGAACTCATCGTTGCTGTCTTCCACTCCATCCGGAAGCGCCCAATGGTGAAAATCTTCCGCAAGGACGCGCCCCTGGCTCTGATAGTCGTCTTTCAAACCAACCAACGCCAGCATCGTGGGACGAATGTCAGTGTGATCGGACCACACGTCATCGTCCACGCCTTTCACCTTCACTCCCGGGCCGACCAATCCAAGAAAGGTGGTGTTGATTTCCGGAGCGACGCCTCCGTGGTTCCACGCGAAGCCCGGATTGACTCCCACATTCGGTGAGCCACTGGGAACGAACGTCTGGAAGAAGTAGTCTGGATCGCCGAACAGGACAAAGGTTGGCGTGCGCAGCGGATCAGCCGTGATGATGTGCAGCAGTTTCAATTCAACCGGATCCGCAAGGTAGCGCGTGAGCGTGTCGGTATTGCCGGTTCGCGGGTTAACCGCGGTAAGCGCCGCAGCATCGTGTTCGAATTGCCGGGCGATCGCCGAGTCCCGCGCGGGTTGGCCAGTGATGTAGAACACCGGTGCCATGTCAAAGTGGATGTCAAACGGCGTTTTGGTGAAGTCGAGCGTCGGGTCTTCCTGGCCCAGCAACACCTGGATGTTGGTCAGGATTTCGCCAATGGTATTCGGGCCGCTCGCGCCGGGCGTGTAAAGGCAAGGCACGGTGACACCATCGCAGTCGGGATTGCTTGGCGGGCCGCCGGCAAAATGGTCGCCTTCATCCGCCGTGACGACAAACAAGGTGTTGTTCTGATCGATGCCATCTCCGGCCAGTCGCGTGAAAAACTTATCGAAGGCGTCATCGTAAGCCTTTAATTGCGCGACGTAAGCCGCTTGGCCCGGGCCAAATGCGCCGAACCCGGAGTGATTGTCGTGGGCATCCGAGATATAGGAATAGGTGATGGGCACGCCGTTTTCTTGCATGGCCGCGACGTACGCCAGCGTCTGATAAGCCGAGATACCTCCGAAACCAGGGAAGCCATTCAGCGGCTTGCCATTCAAATCCAGGAACGGCCCGTTCGGGCTGATCACCGGAGCAACGAACGTGTGACCGAAGAGAGCGTTGAATCCGGAATATCCGTTCGGTTCCTGAGAGAGAACGTCCGGCTCACCATGATTCTGGCTGGAGCAAATCGCATTCCCCGCGGCACAGTGGATCGCAATGCCTTCGAAGTCCGCCGCTGCGTTTTTATCCGCCAGCGCCAAGGCCAGTTCCGCTGGGTCATTTGCGAAAACCGTTTTGATATCACTGTTTGTATTTTCAAGCTCCATGTTAGCGATCGACACCGCGCCGACGTTGCAGCCCGCCCGCGTGAACGGTACCCACGGCGCCGGGGCGTTCTTGCCTTCAGCCGTCAATAGGCTAAACGTGGGATCGGCGACGGGATTGACGAGGTCGGTCCAATAGGTGAAAGAACTTGTGAACGTTGACCCCAGACCGTCGGAAGCGTTGGGATTGAAATAGTTATAGCTATTGGCCACCGGCTGGCCGTGCCGTTCTCCATACACGCCCGTCAGCGATGTGAGGATGTCGTCGGCAGTGTGGGAGATAAGCGGGGTGTGGTGATTGGTGAGGAGCGTGCCGTTGCCTTCCAGGAAATTCAGCAAGTGCGGCATCTGCTCGAGGTCGGAGGGGACATTAGGATTGTCGCGAGTGAAGTGCACGTTATCGAATTGGAGGTAGATCACGTGCTTGATTTCGCCTCGAGCGGAGTTCAAGTTGCAGCCGTTCACGGAAGTCGTGGAATTCTCTTGCGGCAGCAGCCTGGGTTGCGCCTCCGCAGTGGCAGGCAACAGCATCGGGATGAAAGAACCTACGGCAAACGCCAAGGCGATGATCGTCGCCAGTGTCGGGCGGAGCGCGAGTGAAAGAACACGGAATTTGTTGCGAAGCCTTCTTGGAACAATCGAAGTCCTGTGACTCATAGTCAAGCGGTCTCTCCTGGGCAAAGTGTGCGCAGGCTTTTTAGCCCTGCGGAAAGAAACTCAGGTTACAAACTCGATAATTTCGCGTCAAAAAATAGCGATTTTCAGGGCCGGTGGGGAGATTCTGCCACCGGTGCGGGGAGTGGACAAGCCTGCTTCTATTCCAGGTAGGGCGTCCAATCCGGTGGGAGAAAGTCTGCGTTCCAGAATTTGGGGCATGGCAAACGGAAACGCGACGCCAACTTCGCTCTTGCCGATAGGCTTTTCGCGGATGTGGATGACGCGGCACTGCTGTTCGTGGCCGGTGGCCAGTTTTTCAAAACTAATTTTTGGCCGGGGCGCACTTTCATCGCCAGCGCGATAAGACCGCCATGGGCGTTGACTTCGAACGTGGTGGTTTCTTCGGTGATGGGATCGTCGCCGGCAAAATGCGCGCAAACGAGAATGGGAATCTGCAACAGCACGCGCTGCGTGCATCGGCGGGATTGCTGAGAGGTTTTTTCTGATCGGGAGACATGGCGCTGAAAGTTTATCAGCAACACTTGCTTCGCACGTTCAATTCTCGGCTTCCTTGAGATAGGCGTCGTAGGAGGAAGCGATGGCGCGGACTTCCGCGAGAGTTTGGTCGCGCATTAGAGTGCCGTCCTCGAGAATCGTTTCGAGGGCGTTGCCTGGAAATACCGGATTGCCGTTTATCACTTCAACGGTGGCGAAGTCTTTGCCGTTCTGAATTAAATTGAAGCGGCCGCCCTTACTTGCTTTGGACGGATCCGTTTTTGGATTCTTGTAGACATTGTGCCATGTCCCGTTGCGGTCGATCGCGGAACACTTTAACGCGAATCTCAGCGTGTCGCGATTCACTTGCTGCAACAGCGCGCCCCCCATGCCGTAGCTCCAGATATCCTGCGACCAGCCTCTGCGCGTGAGCTGCGCGGTGATGTTCTGGATGGTGTAGAAATTGACGCCATCGCCCTGAATGAAGCGCACGCAGGGAACGGTGGTCTTCCAGCCTTTGCGGTTGACTTCGTAGCCGAACACTTCGCTGACAATTTTGAAAAGTTCCTCGAGGACGGTAACGGCGTCGCCGGAATCCGGGCGGATGACGAGCGTGCCGTTGCGCTGGAGAATCTTGTCGCGCAGCGCGCCGCCCCACAGATTGCGGACCGCGTTGTAAATGTCGTAGGAATCGCTGACGCAGGCGACGATTCCTTCGGGGCAGTTATCGAGAATGTTGGCGTAGGCTTGCAGCTCGTTGGCTTCGCCCCACGCCGTGATAGTCGAGTGTTCGGACGCTGGAATGCTGTAGCCGGCGCAGTTGGCGGGATCGCTGGCGGAAAGATCGGCGGAATAAAACTGGTTGAGAAGCTGAATAGCCGCGAGCGTATCCGTGCCGAGAAAATTGAGGAGATGCGCGGCGCCGCCGATGGCCGCAGATTCTTTGGAAGAGACGCCGCGGAATCCGAAGTCGTGGAGCTTGAAGGGAAGAAGGGAAGGATCGCCGGTGCGCACCAGAGCTTTGCCGATGACCTGTTTGATGGCGCGGGAGAGTGTGGCGACAGTGATGGGATACCAGACCTGCAGCAGCACCGTTTCCGCCCAGTTGGTGAGCCAATAAAATTCCGGGTCGGTGTTCTCAACGGTCATGAGCGCGTTGTGGCTCTTGACGACGGTGCCTTCCTTGATGGCGCGGATGCGCAGTGGAAGGCGGCCGCCGTGCTTGGCAAAGAGAGAGCGGAAGCCCTCGTAGTTGAAGGATTTGGGATGGCCGGAAAAATGGGCGTGAGCGAGGCGGCGGGCCTGCTCGACGTCGTCGAGGGTGAACACCTGTCCGGCGAAATTGGATTTGACGATGTACTGGAGCATGGCCAGCATGGTCTCGTCGAACATGCCGCCGCGGGATTCCACGTAGGAATAGATGTGGCGCGTGTCGGGGGGATATTGCCACCAGTGGGTGAGCTTGTAGGAGTCGGTGTTGAGGATGGGATTGAGGCGAAGCGACTGCATGAGGCTCCTTGGGTACCGGAATGAAAGAGGGGGTCTGCTTGACCGATGAGCGCCTCATTAGGATAGCAGGGAATCGGGTGAACAGTCGTCAGTGGAAGTCAGTGGACAGTTGTCAGTGGGGAGGTGCCAACGCTGTAATCGAGTTCGAGAGCGGTCACACCGATGAGCAGATCGGAAAACGGTATTCGTATTCCTCGTGCTTGGTTTTCGCCGTCGAGCTGACCGTCGCGAAGGGCAATCGACACGGTGATGGGATAGACGGCATCGCGGTGAGAAGTTCTGCGATAAAGTTCTGGCGCATCGCCTTTCTCTAGGGAGTGTCGGTACGCTTTCAATTACCCACAACTTTCGGGCAGTTCCAGTACGTTCTGTTGTCTAATTGGTTGAACCGTTGAACTCCTCCTGAGCATTGGCTTTGTGTAACGCCGGCGTATGGTGAAACTGCGGCTATGAC
>Ga0307477_10000060_pt1 | contig 161361 bp, 162 predicted proteins | sample atmos_gasesECM2C_FD_203316 | JGI IMG/M metagenome (GOLD analysis project Ga0307477, IMG submission 203316) | Hardwood forest soil microbial communities from Morgan-Monroe State Forest, Indiana, United States - atmos_gasesECM2C_515 | ecosystem: Environmental > Terrestrial > Soil > Temperate...
CATCGAGATCGCCCGCATAACCCATGGCGGAAGTCGAAGCCGTCCGGGACGGATGCCGCTCGCTCACTCTTATGTCCCTGCGACAATACCTAGCCGTGGAGCGCTCAAGCACTCCATACAAGACAAACGCAATCTGTTCTTGAGTTTTACTTAGCGAATTCGAAACTGGGTGCGGTAATCTGCGCTAAATAGCGTCGTTTTATTTGGTTTTTCTATCAGACTTCGCCAAGTCATGTTTGCCGCCCCGTGCTTGAAAACAATCTATACGCAGCTTCTCGGACCGCGCAAGTGCCATTTTGTCCTCTGTGACAGCCCGGTGACGGTTTTATGAAAACGCCAAAAAACCCGCAGAATGAGAGGCTTGACCGTACACGGATGAACCGCCCGGAGTATACGGACGATTGGATGCTTGCCGATTCAGGGGGTTATAAGGGCGGCTTGGAAGGCTGAGCGGGACCTTGCGTATACGGACGGCGTAAGTTCCGCGCACTGACAAACGCAAGTGTTCCCGCTTTATTCGCGTCCATAAAAATATTTTCAGGGAAGAAAAAGGTTAAGAATCTTAGTCCTTAAGGGCCTTGAGGCGGGCGGTGAGCCGCGAGACCTTTCGCGAGCCGGTATTCTTGTGGATAACGCCCTTGGAAACGCCGCGCATGATTTCCGGCTCGGCGAGCTTGAGCGCCGCGGCGCCGGCGCTTTTATCCCCGGCGGCAATCGCTTCTTCGACCTTGCGCACGGCGGTGCGGATCTGGCTGCGGCGGTTCTTGTTGACCGCGGTGCGCCGCGCCGTCTGGCGGACGCGCTTCTCGGCCGAAACATGGCTAGGCATGGGTTGCTCGCTTTAGATTGTAAGGGCCGGAGCAATACAGGCGCGGCCCTTAAGCGTCAATTCTTCACCGCCCCTTGAATGAAGGTTTTCGCTTTTCCAAGAAGGCCGCCATGCCTTCCTTCTGGTCTTCGGTGGCAAAAATCGCGTGAAACAACCGGCGTTCCAAATGCACGCCTTGAGCAAGCGAAGTTTCAAAGGCGGCGTTGACGCATTCCTTGACGATCATCAGCGCGGTTAAGGACTGGGCGGCGATTTTCTGCGCCGCTTTCATGGCTTCGGCGGCGAGTTCCGCCAAGGGCACCACGCGCGCGACAAGCCCGGCGCGCTCGGCTTCGGCCGCGTCCATCATCCGCCCCGTCAAGCACATTTCCATGGCTTTGGCTTTGCCGACGGCGCGCGTCAATCTCTGTGTGCCGCCCGCGCCCGGAAGAATGCCCAGGGTGATTTCCGGCTGCCCGAATTTGGCGTTGTCCGCGGCAATGATGAAATCGCACATCATGGCGAGTTCGCAGCCTCCGCCCAACGTGTAGCCTGCAACCGCGGCGATCACCGGCTTGCGCGCCCGCGCCACGCGTTCCCAATTCCGGGTGATGAAATCCTCGCCATAGGCTTGCGAAAAGCTCTTTCCCGCCATCTCGGAAATGTCGGCGCCGGCCGCAAAGGCCTTCTCGGAGCCGGCGATAACGATGCAGCGGATGGCCTCGTCCGCCTCGAACGCGTCGATCGCCGCGGCCAGCTCGTCCATCAGCTCCGAATTCAGCGCGTTCAGCACGGCAGGACGATTGAGCGTGACCACGCCCACCGCGCCCTCGGTCCTCACCAAAATATTTCGATAGTCCATGCACCCCTCACCCGGCGCGCCAATGGCGCGCTGACGCGCGCGGCGCGCCGCCGTTCGGGCGGCAATCGCCTCCGGCGCTTGCTGATCGCCCTCAACCCCCAGAGGGGAGAGGGGTAGATATTGCAGCGCAATATGCGCCCTCGCGCCGCCGCCCGGCAAGCAGTAACCTCGGAAGAAGAAACAGCGAAGGAGCACGACATGAAATCGGGATGGCTGTTTGCGCTCGCTCTCGTCGCCCTTTCCACCACCGCCTCGGCACAGGGCCAGGGCACGGATTTCGCCAAGATCGAAATCCTGACCCAGCAGATCGCGCCCAATCTTTATCTGCTGTCGGGCTCGGCCGGCGGCGATCCCGCGCATGAGGACGCGGCCGGCGGCCGCATCGGCATTCTTGCCGGGCCGGACGGCATCTTCATGGTCGATGCGCAATATGCCCAGCTCACCGCAAAAGTCGCGGCGGCGATCCGGCGCATCAGCGCAGGCCCGATCCGCGTCTTGGTGAACACCCATATCCATATCGACCACACCGGCGGCAATGCGAATTTCGCCAAAATGGGCGCGCTGATTTTTGCCCGCGAGGAGCTGCGCGAAGAAATGATGCGCGCGGCGCCGGCGCGCGATCCCGCCGGTTTTCCGGTGGTGACCTACGGGATGGGCACGCCGATGAAGCTGCACATGAACGGCGAAACCATCGACCTCATTCCGGTGAAGGCCGCGCATACCGGCGGCGACACCATGATCCGCTTCGAGAATGCGAACGTGATCATGATCGGCGATTTCTATCGCAATTTTGGTTATCCCTTCATCGACATCAATAATGGCGGCTCGCTCGACGGCATGCTGGAAGCGCTCGATGCGACCATGAAGTTGGCCGGGCCGGACACCAAACTCGTCCCGGGCCACGGCACTATTGTCACTCGTGCCGACCTCGTGCCGTATCGCGACATGATTGTCGCCATCCGGCAAAAAGTGCGGCAGCTCATCGGCGAGGGCAAAAGCCTCAACGAGGTGCTCGCTGCAAAAGTGACCGCGGCCTACGATGCCAAAGTGCCGGGCGGGCTCTTGCGGGCGGGCGCCGGCACCAGCGCCGACCGCTTCGTGACGGAAATCTACCAGCAATTGAAAAAGTAACAACGCCATTGCAATGACGGAGGGGGCGCGTTCACTTCTGGCAATGCGCGCAGAAGAAGGTCGAGCGGCCCGCTTGCACGATTCTCCTGATCGGTTTCCCGCATACCGGGCACGGCTTTTTCTCACGCCCGTAAACCCGAAAGCGATGCTGGAAATAACCCAGCTCGCCATCGGCTTTGGCATAATCGCGCAAAGACGAGCCGCCCGCGGCAATCGCCTCGTTGAGCACCGCCTTGATGGCGGGCACCAGACGCGCCGCGCGCGCTCCGGCCACCGAAGCGGCCAGGCGCTTGGGCGAAATCCGCGCGCGAAACAGAGCCTCGCAGACATAGATATTGCCGAGCCCCGCGACCACGCGCTGATCGAGCAGGGCGGCCTTGATCGGCGTGCGCTTGCCTTTGAGCGCCGCGCTCAACACAGCCGGCGTGAAATCGTCATCCAGCGGTTCCGGGCCCACGCCCTCGAACAGCGGATGCGCATCGAGCTCTTCCGTCGGCGCCAGCGTCATCAAACCGAAGCGCCGGTGATCGGTGAAGACGATGCGCACGCCCTCATCGGTTTCGAACAGCACGTGGTCGTGTTTGCCGCTTCCGCTCGCGGGCGCATTGCGCGCGTGAATCGTGAAGCGGCCCGACATCCCCATATGCATGATCAGCGTCTCGCCATGATCCAAATCGAGCAGCAGATATTTCGCCCGCCTTCTTAGCGAGAGGACAGACCGCCCCGCGAGGCGCGCGGCAAAGCGTTCCGGAAAGGGTTTGCGCAAATCGCCGCGCCTGGCCTCGACACGCTTGAGACGGCGGCCTTCAAGTGCTGCGGCCAGCCCCAAACGGACGGTTTCGACTTCGGGCAATTCGGGCATTTCGTTTAATTCACCATGGCCGGCCACCGAGCCGGCCATCCAGGTTCGTCAATGAGTCAATCGCCGCGCAGACGCGCGGCGGCTGGTTGTACCACGGCTTTCCTATTCGCTATCCTGTCACCCATGAACGACGGCAAGGACACTGTTTCTTTTGGCTATAGCGAGGTGGCGCCGGAGGAAAAACCGGCGCTGGTGCGGGAGATATTTTCCTCCGTCGCTTCCCGCTACGACCTGATGAACGATCTGATGTCGGCCGGCATCCACCGCCTGTGGAAGGACGATTTCGTCGCCTGGCTCAATCCCCAACCCGGGACGGCGGTGCTCGACCTGGCCGGAGGCACGGGCGACATCGCCTTCCGCATTGCCGCACGCACTCGCGCCAAAGGCAGACCGGCCGAGATCACCGTCTGCGACAGCAATCTCGCGATGCTCGAAGAAGGCCAGCGCCGGCCCGAGGCCAAAACCGCCAAACTTACCTGGCTCTGCGCCGACGCCGAGAACCTCCCCATCGCAGACGCCAGCCAGGACGCCTGCACCATGGCGTTCGGCATCCGCAACGCCACGCGCCTGGATCGCGCGCTCAAGGAAGCCTATCGCGTGCTGAAGCCCGGCGGGCGCTTTCTCTGTCTCGAATTTTCCCGCGTCACGGTGCCCGGCCTCGACCGTCTCTATGAGCTTTACTCCTTCGCGGTCCTCCCGCGGCTGGGCGAGATCGTTACCGGCAACGGCGCCGCCTACCGCTATCTCGCGGAAAGCATCCGGCGTTTCCCCGCGCAGCGGCCGTTCGCCAACGCCATCGCCGCCGCGGGATTCTCGCAGGTGAAGTTCCGCAATCTCTCCGGGGGTATTGCCGCCATCCACTCGGGGTGGAAGGTGTAATTCACGATGCAAGCGCCTCCCAAACCCGAATCCGCCTCCCCCTTGTGGGGTTGCAGGCGGAACAGCGACAGCGAAGCTGTCGCCGGCCGGAAACGGAGGCCGCCGTTCAGCGCGATCCGGGTGGGGGTGTGTTGCGTCGATCATCACCCCCACCCGAAAAATGCTTCGCATTTTCCGACCTCCCCACAAGGGGGAGGTAGATTCAAACCGCGCACATGTTCCGGACGCTGAATAAACTCGGCCGCCTGTTGCGCATGGCGCGGATCGCCGCGCGCTATGACGCGCTCGCGCCGCGCGAATTCGCGCCGCGCATTCCGGCCTGGCTGCGGATCTTGGCGCGCCTGCTGGGACGGCCGAAGAAAACCGCAAAGCTCCTCCCGCCCGGCGAACGCCTCGCGCTTGCGTTCGAACAGATGGGACCCTCGGCGATCAAATTGGGCCAGTTCCTCGCCACCCGCCCCGATCTTCTGGGCCCCGAGATCGCGCGCGGGCTGGAGACGCTGCAAGATCGCCTGCCGCCATTTCCCGAAAGCGACGCTCGCGCAATCGTCGAACGCGAGCTCGCGCGCCCGCTCGAGCAAATCTTCGCCGCTTTCGGTCCCCCGGTTGCCGCCGCATCGATTGCCCAAGTGCACGCAGCCCACACCACCGAAGACCCGCCGCGGCACGTCGCGGTGAAGATTCTGCGCCCCCATATCGAGGCCGAATTCGCCCGCGACTTCGCCGCCTTCCGCCTCGCCGCCTCGATCGCCGAAAGCCTTTCCGCCGAAGCGCGGCGTTTGCGCCTGAAAGCGGTGGTCGACATGCTGGCCGCCTCGGTGGCGCTCGAACTCGATCTGCGGATGGAAGCAGCCGCGGCTTCCGAGCTTGCGCAGAACACCCGCGACGACGCGGATTTCCGCGTGCCCGCGCTCGACTGGTCGCGCACCGCGGCGCGCGTGTTCACCTCCGAATGGGTGGAGGGCGTGGTGCTGCGCGATGCCGCCACGCTGGAAGCCGCCGGCCACGATCCCAAGCGCATCGCGGTGACAGTGCTGCGCTCGTTCCTCACCCAGGCGCTGCGCGACGGTTTTTTCCATGCCGACATGCATCCGGGCAATCTCTTCGTCGACGATGCGGGCCGCGTCTGCGCGGTCGATTTCGGCATCATGGGCCGGCTCGAACCCGACATGCGGCGCTTCATGGCCGAAACGCTGGCGGGCTTTCTCGCGCGCGATTACATGCGCGTGGCCCAGGTGCATTTCGATCACGGCTTCGTGCCCAAGAAGCACAATGTCGAGACCTTTGCGCAGGCGCTGCGCGCGGTGGGCGAGCCGATCTTCGGATTGACCGCAGGCGAAGTCTCGATGGGGCGCCTCTTGGAGCAGCTGTTCGAGACCACGCGCCGCTTCGACATGGCGCTGCAGCCGCAATTGGTGCTGTTGCAGAAAACCATGGTCGTGGTGGAGGGCCTCGCGCGCAATCTCGATCCTCACTTCGACATTTGGGACGCGAGCCGGCCGGTGATCGAGACCTGGATGATCGATCATTTGGGCCCCGAGGCGCGGCTGCGCGATGCCGCCGAGGGCCTCACCATCATGGGCAAGATCGCGCAGGATTTGCCCGGGCTGCTGCGCAACACCGAAAGCATCGCCGAGCAATTCGCCGACGTGGGGTTGCGCCTGCATCCCGAATCGGTGCGCGCGATTGCCATGTCGCAGATGCGCCACACGCGGCATCTGCGCATCGCGGTGTGGATCGCCGCCGGCGCGCTCGGCATCCTCGCCCTCTACATGCTCTAAATCTCCCCTCGCCCGCGCAGGGGGAGAGGGCAGGGTGAGGGGGGCTTGCCGCTCCCTCCACTCCAGCCTATATATAACTACTGTAGTCACGAAGCGAATCTCCATGCGCAAAATTCAATTACGCGACGCCAAAGCGGGCCTGTCTGCGGTGGTGGACCAGGCCATCCGCGGCAAACCGTCGATCATCACGCGGCACGGCAAGCCCGAAGCGGTGGTACTCGGTTTCGACGACTGGGAGCGGCTATCGCAGGTGCCGTCGTTCGGACGCCTTCTCATGTCGGCGCCGCTTGAGCCAAAGGACCTGCCGAAGCGCAGCCCCTCGCGATTGCGCAACGCTCGTCTGTGAGCCGCTATCTCGTCGATACGGATATCGTCTCGGCGACTGCTCCCACCAAGGCGGTCACCCGTGCCGAATTCAAGGACTGGATGGATTCCCATTCGGCGGATTTATTCTTGTCCGCAATAACGATTGCGGAAATTGCCGCCGGCATCGCCAAATCCCGCCGTGAGGGCGCGCGACGCAAGGCCGGGTCGCTTTCGGCTTGGCTGCAAGCGCTTTTGCATCTCTATGCCGATCGCATTCTTCCCTTCGATGCTGCGACGGCGGAGATTGCCGGGGCTTTATCGGATTTGGCGCGCGGACGCGGGCGAGCGCCTGGTTTTGCCGATGTCGCCATCGCGGCAACCGCGCGCCGCCACGGCCTGACGATTCTATCGCGCAATCGCCGCCATTTTGCCGCGATGGACGCAGCCGTCCTCGACCCCTTCACAGCCCTCCCGGGCCGTTAAACCCTCTCCCCCGCAGGGGGAGAGGGTAGGGTGAGGGGGCGATTTCCGCCCGAGCGCGGCGCGCGTCCAAGCGATAAAGGCAGTTGCTTGACGCGGTGCTGTCAGTCGTGCCGGAGTGAAAGGCATGGCGAAATCCGTTGGCGAATACCGTATTACGAGACACGCGGCTTTCGAGATGAAGCGCCGCGGCATTGGCGAGAAAATTGTAGAGCACGTCTTTACCGCGCCTGAACAGCGTTACGCCGTCCGGCCCGGCAGGGATGTGCTACAATCCAAGATCGCTTTTGCCGGCACTACTTATTTAGTTCGGGTTCTCGTCGATGTTGACCGGCGACCAGTCGAGGTTGTCACCGTCTATCGCACGAGCAACATCGCGAAATACTGGAGGAGCAAGACGTGAAAGCCTCGTACGACGTCAGGACCGACACACTCAGCATCATCCTAAAGGCGGACGCCAAAGTGACGGAAAGCGACGAAGGCAAGCCGGGCGTGATCCTCGATTATGACGAGCACGGCAATCTGGTCTCGCTGGAAATCCTGGATGCCTCCAAGCGGGTCACCGAAGCGCGGCGTTTCGAGTTCGAAACGACCGGCTGACCGCAGCGCCGGCGGATATTATTACGTGAACAACTTGGCGATCTCGGCCATAGGGACGAATAATCGCCGTCCTCCGGTGACAAGGGATAAAAAGCGGTAGCGCCGATAGAACCGGGTTTGCATCATTATCCTTCGCATCGACCACAAAGGCGTAGGAGGCGATTTCATTGCGAAGCGCCGGCGCGCCGGCGATCACTCAACCGCCAACCAGCTTGAGGTACCGCTTGGCGGCTGTCTTAAGCCGCGTGTTCGGCTCCCGGGGATTGAGGAGCGCCTCGGCGAACGCCCGGCTGTCCCCGGCATTCAGGCGGATCGTCTGCATGTCCTCGATGACGCGGAGCGCCGCATCATGCACGCTGGCGATCACGAAATCGGTAAGCGTGCGCCCTTGCAGCTCGGCGGCGCGCTGGAACAGCGCCTTCTGATCGCGCGAAATCCGTGCTTCCAGCCGCTCGTCTCGTGCTTTGGCTGTAGATTTTCTTCCCGGCATCGCTTGCCTGGCCGTTGAGTTGTTTGCGAGAAAATATGTGCGGCTATGGCCGGACATTTCAAGCGGCAGCTTGGAGAAGGCCGCCGGCCCAGGGGAATCAAGCGAGGGTTGCGAACGCAAGGGTCACGCCCCGGATCGGTGACCGCGCCTCACGCGAAAACCCCTGCTGAACTGTCCAAGTGTACCAAAGTCAGATTTCATCGACGTTATTTGCGCGTTGCTGAAGTGTACGCCGAACTGTACGGGCAGCAGCGGAAGTGCACGAAAGCGGGTTCGGCGACGTTCTTGCCGTGAATTGCCTGCCGGTCTCCTCGGCAACTCGATGACGAGTCGAAAAACGTGTCGCCATGTCTGCACGTCTGCACGAAAGATAGATTTTATCGATATTATTTGCACGTTGCAGGTTGCACGCAAGGTTGTACGCGGAGTTGCACGGATAGCCGCAGAAGTGACCTCCACCTTGCGATACGGGCGCGGAGGCCAACCAGTCCGCCAACGCTGTTGGGCGAAGCCACGCCGAAAAACGGGCTGTTGAAGTGATACGAGTGATACTCCGTTGGGTTTGCTGAGGTTTTCCGATTCGCAAGTGATACTCCGTATCGCTCACGCAACGCCGGTTGCGGAGTCGGGAGGCTTCACATCGGCCTCGGCGCAGGTTTACCCGTTCCGGCACTTGCACGACGAGACCCTCGGTTTCCTCGACGAGCACAAACGCGCGGCGCGTGCTCCCGAGTATCCTTTCACCGGCTTTGGTCACGCCGCCTTGCTCCTTTCCGATAATCCTCAGCCTGTCCATTCAGGATCCGCCGTAATTCCGCAAGCAAGTGTTTTGCGCAAAACAGTTTCGAGAGACGCATGCCGACCTCGCGGGGTACTGGATTTTTGCCCTGGAAATGCTTGCGCCCGGCAGCGTTGTCGGCTCCGGGCGCAATTTCGATCAAGGCTGAAACACCTATCTCCATCCCCGGGGATGATCAAGCAAGTGTTTTGCGCAAAACACTTCACTGTTTTGCGCAAAACACTTTCGGTGAGTTCGGCAACCCCGAAGACACTTTCACTTGCCTTGCCTGATCGTGCGTTCTACATTTGTTCTCACATGGCGGGAGGGTTTTTTTGGCAAGAGCAACGCAACGGTTTGGCAGCGCGCACACGGCTGAAAAGCTCGACAAGCTGGAAGCCTATTTGAAAGCCTATTCCACGGCTCTTAAGAAGCAGAGCTTCCGGCGCATCTATTTCGACGCGTTCGCCGGCACGGGAGACATACAAATCGGGCCCAAAACCTCTCTGTTGGAGCCGGTTGATGACTATAGCCCCCTGATCAAGGGTTCCGCGCATCGGGCACTTCGACTCGGCGCCACTTTTGACGAATACATCTTCGTCGAGAAATCGCGAGCGAAAGCGCAAGCGCTTCAGGACCTCAAAGACGAATATCCGGAGGTCGCATCCCGCATTTCAATCAGGCAGTCCGACGCGAACGAAGCGCTGTTGAAATTCTGCGCGCAAACCGATTGGAGCAGAACGCGCGCCGTGGTGTTCCTCGATCCCTACGGGAACCAGGTAAAATGGAAAACGATCGAAGCGATTGCCAACACCCAGGCGATCGATCTTTGGTATCTCTTCCCGGCTGGATTAGGTGTCCATCGCCAGATCGGGAAAGACGGAAAGGTGCACTACACGCACGAAGCCTCTTTGAATGACATGCTCGGCACAAAGGATTGGCGCCGTGCGTTCATTGCGGAGCAGCAAGAACGGGACCTTTTCGGTGCAACAAGAGCAACCGAGAAAGTGTCAACTCCGGAAACCGCTACCATTTTCATGATCGAGCGGATGAAAAGCATCTTCAAAGGAGGCGTTTTGGAGGAGTGGCTCGCGCTTGGATCGGGGGGCAATCATATGTATTCGTTGCTATTCGCATGGGCAAATCCAAGCCCGAAGGCAAAACTCGCGGGCAAGCTCGCAAAAGCCGTATTAGGGAGTGCGCGTCGTGGCCGGTTTAAGTGACATCGAATGGACAGACGCGACATGGAATCCAATTTCCGGCTGCACCATGATCTCGCCGGGTTGCACCAACTGCTACGCGATGCGCATGGCGGCGCGGCTGCAGGCGATGGAACACCCTGCTTACGACGGCGTGGTGCGCAAGAGCGGCGGCCGTCCGGTATGGACCGGCCGCGTGCATTTGAATGCCGAAGCTCTGTCAATTCCGCTTCGTTGGCGAACGCCCAGGAAGATATTCGTCAACTCGATGTCCGACCTCTTTCAAGACGCGGTCCCGGCGGAATTCGTAAAAAATGTCTGGAGTATTATGGAGCAGGCGCACTGGCATATTTTCCAGGTGCTGACCAAGCGGCCCGACAATATGCTGCGGATTATCATGGACAACGGGCTGCCTGCGCTTCCGAATGTCTGGCTGGGCACTTCGGTCGAAAGCGGCAAGTACAAGAGCCGGATTGCGCTCCTGCGCCGTGTGCCGGCGCGCATACGTTTTATTTCATTCGAACCGCTTATCGGTCCTATACGGCGAGTCGACCTCAAGAACATACATTGGGCCATTGTCGGCGGAGAATCTGGGCCCAAAGCACGGCCGATGAAGCAGGAATGGATTGAAGAAATTCAATCGCAATGCGCGAAACAGGATGTCGCGTTCTTTTTCAAACAATGGGGCGGCTCGAATAAGAAAAGCACCGGCCGCGTCTATCGGGGCCGCACCTGGGACGAGTATCCGAAAGATTTCCAAGCAGCTCGGTTGGCCATGGCGTCATGAACGCCGGATGATCGTCGCTGAATATCATCATCGAAGTTGCAATAAGGACGGTTTTCGGCGCCTTGACCGCCCCGCCGAACTACTCATTCCGCCGCTTGGCGTTCACGCGCTTCGGCCGGCGTCAAAGCGCCAGCGAGAAGGGCCTCCAGCAAACGGCTGCGGGTGTCCTCACCGGTCATAAGGCTCGTCTCCAGCCGGTCGCACAGCGCTATCAACTCATCGACCTTGGAGACGATGCGGTGTTGTTCGGCGAGCGGCGGGAGGGGAACGGGAAATTCTCTTGTGTCAGTAAGGCTCATGTTCGGTTGGGCCGAGGTAACGCGTGAACCCAGCATAAATTCTACCGCTGATGGAGCATTCAAATAGTGCAGCAGATAATCAACGGACGGCCCCTCATGCAGTTCAATCAGGCGTATCAAGGCCACGGCTTGGTTGATGTTCGCTTCAGTCGTCAAATCGTATAGAGCCGTCCGTCCAATTGATGCGCCGACCAAGTTCATAAGAATGTCACCGGTCTTCAACATTGACCGAGGTTCGATCTCCCTAAACCGTGCTTCGACGTATTTGAGTTCATCTAATTTACGCAGTTCGTAGCTTCCCACATTTTCACTTGTGATAAATAAGAGGCCTTCGTCGGCGCTCGCATAATTGACGCCCTGCCACTTTGGCGACGACCCTTTCGTGATTAGTTGCGTGAGAACATCCAGGCGTACCCATTCCCAACCATCCGGAATATCAAAGGGCTTTATTACATCGGTTATTGCCTCAAGCGGTTTTTCCTTCTTAACCTCCCCTTTCTTAATTAACCGCGCCTTCTCCGCCGCGATCCGCTTCAGCAATTCCGATGCCGGTTCGTCCCCAGCTTCCTGCGGCACGAGCTTGCCGCGCACGGCGAGGTTGAGGACGGTTTGGCGAAGTTGCTTTATCTGGTCGGGGCGTGCGGTGAGGGCAGGTAGGGCGTCCATAGCGAAGCGGGCGTCGCTCTGAAAGGTATCGGGATCGGGTGTGTTGAGGCGAGCGAGGCTCGCCGCCGTCAGCCCGTCGCGCACCATCTCTCGTTCCGCCCGCGCCGCCTCCAGCCGGTCGCATAGCACCGTCAATTCGTTGACCTTGGCGACTATGCGGTTTTGCTCGGCGAGTGGGGGGAGGGTTATCAGAAGGGCCTCAAGCTTTCCCTTCGTAATGTGCTGAAGCCCGACGCCGCCGTGAGCTTTCGCAATCATCTCGTCCAGGCGACCATTGATCGCTAGGCGCAAGTATCGTGGATCAAATGCCTTGAGGCGGAAATCGCACCGAAAGATGTGTTGATTGAGAACAGCTGAACCACGATCCCAAATAAATGCTCCAAACGATGTGCCCGGCGTCCCTGACCAACTAATAAGAAACGCACCGTCGTCGATCAAGAAGCGATCTCGCACGGTCTTTGAATCACAATAGTTGAAGGGCGCGTCGAGGCGATTGAGGTTCTGTATACGAACGATCTTAATCCCGGTCTGTTGCCAATCGGTCGGCTTGAACGCCATCCCATTGACCAGTTCGAGGTGATCGCCGATCCGAACCCAAAGCCAACTGGACGGCAGGTTGTATTCAGGTGCGGTAACCTCATTGTTGCCCGTTCGGCTCGCCTTCCGAGAACTTTTTGAAAGTCCCTTCTTTAGGCGCTTCAACAATTCCGATGCTGGCTCATCCTTCGGGTCCTGGGGCACGAGTTTGCCGCGCACGGCGAGATCGAGAATGAAGCGGCGCAGGCGCGAGACTGCATCGGGCGCATCGGCAATGCGTTCATAATGGGCGAGCAGGTGTTCGGCGTTCATCGCGCCAGCGCCTCGGTGAGGATCGCCTTCAACTGATCGCGCAGGCTCGCCGTCTCAGCCTCGTGGGCGTTCAGTCTTGCAAGCAGTTCCTCCGGGTCACCGTGATCGTCGGCTACCGTGTGCGGGTTTTTGATGTCGAGGTTGTAGCCGTGCGCTTTCACGTCCTCGGCAGTCACCTTCCACGCCTGCGGCGTTTCCTCACGACCTTTTCGTTTCGCGCCGCCCCACCAGTCGATGCAGCCTTGCAGATGCTCGAAACGTATCGGCTTGGTCATCGAATAGGCTTTTTGACCCTCGGGAACGCGATGTGCCCAGAACCAGATATCCTTGGTCGGCTCGCCCTTTTCGAAGAACAGCAGATTCGTCCCGATCGAGGCATAGGGCTTGAACACGGAATTCGGCAGGCGAACGATGGTGTGGAGATTGCACTCCTCCATCAAATGTTCTTTCAGCCTCGTCTTCACGCCCTCGCCGAACAGCGTGCCATCAGGCAGCACTACGGCAGCGCGGCCATCCACTTTCAACAGCCGGACAATGAGGGCTAAAAACAGATCGGCCGTCTCCTTGGTCCGGAACTGCTGCGGGAAATTCGACTCGATGCCGTCCTCTTCGCGGCCACCGAAAGGGGGATTGGTCAGCACGATGTCCACGCGATCGCTTTGTGAATAGCTGATATAGGGCCGCGCCAGCGTGTTGTCGTGGCGCACCAAACTCGGGTCTTCGATGCCGTGCAGCAGCATGTTGGTGACGCAGAGCATGTGCGGAAGCTGCTTTTTCTCGACCGCACGCAGGGCGGCCTGCATTTTCGCTTCGTCTTCTGGACGCTTCACATAGCGCTTGCGCATGTGACTGATAGCGCAGGTGAGAAAGCCACCGGTGCCGCAGGCGGGATCGAGCAGGATTTCGCCGGGCTTGGGGTCGATGCGATCAGCCATGAAAGCGGTTACCGCGCGCGGCGTGTAATATTCGCCCGCGTTGCCGGCCGATTGCAGGTCGTTGAGAATCTGCTCGTAGATGTCGCCGAAATGCTGGCGCTCTGTCAGGTCGTTGAAGTCGATGCCATTGATCTTGTTGACGACCTGCCGCATTAACTGACCGGATTTCATGTAATTATAAGCATCCTCAAACACGTCCTTTACGACGCGCCGGCGATCTCCGGGTTTGGCCGAAATGGTAAGGTTTTTGAGCGCAGGGAACAATTCGCCGTTGGCGAAGGCCATGAGTTCGTCGCCGGTGATGCCCTCCGGGTCGGCGGCCCATGCGCGCCACTGATATTTCTTGGGAATCGGGGAGCGGTAATCGCGTTCCAGGAGTTCAAGCTCCTGATCCTGGTCGTCGATGATCTTGAGAAAGAACATCCAGCACAATTGGCTGATGCGCTGGGCATCGCCATCGACGCCGGTATCCTGGCGCATGATGTCCTGGATCGATTTAACGAGGGTGCGGACGGACATGGTGATCGCTGAAGGCTATTGGTTGATAGACTGCTTGATTTGCAAGCACAACTCGTTGAGAGGATCGCGGCTATCGGAAGGGTATACTGCCTTCACATTGATCATGGGAAACGTCTCGCTGGTCCAAAAGTTATTAGGATCAAATCGAAACTTGGCAACTAGCCGTCTTCCAAAATCAATCTCATAATTGTGATAATGAGCCTTCTGCTCGAAGTCAGACACCTCGGGATACTCTCCAAGTAAGTAGCCCTCTTGAAGATGAGGCCGAATAGCAGCGGGCGGACAGGCGCTGGCCAGACGGATGATCTCCAAACCTGCTTCTGCGCTCGCAGTTACTGCACCGCTAATATTCGGTACGCCCAGAACGAAAACAAATGCATCGCTGCTCCCTTGTTGCGATGCAAAAAACGTCGCAATGCGCAGCGAATGAGTTACATCGAGTAACGGGGTCGCGCACACGTCATAGTGCTGCAGGATGGCCCACCTCAAAACGCGGTGGCGTTTGAGACGCTCAACTCCCAGAAATTTTTCGCGCCGATATAGTCTGACGAGCTTCTGTTCTGCTTTCTTGAGCAAACTGAAACAGTTGATGAGATGGTCCGCGCTTGGACTATCGCTGTTGAACGAGCGAAATAGACTGGGTTTGAGGCTAGTTTTTCCTTTGACGTTTAGGTGGTCGGATTGCTGTCCGCGGAAAAGCAAAACGTGGTCTCGGTTGCGAAACTGAAGCTCCGCGACTTTTTTCGCCAAGTCAAAATACGAACGTACCGTGTGACCAGAGCCGGAGCGGATGGTCGAGTTGGCTGCGGCCTTACACTCGTTTGAACCATCAAAATAAGACCAAACCTTGTATCGTCCAATTTCTTCCACAGCCGCTACGAGGCCTCTTGATAAAGCGCGAATTGCAGTTCGTGCACTGCCTGCTCAAAGGCGTTCCGGTCCCCAAATGCTTTGATCAGTTGCATGGGCGTGCCCATCGCGGTGAAGGGCGTGATCTTCAACAAGTTGGCGTCATCAAGATTGAGCACGCCCTCGTCGGCATATTTGTCAAGCAGCGCAGCGAGCACGGCCCGAGCATGGGGAGCGTATTTCGTGAACACGTCGCGCTTCTTCACGTTATCCGCGCGCTCGCGACGGGTCAGCGGCTTCTTGTCGAAGGCAATGTGGCAGATGAGATCGAAGGGATCGAGTTCCTTGCCGAGTTCTTCCGTGATGGGCTCCAGCGGCAGGCCCTCCGCCTCCAATTCCTCAAGGATTGCCTGCTTGCGTTCTGCGGCTTTCCACCGCTTGAGGAAGTTGTCGAGGCTGGCGAAATACTTCTTCAGCGCCTTCCTGGTGAAGTCGCGCAGTGACTCGGTGACGAGCTTCCCATTCTCGTCGAGATATTCCACGCGCTCGGCAATAATGGTGGCGCCGACGCCATCGACATAGATTTTCTTCGCAGTGCCGCCGGTCGGCGACAGAGTCACATCGGGCGGCAGACCGTCCACGATCGTTTCGCCAGGAGGCACGAGAGGGAGCGCCTCGTCGCCTAAGCCTCTACGATCATCCGTTTCCGGAGCAGGGGGCATCATCGGATCGCTTTCGCCGGGCTCGTAAATCTGCACTGGTTCGCCGTCGAAATCCCTATCGGCGAAATGGCTCGTCGCGCCGCGGAAGTCGATAAGCGTGAAATAGAACTTCCGCGTATCCTCGTGCACGCGCGTGCCGCGCCCAACGATCTGCTTGAACTCAGTCATCGAGCCGACCTCGCGGTCGAGCACGATAAGCCGGCAGGTCTGCGCATCCACCCCCGTCGAGAGGAGCCGCGAGGTAGTGACGATCACCGGATATTTCGCCTCCGGATCGATGAAATTGCCGAGTTGATCCTGCCCCTCCTTATCATTGCCGGTGATGCGCATGACGTAGCGGTGATTCTCGGCCACTAGGTCGCCATTTTCATTGATGAGGGCTTGCCGCATTCGCGCGGCGTGTTCCTGATCGACACAAAAGACGATTGTCTTCTGAAAACGGTTGCCGCTTTCCTTAAGGAACTCGGTCATCTTCCTAGCGACCAGCTTCGTGCGATCGTCCAGCACCAGGGTGCGGTCGAATTCCTTGGTATTGTAGATGCGGTCCTCGACCAATTCGCCCTCGCGATCGAGTTGGCCCTTTTCCGGCCGATAACCTTCCACGTCGCGGTCGATATGGACCTTGACGACCTTGTAGGGCGCCAGGAAGCCGTCGCGGATTCCCTGCTTCAGCGAATAGGAAAATACAGGGTTGCCGAAATAGGAGATGTTGGAAACATACTCAGTCTCCTTTGGCGTCGCGGTCATTCCGATCTGCGTGGCCGAGGAGAAATAGTCGAGAATCTCGCGCCAGGCCGAATCTTCGGCCGCGCTACCGCGGTGGCACTCGTCAATCACGATCAAGTCGAAGAACCCGGGCGAAAACTCGCGGAACAGTTTTTGCCGTTCCTCCGGCCCAGTGATCGCTTGATAGAGGCTGAGATAAATTTCGTAGGCGGTATCGATGCGGCGGTGCCTGTCGATAGCGGTGGTCAAATCCGTGACGCTGCCGTCGTCACGCTCGATGGTCCGGGCGCCGGTAGAAAGTTTCGCCATCGCCACGCCGAACGGACGGAAGTCGTTCACCATCGTCTGGTCGATCAGCACGTTGCGGTCGGCTAGAAACAGGATGCGTTTCTTGCGGCCGGCCTTCCAAAGCCGCCAGATAATCTGGAAGGCGGTGTAAGTCTTGCCGGTGCCTGTCGCCATCACGAGCAGGATGCGGTCGCGGCCCTTGGCGATGGCCTCGATGGCCGCATTGACGGCATTGACCTGGTAATAGCGCGGAGCCTTGCCGCTGCTGTCTTCGAAATAATCCTGAAGGACGATCTGCTCGGCATCCGGCGTCAGGTTTTTCCAGGCGCGATAGCGTTGCCAGAGATCGTCCGGTGACGGGAAAGCATCCAGCGAGAGGTTTGTCTCGCTTGCGCCGCCGGCGCTCGTGCGGTCGTGGAACACGAATCCATCGCCGTTCGAGGAGAACACGAACGGGATGTCGAGCGTGGTGGCGTAATCGAGCCCCTGCTGCATGCCGTCGCCGACGCTATAGGAATTGTCCTTGGCCTCGATCAGAGCAATCGGAATGTTTGGCTTAAAGTAAAGGATGTAATCGGCGCGCTTGGCTCGGCCGCGACTGACCAGCTTGCCGCGCACGATGATGCGGCCCTTGGTGAAACTCACCTCTTCGCGGATTTGCAGCATCTCATCCCATCCTGCCTTGCGCAGGGCAGACGTGATGAACTTGGTGCAGATGTCGCGTTCGCTAAGGGCGCGCTTGTCCATGACGGTTAATCGCCCGTTGGCAGGCGTTCCCTCATCGCCCCTCCCGCCCGTCCATCCTGACGGCCGCAAGTCCAAACGCACTTCAATGGCAGGCTATATCATAGAACGTGTGTAATTTCCGAAGATTACGAAGGTTGTTACCGTCTGCGCCCGCGCCCGCCTGAGTCAGCGGTGTCCCTTCCGCATCGGATTTTCTCGACGATCTCGATCAGGGGCCGCGTCAGCGTTAGGATTGGAAACGGCGCGCACTTAGCCGTCGATAGTTCGGGGGACATAATATATTTCGGCCAGGACAATTCAGTTGCGCATTACATCTCCGGAATCCACCCACCCGTCTATCGCAAGAGCAATATCGAGGTATTTGCACTCCGACCCGAATTCTTCCTCTCAGGCGGCTCGAACCGCCCGGATGCGTTTAGCGTCTCCGGGTTTGAGCTTTCGCCGCGCCATCTTCAGATCGTAATGGGCTTGCAGATTCATCCAGAACTCCGGGGTGTTGCCGAAATATAGGCTCAGCCGAAGCGCGGTGTCGGCGGTAATGCGCCGGCGGTTGTTGACGATCTCGGCGATCCTGTTTGGCGATATTCCAATGGCCTTGGCAAGTTGGCTCTGCGACAGATCATATTCGTTCAGGAATTCGTGCTTCAGCATTTCGCCGGGGGTAACCGGTGCGAATTCATCCGTGGCCATCGACGCTCCTCTCAATGATAATCCACAATCCGAACCTCATGAGGCTCTCCCTTGACCCATTTGAATGTCACCCGCCATTGGTCGTTGATGCGGATGGAGTGAAAGTCCTTCAGCTCGCCTTTCAGTTTCTCCAGCCGGTTGGACGGTGGTATCGCCAAATCTTCCAGTCGGCCTGCGGCGTTGATCGCTTCGAGCTTACGCTTGGCGGCGCGGGCGATGCCTGCGAATTGCCGCACCCGCTCATCCTTGAACAGCGCCTCGGTGTGCTTGTCGCCGAACGACCGGATCATCGCTTGCCGATTGTACCGTATACCGGTATGCGGTCAAGCCGTTGAAATGCGCGAGGTATTTGCACTCCGACCCGAATTCCCGGTTCTGCTGCCCCTTCTGGCGCTTGGCGGTGGAGCGGCGATTTCCGCCCCGCCGAAATGGCGGGGCACCTCGGGCGGAAATCGCCTCCGGCGATTTCTGTTCGCCCTCGATCCCCCACAAGGGGGGAAGGAAAAGTTGAGCGAAGTCGCTAAGCTCCGGCCCGAATTCTCCTTGCACTATTTCGCCAGGACGACGGTGGCGGGTGTCGGCGTGGGAATTATCTCCACCGACGTGAAACCGGCCTCACTTAACCATTTCCGATAATCCGACTGCCGGTAGGTAAAACCTTCCTTCGTCGCCACAAGCATCTGGGACGCAAACATCATCGCAAACGGATGGCCGGTTCGGTCGTCGTTGAGAACGAAATCGTTGACGACGAGCGTGCCGCCCGGCTTGAGCGCTTTGCGCAGCTTGCGGAAAACGGCGACATTGTCCGACGGCGATTCTTGATGCGCAATGTGGCTGTAAATGGCGAAGTCATATTTGGCGGCGCCGAAGTCCGTTGTATGGAAATCGCCGTCGATAGTTTTGAAGCGATCGGCGACGCCGAACGTCGCCACGAATTCGCGGGCGATCGCGTTTACGTTCGGCCAATCCAGTTGATAGCCGATTGCCCGATCGTTGACGCCAAGCCACGCCGCCGACCAGACTCCGGACCCACCGCCAACGTCCAGCCACGAGATATTTCCCGCAACGGCCAGACCGAGCCGGTCGGCGATCATCCGGGCAACCGGAAAAGAAAGGGGTGCGATCGCAGTGACCAGCACATGCCAGAACGGATTGTCGGCAACATCCGCGGTGCTGACTGCGGTGGGTAATCCCGTTTTCGCGGCTTGCGGCAGTTTCTGCGAGGTTCCGAAATCCTCCAGGAAGACTTCGGCCATTGCTCCGAGATAAGCGGGTTTGCCCGTTACCAGGAAAGCCGACGCTTCGGGCGTGTTGCGATATTCCCCGCCCCGCAAAGCCAGCAGGCCAAGCCCTGTCAGACCGTCGAGCAGTGCTTGCGCGCCGCGCGGAGAGATACCAACCCTCTTGGCAAGACCCGCAACCGTGTCCGGATGGTCTTCAAGGGCAGTGAACAAGCCATGTCGTGCCCCCGCCCCGAGAATGCTGGCCGCCCAAGCTCCGGTGATAAGCTGCATCACCTTTTCGGGAGTGGGTCCGCTCATCGTTGTCTCCTTTTGTTGTTCGTCGTTCCGGGGACATCATACATGGTTCGGCCATTTATTCGGCGCACGGACGTGCGCGCTTTCTCAAGCCGCGCGCCGGATCACCTTCACGCGCACGGAAAGTCCGGCACGGGAGGCGAGGTTCATCAGGGCATCCAGACTGAACTTGTCGATCCTGCCGCGCATGAGGTCGTTCAGGCGCGGCTGAGTAATGCTCAACTTCTTGGCGGCAATACCCTGCGTGACATTCCAACCATCGATGACTTCGCGAATCGCAATCATCACATCGGAACGTGCCTTCATGCTTGCCGCTTCCGCCGGGGAACCCTCGATCGCGTTCCAAACGCTTTTGAACCGTTGCTCTTTCATGACCGAATCCTCCACATCAGCTGCTTGAACCGCTCTGTCGCGAGATCAAGATCGCGTTTCGATGTGGCCTGCGACTTTTTCCGAAACGCATGGAGCACGTAAACGGCATCGTGTTTATATCAGTATTGATATAAAAAGTCCAATCTCGAGCTGCAATTCGCGGTGCGCCGGCCGCAAATTGCACGCGAAATTGACGAGGGCGTTGAAAATCGATCTGCGGAATGCGCGACGTGATGAATGTGTCCGGAGCGTAAACCTACGGCTTCCGGCGGCCACCGTGCGTCGGGTGGAACCTAACGGGTGCCCTACCGTTACCCCTTGGATGGTTCCGGACGAGAGCCGACGGCTAACGCTGGAGCGCAAATCAGGAGGAATTATGAAACTCGCCCATGCAGTTCTCTTCGGAGCCGCGATCATGTTCGCCGCGCCCGCTTTCGCCCAAACTTACGACAACCAGCGTTCCTCGGAACGTCACGTCGTCGTCACCCACGTTCAGCACAGATCTGTCGCGCCTCGCTACCGGCATGCGATGACCCGCGTCATGCGGTATAGATTCGATCAAGAGCGTCAGACAACGGCGGAGTTGAATCGCCGCAGCATGCAGGGACAGGATTCGTACAACCGCTGATCGCCGCGATAGCAACAGGCATGCGTCTAAAGCTCGGGACGGCGAAAGCCGCCCGGGCTTTTTCGCGTAGGTGTGCGGCCGTGGCGTCGCCCCCCTTCCGTCTCGCTACGCTCGCCACCTTCCCCAAACGCTTCGCGGGGGGAAGAAAACAAATGGAGTCAAATTGGCGTTGCGGGCTTCAGTCGCGAGTCTGGATTGTTTCGGCCTTCGGCCTCGCAATGACGGGGGGACGGCGAAAGCCGCCCGGGCTTTTTCGCGTTGTACGGATGTGCGCTGAGGTTGGTGCTTGGAGTTGAAGTGCAAACGTGGGCCTCCACTCTCCCCTCCCCGAAAACGCTTCGCGTTTTCGACCCTCCCTCAAGGGGCGGGTGGGATATGAGTCAAATTGGCGTTGCGGGCGTCAATCGACGGGCGCACCCGCCATTAACCGGAAACCATATCGGTCGGGCTTGTGTTGTGTACCATAGGGTGGTACAGTAACACTAATTTGAGGCTGCTGATGATCCTAAGCTTTCGGGACGAGTGGCTACGCGCATTCTTCGTTGAAGACAGAAAATCGCGCAACATTCCTCCCGATCTCGAGGGCCGGCTCTTCCGCAAGCTCCAGATGATCGACGACGCGACGACTGACCGGGACCTCCGGGTGCCGCCGAGCAATCATTTCGAGAAGCTGCGCGGCAATCTGGCGGGGTTTCACTCGGTCCGCGTCAACCGGCAATGGCGGCTGGTCTTCCGGTGGGATGGCGGCCGCGGCGAGGCGGAAGATATCTATCTCGACGACCACAGCTACAAATGAGGCGGACCATGTTGATGACGAAGCGCAAGCCGGCCACGGCCGGCGAAATCCTTGTCGAGGAGTTCATGCACCCGCTGGGGCTAACCCAGGCGGCACTCGCCAAATCGATGGGGGTTCAACGCAAACACGTCAACGAGTTGTGCAACAACCGCAGGACCGTTACGGCAGCGACGGCGCTCATACTTGCGCGTGTCTTTGGCAACAGTCCTGATTTCTGGCTGAATGCGCAGCGGCGCAGCGATCTATGGGAGGCAATGAACAGTCCCCGCGACCGTGAGCGGATCAAACGCGCAAAACCCCTGAGGGCCGCGGCGTGATCCGCGCTAGGCCGCTTCCCGCCACGCGCTACGCGCTCGCGATCGCGATCGCGATCGCAATGACGCCAAGCCTAGTTGGGAGCAATTAGCGTCAGCTTTGGGAAATACGTGCGGTAACGGGCGGCATCGCGCGTCAGAAGCCGATACCCGGCCACGGCCGCATGAGCGCCGATGAAGAAGTCCGGGAGCGGAGATCGCTTCGCTCCGCCGCGCTGCCGATAGGCCAGAAACGATTTCCCGGCGAGAAAGGCAGCCTCGTAGGGAATTGACTCGCGGTGAAACATTTCCTTCGGTAACGCCGCCTCCAAATCCTCGATTCGCGAATAACGCAGCGAAACCTCGGCATAAATCATCGGATTCACGACGAGCCGGAAATGCTCGGCGGCTCGCGCCACAGCCTCGGCCGACCACGCGAACCAGCGCGCGTCTTCCGTCATGAGGTCGAGCAGCACGTTGCTGTCGATCAATACGGCAGTCATTCACTTGCCGCGGGTCAGAGCCATGATGGCATCGGTGCTCATCGCGACATCGCCGCGCCCCCGCAAATGGGCAATAAGCCGCGCCCCTCGGCCGGTCTTGCTAAGGCCTTTGGCCCGGATGATCCGCACAACCTTGCCGTCAAATTCGAACTCCACCTCGGTCTGCGGCAGAAGGCCGGCCTTTTCGCGGATTTCCGCCGGGATGGTCACCTGTCCTTTGGATGTAATGCGCATCGCTGTCCTCTTACTCTTACTGGTAAGAGTAAGACACCGGCCGTCCGCGAACAAGGGACCCCCGCGAACCCGCCTTCGCCGCTGCGTGGCTACCGCCAGAGCGCCACTTCGGCGCGGCGGCGGCAGGGGGCGTGCTCGTCTTGGCATGCGGCTTGCAATTATTTTCGTGCGTCAAAAGGAGAAAAGGCCACGAGACCAGAGCTGGATAGGCCCCCCGCGGCCATGCCGCCGAGGGCTGTACACCATCAGAGCGCCGAACATTGCGGCTGGAATGACGCCGAAATAGGCGGAATCGAGAGCGCAGTGCTCGCGAAAAAGGCACTTGCCGCCGGCAAGGGCGCCCCGCCGGCCATGTCGCGACCGCTGAGAGACGCCGAACGGCAAATCCGCGAATTGGAGGCGCGCCTGGCACACCAGCAGGCGCTGGCCTTTGCCTTGACGAGGCACGGCTTCAAGGGGGCGGCGGCGGAAGTGCTGAGCCTTGTCTCAGCCTTGCGCGAGAGGCTGGGCCGGGATCGCCGCTCTGCTCACGATTTGCTCCATGCCGCGGCGATCGCGCGCACCAAGGGCTTCATGTGAAAGGCGCCGGCCGGCGCAATGACGCCGGCGATGCCGAGCACCTTCAGCGCATCCTCGACCACGGGGCCGATCGCCGCCACCCGTAGGCGCTGCAAACCCGCCGCCAGCTCGCGCTCGAGCCCGGCTTCGCGCGCCACCTCGGTCAACCGTTCCACCTGCGGCGAGCTGGTAAACGCGATCATGTCGAACGCGCCCTCCGCCATGCTGCGGATAATGCCGGCCACCTCGCCGGTTTCGGCCTGCGAGGCGTAGCGGTAGGGCGTGACCGCAGCAACCGCCGCGCCGCGTTCCTTAAGTTGCGCAATCAGCCAATCGCCGCCATGCCCGGGATAAAGCTGGACGGCGATCTTTCGCCCCTTAAGGTCCTCGCCGGCGAAGGCATCGAGCACGCCTTGCGACGTGGGCAGGCGCGCGGCAACGCCGGCCGCCAGACCAAGCTCGCGCAGCGCGCGCACCGGCTTGGGCCCCCGCACAATCGTCCGTATACGGCCGAGCGCAGCGGCAAACGCGTCTTTCACGTCCAACGCCTCGGCCCGCCGCGCCATCCGCCGGAGGCCCTCGCCGGTGAGCAAGACGAGATCGTCGAACGCGCCAGCCACGAATCGCGTAATCCACGCGTCCAGCTCGCGCATGTCGTCGAGATCGAGGATTTTGACGAGCGGGCAGCGCACCGCCACCGCGCCTTCCGCTTCCAACAGCCCACAGAAGAGATCGAGTTCCCGGCTCTCCGGAACGACGATTTTCAGTCCGTCGAGCTTGCCGGACATTTCGAAGTGCTCACCCCCACCCGAAATTTGCTCCGCAAATTTCGACCTCCCCACAAGGAGGAGGTGAAAGACGCTCTAATTACCTTATCTCTGCGGCGGAGAGATAATCCTGAGCCTTGCGGGCGCCGCTGATTTCCGCATTGCGCTTTTGGCGCGCCTTAGTCCGCACCGCGACATAGGCATCCGGCGCGGTTTTCGCGATGGTGTCCAGTTCGTCGGGGTTGTCCGAACGCGCGTCGAGCTCTTTGAGACCGGAGCGCCCGACATCGGCGAGGAGACCGCCCGGCAGCGCCACAAAATGCAGCGGATTGAGGAATACATCCACCACCTTGCCGGAAAGATCGCGCGGATTGGTCGGTCCGATCACCGGGACCATCAGGAAAGGATAATCGCCGACGCCGTAATTCGCCAAAGTCGCGCCGAAATCATTGTCACGAAAGCGAACGCCAAAAAGGTTTGCGATATCGAAGATGCCGCCCAACCCGGCCGTGGAGTTGACCACAAAGCGCGTCAGCGTCGCGCCGGCCCGCGTGGGATCGATCTGCAGCAGATCGTTGATGAAGATCGCGGGGAATTCGAGGTTGATCAGGAAATTATGCAGCGAGCTGCGGACCGGATCGGGGACGGTGCCGATATAGGCGTCTTCCACCGGCTGTATGAGGTTGCGGTGCAGCGCCAGATGGGACTGGAAAGCCCGGCGATTGGTCGCCTCGTAAGGATCGTTGGGATCGGCAAGCGGTGCAGCCGCACTGCTGTCGGCGGGAGGCGGCGCGTGAACCACGATGACGGTCTCGGGCGTAATGGTCAGATCGACGAAAATGGGCTTGGCGAGATCGAATTCGCCCTCGAGCCTCAGATTGCCGACGATGGTGACCGGGCCGGTCTCGTTTCCATTGGAAGGTGGCGCAGGCACGGCTTTATCCGCGGCCGTCAGGTCGACGAACACGGTGGCGTTGGGGTCCGCTCTATCGTCTGCGGCAAAAGCCGGAGCGGCGAAACATATCGCCGTACCGGTCAAAAGACCCGCGCAAATGCGACGGTAACGGGATGATTCTCGCGCTGACATCGTTGCTTCCCCCCTCGCGCGCGTGCCCCGCCGGGCCTTTAAGGGGTTATCCTAACTTATGCCGCTCGCCTTTGGCGATGTGGATTGCGCCGGCATCGCAGACTTCCGGCTCGTCCTCGCGCAGGCGGAACACTTTGACCAGGAACACGCGGTTTTGGGTTTCCGGCAAATCCGGCACCTGCACGTTCAGTCCGCCATTGGCGATTTCTTGCTCGGTGGCCAGCACGCGGTAACCCGGCTTGGCGGTGTCCTTTTGCGCGAGCGAGAGCACGACCCGGACATCGTCGGCCGATTTCACGCGCATGACGCAGGCGCCGGTAATGGTCAAGGTTTCGCCGGCTTTGACCTCGGCAGGCATGGGATTGGAATGGTCGCCGTCAAGCGAGGCGAGCGTGCTGTGCAGCACCAGTCCACTTGCATTCTCGGCGGGCGGGTTGGCAGCATAGGCGAGGCTCGTGGAGGCGATCGCCAAAACACAGCTCAATGCGATTTTCAGCATCATCTTTTCCGCCCTCACATCGATTGACCAATCGTACACGGCGTTCCTTCTCACTAGATAGTGTTCTTTCTTTAATCTTGCTCCACGTCAACCCTGTTCGCAAAATCAAATGATGACGCCGCTCAATATCGCGCATCGCGGAGGCGCCCAATTATGGCCGGAAAATACACTGTTTGCCTTCGTTTCCGCGGCGAGAGCGGGCTATGACGGCGCCGAGCTCGATGTGCAATTGACCCGCGACGACAGACTTGTCGTGTTTCACGATTTCCATCTGAAGCCTGGGCTCTGCCGCACCACGGGCGGAGATTGGCTGCGCCGCCGCCTCAAGCCGCCGCCGCTCATCCGCGAGCTCAGCCTTGCCGAGCTGTCGCAATTCGAGGTCGGGCGCCCCAAGCCCGGCACGCTTTACGCGCGGCGCCATAGACGCATGATCGCGCGCGATGGCGAGCCCATCCCAACCCTTGCGGCCGTCATCGCCGCCGTGCGCGCCGTCAAACCGGCCTTTCGTCTCTTCATCGAAATCAAAGCGCAGCGCGGACTATCGGCCGCGCCCGAAGCCATCGCCGAAGCGGCAATCGCCGAATTGCAAGCCGCGGAGTTTTTCGGCAATGCCATTCTCGTCGGCTTCGATTGGGCGGGATTGATTCACGCGAAGAAACGCAAGCCCGATCTCACCTGTTGGTTCAGCACGGATACTCGCTCGCGGCTGGATGCCGAGCCAATTGCGGCGGCAGGCGGCGATGGCTGGTTTTGTGCAGCTAATCGCGCGAGCCCCCGCGCGGTGCAAAAAGCGCGCGCGCATGCGTTGGCGTTCGGCGTGTGGACGGTGAATGACGCGCGCGACATGCAGGCGCTGATCGCGCAAGGCGTCGATGCCATCTGCACCGACCGCCCCGACAAACTCCAAACGTTTTTGGGGAGAGTGGGTGATGGAGGAGCAGCTCAGGGCACTCGACACCGCCCCCTCACCCCCACCGCTCGGGGCAGCGACAGCTCCGCTGTCGCTAATTGCCCCTCGACCCCGCGCGGGGGAGAGGGAGATTGATGCGCGCGATGCCATCTGCACCGACCGCCCCGACCGCCTGCTAAAACTAATACCCTCTCCCCCGTTGGGGGCGAGGGTAGGGTGACGACTCGCGGGCATCACGCAGCGTGCAGCGCCTTCTGCACTGCCTTCGGCGCGCGGGCGATGACCAACAGGTAGGCGCGCGTTGGCCCCTCTGGCTGGCGCTTGCCCTGCTCCCAATGGCGCAGCGTGTTGACGCTGAATCCGAACCGGCCGGCAAACTCTTCCTGAGTCATGCCGAGCTTTACTCGAATGGCACGAACGTCGATCAGGGCAGGCACATGGACCCGGTAAGCGCTTTCCTTCGCCTCGCCGCGCGCATAGGCAACCGCTTCCTCCAAGCCACGGCGAATGCTGTCAGCGACCTTGCTCATTTCCTTGTCCTTCCATAAGTCCCGGCTAATAGTTTTGTCAGTTGCCGGAAATCGGCTCGATCCTTCTGGCTCAAATCGGGGCGCTCATTCTTGGCGTAAGCCGTCAGCGCAAAGAGCGGAATGCTGGCGCTGTGGTAGAAATAGATCACGCGCGCACCGCCACGCTTCCCACGCCCTTCCAATCGCCAGCGCAACTTGCGCACCCCGCCGGTGCCCGGGACCAAGTCGCCGCCGGCCGGATTAAAGGCCAGATAGTCCACCAGCACCGCCCGTTCCTCATCGCTCAGGAGCTTCCGCGTTGCCGCCAGGAACTCCGGCGTCTCGACAACCGTAATCGGGACTGCCGAAGCCATGAAAGGATATAGTCCAATGGATCAGTCAATTCAAGTCACGGCGCGGTTGAGCGGGTCACAACCCTTCAAACAACGCGGTCGACAGATAGCGTTCCGCAAAGGAGGGAATGATTGTCACGATTTGCTTTCCCGCCATCTCGGGCCGCGCGCCCACTTCGAACGCCGCGGCAATCGCCGCACCCGACGAAATGCCCCCGGGAATGCCTTCCAGCCGTGCCGCCGCGCGCGCGGTCTCGAACGCGGTCTCGTTGGAAATCGTGACCACCTCGTCGATGATCGAACGGTCGAGGATTTCCGGAATAAAGCCGGCGCCGATCCCCTGGATTTTGTGCGGGCCCGGTTGACCGCCGGAGAGAACAGGACTGTCTTCGGGCTCGACCGCAATCATCTTCACGGAAGGCTTGCGTGCTTTCAGCACTTGGCCGACACCCGTGATCGTTCCGCCGGTGCCGACGCCGGAAATCACCGCGTCGACTTGGCCGTTTGTGTCGTTCCAAATCTCCTCCGCGGTGGTGCGGCGATGAATCTCGGGATTGGCGGGGTTCTCGAATTGCTGCGGCATGATGGAATGCGGAGTGGTGCGCAAAATCTCGCCGGCGCGGGCAAGCGCTCCCTTCATGCCCTTGGCCGCATCTGTGAGCTCGAGCTGCGCGCCCATCAAGGCCAACATTCTGCGCCGCTCCAGCGACATGGATTCGGGCATCACCAAGATCAAATGATAGCCGCGCGCGGCGGCAACGAAAGCGAGCGCAATGCCGGTGTTGCCGCTGGTCGGCTCGACCAAGACGGTTTTGCCCGGCGCGATTTTGCCTTCGCGCTCGAGCGCGTCGATCATCGCAACTCCGATGCGATCCTTCACGCTGCCGATGGGGTTGAAGAATTCAAGCTTGAACAAGAGGTCGGCTTTGACGCCGGCGGCCTTGGGCATGCGCGCCATTCGCACCAGCGGCGTGTTGCCGATGGTCTCGGTGATGGAATCATAGATGCGGCCGCGCCCGGGGCGCTGCTCGCTCGCCTCAGATGGTGAAGTCCGTGCCATCGCCTCCCTCGGGCGCGCCGCAATCAAGCCCGGAAGCGCGCGCGCGCTTGCACACCTCTTCGATGGAAATCTGGTCGAGCTTCTGCATCACTTCTTCCTGTAGCGTCGCGACCAGCGGCACTACCACGCGGCGGCCTAATTCGCTGCCGCCGTCGAAATTTTCCTCGTTCTCGTCGAGGCTCATGGCGATGCGCACCACGTCGCCGACACTGATGCGCCGCCGTTCGCGCGCCAGGCGATAACCGCCGCGCGGGCCGCGCACGCCTTTGAGGATGCCTGCGCGCACCAGCTGCTGCATCACCTGTTCGAGATAACGCTGCGGCACGCCCTGACGCGCGGTGATTTCCTTCGCCTGCACCGGCTCGGGCCGCGCACTGTAGGCAATGTCGATCACCGCTTCGAGCGCAAGCAAAGTTTTTCGCGACAGCCGCAGCATCACTTAGCGCCCCGTCGAGCCGAAACCGCCGGCGCCGCGCGCGGTTTTCTGCAGTGAGGCGGTTTCGCTCCACTCCACACGCGTGACCGGCGCGACGACGAGCTGCGCGATCTTCATGCCGCGCGTCACCGCAAACGCCTCGTCGCCATGATTGATGAGGATCGCCGTCACCTCGCCGCGATAGTCGCTGTCGATCGTCCCCGGCGCGTTCAGCACGGTAACGCGATGGCGGAACGCCAAGCCGGAACGCGGGCGCAACTGGGCTTCGAAGCCGTCGGGAAGCGCGAGCGCAATGCCGGTGGGAATCGCGGCGTGCTCTCCCGGCGCGATTACCGAATCAACCGCAGCAAAGAGATCGAGTCCCGCGGCGCCCGCGGTCGCATAAGAAGGAAGCGGCAAATCTTGCAGCCGCTGAATCTCGATTCTCATGCGGCTCTCCCGAAGGCGGCCGCGATACGGTCGACGAGACGGTACGCCACCTCGGCCTTCGACAGCTCCGGCCATGCCTCCGCCCCCGCCGCGCTGATGAGGTGGACGCGGTTCACATCGGCGCCGATGACGCGAGCATCGTTGGCGAGAATCCAATCGCAGCCTTTGGCGAGGCGCTTGGCGGCGCCATTGGCGAGAACATCGTCGGTCTCGGCCGCGAAGCCGACTACGAGCTCGGGGCGGTGCACCGGACGGCGCGAGAGTCCGGCCAGGATGTCCGGGTTTTCCGTGAGGCTGAGCACGGGCGCCGCGTTGCCTTTCTTGAGCTTGGCTGTGGCGGGCGCCTCGACCCGCCAGTCCGCCACCGCGGCGGAGCAGACGGCGAGGTCGGCCGGCAGTTCGGCCTCGCAGGCCGCCCACATCTCGCGGGCGGTCTCGACCCTCACCAGTCTCACCCGCGCGGGCGGCGCAATCTCGACGGGGCCGGAAATAAGCACGGCGGCCGCGCCCGCCTCGGCCAACGCCGAGGCAATCGCGTAGCCTTGCTTGCCCGACGAGCGGTTGGCGATATAGCGCACGGGATCGATGGCCTCGCGCGTCGGCCCCGCGGTAATGAGCGCCTTCAAGCCGGCAAGGCGCGTATCGGGCGTGAGCAATTGCTCGATGGCGGCGAGGATTTCTTCGGGCTCGGCCATACGGCCGAAGCCATATTCGCCGCAGGCCATTTCGCCTTCATTGGGACCCACGAAATGGACGCCGTCGGCCTTGAGGGCGGCAAGATTGCGGCGCGTGGCGGGATGCTCCCACATGCGCACATTCATGGCAGGGGCGACGAGCACCGGCTTATCGGTCGCGAGCAGCGTCGTGGAAGCGAGGTCGGGCGCCAGGCCCGCAGCCAGTTTAGCCAGCAGGTCGGCGGTACCCGGCGCCACCACGAGAAGGTCGGCCGCGCGTGACAGCGCGATGTGTCCCATCTCGGCTTCATCGGTTAGGTCGAACAGCTCCTGGTAGAGTCTGTCGCCGGTTAGCGACGAAACCGCGAGCGGCGTGACGAAATGGGCGCCCGCGGGGGTAAGGATGGCGCGCACGGCCGCGCCCTTGTCGCGCAGGAGGCGAATGAGCTCGAGGCATTTATAGGCCGCGATGCCGCCGCCGATAATGAGAAGGATGCGTTTGCCGGCAAGGGTCATACGGCAATAAATACGATAAAAAACTGTGGTTCTCAATAGGTCGTGAAGAAGAGATGTAGAAATGGACAGCGAACCCGTTTCACTTTTAACCGTTGTCTACCCACACTTGGCCACGGAGACGAGGATGAGCGCCGAAGAAGCCTGCCGTTTGGCGGCCGAACTGAACGAGGAGTTTGGCCCCATCGTTGCGCGCGTGGCCGAGCGCACCATTGCCAGCCTGGAAGAGGATGGGCTGGAAGAGCGCGCCACGGTATGGCGGGCACTGCTTGCCATCCTGGGCGACATTGCCGCCAAGCGGATCGATCCCTACGCGAAGATCGCCATCCATTGAACCGCCGATAGGCTGGGGCTAGAGCTATGCTGCTCGATCCCGCACTCCAAACCCTATTCGACAAAATGCCCGAGCTTGCGAGCTACCCCATCTGGGATAAGTCGCCCGCGGAAGCACGCCGGGATTTTAAGCAATTTTGCCAATTCGCCGAGCCCAAAGGGGTTGCCATAGGCAAAAGCGAAGACATCAAGGCCGGCGAAACGCCGATCCGCAGCTACACGCCTGTCGCCGCGGGCGGGGGCGCGCTTCCGGCCATCGTCTATTTCCACGGCGGCGGCTTTGTCATGGGCGATCTCGATTGCTACGACGCGCTCTGCCGCACGCTTGCCAACGAAAGCGGCTGCCGCGTGATGTCGGTCGATTACCGGCTTGCGCCCGAACATAAATTTCCCGCCGCCATTGAGGACAGCTTTATCGCTCTCAAATGGGTCGAAGAAAACGCGCCCGATCTTTTCATCGATCCCAACCGGCTGGCGGTGGCGGGCGATTCCGCCGGCGGCAATATCGCGGCCGTGGTCACCCATCTCGCCAAGGCGAATAAGGGGACGCCCGAGATCGCTTTCCAGCTCCTGATCTATCCCGCGACGCGGCTTGGCGCTGTGGCGGGCGCGCGCAGCACAAGCACCGGCTATTTCCTCGACGCCAAAGCGATCGAACGGCTGCACAGCTTTTATATTCCGAATGGCGCCAAGCCCGACAATCCGGGTCTATCGCCGCTGGAAGCAAAGGATTTCAGCGGTCTGCCGCCGGCCTATATTGTCACCGCCGGCTTCGATCCGTTGCGCGACGACGGCATCGCCTATGCCGAGAAGCTGAAAAAGGCCGGCGTTCCCGTGATGCAGGTGGATTATCCCAGCATGATCCACGGCTTCTTCTCCATGCAGGGGCTTATCCCGCTGAGCAACCAGGCGATTGCGGCGGCCGCGCACGCTGTGAAGAAGGCGCTCGACGAAGCCGGCTGAGACTCCCCTCCTTGCCAGCGTGGCCGCATCTGCGGCATGGTCCCGCGGAATTTGGAGGAGACGGCTCATGAAGCGTTTCATTATCCCGCTGGTGTTTGCAGCGATCGCGATTCCATTTGCCGCCAGGGCCGATCTGCCCCCTGACGTGGCCAAAGCGGTCGCAGCCATGGGGCACAAGAACGACGCCCAGGCGACGCGGAAAATTTTCGATCCGCTGCAGCCCAAAGATCCCGTTGCGGTGGCGGGCCTCAAGGCCGATCGCGACGTCGCCTATGGTCCCGACCCGCTGCAGAAGCTCGATGTCATCTGGGACGGCAAGACTACCGGCAATCGCCCGGTTCTGGTCTTCGTGCATGGCGGCGGCTTCACCGGCGGCGACAAGCATTCGCCGGGCCAGTTCACCAATGACAATCTGATGAAATGGGCGAACGAGCAGGGCATGGTCGGCGTCGAGATCAATTATCGCCTTGCGCCCAAGAACAACTATCCCGATCCGGCGAACGATGCGCGCGATGCGCTGGCCTGGGTGGCCAAGAACGCGGCGCGCTATGGCGGCGATCCCAACAAGATTTTCCTGTGGGGCCATTCGGCCGGTGCGAGTCTTGTCGCCCTCTATGTCGCCCATCCGGAATTCCACTACAAACCGGGTGGCGGGATCATCGGCGCGGTGATGACCTCGGGCGGCTATGAAGCGCGGCCCAATGATTTCTTTGGCCACGATCCCGACAAGGTGAAGGCCGCGTCATCGGTCGAAGGCCTGAAGGCGACCAAGATTCCGCTGTTCTTCACCCGCGCGGAATGGGACCCGGAAACGCCGCAAATCGCGCAGGGCGAGATGATCCACAAGGTGCTGACGGATGCGCACCACGATCATTTCTTCCATGTCATGTCCACCCATAATCACATGTCGCAGATCTATTCGGTCGGCACGTCTGAGCATCAGTTGACCGACCTGCTCGGCCCGTGGCTGAAGCAGCGTGCAGCAAGCGTGAAGTCGGCATCGAACTAATCCTTCGAGGCGCCGCCGTCATGGTGAGGTGCTCGCGAAGCGAGCCTCGAACCAGGGCGGCGCTCCTCAGGATGACGGAGCAAGGCTCGAATGGGCGGGGATTAACTCTCCGCCCATTCTGCTATTTGGAACATTACTTTCGCTTGAAGCGTTTTCATCTTGGGAGCGCCTCGTCTAAGGATGATGGATCGTTCGATGCATGCCGAGTTTCGCGATCTGATTGACGACGTGCTGGCCGCTCAAACGGCGGATAAGCCACATGAGGCCGATCATTATTTTGTCTGCGAAGGGTGCAGCCAGGCTGTGGATGCACGCTCTCTCGCGCAGATTTTTCATCACCTCGCATCCGGCCACCGGCGTCTTTCGGAAGCGGAGCTCACCGCGCTGTATCCGTTTTATCTCAGCCGTCATGCGTCGGTGATCACGATGAAGGTGCTGTCCGGGCTTGCCCAGCTTGACACCCAGCCGGATGCCTGAACAAACAGCTCCTTGCTCTTAACACGGCAGCTTCCAGTTATTGCGGGGGACCTGGACGATGCGCGCGATACCGATCGGGACCATAGGCACCTACAGCGCCGTCGTGCAGCCGGAACATCTTGCTAATCAATTCAAGGATGCGATTTTGCCACCGGTGCTGGCGACCCCGGTGATGGTTCTGTTCATGGAGAATGCCGCGTTGAATGCGTTGCGGCCTTATCTCGAACCTGGCGAAAGCGTGGTGGGGACGGGAGTGAATTTGCGCCATCTTGCGGCGACACCCGTTGGTCATCGCGTGAGCGCGGAAGCCAAGGTGGTGAAGGTTGAGGGACGGCGGATTGAATTTCAAGTGAGCGCGCGGGATGAGAGCGAGGAGATCGGTGTGGGCACGCATCAGCGCACGGTCGTCGATCTCGAACGCTTTGGGCGGCGGCTTGCAGAGAAGCAGAAAAAATAGAACGGTCCCCCCCGAAATTCGCTTCAGTTCTGGCGCATGCGCTCCCAGGCGGCGATGCCGGCACGTCCGCACGGTTCGTCCTGCTTGCGCGGAAGACCGGAGACTCCAATCGCCCCGACCAGGACTCCGTTGACGATCAGCGGTTCGCCGCCATTGTCGAAATACATTTTGCCGGGATACATCGCCATGATGCCGAAGAAGCGGTCGGGCCGGTCCTTAGCGAGCCGGCTTAAGGTTTCGGTGGTCTGGCGCTGGAGCGCGGCGGCGAAAGCTTTTCCTTCCGCATACAGAAGATTATTGGCAGACACGCCATCCATCCGCTCCGAAGCCACCGGATTGCCGGCGGAATCTACGACGATCACCGCCATGACGAGATTGCGTTCGCGGGCAAAGGCGATGGCGCCATCGATGATAGTGCGGGCTTCGGCAAGAGTAATCGAGGGCGGTGGGAGCTTGGATTGGGGCGCCGGAATGGGCGCGGGCGCGGCGAAGACGGTGCTGGTTGTGAGCAGAGCGGCGATGAGGATGGAGGCGTGAAGTTTGGTCATGTGTCCTTTCCAGATGGCGGTGTAGCGCAAATCCCCCACCCAAAGCGCACTTCGTGCGCTTTGACCTCCCGCGTTGAGGGAGGTGGGTTCTTGTTATTAGCGTCTGGGACGCGTGCGGTCCCAGGCGGCCATTCCGGCGCGTCCGGCGGCCTCGTCTTCAAATTGCGCGAGACCTGCAACGCCGACCGCACCCACCAGCACGCCGTTGGCGGTCAGCGGCTCCCCGCCGCCGACGAGATACATCTTGCCGGGATACATCGCCATGATGCCGAAATAGCGGTCCGGGCGGTCCTTGGCGAGCTGGCTCAGGGTCTCGGTGGTCTGGCGCTGGAGCGCCGCCGCGAAAGCCTTTCCTTCCGCATACAGAACATTATTTGCGGACACGCCGTCCATGCGCTCCGAGGCCACGGGGTTGCCCGCGGCATCGACCACGGTGACCGCCATGAGGACGTTGCGCTGACGCGCATAGGCGATCGCGCCGTCGATGATGGCGCGCGCTTCGGCAAGCGAGATCGAGGGCGCCGGAAGACTCGATTGCGGCGCGGGAATGGGGGCAGGGGCGGACGCGGCAAGCGCGATCCCGCCGGCAGATGCGATGCATGCCAGCGCCGCTGCGCCAAGTGTCCCGGAAAATCGCTTCATCTCTTTCTCCCGATTCAAGTGTGCAATCGTGCACGACGCGGGTCCGCCGCGGAAGCTGGACGCCGCCTCACCCAAATGCCATATGCTTGGACATCTGTCACGGAAGCAAGCGCGATCCCGCAACGACGTGTCAACATCTTGCGGTCAGGATAAAGCATGATTGCCGGTATCGATCTGGGCACCACCAACAGTCTGATCGGCGTGTGGCGCGATGGGGCGGCGCAACTGATTCCGAACGCGCTTGGCCACATGCTGACGCCGTCGGCGGTCAGCATCGGTGACAATGGCGAGATCATCGTAGGTCTGGCGGCGAGGGATAGGCTCGTGACCCATCCTGCGCGCTCCGCCGCAACGTTCAAGCGTTATATGGGGGCGGACAAGGTGTTTACCCTCGGTGCGACCGATTACCGGCCCGAAGAACTTTCCGCCTTCGTCCTGAGGTCGCTGAAGCAGGATGCCGAACGCGCTCTTGGCGAGGCCGTCAGCGACGCCGTGATCACCGTGCCGGCCTATTTCAACGATTTGCAACGCAAGGCGACGCAGCACGCCGGAACGCTCGCCGGCTTCAACGTCAAGCGGCTGTTGTCCGAGCCCACCGCCGCCGCGCTTGCCTATGGGCTCGAATCCGGGGCCGGCGAGCAAACCGTTCTTGTCGTCGATATCGGCGGCGGCACGTTCGATGTCACCGTGTTGCATTGCTTTGAAGGATTGATGGAGGTCCGCGCCACCGCGGGCGACACTTGGCTTGGCGGGGAGGATTTCGTCGACGTTCTTGCCGGGGCTTTCATGACGGAGGTGGGCGAACCCGCCGGCGTCCCGCCCCTATCCCAGCTTGCGCCGCTGCACAGCAATCTCAGGCGTCAAGCCGAATTGGCCAAGCGGCGTCTCAGCGAGGCCGGGGAGGCGACGATCGCCGTCGCGTATAATGGCGCGCAGCTGAGCTGGACGGTGGACCGGGCAAAATTCGAGCAGCTTTCCGAGGGACTGCTGGCCCGCGTGCGGGTGCCGATCGAGCGGGCCTTGCGCGATGCGCGATTGCATCCAGAGACGATCTCCAACGTGATTTTGGCGGGCGGCGCCTCGCGCATGCCGATGTTTCGTCATTTGATCGGCCGCCTCTTTAAGCGATTGCCGCTCGGGCGCATCAACCCCGACGAGGTCGTCGCGCGCGGAGCCGCGGTGCGCGCCGGCATGATCGCCCGCGACGCCAAACTGGAGGAATTTATCCTTACCGACGTTGCGCCGTTCACGCTTGGGATCGAGATCACCTCGCGCCCCGCCGAAGGCGCGCCGCGGATTGACGGCGTCTATTTGCCGATCATCGAACGCAACACCGTGGTCCCGTGCAGCCGGGTCCAATCCGTCTACAATATCGAAGACCGTCAGAGCAAAATGAACATCAATATCTATCAGGGCGAGTCGCGGCTGGTGCGCGACAATATCCTTCTCGGCAAATTCACGGTGCATTTTCCGCCGGCAAAAGCGGGCGAGGCGAAGGTGAACGTCCGCTTCACCTATGACAATAGCGGGCTTCTCGAAGTGGAAGCGACAGTGGCTTCGACCGGCGTGCGTTCGGCCGTAGTGATCGAAGGCCATAACGGCGCTCTGACGAAGGAAGAAATCGAGGCACGTCTCGCAAATTTTGCGGCGCTCAAGTCGGTGCCGAGGGAGGAGGCCGGAAATCAGGCGCTGATTGCCAGAGCCAACCGGCTGTTTTCTCAAAGCCTGGGCGAGCCCCGCCTGCGCATCGGCACGGCTTTGGACAAATTCTTAAGTGCGCTGGAAAGCCAGGATCCGCAAATCTCCCGCCTCGCTTCGGCGCAACTCGTCGAGATACTCGATCGCTTCGACGATGAATTCTATCTCTGAAGCGGGTTCGATCTGGACCGTGCTCGGTGTGGAGGCGACGACCGACACGACCGCGATTCGGCGTGCCTATCGCGCAAGATTGCGGACCATCGATGTCGATCGCGATCCCGCTTCCTTCATCGTGCTCCGCCGGGCGTTCGAGGACGCGCTGCAATGGTCTCCCGAGGATGAGGACGACGACTCCGGCGAATGGGAGGAATCGGCCGGCAGCGAATCCGATTTCGAGCCTGATGCGGAGAAACCTCCCGCGCGAGGCGCCGAGCCGGAACACCCGGCAAACGATGCTCCGCAGCCGGAGCAATTCCGCTCGAATGCCCAGGACAGAGTCTCGATCGAGGCTTTCGATCGCGCGGTGAAAGAGGGAAAGGCCGCGCAAGCGGAGCCGATCTTCAACACCATCATGGCGAAGGGCATCGCCGGAATCGGCGACGAAAGCGAATTTATCCGGCGCTTCATCAGGGTCGCCGCCGAGGATCTCAGCTTTCCAGCGTCGCGCCTGGAAGATTTGGCGGGCCGGTTCATCGCGCAAGGATTCAACGGAGCCGGCGACGGCTTCGCCTCCCTGCGCGCGGACGTGCTGAAACGCGTCGAAGCGGATGCGTGGTACAGAGCTTTGCGCCGGAATGCGGATGAACCCTGGCGTCCGTTCCGGGAAAACCGGCGGATACGGCGCGTCGCGCGGCTATTGTTGAAACGGAGATGGCAAAGCGTGTTGCTCAGAGTGCACGGGGTTACGCTCGATCAGACGCTCGCCCAATATCGCCCGCACGCCGAATGGATAGGCGCCGCTATGGATAAAGATTGGATCGCCAGGATCGAGCGCAAGCGCAAGCGCCAAATCCGCCGGGGAGCTTATCTGATTTGGGCGGTTGTCGCGCTCCTTGCCGCCGATTTTGTCTATGTCTTGGGGCGGGGCTTGTTGACGGGAAACTGGAATTAGCATGAGCAACGGCGAGACAATTGTGGGGCGGTGGATACGGGTAAGCGCCTGGGTTAGCATCGGCCGGCAGGCTGCGGAGTAGAGAGATGACCGGCGACGCAAGAGCGATGCTGCGGCAAGGCCCGATGACGCCGTTCCAGCTCATGGTGGTGGCGATCTGCACGCTTTTGAACATGATCGACGGGTTCGACGTGCTCGCGATTTCGTTTACTGCTCCTTTGATCGCCAAAGAGTGGGGGGTGAACCCTGCAACCCTTGGCGTGCTGCTGTCCGCGGGGCTTGCCGGCATGGCGCTGGGATCGCTCTGTCTATCGCCCTTGGCCGACGTGATCGGGCGGCGCGCGATCGTCGTGCTTTCGACCGCGATCATCAGCGTTGGCATGCTCGCCTCGGCAGCGACCGGGAACGTCTGGACGCTTGCGGCCTGCCGGTTCTTGACCGGGCTTGGGGTTGGCGGCGTTCTCGCCGCGGGCAACACGCTGCTTTCCGAATATGCCAGCGACCGCTGGCGCGATCTTTCCATTTCCGCAATGGTGGTGGGATATTCCGGCGGCGCCATCGTCGGCGGTTCGATCTCCGCCTATCTGATCGCCGTCTTCGGCTGGCGCGCAGCCTTCATTTTCGGCGGCCTATGTTCGACGGTGCTATTGCCCGCCGTGTTCGCTTTGCCGGAATCGCTCGATTTCATCCTGGCCCGGAGCGGCAGGAACGCGCTTGCGCAAGTCAACGCGGTGATGCGGCGGCTGCGGCGGCCCGAGCTCACCCGCTTGCCCGAGATTCCGCGCGAGGAGAAAACGACCCGAGCAGTGGTCGGCGTGTTCGAAGGCCGCTTCCTCGCCGGCACGCTGCTCATCTGCTTGAGCTTCTTCATGCTGATGTTGAGCTTTTATTTCGTGCTCTCGTGGACGCCGAAGAACCTGGTCGATCTCGGCTTCAGCGTCAGTCAAGGCATATTTGCCTCGGTGCTGCTGAATGCCGGAGGCATTTTGGGCGGATTGGTCTTCGGCTATCTCGCCGGCAAATCGCATGCGCGGACGGTCTCGCCGTTTTTCCTTGCGGCGCTGTTCGTTTCGATCGTCGGTTTCGGCGCCTTGCATAGCGGCATCGTGCCGGTGATGACCGGCGCGTTCGTGGCAGGTTTTTTCCTCATCGGCTCGATGGCGACATTGTATGCGCTGGTGCCGCAGATCTATCCCGCGCTGGTGCGCAATACCGGCACGGGACTTGCCATCGGCTTCGGGCGGCTGGGGGCGGTGGTGGGACCCTATCTCGGCGGGCTGCTGATTGCGGCGGGCTGGCAGCGCTTTGCCTATTATGCGGTGCTGGCGCTGCCGGTGTTGATTTCGGCGATTGCCGTGCGGCACATTCCGCTGTGGGGGGAAATCGCGAAACCGCGGCTCGCGCGCGAGACGCTGCGACCGGCGGAGTAGGCCGGCTGCTTCGCCCTTAGCCCGCAGCTCTTTTCTTAGGCGGCTGAACTTTTTTCTTTGGCGCCTGCGGCTTCGGAGCTGCCGGCTGATTCGCACCCGCATCAGCTTTCTTTGGGGCCTCTTTCACCGGCCAGCACAAATCGCACTCATCGGCCTCGCCTTCCTCATCCAGTGACCATGTGCGACCGTTCTGCGTGATTGTCGCTTTACAAGCGGACCCATCCGAATTGCACTTAAGCATCATATAGGTTTTCTTCTTTTTGACGTCTTTCCAAACGTATTTGCAGCATTTGACCTTCGCCATTTTCATCTCCTCTATAATTGGTTTGACTTACTCCCCCACGCCCGGGTCGATCGGAACGCCATCACTAGAGCCCGCCGCCGGACTTGCAGCGGGATCTCCCACTCCTGGATCAATCGGAACGCCGCCATTCACCGGATCTCCCACTCCAGGGTCGATTGGAACACCTCCGTCGCCGGGAGCGGCGGGCGAAGCCGGAGTATCGGCAGGTTGCGGCGCCGGAGCTTTTGGCTCGACTATTTTTAGCGCTTGCGCCGCGCAGCACAGGTTCTGATAGCTGCCGTGCGACCCGTTGCCCAGATCGGCGATCGTGATGGTCTGTGTCGAAACATCGACCGATGTGCCATGCGCGAGATCGATGACGGCTGCGTCGGTTTCAACCTGAACCGGACCGCTGTCGTCGTCGTTCGTGACGCGATAGATCGCCAAATAGACCGCGGTAATGCCCGCGGGCTGGAGGGACAGGATCGTCGCCCGGCCGCCGGCCGGGACGCGCCAGGCGGCGTGTTCGTATTGATTGGTGGGTGCGGGCGACGTCGTAACCGTCGTGACGGTCTCGATGTGCTTCGTCGTCCGTGCCGGTTCGACGGTATCGGTTTCCTCGGTCGTCGTGACGCTGGGCGTGGTGACGTCGGTTTCGTCGGTGGTCGTGAGGCTCGGCGTGGTGACGTCGGTTTCATCCGTCGTCGTGACGCTTGGCGTCGTGACATCGGTTTCATCGGTCGTTGTGACACTCGGCGCGGTGACGTCGGTTTCATCCGTCGTCGTGACGCTCGGCGTCGTGACATCGGTTTCATCGGTCGTCGTGACACTCGGCGTGGTGACGTCGATCTCGTCCGTCGTCGTGACACTCGGCGTCGTGACGTCGGTTTCATCGGTCGTCGTGACGCTGGGCGTCGTAACATCCGTCTCGTTGGTGATAGTCGCGCTGGGAGTCGTGACATCGACTTCTTCCGACCCCACACTCGTGGGAAGAACGACTGACAAAGAAAGCGGGGCGCCGGCGGCTGGTGCGATTGCCGGTGCGGCGGCAGGCGCCCCCACGGCAGGGACGGCGGCCGCGGGCGCCGGGCCGGCCAGCGGCGCCGCGCCGCTCAGGCCCCCGGCGACTCCCCCGGGCGGCACTGTACCGCCAGGAAGCCCAGTCGTTTTCGTGAGAACCGTGATTGTCGGCTGCGCGACCGTGTTCTTGGTCAACGTGGTTACGGTCGGGTCCGCAACAGTGTGCTTCGTCGTCGTGGTTGTCGTTGGCACCGCCGCCGTGTGCTTCGTCGTCGTAGTTTCAGTCGGGTCCGCAACGGTGTGCTTCGTCGTCGTGGTTGTGGTTGGCACCGCTACCGTGTGCTTCGTCGTCGTAGTTTCAGTCGGGTCCGCAACCGTATGTTTGGTCGTTGTGGTTACGGTCGGCACCGCTACCGTGTGCTTCGTCGTCGTAGTTACGGTGGGATCTACAACCGTGTGTTTGGTTGTGGTCGTGGGCGTTGGATTTTGGACTGTACGTTTGCGGGTGACGACCGGCTCAGTAACGTCGGTTTCGTCGGTGACCGTGCGCGTGATCGTCGTGCTGGTGAACGGAGAAGAGCCGGAGTTAGCCATCAGATCGTCTCTTTAGGCGCGGGTCATGATTCCGGAATGCAACGCGCTGTGAACGGCGGAAAGCTGCCGTCCCCAATTACGCCCAACGTGCTTACAAAATCGAACCGCGACGAGTGCCGGTGAAAACTCACGCATTCACGAAGTAAGCGTTCCACATTCCCGACACCGCACTTGTGATGTGGTCGTCGGTGACGTTCGCCTGATTTGAGGGCGATGCGGCGTCAGCGGAGACTTGGGCGTCGGTTGCAACGCCGACAGCCATCAGGGACGCATAAACGGAGGGGTTTCCCAATACGGTTTTGGCCGCCTCGACGCGTTGGTCATGGCCGGCTGTGCTCGTAGGTTCGTTGATGATGGTGAATGCCTCCGCGACTATCGCCGACTCCACGCGGCCGATGAAGGCGGTGTCCTTTGCTAGCGTGCTCTGCGCAGCAAGATCTGTAGCCATTTGTGGTCGCCGATGCCCCGCAAACTGTCACTAGGCTAGTGCGGCCGATACCGGCATGCAAGCGGTGATCCTTTTCGATCTAAAAGCCATGCGAATTCAATTTGATGGACAGGCATTCGCAGTCATCCTGTGGATGGCTAAGCAACAAGCCTGCGCGGCCGAAGCTGCTTCGGCGCGGCGAAGGCTCGGCGCGCCTTCGCTTGGGGCTGCGACAGCTCCGCCGTCGCCGATCGCCCCTCGACCCTCAAGGGGAGAGCTAATAAGTATCTTGTCGAATGACCGGTGGGAGGGATTATGCGCAAAGGGCATTTGGCGGTTGTGGCGGTTTTGCTTGGCGGTATCGCCGGCGCGGAATTGACTGCGAGAACATCGGCGATCGAGGCGGTGCCCCGGCCCGGTTTGGGGTTCGCGGCTATTCCCGGCACGGTGGGCGGGCAGGACATGTTCGGTGCTTATGAGGTGGTGAAGGGCTGGCCCAAGGATATCAGCACCGTTCCGGGAAACGAGCACTGGACCTGGGGTGCGGGCCAGAGCATTTACGCCGAAAGCCCCGATCGCATCTATTTGCTCTTCCGCGGCGAGCTTCCCAACATCAAGCGGCCGGCCACGAAGCTGCTGCCGGAATTCGGGCCCAGCGTGCAATTTCCCATCGGGCGGTTGCCATTCCGCGATGCCACCGTGTCGGCGCTGCCGGGCGCCGGCGGCACCGGGCAGGACCCCAAAGACGGCATGAGACTGTGGAAGGGCACGCTCGGGGTTGACGCCAAATGGGAAAATTGCATCACCGTGGTGGACGGCAACGGCAACATCGTCGAGCGCTGGACGCAGTGGGACAAGATCCTCAAGCGGCCGCATTTCGTCACCATCAATCCCTACGATCCGGAGAAGCATGTCTGGGTGGTCGACGACCACATGCACGCGATCTACAAATTCAGCCATGACGGCAAGCAGCTGGTGCAGACCATCGGCACGCCGACGGTCGAGGGCGCGGACGGTACCCATTTCAACCGGCCGACCTATATCGCCTGGCTGCCCGACAGCACCATGTTCGTCGCCGACGGCTATAACGGCACGCGGGTGGCGAAATTCGACAAAGACGGCAAGTTTCTGCTCGATTGGGGCTTGAAGGGCGCCACGCCCAATGAGAAGCGTCCCGGCTACATGAACAATGTGCACGGGATTGCCGTCGATCCGGCGACGCGGCGGGTGTTCGTCAACGACCGCGGGAATCATCGCGTCCAGGTGTTCGATGAGAACGGCAAATTCCTCTACGATTGGAGCTTCGGCGAGGATCCCTCCGACATTCACCTGATCTATATCGGCGCTGACCGCTCGCTATGGGCGTTCGACCGCGGCACGTCGAAAATGCTCAAATACGATCTCGAGGGGCATTTCCTCTATTCCTGGGGCGTGTGGGGCGATTTCCCCGGCGGCTTTTGGGGCGTACACGGATTTTCCGTGGACCAGGAGGGGAATTTCTACGTCGCCGAAGTGGATTCGGGCCGGGTGCAGAAATTCCGCCCGCGGCAAGGAGTGAACCCGGCCTATCTGGTGAGCAAGCCGATTTATGCGGCGTGGAGGTAGGTAGCCCCCTTCGGCCCTGCGGGCGTTCGGGCGGAAATCGCCTTGCGATTTCTATTCACCCTCAATCCCGTAAAGACCGGGGAGGAAAGGTCAGTTCGGGGCGAGGGCGTTGCGGAGCATTTCGCGTTCCACCGGCTTTTGCAGAACAGGAGCTTGCGCAAAGCGCGCATCGATGCTGTCGGCGCCATAGCCGGTGACGAAGACGAAGGGGATGTTCCGGTCGGTGAGACATTCGGCTACCGGGTAGACCGGTTCGCCGTTGATGTTGACGTCGAGCACCGCGGCCTCGAAATTGTTGTTTCTTGCCGCGGCCAAGCCTTCCGAGGTTTTGCTGAACGGCCCGACCACGCGATAGCCGATCTCGGTGAGAAAATCGGCGATCATCATGCCGACCATGGCTTCATCTTCGACCAGCAAAACGCGGGCGCCTTGGGGAATTTTCACGCGGCTCGGCGCTGCGGCTACCTTCGGTTTGGCCGGCGAGAGGGATTGCGGCTCGCCGTCGTGCAAGGCAAAGGAGAACGTGGAGACGAGGCCTTGCTCGCGCCAATCCATGTTCAGCGTGCCGCGCAATTGCTGCCCGATGGTTGCCTTCATGATCTTGCTGCCAAAACCTTGCGAGGCGGGCGGCTTGACGGGCGGGCCGCCGGTTTCTATCCAGCTTAAGTGGAGATTTTTCCCGGCCACTTGCCAATTCAGCGCAACGTGGCCTTGCGGCGAGGACAAGGCTCCGTGTTTCACCGCATTGGTGACCAATTCGTGGATCATCAGTGCCAAGGATTGCGCGATGGCCGGAGGAAGCGATACCTGCGGCCCCTCGATGGCGATTCGGGCGCCGGCATCGCTGCGGAAGGGGGCCATTTCTTCGTCGATCAGCGCTCTTAAATCCGCGCCGCGCCAGCGCGCCTCGGCCAGCAGCGTGTGGGTCCGCGCCAATGCGGCAATCCGGCCTTGCACCGCGGTGATATAGCCCTCGATGGTCGCGGCCCGGGTTAAGCGGACGATCGATTGGGCGACCGCAAGCGCGTTGCGCGCACGATGATCGACTTCGCGGACGAGCATCACCTGCCGCTCTTCCGCTTCCTTGCGCTCGGTGATGTCGAGCGTGACGCCGCTGACGCGGACGATTTTGTTCTTGGCATCGGGAGTCGATGCGCCGGCACCGATGCACCAGCGCACGTCGCCATTGGGACGGTGGATGCGAAATTCGACTTTGGCGGTGTCGGCTTTGGTGGAAAGCTTGGTTAGCGTATTCTTCAGCAACGGCCAATCGTCTGGGTGGATCAGGCCTTCGATATTGTTCATCGTGGGCGAGAATTTTTCCGGGTCCACGCCGAAGATGCGGTATTGGCCTTCGTCCCAAATGAAGCAGTCGTTGGCGATATCCCAATCCCAGGCGCCCATCTGGCCGGCGGCAAGGGCGAGGCTGCGGCGCTGTTCGCTTTCCAGGAATCGCACATTGGAAGTCGCGAGCTCCGCCGTTCTTTCCTCTACGCGCTGTTCCAGTTGTTCGTTCAATTGCTGCAGCGCGCGGCCGCGCCGGAACAGTTCGGCAAACACGCGGACCTTGGCGCGCAAGACTTCCGGGATCACCGGCACGGGTACGTAATCGACGCCGCCCAGTTCATAGCCGCGCAAGCGGTCGAGATCGCCAAGCAGCACCGCCGAGATGAAAATGATCGCGGTTTGCTGGAAGCGCGGATGATCTCGGATCATCTGCGCGAGCTCGAAGCCGTCGAGTTCGGGCATGTAGACATCGATGAGGACGACGGCGACTTCGGTCTTGAGCAAAATCTCCAAGGCCTGTTTGGCGGAGGTGGCTTTGATAAGATTTTCGCCCAGCTCTTCGAGGATCACTTCGTAGCTGAGCAATTTCGCGGGCTGGTCGTCGACGAGGAGGATGTTGACTTTATCGGCAGTCATGGGAGGCGTGGAATTACCCCCCTTTCGTCGCGCCTTCGGCGCGACACCTTCCCCCACAAGGGGGGAAGGAAAAAGATGGGCGGGCGGCGGCGGCTCGATACATTCTAGCGATGGAGCCACATGCGCAGCGAGGACAGGAGTTGCTCGGTGTTCACCGGCTTGGCGAGATAGTCGGAGGCGCCGGCCTCCAGGCATTTCTCGCGATCTCCTTTCATGGCTTTGGCGGTGAGGGCGATGATCGGCAGGCGCCGATAGGCGGGATTTTTGCGGATGATCTCCATGGTTTGGAAGCCGTCCATTTCGGGCATCATGATGTCCATGAGGACGATCGCAAGCTCGGGCGTCGAGTCGACGATGTCGATCGCTTCCTTGCCGGTGGTGGCTGTCAACACATGCATGCCGCGGCGTTCGAGCACGCTCGACAGCGCGAAGATATTGCGCGCGTCGTCGTCCACCAAAAGCGCGGTGCGGCCGACCAGATCGTCGTCCGAACTGTTCAGCCTTTCCAGCATGCGCTGCTTATCGGGCGGCAGATCGCCAGTCACGCGATGCAGGAACAAAGCGGTTTCGTCGAGTAGACGCTCAGGCGATTCCACGCCCTTGACGATGATGCTGCGGGCCATGGTGTGGAGCTGGGCGTCTTCCTCCGCAGTCAATTCGCGCCCCGTAAACACCACGACGGGAATGTCGGAAAGCGCGGAATCGTCCTTGAGCTTTTCGAGCACTTCGAAGCCCGACATGTCGGGAAGCTTCAAATCGAGCACGACGCAATCGGCGGGTTCGCGGTGCAGGCTTTCCAAGGCCTCTTTGCCGGTGGACGCGGTTTTGATTTCGATGTCGTCGTGGCCGAGCAGTTGGGCGATTCCCACCTGTTCCGCCGGATTGTCTTCGACGACGAGCAAGCGCTTGCGATGCGGTTCGGTGAATTCCTTGAGCTTGGCGAGCGCCGCATTAACCCCTTGCATGCTGGTCGGCTTGGTCAGGAAGGAGAAGGCGCCCCGCGCCAGACCATGCTGGCGGTCTTCGTCGAGCGTGATGATCTGCACCGGAATGTGCCGGGTCATGGGATTTTGCTTCAATTGCGAGAGCACGTTCCAGCCCAGCATGTCGGGAAGGAAAACATCCAAGGAGATGGCGGAGGGCAAATATTGCTTGGCCAGTTCGAGAGCGGTGGCTCCGCGCAAAGCGAGCAGGACCTTGAAGCCGTGATCGCGCGCGAGATCCATCATCACGCGGGCATAGTGGGTGTCGTCTTCCACAATCAGCAGCAGGGGATCGCCGGGTTCCAAGATATCGCGGTCGTCGGGAATCGGCTCGACGGCGGTGGCTGGAGGCGGCATCGCGGGCACCACGGGTGTGGTTTCCGTAGACTGGCGAAGGGCGGTGGCCGGGCCGGCATATTTCACCGGGAGATAAAGTGTGAAGGTGCTACCGAGGCCCGGCGTGCTGCGGAGCTGGATTTCGCCGCCGAGCAGATTGGACAGCTCGCGGCTGATGGCAAGGCCCAGGCCAGTACCGCCATATTTGCGGCTGGTGCTCGCATCGGCCTGCTGGAAGGCTTCGAAGATGATCCTCTGTTTTTCGGTCGGGATGCCGATGCCGGTATCGGACACTTCGAAGGCGACGACTTGCTGCGCCTGATTGAGGCTCTGCCGGTCGCTGCTCCAGCCGCTCGGCGCGGCATGGACGTTGAGCCGCACGCCGCCCTTCTCGGTGAATTTGAAGGCGTTGGAGAGAAGGTTCTTGAGCACCTGCTGCAGCCGTTTGGAATCGGTGACAATGCTGCGCCCGAGATGGGGATCGATTTGCACGTCGAACGACAAGCCTCTGGATTCGGCGTCGTGGCGGAACGGCCGCGTCGCCGCGTCGACCAGATTGGTGAAATAGATTTCTTCCGGTTCGACCGTGACGGTTCCCGATTCGATTTTGGAAAGATCGAGAATGTCGCTGATCAGGTTCAACAGATCGGTGCCCGCGCCATGGATGGTGCGAGCGAATTCCACCTGTTTGGGCGAGAGATTGCCGTCGGGATTCTCGCCGAGCTGCTGACCCAGGATCAGAATGCTGTTCAAGGGCGTGCGCAGCTCGTGCGACATGTTGGCCAGGAATTCCGATTTGTATTTCGAGGTGAGCGCCAGCTCGGTGGCTTTTTCTTCGAGCGCGCGCCGCGCCTGTTCGATTTCCTGGTTCTTGCGTTCCACTTCGAAATTGCGCTCGGCAAGCTGTGCTGCCTTTTGCTCGAGCTGCTCGTTGGTCTGCTGCAGCTCGGCCTGCTGCGTCTGCAGCTCGCCGGCCAGTTTTTGCGATTGTGTCAGCAGGCTTTCGGTTTGCATCGTGGCCTCGATGCTGTTGAGCACGATGCCGATGCTGCTGGTGAGCTGTTCGAGGAAGGCGGTTTGCGAGGGCGTGAAGGCGTCGATCGTGGCGAGTTCAATGACCGCTTTGACCTGGGCTTCGAACAGCACCGGAAGCACGATGACGTTCTTCGGCTTTGCCGCGAAAATTCCCGAGCTTATGGGAATGGCATGGTCGGGGATTTTGTCGATGAGAAACATTCGTTTGTCACTCGCGCATTGACCGACAAGGCCTTCGCCGATCTGCAGCTGACTCGGATGCGCGTGGCCCACGCCATCGGCATAGGATGACAACAATTTCAGCGTCGTCTCGTCGTCCAATTGATAGATCACGCCCTGTTGGGCGTTGACGAGAGGCGCCAATTCCGAGAGCAGCAGGCGGCCGACGGTGGCGAGATCGCGCTGGCCCTGCAGCATGTTGGTGAAGCGCGCGAGATTGGTCTTGAGCCAGTCCTGCTCGGTGTTGCGGTCGGTGGTGAGGCGGAGATTGTCGATCATGGTGTTGAGGTTGTCTTTAAGCTCGGCCACTTCGCCGCGGGCTTCGACCTGAATCGACCGCGTAAGATCGCCTTTGGTCACCGCGGTGGCGACTTCGGCGATGGCGCGCACCTGGGTGGTGAGATTGGCCGCCAGCAGATTGACGTTGCCGGTCAAGTCCTTCCAGGTACCCGCCGCGCCGGGCACATTGGCCTGGCCGCCCAAGCGGCCTTCGACACCCACCTCGCGCGCAACGGTGGTGACCTGATCGGCAAATGTTGCCAGCGTCTCGGTCATGTTGTTGATGGTTTTGGCAAGGGCTGCGACTTCGCCTTTGGACTGCACGGTCAATTGCTGCTTCAAATCGCCGTTGGCCACTGCGGTCACGACTTTGACGATGCCGCGGACCTGTTCGGTCAAGTTTGCGGCCATGAAATTCACGGTGTCGGTCAAATCCTTCCAGGTGCCCGCGACGCCCGGCACCTGAGCCTGGCCGCCGAGCTTTCCTTCGGTGCCCACTTCGCGCGCCACGCGCGTCACTTCCGAAGCAAACCCGTTCAACTGATCGACCATGGTGTTGATGGTGTTCTTCAGTTCGAGGATTTCGCCTTTCACGTCGACGGTGATTTTGCGCGAGAGGTCGCCGCGCGCCACCGCGGTGGTGACTTCGGCGATGTTACGCACTTGGGTGGTGAGATTGGCCGCCAGCAGGTTGACGTTATCGGTCAAGTCTTTCCAGGTTCCGGCCACGCCCGGCACGTTGGCCTGGCCGCCCAAGCGTCCATCGGTGCCGACTTCGCGCGCGACGCGCGTCACTTCGGCGGCAAACGAGCGGAGCTGCTCGACCATGGTGTTGAGGGTTTCTTTCAACTGCAGGATTTCGCCGCGCACATCGACGGTGATTTTCTTGGAGAGGTCGCCGCCGGCGATGGCGGTCGCCACTTCGGCGATGTTGCGCACTTGCGCGGTCAGATTGCTCGCCATGAAGTTGACGTTGTCAGTCAAGTCCTTCCAGGTGCCCGCGACTTCGGGCACTTGCGCCTGGCCGCCGAGCTTTCCTTCGGTGCCGACTTCGCGCGCCACGCGGGTGACTTCGGAGGCAAAGGCGTTCAACTGATCCACCATGGTATTGATGGTGTTCTTCAGTTCGAGGATTTCACCTTTCACGTCGACGGTGATCTTGCGCGAGAGATCGCCGCGCGCGACCGCGGTGGTCACTTCGGCGATGTTGCGCACCTGTGCGGTCAGATTGCTCGCCATGTAATTGACTGAATCCGTCAAGTCTTTCCAGGTGCCGGCGACGCCCGGCACGTTGGCCTGGCCGCCGAGGCGGCCTTCGGTGCCGACTTCGCGCGCCACGCGCGTGACTTCGCCGGCGAAGCGGTTGAGCTGATCGACCATGGTGTTGAGGGTCTCTTTCAGCTGCAGGATTTCGCCGCGCACGTCGACGGTGATCTTGCGCGAGAGGTCGCCGCCGGCGATGGCGGTGGCCACTTCGGCGATGTTGCGCACCTGGCCGGTGAGGTTGCCGGCCATGGAGTTGACGGAATCGGTCAAGTCTTTCCAGGTACCCGCCACGCCCGAGACCGCGGCCTGCCCGCCAAGCTTGCCTTCGGTGCCCACTTCGCGCGCGACGCGCGTCACTTCGGCGGCAAAGGCGTTCAACTGATCGACCATGGTGTTGAGCGTTTCCTTCAATTGCAGGATTTCGCCGCTCACATTCACGGTGATTTTCTTCGACAAGTCGCCTTGGGCGACCGCGGTCGCCACTTCGGCGATGTTGCGCACCTGGCCGGTCAAATTGCTGGCCATGGAGTTGACCGAATCGGTCAGATTCTTCCAGGTGCCGGCGACGCCGCGCACCACCGCTTGGCCGCCCAATTTGCCTTCGGTGCCGACTTCGCGCGCGACGCGCGTGACTTCGCCGGCAAAGGCGTTGAGCTGATCGACCATGGTATTGATGGTATCTTTGAGCTCGAGGATTTCGCCGCGCACGTCCACGGTAATCTTCTTGGACAAATCGCCATTCGCGATGGCGGTCGAGACATCGGCGATGTTGCGCACTTGGGCGGTCAGATTGCTCGCCATGGAGTTGACGGAATCGGTCAAGTCCTTCCAGGTGCCGGCGACGCCGAGCACGTTGGCCTGGCCGCCGAGGCGGCCTTCGGTGCCGACTTCGCGGGCGACGCGCGTGACTTCTCCGGCAAAGGCGTTGAGCTGATCGACCATCGTGTTGACGGTTTCCTTGAGCTGCAGGATTTCGCCGCTGACGTTCACGGTGATCTTCTTCGACAGGTCGCCGCCGGCGATGGCGGTGGCGACGTCGGCGATATTGCGGACCTGGGATGTCAGATTGCCCGCCATGAAATTCACGCTGTCGGTGAGGTCCTTCCAGGTTCCGGCGACGCCCGGGACCTGAGCCTGGCCGCCGAGCTTGCCTTCGGTGCCGACTTCGCGCGCAACGCGCGTCACTTCCGAAGCGAAAGCGTTCAACTGGTCCACCATGGTATTGATGGTGTCTTTGAGCTCGAGGATTTCGCCGCTGACATCCACGGTGATCTTGCGCGAGAGGTCGCCGCGGGCGACCGCGGTGGTGACCTGGGCGATGTTGCGCACTTGGGCGGTTAGATTGCCGCACATGGCGTTGACCGAATCGGTCAAGTCCTTCCAGGTGCCGGCGACGCCGGGCACCAGGGCCTGGCCGCCGAGTTTGCCGTCGGTGCCGACTTCGCGCGCGACACGCGTGACTTCGGAAGCGAAGGAACGCAGCTGATCCACCATGGTGTTGATGGCTTCTTTGAGCTGCAGGATTTCGCCGCGCACGTCGACGGTGATCTTCTTGGATAAGTCGCCATTGGCGACGGCAATCGTAACTTCCGAGATGTTGCGCACCTGGGCGGTGAGATTGCTCGCCATCGAGTTCACGCTCTCGGTCAGCGCCTTCCAGACGCCGCTCACGTCGCGCACCTGCGCTTGGCCGCCCAATTTGCCTTCGCTGCCGACTTCGCGCGCGACGCGGGTCACTTCCGAAGTGAACACGCTCAATTGCTTGATCATGGTGTTGACGATCTTCGCCGAGCGCAGGAATTCGCCCTTAAGCGGGCGGCCTTCGACTTCCATCGGAACGGTCTGCATGAGATCGCCCAAGGCCACTGCGCCGATAGCGCGTGTGACTTCCGTGGTGGGCCACAGGAGATCATCGACGAGGCTGTTGACGGAGCTCTCCATCTCGCCCCAGGCGCCGAGGTTGAGCGCGAATTTGACGCGATGCTTGGTCTTGCCTTCGCGGCCGACCACTTCGCCGACCTGCTCGAGCTGCTTGGCCATGCGCTCGTTGGCGCTGATGATTTCGTTGAAGGTGTCCGCGATCTTGCCTGCGAGGCCGACATGGTCGGTTGACATGCGGGCGGAAAAATTGCCCACGCGCATGGCCTGCAAAGTCTCGAGGAATTCGTGCAGGAGTTCGGCGCCGTCGTCTTTGACCGCCGTGCCGCCGTTGTTGCCGCGACGATAGGATTTGGTGAGCGCGCCGCCGCCGGCGCCGGCCGATACCGGGACTTTCATTGCGCGGTCGGTCGCTTTCCTGGCTTTCATGCGTGGTGTCCTTTTGCAGGCAAAGGTCGATATACGAATCCACGGCGCCTTGAGGAGCCTGGGTTTGACGATTTCACGCGATCTTGCAGTTTAGGGAAATGCAAACGCGCCCGCCCCTCGCAATTCGCGCCGATTGACGAAAACACCTGAAATTTGAATTGGTTCCCTGAGAAAGGGAACTTTTTTGGGTCGAATCGCTGACGCGGTCGAATGGGGCTGATTAACGGCGCGGAACCGTTAATTATTGTGCCGGCAGCGGGCTAAGGGCGGCGGGTTGGCGGGTAACTTGGCCGTGGCTGTGGGTGACGTTCAATGTGAAGGACTTTTTTCCGGCCGCTGAGCGTTTTGGCATCGCCGTCGTGCGGCCGGCCGATATTTCTCGACAAGGTGTAAACATGAGCAAAGCGACCTTATCCCCTCAAGCTTCCGCCTTCGATTAAGACGGCAGCAGCAAAGCTCGCGAAGGAAGACGGGGTGTCTTTGAACCAGTGGATCGCTGCGGCGGTGGCTGAGAAAGTCGCCGCGGTCGAGGCGGCTGCGGAATTCTTCAAGCGGCGTGCAGGAGGGGCCAAGCCCAGCGAACTCCTGTGGTTCCTCGATAACGCTCCGGCAAAACCACCAATCCGCGGTGACGAGAGACGCTAGCGACGTTTGACCTGCGGCAGCGAAGCTACGAACCTCGCCGTCATTTTCCTGCTGCGGGCGTGATCCTGTAGCCGGTTTCGCGCAGGCGAAGGATGAAATCCTGCGCATCTTTGGATTGGGTGAGAATACGGGCGAGATTGTCTTCCCCTTCCGGCGCGCGCGCGTTTGCGGTGAGAAAAGGATGAAGCACCGGCTGGCTGCCCGGCGGCGGCAGCGCCGTGCTGGTGATGGGCCCAGGTCTATCCTCAAACGTCAGAACGATCCGGTCTCCCTTCCACACATTGTGTGATTTGTAAGCCTGGGCTGCGATCGGCGTTTGCGCAGGAACGCCTTCGAACGTCGCGACATAAACGGTGGAGCAGAGGAGGAGCGATAGGGCGAGCGCCAATGAACCGATTCGCTTTAAGGGCGGCTGCCGATGCATCGACAATCATTAGTACGGTTCTTCGGTCCCTGACAATCACGCGGCGCTGTAGGAGCCCAACTCAATCTGAGTCGCTTATGTAGCAGTAGCTTGACATTTTGTCTGGTGATGCCTTACATATTGAGGTGATCCGGTCGTTTCGCAGCAAGCCGCTTCGCAGATTTGCCGAGAAGGGCGATCGGTCGAAACTGGGCGTCCAGAATGTAAGCCGGGTAGAACGCATCCTGGTCAGGCTAAATGCAGCCAGTGTTCCGGAACAGATGAACGTTCCCGGTTTAGGATTCCATCCCTTGAAGGGCGAGGCGAAAGGGCGCTTTTCGGTTTGGGTGACAGGAAACTGGCGTATCACGTTTGGTTGGGACGGAGAGGATGCCATTGAGGTGGATTTGGAGGATTACCACTAAGACGGCCCAGAACGGCAATCTCGGATGCAAGAAGGAACCGGCAAATGGTTGGCAATAAATTGGTCGCGGCACTTCGCCCGGTTCATCCCGGAGAGATGTTGCGCGAGGACATTCTGCCCGCTCTGGGCAAGCCCAAAGCGGAGATTGCACGTCTGCTCGGCGTTTCGCGCCAGACCCTCTACGACATTCTAAACGAGAAGCAGCCGATTACGGCCCATATGGCGCTCCGCATCGGCAAGCTGCTCGGAGACGGCGGAGATATTTGGCTTCGGATGCAGGCCGCCTACGACATGAAGATGGCCGAACGGGAACTCAAGGACCAGATCAAGAAAATTCCCACGCTGCATGCGGCGTAGTGAGAAGTTCCCCACCCGGCGCGCCAGTGGCGTGCTTCGCGCGGGGCGCGCCGCCGCTCGGGGCTACGACAGCTCCGCCGTCGTTCATCGCCCCTCGACCCGCAAGGGGAGAGGCGTAAATTAGGTAATCGTACAGTTTGATTTGCGGTTAGGAGAAGAAGCGGAAAAGCTCATCCCCCGTTACAATGGATCGTGTATCGGACCGAATTGCTGTGGTTGCCGTCGGCATCCATGATGTACGCGCTCTGAATCACGTAGTATCGGCCCCTACAGTTATAGCCACCCAAAATGACCGCTCCTTTCTTCTGAGCTTCTGGGGGAAGGTTAATCACTGCGTACGAATTTTCGCGGAAGCCGTTTACGTTGGTCTCTATGAGGTCACGATGTAACAGAACTGCGTTGCCATTAGGGGCAACGAAATGGAACTCAGGTATGATCGTTTGCGTGGGCATGTTGGGGATCGAGGGACCCAAGCTGGCGCTTATCGACAATAAGATTGGGCCGCCGGGTATGGACGACACGGGTTTTGTTGGCTGTTCGACCGTCATGGTCGGCACTACAGTTGGCTCGGGAATAACTTGTGTCTCAGGAGCCGTTAACGGGCTGCAGGAAAGCAATACGCTAGCGAGAATACATGGGGCTGAAACTCTCACTAGGCCCTCCCCGATTTAACCGGTCAAAATTATCATAGGCGCTGGCTCTAACAAAGTCCCACTATGGTCATTCTGCCGTTTCCCAATCTTCCAGCACCTTCACCATATCCGACATTTCCCAAAGCCTATCCGTCACGCCGACAGCCATCGCGGGCGTTATCCTCAGGGTTTGATGAATGCGCACGAGATTGTAGGCATGAAATAGATTGCCACGGCGCGAACATGGTTCTCAAATTTCTTCGAGAAAGCATTGGTTAGGCGTGTGGATTTTCAAACTGTTACCACTACCGTAAATTATTGGAGCCTGAAGATAACGGCGGCGAGCAGATATTCCGCAACCGGCTTGCCGTTTTGCGTTGCCGGTTTGAATTTCCAGTGCCTCTTGGCCATGGTGCACGCCGCGTCGTCAAGGCGGCTTTTGCCACTTCCCTTTTGCACCGTGCAATCGCCGACAGTACCGTCTTCCTTCACCAGATATTTAATGTACACGACGCCCTCCTCCTGCAGGCGGATCGAGACCGGTGGATAATCCTCGGCAGTTACCGCGTGGCTGGTAATCGCCGTCGGCGGATTCGGCGGCAGGGGTGGTGGCGGGGGCGAAGTCGCCGGCGGCAAGGCGATTCCTAATTCGGCCAATTCGGCAACATATTTCTGAGTTCTTTCCGCGTCCTTCGCCATAATCGCGATCGACAGTGCCCGCTTCAGATTATTGGTTCTATTGCCTTCGCCGGCTTGGATGTTTTTTTCGATCTGGTCGAGCGCGGTCGCGTAATCCTTCGCGTTGATCGCGTAATTCACGATCATATCATGGATGACCGGATTCAGAGAGGTGGGTTTGTCCTCGCGGATGGCATCTGCTTCCTTGGCTTTGGCCAGAGCATCGGCATACCGGCCCGCTTGTGCGGCCGCTTGCGCATCCCGGATAGCATCCACGAGCGCTTTGTTGTGGGTCGTAGGGGCTCGAGGAGCGACATAAATGATCGCCGGTGCCGGGCCGACGTTGCCGTCAAGGCGGTAGATGACATCCGCGTTCAGCCACATTGCGATCGGAGCGCTGCCGATCACGGTTGCGGGCTTGAACAGCCACCCCCGCACCATGACGCAGGCCGCATCGTCAAGCCGTGGATATCCGCTCGACATCTCGATCTGGCAATCGCCGACGGTACCGTCGGTCAGCACGAGATATTTGACCTTGACCGTGCCCTGTTCCCGAAGGCGGGCCGAATCGGCGGGATAATCGGCGACTGTCACCGCGTGGCTGGAGAGCGGCACCGGCGGATTGGGCGTCGTATACACGCGCGGGGCCGGCGAATTAGCCGGCGATCCGGATGGGTTTGCGATGGATGCATGATTTGGGAGAACGGTTTGCACGCCACCTGCCGCAGCGGCTGTTTGATCTTGGGCAGGAGGTTGAATGCGGGAAACCGGCGGCGAATATGCTGACGCGATGTTGGGGCGCGTGATATTTTGGAAAACGGAATTGCCGGCGAGCGCGAGCAGGATCAACGCGGCAATTGCGCTTCCCGCGAGCAGGTAGAATCTCCGCCGTGACGAAGCCCCATTTTGCCGCGCGCCAGGGATTGCCGATTCCGGATCGGCTTGGTTTGCAACGACAAGCCTCATCAGCTCCTCGGGCACGGGACGCTCCTCCCCAGACACTCTGTCGAGGAACGATTGCGCCGATTCCAACTCGTAAAGAGCTCCGGGATCGCGCGCCAATTTGGCGATGAAAGCTTCATCACCGTCGCCATCGAGATGGGCTGCCAGATCGTCGATCCGCGCATCATCGTCCGCCGGCGGAGCCGAGCTCCGCTGCGCCAGAGCGGTGGAAAGCGCCAGGCGCGCCGTCACGGATTGCACATCGCCGGCACTGCCGGGCTGATCCGCAAACAGACGCTCGAAGAATTTTTCCAATTCGATCCTGACCATCGAAATGCTCCCTTCGCGTCTTTAGACGGACGCTCGCCAGTTTTTCACGGCGGACTCTTCGCAAATGACATCGCGCAGTCGTTTCACCACGCGCTGCCTCAGGGCGTAGATGTCTTCGACCGGCCGCTGCATGATCCGTGCGATTTCGCGTGACGATGGGGTTTCCGTGCCGCTCAAAACGATCGTGAGATAGAGACGCTCGAGATCGGGGAGCGTCTTCATCGCACGCGTTAACACGTCAAGGGCTGCGGTCAATTGCTCATCGTGTTCAGCCTGAAGTAAGCGGTCCTCAGGCGATGGTTCGGCTGGTTCGCCGACATCATCGGGAGAGGGAAATATCCGAACGACTTGACCGGCGCTTGCTCGTGGCCTGCGGCGCGGCGATATGTTGCTTCTGATCTGGTCGATGAGAAGATTATCCACGCTGCGCAAAACGAAGCCGGAGAAACTGCCTTTGCCGCTGTAGGCTTTGATGCGGCGGTAATCATTGTCGATCAGCGCCAAGCAAATGTTCTGATAAGCATCGCGTCTGATGTCCTCATAGGCGGGGCCGGGCAAACGGCGGCCGATCAGGTGGTGGATGTCGGCATCGAACAATTGTTCGAATGCTCTCCAGCCCTTCGGCCGATCCGACTGCAAGAGTTGCAGTATTTGCAGCGCAAGGGCATCGCGCACGACGAGCGCGGCGAAAGTTTTGAGCGATGATCGTCCATTATAGGTACGAAACCGGGCGAACCCGCCGGCGCGCAGCAGCGCCATGGTGTCGATGAATTTGTCCCGGGCTTCGGATTCATAACCGCTCAGTGCGCAGCAGATTGACCACACGGTGGGGGAGATTTCTTCGAGAAATTGCGCAATGGATTCCGGCTCGCCCACGAGCAAAGCGGCAACGAGCGCGCGATCGTCGCTCCCTCTTATCCGCTCGCTGCCCGCCAGTGGCATATCGATCAACCTCGATGTCCATAATAGACGGACAAGGCAGGTTTTTTTGTGGGCGAATTCTCGTTTTTAGGCCGAACACACATCGGGGCCATCCAGGCGGGCGTAAGATTCGTTCGCCGCGCGGACGCGCGGCGGCTGGGTAGCCGGTTGAACCGGGCCATGACAGCGTGTTGATGGGACCTTAGCGGCCTGGAGGGGGGATGATTTTGCGGAAATAGACGACCCGTTCGGTTTCGGAAAAGCCCCAGGCCAAATGGGATGCATGCGAAATGCGGTTGTCGAGCAGCGCATCCGAACCGAGCTCGCGGAAACCGCGTTCGGCGAGGAATGCTTCGGCATATTCGATCAGCCGCAATCCCACGCCCTGTCGTCTGTATTCCGGCTTTACCCAAATGCCTTCGAGAAAAGGAACCGGCCGGCTGTCGCAGCCATTCGCGTATTTGCGGACTTCCACTTCCGCAAATCCGGCGGCAACGCCCGCCGCCGTTTCGGCAAGGAATCCCCACGCCTCGTCGCTGCCGATCGTTTCGTGGAGCTGTTCGGCAAGCGCTGAGGCGGTCGCTTCCGGCCACAGCAGCGCGCGCATCTCGGCCCAGATGAGCCGGTCGGAGGAACCCATTTTTCGTACGTTGAACGTCATGATTTGGATTGTATCATGACCATCCGTTGCGGCGGTGTCTTCGATCCAGAAAGAGTCGTTCGGTGCGCCGACACGCGCCGGCAGCGTGGCCGGGTCAAGCCCGGCCACGGCGAGCAGGGGTTAGCTTACGACGGCCCAGGTGCCGTTGCGCTGCTGGCAGGCACGGCCGCGGGCTTCGCGCGGTCTGCCGTCGATGAAGATCCGCTGCGTGTAATTGGCGCAACGGAAACCGTCGGGGTCGCGGTAGTAATCGACGACCCGGAATTCGCCATAGTGGCCATTGCCCGGGTTGCGCCACTGATAGACGGCGTTGGGGCGGCCTGCGTTGAAGCCGTCGGCATAGGTTTTGTAGACATAGCCGCGATCTTCGCAATCGAGATTGCGCGTGAGCGCCGCGCCAACCGCGCCTCCGAGCACGACTCCTGCCACGGTTGCACCCGCGCGTCCGTGGCCGGCCGCATTGCCCAGTAATCCGCCGATCACCGCGCCCGCGAGAGCGCCGGCGGGATTCACCGTCTGATGACATTCTTTGTAATAGGAGTCGTCGTCGGCGGTGTAGCTCCGCCAGCGCGCTTCGCGATCATAGTCCACGGGCGGCGGTGGAGGAGAAGCGTGGCGGTCATCGTAGGGGGTGAGGTCTGCGACGAAGTCCACGATCAAACCGCTTCTCATTTCGACGAGATAACCGTCGCCATCGATAAAGACCCAGCGATGGCCGGGAGGCGGCGGCGAAAGGTGATAAAGGCGCGGTTCGGCGATGAAATAGCGGGGAGCGAAAAAGTCGGCCGGCATCCTCTCACCCTTGCGCCACAACTTCTTTTCATGTCCTGGCGGTATGTCCCTATCGAACTTGTCGTGTCCTCTATCGCGCCCTTTGTCATAGTCGGGATCGGCATAAGCCATCGGCGCGGTCAGAACACACAACGCTGCGACGGCAATCAGGACGGGTTTCATTTCGGTCTCCCCTAATAGCTTCCGGAGAAGATATTCCGGACAATTGATCTTGTTGTTTCCGGGATTGCTCGAAATTGATTAAAAATGCGAAAGCGGGAAACGGCGCGGGTAGCAAGATGACGGAGTTTGGGATTCGCGATGCGGCGCCGGACGATGCGGCGGCGATTGCGAGCATCTACGAACCCTATGTGCGCACGACGTGCGTCACTTTTGAGGAGATTCCGCCTTCGCCCGCGGAGATTGCGTCCCGCATGCAGCAAATCCGGGAGCGCGGGCTGCCGTTCCATGTCGCCGAGAAAGCGCAAGGCGTAATCGGTTATGCCTATGCGGCGCCGTTTCATCCGCGCTCGGCCTACCGCTACGCCGTGGAAGATTCGGTTTACGTTGAACGCAGCCATGCCGGGCAGGGAATAGGCACCGCGCTGATGCAACGCCTGATCGAAGAATGCGCGGCGCTTGGATACCGGCAGATGATTGCCTTGATCGGCGATCAAGAAAATCAAGCGTCCATCCGGCTGCATGCGCGGCTGGGCTTTCGGCAGATCGGCATATTATCGGGCGTTGGCTTAAAATTGGGCCGCTGGGTGGATGTCACCGAAATGCAATTGGCGTTGGGAGACGGCGCGCAGACGATTCCGAGTTAGGCGATGGCGTGAGCAGCGCTTAGCCTGGGCGAGCTTGCCGCCAATCGTTCGGGCGGAAGAATAACTGTCGCCGTTGTGCCGGCATCGACCTCGCTTTCGAGGGTCAAAGTTCCGCCATGCAGCTCGACCAGATGTTTGGCGAGCGGGAGGCCGAGCCCTGTGCCTTCGTATTTGCCGCTGACCTTGCTCTTGATCTGGCGGAAGGGCTGCAAGGCTTGGGCAATTTGTTCGGCGGGTATGCCTATTCCCGTATCGGTGACTTTTATGGCCAGACCGGCGGCCTGCCGGTAAATCGAGACGTGGACACGCCCGCCCTCAGGCGTGAATTTCACGGCATTGGCAAGAAGATTGATCAGGACCTGTCTGAGCCTTCGACTGTCGCCGCGCAGCAGGGGAATGTCGTGCGTAATGTGTTGAGATAATCGAACGTTGGCTTTTTGCGCTTGGGTTTCGACGAGGCGCATGGCGGCCCGGACGATGCCGGCGAGATCCACGACCTCTTCTTCGAGCTGGAATTGGCCGGCTTCCAATTTGGAGAGGTCCAGAATGTCGTTGATGAGCGCGAGCAAATGGCTGCCGCTGTTGGCAATATAGCCGCCATATTCGCGGTAGCGCAGGCTTAACGGACCGAGCATCCCCGACTGGACAACTTCGGAAAAGCCGATGATGGCATTGAGCGGCGTGCGCAGCTCGTGACTCATATTGGCGAGGAATTCGGATTTGGCGCGGGTGGCGGATTCCGCGGCTTCTTGCGCGGCCAAGAGTTCTGCGTGCGTGGCTTCCCGCCAACGCAACTGATGCACCAGAACGGCGCCCACGCCGATCACCAAAAGCGTGCGCAGGATCAGCCCGATCGCCGCGAAATTCGCCTGCGTCCGCCATCCGCCGAGGGCCTGATCCTCGCTCATTGAGGCGATTGCGGCGATGCCGGACGCAGGACGGTCAACTTCGGCACTGATGACGCCATCCTGATCCGTCAGTATTGGCGTGAGGCCGGAGGCCGCGCCAATCTTGCGCAGCGAGAAATGGACGCCCGTGAGCGCCGGCATCGCCGCGCTGTTGGCGTGCTCGGGATAGGCGGCGGCCCATGCCGCGAGATCATATTCGGTCTTTGCGATCTGCTCCGAACGGTTGGCGAACGCGAGCCACGCGTAAGCGCACCAGGGCAGGACCGCCGTGATGACGAAAAGCACCATCACGCAGGTGCTCAGTTTCGGCCTTTGCGTCTTGTCGAACCGGATTCGCAAGGAATTCAACGCCCTGATGATCTCGTTGACGGTGCGAACCTCGCACAATAGGGTTAGGGAGGGTTTAAAGCCGGCTTAAAAATCCGCAATATGGGCCCGAAGTGAGGGCTTATGCTGCGGGTGAAACTTGTTGCGGGAGCGCCCGACGAACCCGATGCGGGCGATTGGGACGCGATTTGCGCGACGCCGGGGCCGCGGGGCGTGTTCGCGCAACTGTTCTATGACATCGCCAAGTTCTCTCTTCCGGAGCCGAAGATAACCGAGGAAAGCGAGGACGACGTTCATCGCGTCCATATCATTTGGTGCGGCACAAACCGGCTCGGCGTGAAAGTGATAGAGATCGAATCGGTTGAGACCTCGGCATTCCCCATGTACTGCACCTGGGAAACGTTCGGTTTGCCGGGAATCAAGATGACCTGGAAATATTCGCTCGAAAAGGCCGGTCAACTCGGTTACGCCGCATTCCGGCATGGCACGCTGGAGGCAAATTTCGAAACCGCGGACGATCAGAAGAGATTCGCGGAAATCTGGCAACAGGCGATCGGCAAGACACCGGTGTTCGAGCCGTTGGATTAGACTGGCGGAATCCGGGGGATGGTTTTGCCGCAACCTGCTCAACTGCAATCTCCGCCGCGGGCGCGGCTGACCTTTCGCGTCGGCATAGTCGGGCATAGGCCCAATCGTCTGCCAACGGAGGAGCAGGATCTTGCTTCCCTGAGCACGGTTGTGCGGGCCATCCTTAGCGAGACCAGAGCCGCCGTGCTGCGAGCCGCGGCAGAGGCGCCGGAGCTCTCGCTTTATGCGCCGCAAGCGCCGGTGTTGCGCGCGGTATCTCCGCTTGCGGAGGGAGCCGATCGTCTCCTGGCTGAAAACGCCATCGAGCTTGGTTACGAGCTGTGCTGCCCTATGCCCTTTGCGCAAAATGAATTCGAGAACGACTTTCGGCTGCCCGCGGCGTTGGAGGCGGATTCTCTGGCTCGTTTCCGCTCGCTGTTGCAGCGCGCGAAGGAGGGCGCCGGCCTGACCACGTTCGAGCTCGATGGCGAACGAGCCCGCGCCGAGGAGGCCTATGGCGCGGCGGGGCGCGTTGTGCTCAACCAGTCCGATCTGCTCGTGGCGATTTGGGACGGCGGCAAGCCGGCGGGTGGGGGCGGCACGGTGCACACTCTGTCCGAGGCTCTGCAGCACCGCGTTCCGGTAATCTGGATCGATGCGCTCGCACCGCATGCGTGGCAGTTGATGGAGGAATCCGATCTCGAACGCCTGAACAGCGATACACGCGCATCTTCACCGGCGGCCAGCCTTGCGCAAAGCCGGAGCACGCTGGCAGCCGCAATACGCCAAATCGTGGACGAGGAGCTGAAGCTGCCGCGCTCTTCGATCGGCGAAAAGTCGGCCACATCCTCCCATGCCTATGAGTATTTCACGGAAGCGAAGCCGCGACGCAATCGCGCCTGGCTGTGGAAATTTTTCCGCGACGCTGTGGGAACCGGAAAATTGCGATTGCCGCACATCGCGGTTGCCGATTTCGAGGCCGCCGGCGGCGACGAATGGGCGGTTGCGCAAGGCTTAACGTCCGCCGCGCTGTGGCCGCATTTCGCGTGGTCCGACAAGCTCGCAGACCTCTACGCGGACAAGTACCGCAGCGGTTATTTGGCGTCGTATTTGCTGTCCGCGCTAGCAGTTTTCCTCGCGCTGCTGCCATTGGCCGCGCGCCGCAGCAGCGGCGAAGCCGCAGTTTACGTGGCAGTCGAATTCCTGGTGCTTTCGGCGATTCTCGTTCTTCTGATGCTGGGCCGCAAGAATCATTGGCACGATCGCTGGATGGAATACCGCTTGCTCGCCGAATTGATCCGGCAGCTCCGCTTTCTCATCCCCTTGGGGGGCGTAAGACCGCTTCTGCGCGTGCCGGCGCATCTGGCAGTCTATGGCGATCCCACGCAAACCTGGATGTATTGGCATGTTCGCGCGATCGCCCGCGACGCCGGATTACCGGAGGCGAAGATCGCGCGAAACTATATCGCGGATTATCTCGAATTTCTTGGCGCTGCCGCGGGCAGCCGCACAAGCGGTCAATGGAAATTTCATCTTCTGAACGAGAGTCGTTCCAACGCCATTGCCCGGCGGCTTTATGCTGCATCATTCGGCCTGTTTATCGTCACCTGGCTCGGCATCGCGCTGCATTTCGTCCTGCTGCAGGTTTTTGCGCGCGAATTCTATTGGCTGGTCCTGACCTCTGCGACCTTGCCGGCGCTGGGCGCGGCGCTCGCCGGCATCAACAACCAAGGCGAATTCCGGCGCATCGCCAAGCGGTCGGCGGCCATGGCGAGCGGGTTTGAGAAATTTGCCGCCCGCATTGCCGCGCTGCGCGCCCGAGCGGCGGAAGGGGTCTCGCCGCCGAAACTCCCCGAGCTCATTCCGCTCGCCAGCAAAATCGCGGAAGTAATGGTAGAAGAAGTGGTCGACTGGCGCGCCGTTTTCATCGACGAAGCGCGAACCGTTTGACCCATGGTCCGGCTTTATTTTCAGCGCGTTAGCATTTATGTTGCGAGTGCGGTGACGAGGGGCGGGGGGCGATGAGATTCAAGGCGCTAGCGGCGCTTGCCGCGGTAATTTTCTCGGCGGGATGCCAATATTCTCCCGACGCACTCGATCGCACCATCGCCTATAATCGTGCGGTGTCGGGTTCAACCAATCAGCTCCTGCTCTTGAACGTGGTCAGGGCGAGCGAGCGGCTGCCGACTTACTATTCGCGGCTCGAAGGCGATTCTGCGAGTCTGGGTCTGAGCCCGACCGCATCGCTTGGCATTCCACTGGCCAAATCGCGCTCGCTTGAAGGCGACGTTAATGCCACTGCCGCCGGGGTTATCACCGGAAGCACGCTCAAAAGCGTTGCGACGCTTGCAGGTCTTGCCGCAACCTTGGGCTTGCAGGCCACCGAATCCAATCTGCTGACGCTGCAAACCCTCGACGATCAGAAATATCAGAACGGGATCATGAGCCCCGTGCCTCTCATGCATATCCAGGCGTTTCAGGACGAGGGCTATCAGCGCGATCTTCTTTTCCTGATGTTCATGTCGAGCGTCCGGCTGTCGGAGGATCTGCTTGGTCCGATCGACAACGCGGTGGTGGCCCGTTGCGGAGAGCTTGGTCTGCCGTCGGGCGCGTTGCGGACGTTTTCGTTGGCGCAGCAGATTTGCGCTTATATTGCGGGCAATCCTTATCAGCGCTTTTTCACTCCTGCGGGCGCTGCGCCGGGCCCCAACTTCGCCTTTTCGTTGCGCACCTGCCTGCAGGACGGAGGCGCCATCCGTGACGACCGGCCCGGCAATATGGTGACGTTCACCAACGATCCGGCGCGCGAGCCGAGCCGCGCCATGCTCGCGCCGCATCCCGCGGTGTGCTTTCAGATCCTGCTCAACGATCTTTTGGTGCTGGGATTGAGAATCGGCTCCGCCGAGGACATTCCCTTCGAGCTGGTCGATACCGTGCCGGCCGAGGTGGCGGGCAATCCTGCGTTCCGTGCACAGATGATTCAGCAAAAATACGCGCTGAAGCAAACCGCTGGGGGAATGTGGGCAATCTGCCGGAAAAAGGAGCAGGATAACGGGTTCACTTTGACCTTCATCGATCCCGTCCCTGCCGCTTTAACGCGTCAGGACCCATTGAGCATGCTGCTGCAGCATCTAACGCCGCAGCGGATGCCCAATGCCCCTTCGGATTGCGAGGCGAAGAATCCGGTACCGCAGGAAGCGGCTCCCCCCGCTGGCGTCAATCCGAATCTGGATCTGCAGGCGGTGATCGGGACGGGCGACGAAGCGGCGGGGGCGGCCAAGCCGGTGAAGCTCTCTTCCGACAAGGTCGCCTTCAGCACGCGCTCCTTCGAGGCGATGATCTATTATCTCGGCGAAGCGCTGCGCTATGAGCAAAGCGACAATTCCGATTCGGCGTCATTCATCCGAGTGCTGGGGCGCAATCCGGCGGTGGCGGGGCAGAATTATTACGAGACGATGTTTTTCGCCTCGACGCATTTGAGCGATACGGATGCGGCGGTCAGCGTGAAGGACGATTCGGGCGCGACCTACGCAGTGCCGAATGCCTGCGTCTCGCTGCCGGTGCAATTGTCTTCGGAGCGCAATGTCGGCTGCACGGTCGAGTATCCGGACAATGAAAGCCTTCAGCTTCTAACGTTCTTGAATCAGGTTTGGGGCTTGCAGAAGGAATCCGTGGCCTCGCCGGGTTTGCCGGGCGTCGTGATCAATCCGTAAGGGCGGCGACAAATGCCGCCGCGTCTGTTCAAGCTCGGGGATTGGATCTACATCGCGCCGGTCGCGCTGATCGCGTTCGCGCTCGGCGTTTACGGGTTCACCACGTGCGGCGATTGCGGCGCGAGTGGCCTCGCCCAGCCCGGGGCGCGCAGCGGTTTGGTGCAGGCGGTAACCCATACGCTCGGCCTGATGAAGGGCACCGGGGGCTTTCCGCTCGACCGCGAGCATTGGCCGCTGTTTTTGGCGCAAATCCTGATGCCCGCCTTTGCCTTTGTCAGCGTGTTCAAGATCGCGCTGCAGAATATCCGCCGCGACGCGCGGGTGGTGCTGGCGCGCCGCTTGCGCGGGCACACCATCGTGTGCGGCATTGGCGCTGTCGGCCGGCAGATCGTCGAAAGCTTCTGCGATGCGGGAAAAAGCGTGCTGGCCATCACGCTGGATACCGGCACGCCCGACGCGCTGGCCTGCGAAAGGCGGGGCGTGCTTCTGCTTCAGGGCGATGCATCCGAGACCAGCCTGTTGCAGCTCGCAGGGCTCAAGCACGCGGATGCGCTGATTCTCGCCTGCGGTTCGGACGGCATGAATCTCGAGATCGGGATGCGCGCGCGCGACGCGCTCAAGGGCGTGCGCGAAAGCCCAATCAGAATCCTGCCGCAATTGCGCAGCGAATGGTTGTACGAAAGCATCGAGAAGCAGCGCAACGTCGCGCTCGGTTCGGCGACGGCGGAATTCCAGCCCTTCAACCTCAACGCCAATGCTGCGCGCGCGCTGCTCGGTTCCGAGGCTTTTCTGCGCGCCATGCCCCAAGCCGATACGCCCAGTCCCCATCTCCTGGTTTGTGGCTTCGGCCGCATGGGCGCCGAGCTGATTGTACGCGCGGCGCGCTGCAATTTTGCGCTGCCCGGCCAGAGGCTCTCCGCGACTGTGCTGGATCGAGGCGGTGCGGCGAGCGTCGCGTCGGCGGAGATCAAATCGCCTCATTTTCGCGAGATCGCCGATATCGAATTCCGTGCCTGCACCTTTGCGATGGAAAACGCGTCGTGGCATGAGACGGTGAGAACCGCGCTGAACGAGCGCATGCCGTTTGCGGTGGTTATCGCGCTTTCTGCCGACGACGTGGCGCTCCATAGCGCGACCGAATTGCGCAAAATCCTCGATGAAAGCGAGTGCTTCGGCTTGCCGGTGTTCGTGCGGGTGTGGGAACAGGCGCGGTTGGCGGAATTCCTCGCGCAATTGGAGGGACAGAGCGCGTGGCCCGACCGGCTCATGCCGTTCGGCGATCTCGCTTCGCTCACCAGCCCCGCCATCTTGCTGGATCAGTCTCTGGACGCGCTCGCTCGCGCTCTGCACAGGGTATGGCTCGAAAGCGTGCCCGATAAGTCTTCGCCGGCAGCGGTTTCATGGGAAAAGCTGCCGGAATTCTACAAGCAGGCGAACCGGGTGTCTGCGGATTACATTCCGATCAGGCTTCGCTATTGCGGGATGAGCCTTCGCGCAGGCGCCGAGCCATGGCTCACCTTTAGCGACGCGGAAGTCGAGGCGTTGGCCGCGCTGGAGCATTGGCGCTGGTGCGTGGAGATGCGCTCGCTTGGCTGGCGATACAGCCAGGAGCGCGACAATCTTCGCAAGCGGCATGATCGGATGGCTGAGTGGGACGCGCTGCCGGAGGAAGCGAAGGCCTATAATCGCGAGATGGCGCGGCGCATTCCGGAGATTGCCGCGGCGGCGGGCATGACGATCAAACGCGACGGCGCGGCGTCGCGGCAGCTGCGGGCGCCGGGACGCAGACAAGCGGACGCGCAACCGGTGCGAACGTAGATTGAGGCGATTCCCCCCACCCCGGCGCGCCGTCCCTCCCCGCATTGGGGGAGGGACGGCTGATGGATTATTCGGCGGTGACGTTTGCCCCAGCGCCGCCGCTGGCGGAAGCGTTCGCAGACGCTCCGGAACGGCTGGCGGAAGCATCGCCCGACGCAGCGGCGTCGCCGCTGGCATCGGCGTGCGGTAACCTGGGCCGCGTGTAGCCAGCCCCGGCGCCGCCGCCTGCATCGGCGCTGGTGTTGGTTGGTTTGGGCGCGGCGCGGTTCGCGCCGGCATTGGCTCCGCCATTCGTGGAAGCGTGTTTGTCCGGCGCGCTATTGCTCGATGTATTCGCCGTGTGATCCGGCGCGGCAGGACGCGCGGTGTGCGACGCGAAATTGCCGCCGAAGCCGCCGCCGAAAACTCCGCCCGCGCTGCCCGGACCGAAAGTCGAGCCCACTCCGCCCATCGCGCCGCCGAAGCCGCCAAGACCGATGGCGAAGCCGGTTGCCGGCATGGAAACGATGCTGGAGACGAGAGCAGCAAGAATCAGTTTGTTTAAATAGCGGGTCATAATTTGCTCCTGATGTTGGGTTGCCTGGCCGGTTTTCTTCGGGCTCTTTGCTTGGACAACGGAGCGGGGGAGGATTTCTTCCGGGGATGGGGAAATTTTTAGGCCTCCCTTTCGTCGCGCGCTTTGCGTGCGACTTTCGGGCAGAAATCGCCGTTGGCGATTTCTGCCCGCCCTCGATCCCCACGCTTCGCGGGGGGAAGGAAATATGGTTAATGAGTCCAGTTGTTGGTGCGAGCGGTGCGTTCGGCGGCGGCGTTGAGCGGCTGGCCCGAGATCATGTCGTTAACTTCCTCACGCAGAGTTTTCGGCAGGGGTGAAGCGGCCTGCTGAAATGCACTCGCGTTCTGCGTTTCGCTCGCGGCGGTGGCGATGATGCGCCAATCATTTCCCTCGCGGCAGGCGATGCCGGCAAGGGCGTTGCCGCCGCTCGCGGTTTGGAAGGTGCGGCAGAATTTTTCTTGCCGGTTCAGGAAGCTCAGGCCGACGCGTGTGGTCGCGGTTGCGCCCTGTTCGGCGGCGAGCTCGGTCGAGAGGATTCGCGCGAGGCTGCCGGTTGCGATCAACGCGCCATTGTTGCTTGCCATCATCGCCGGGCCGCCGAACAGATTGCTCAGCCCGATGCCGATGGCGATTCCGGCCGCCGCGGCGCCGGCTGGAAGCCAGATGCGCGGCAGTGTCAGCGAGAAAAAATTCCGCTGCGCGGCGCGACGCGGAACGCGCGCCTCCATCACCATGCGTTCGAAACGTTCCGGGACGGGCGCACTCAAGATCGGCGCGAAATCCGCGTCGAGGCGCGCTTTCACCGCTCTTTGTTCTTCGACATAGGCGTTGAGCAAAGGGTTCGCAGCGATTTCCGCGGCGACTCGGCGTTCCTCTTCGGCAGAGAGTTCGCCATCGAGGTACGCCATCAGGGTTTCTCGCGATGCGGTCATATCATGTCTCCCATTGCGCGGTGGCGCTACCAAGCACGCGCTGAGCCAGCGCCTCGCGGCCGCGCGCCAGACGGCTGGTTACCGTGCCGATCGGAACCTCGAGAACGGATGCGGCTTCGCGATAGGACAGGCCGTCGATGAGCACGAGCGCCACCACAGCGCGCTGGTCTTCCGGAAGCGCCGCGAGAGCGCGCGAGGTTTCCGACAGCATCAAGCGCGACTCGACGGCGCGCCGGCCATCGAAGGAAACTTGTTCCGCCTCCTCCAGGCCGGCGGTTTGGCCACGGGTTTTCTTCGCGCGCAAGGCGTCGATCCAGAGATTCTGGGCAATGCGGAACATCCAAGAATCCATGCGCGTTCCCGGCGTAAAGCGGTCAAGACTGCGCAGGGCGCGTTCGATCGTGTCCTGCACCAGATCGTCGGCATCGGCGGCGCGTCCGGTGAGAGCAAAGGCGAAACGCCGCAAACGCGGCAGAAACGCCAGCATCTGAGCCCGGTCATGATCCAGCGGTGCAACCATCTTCGGCCCGACAACGTTGGGGAACGGAAAATCTTCCATAATCCCGCATGATTTTGCCACAAAGGCTCATCAGCCTCTCGTTTCTGCAGGGAATAATCGCCCGGCTGGAACGTTGTGGTTAAGAAAACCGCGAGGACGATCGGTGAAGCCAATCATCCGGATTCTGGCGTTTTCGTTGCTGGTCTTTGCCGCTGCGATGCCGGCGGGGCAGGGATTCGCCGCAGGACTGGGAGGGCTCGGCGGGTTAGGTGGGCTTGGCGGATTGCCGCGACTGCCTTTGCCGGCGCCCAACCTGCCCCCGGTGGTGAACGGCGCCGCGGGCGCGGCGGCGCGGCAGGTGCAGCAGATCGCCGATAATGCCGGACGGCCGCTTCAGCCCGATGCGTTCGAACGCGACGCGCTCGGCACGCGCGTGGTGAAGAGCGAGGTGCTGGCGCTGTCGCCCTCGGATGCGGGACTTGCAGCAGCGCGGCGGCTGAATTTCCAGGTGCTGCGGCAGGAGAATCTGGGCGCGCTGAATCTAAGCGTGACCGTGCTGCGCGCGCCGCCCGGGATGAGCGTGAGCGATGCGCTCGCGGCGTTGCGCGCCGCCGATCCGGCGGGCGTGTACGACTACAATCACATTTACGATCCGTCGGCGGGCGTGGTGGTGGCGGACAATGGCGCGTCTGCGATCGCGAAAGCGCGCAATATTTCGGGGCGAGGCGTAGTCATTGGCATGCTCGACGGCGGGATCGATCGCGATCATCCCGAATTGCGCGGCGCCAAGATCGTCACCGCGAATGTCGCCGGGAGCGGAGCGAGCCCACCGTCCGAGCACGGCACGGCGGTGGCCTCGGTGATTGCCGGCAGCGGTCCGCAATTCAAGGGCGCGCTCCCTGGTGCAACCATCTATGCCGCCGACGTTTATGGCGGCAGCCCCACCGGCGGCTCCGCCGATGCGGTGGCGCAAGGGCTCGCTTGGGTGGTGGGCAAGGGCGCAACGGTGATCAATGTGAGTCTCGCCGGTCCGCCCAACCAGCTCGTGGAGGCGGTAGTGCGCGCGGCGCTCGCGCGCGGACACGTCATCGTCGCGGCCGTGGGCAATGACGGACCGGCAACGCCGGTGGAATATCCCGCTGCTTACGACGGCGTCATCGCTGCGACATCGGTGGACAGCGAGCATCGCATCCAGATCGACGCCAATCAGGGACCGCAAGTGGCGTTTGCGGCTTTGGGCGTGGATGTGCCGGTGGCAATGCCGAAGAAGGGATATGGCAGTGCCACCGGAACGTCGTTTGCGGCGCCGATCGTGGCGGCGCGCTTTGCGCTGAAATTGCCGCGGCCTGACGTGCAAGCGGTGGAGCGGGTGTATCGCGATTTGCAAAACGAGGCGCTCGATCTCGGCGCGATGGGGCGCGATCCGGTGTTCGGATGGGGATTTCTCGACGAATATGCCGGCGAGGGTGGGGTGGTTTCGGTGAGGTGAGGTGCTGGCTTCGTGCGGCGCAGGCACTTGACTCATAGTAGTTCATAAACTCCCCCGTTGGGGAGAGGGATGAGTTAAAAGTCCGGGGTGGTGGTTTGGGGAATGGGGACTTCGTCCTCGTGGAAATAATTGCTGTCGTTGTTTTCGGCGCAGACGTCTTCTGAATCCGAAATCGCCTGATTGTGCAGGATGTAGCGCTGCGAGGCGCCCCATTTGCTGGTGAACGCGCCGGGATCCTCGACGCTGATGGTCGCGGTCATGGATTTGCGGTCGGGGGCGATGGTGTAGCGCTCGATCACGTGCAATTGGGTGGTGTGCGGCGTGCGGTAATTGTCGACGAAGGTGCGGTCGTTGAGGCCGATGGTGTCGATGACGAGCGTGTTGCCTTCATAATGACCGACCGATTCGCCGAGCCAGCTTGGCGCGGGATTGTTCGTGTGCGGAACATTCATATAGACGTGGCGGATATTGGGTCCGCGCTCGTAGAGAATGGTCACCTCTTTCGGCGTCTGGAGGAAATAGGTCGGCTCCGCAGTGTAGGTAAGAATGTTCGGCACGCCGCCCGGCCAGCAGCGCGACTGCGCGGCGAAGGCCTGCTTGCCCTTCTGGATGTCGTCGTTCCATTTGTTCACCACCGCTTGCGCCCAGGGCTGCAAGATCGGGCTGTGCGGATCGGCCATGCGCGGCATCACGGTGCAACCCTGACCGTTGCGGCAGAAGGGGAATCTGGGATCGTTCTTCACCGGGCCGGGGCTGCCGTCGGTGGGCGGAAGGAAATCGAAGCTCGCCGCCGCCCAGCCCATATTGTTGGCGGAGAAGTCCGGCACGCCCTGGGGGAGTGAATAGGGCGGCGCATCCGCAGCAGAGGCGAAGCTCGCGGCGGCGGAAAAACCGGCGGCGCAAGCGAGGAGGCGAAATCGAGCCATCGGGCTATCCCTTCCAGTGGCGATATTTCAGTCTAGTCAAATGAGGAGCCAGAAAAAAGCCCGCCAAAGGCAATCCCGTGGCGGGCTCAGTGCTGTGCCTGGATCAAAAGGAGTTCGGGCGAACTCGGCACGACTCGACACTAGCCGCGGCCTGTCCCAAAACTGTGACGCCTCGCGGTGGACCGAACACGAAACCGTGACCATGCGAGTCACGGACGCTGCGTTTCTCGACCTCGCGATGGGCGAGAGTTGATGCGCCGGCATTGGCGGTGATTCAATTAAGTATTGTGTCCCCGGATTTGCTGAATTTGGGAATTTGGGGATTTACGGCGACTGCGGGCAGTCTTTCCGGAATTGCTCCCGGTGGCATGGCGAGGATCGCCACTTCGGTGGCGGCCCTCAGCCCGAAGCGGCAAATCAAGTTTCCCGACGCATCATGGTGTGTTTCCAGTAACGTGCCCGGCGCCACGCGGAGATTCTGCTCCGGCAGCACGGCCTCCAGGAAGGCTTCGCGTTTGCCCGCGTCGTCGATTTCGAGCGCCACGCTGCGGCAGAGCTCTTCAAAATCGCTGGTTGTCTCGGCGGCTCGCCGTACCGCCAATTCGGCATAAGGGCCGATCACGGCTGTGAGCGCTTCGGCAACGCGCCGGATGGCCGCGACGCGGCCGGGCTGCTGCACCCATAAAGGAGCGCGGATCGCCTCGATCTCGGACACCAGGTCAAAATTCGTCCGATAGACGGCGTCGCCGCGCAGCAGCAGGAATTGATGGCCATCGCACCATTTTGGCATCACCAGCCGTTCGTCGGGCGCGAACAGCAGAAGCCGGCCGTCCCTGGCGATGCGGTTGGCAAGCGTTGCGGCCTGGGCGGGCGGACCAAGGAGCAGGCGCGTGATTTCGCCGCTGTAGCGTTGCAGGGGCGTCGCGGGATTTTCCGCATCGGTGGCGAGCCCGGCCGGCGCCGCGACCAACCCGTGACGCTGGAACAGGTACCAAATACGGCGCTCGATCTCGCCTTCCACGATGGCCGCGTCCCACCAGGGACGAACCCAATAACTGATACGAAACCGGGCGGCGTCCTTTAAGGCAACCTCCAACGGTGCAACCGTGATCGGCTGGCCGCTGTCGATCGAAGAAAAATCCGCGACCAGTTCGCGCACCAGGTCGCAGATATACTGCGGCGATTCCGTGGCGGGGGCGGAGAACAGGGTTTGCCTGCACAACGCGGCGCCGCGGGGCAGAATTTCGATCGTGTTGTCGGACAGTTTGGCGTTCGGGATTACCATGATCCGTCCGTCGGGACGGCGCCCGACCACGACGCGCCAGCTCATTGAGATAATCCGCACCGGCTCGGCGTCCAAGATGACGCCGTCCCCGATACGCAGGTTGCGGTCGGTATGGATCGCCATGCCCGCGATCATGCTGCCCAATGTCGGCTGCAGCGCCAATGCGACGGCCGCGGTGGCGATGGCGGAGGTCGTTAGTACGGCTCCCAACTGGTAGCCGAAGTGATAAAGAGTGAAGTAGGCGGCGGCGCAGGCCAAAAGCCCATATACAATGACGCGCTGGAAGCCGGTCGAGGCGCTCCCGATGCCAGGGACAAAGGTTAGAACAGCCGTGCCCAACAACGCGACCACGAAACCGGCGGAGGCGATGACCGCCGCAGCATTGATCGTCATCCGTGCCGAGCCTTCGCCCAGTACGGGGTCGGTCGATGTCAGCGCATAAAGAAGCCACAGACAAGCGACAAAGACCGCCCCGGCCAACAGCCGGAGTCGCGACGGCGGAAGACCCATCTCGTTCATTTCGAATCCCGCGGCCCATTCTGACCCAATTGCGCCAGAGCCTTGGCGAGGCTGACGCGCAGGCGTTGGATCGCCTCGCTCAACCGGCGAATTTCGCGTACGCCGCTCAATGGCAGCGGCGCGGAAACCGACGCCGTCCGGCTCGCGCTGTCGGCGGCGGCCGACAGCGCGTCCAGGGGCGTGATCACTGTGGTTTGCAGCGCGGCGGAAAGCGCGAAATAGGCAATCGCAAAGATCGCTGCCAGGCCGGCGGCCAGTAATGCCACGAGCTGAATCGTGCTGCGGAATTGCTGGGTGACAGGCACGGTCAGGACTTGCGCACCGACAATTTCGTTGAGGTGCCAGCCGAAGCCGTTATTCGGCCCGTATTTGGCGAGCATGGCGGCGGGCGCGCGCTGGGGTGTGTCGTGGCACGTCAGGCAGTTTGCATCAGTGATCTTTATGGGCCTGGCAAGATAAAACACGCGCTGGTCGCCCGAATTCGTCGTGCCCGTGATTTCGCTTTCGGCCGGATCATCCTGGAAGCGGCGGATGAGCTCGAACTCGAACGGCGAAGCGCGGTCGTTCACCGCGGTGGGGTTAAGGGTCGGTTCGCGATAGCTATAGGCGCGGTCGCCGGATGTGACCGACCGGAAAACCGTCTGCGCCGCGAAGGACGGCACCGCCTCCTCGTGAAATTGATCGGCGGGCAGATGCGCCAGATCGGGCGCGATGTGCACGTTGGTATAGGCACGTATTCCCATCGCCGAGGACAGGATCAGCCGCGCCTGCTGCTCGGCATCGTCCATCGCGGCTTGCCGCAACACGAAATAAAAGCCGCCGGCGCCGAACACGATTGCGCCCAGGAACACGGCCAGGAGGCTCCTGCGGATGATGCGCCGAAGATCGGGAACGTCCAAGTACGGGCCATCGGTCGTCCGCGATATGGCTAGCCGGATTTTGCGGACGACGGGTCGAAGGTCAGGAATGTCCATGCGGACCTGTCGGATGGCCGTCGTAACCAGTGCCAATTCCGCCTGATGACAAGGCGGGACAACGGTTTTGCGCTCGCAGGTTTATCGAATAGTACGCTTTTAGATAGTCCAAAAGCGTACTTTGCCTCTCTCCCGGTGACACATTGGGGTGAGTTGGGTAATTTTTGAGAGTGGCGACCCCGATTGGATTCGAACCAACGGCCTACAGATTAGGAATCTGCCGCTCTATCCTGCTGAGCTACGGGGTCTCTGGCGCATTGAACAATGGCCGCATAGGGCTTTGCAACTCCAGCTTGCGTGCGGCTCATAAGCTTTGCGATCTGTAAGTCTGGCAATGACATTTGCCTTGATGCTAAATTGATTCCACTCCGCTGTCCTTTCGAGGGGAACTGCGTCAGCGGTCCACGATGCCATGTGCGTCGGGACACGGAGCTTTCAGCTCCGAATCGCTAGGCCGCAGAGCGCTCGGAGGAGAGCGCGTGAGTATGGGACGAGTCCGGTGAGACTTTATCGCGTAGAAAGCGATCCGAGAGGGAGACTGACCCTCACGGTGCGCGACGGCGATTTTGCGAAGCGCGACTTGACCGGCAAGCTTCAGGGCAACGCCGATAAGGTTGAATTTTACCGTGCCGTCGCCGGCGAGCTTGCCTGCGCGGCGGCCGAGGGAGCTGCGTTCACCTACGACGACTTCGACGACCATTCCGGAGAAGTGTCCGGGGGTGTCTTCAAAAAGATCATGACCAAGCTGCAGGCGCGAGCCGCCATTACCGAACTCAAGCGCCAATCGGCAATACCGCATCTCCTATTTTTGAACAGCGTGAGAAAAAATCCCGGCTTGGCGAATAATCCAAAATACCAGACTAGCTTCAGAGCCTATTACGAGGTGAGGCAAAAGCCGCGGGAATTCTACGATGTGATTTTCTCCCTGCTGCAACGCATGGTGTTGGGCCGGGCGCCTCTCGATTTGCAATTTTTGCTGCTCGAAATGCACTACGCCACGAATGAACATGACCTTTCGCTTGGTTCCAAACTGCTGGCTACGGCATCGGACAATGCGGTCGTGTACGACAACAATGTCGCAGTCTACTTTGGCGTCACCGCGAACCAACGGCCGGATATGAGCTGGTTGAATGACGCGATGAGCCGCTACACAGCCCTCCAGGAGCACATCCGGGCCTTTATCGCAGGCCCCGACTGGGCGGCGATTTGCGACTTATTCGACAAAGCATTTCCTCAAGCGCGCGAGTTGCCGAGCCTGCGAAAGGCTAATCTCATCCTTGAGGTCCATGTTGGACTGACAAAGAGCCGGAGCCGCGAGGGCGCGCCGTCTTTGGCATAAGCTTGTTTACCAACCGCTAGTCGACAGAAAATCCGGTCAGGTCGCGGAACCGAACCCGATTATGTGCGTTTTGCGACACTTGGGGGAAACAGGGGGAAAGCCTGTGGTGACGGAAATATCGGAACTTCCGCCTCGGGAGAGGGCGAAGCGTTATCGTGAACTTGCGGCTCGCGCCGAACACTACGCCGTCGTAAGCAAAGACCCAAGCTCGAAGGACTCCTACGCCCGTTTGGCTAAGCAATGGCTCCGGCTCGCTGAAGAGATCGAGGCGGAAATCAACCGCAAGAAGGATTAACAGGAACTCAAGCCACCCGCCGGCGTTGTTGCGGGCGGAAGTGCACCGGGTGGTGTTATGGGTTCGCTAGCGGACGAGTACGGGGAACAGGCAGCCTATTGCCATCAGCGCGCAAGAACGGCGACCTCGCCGGAGGTTGCGCAGGAATGGTTGCGGATGGCCGGCGCGTGGCTCGCTATGGCCAACTTCCGGCAGCAAAAGTCAGCGAGTCAAATCCCGCAAGAGGATCTGTCCCCGGCTCCGCATGAATCGAACGGCGCCGCGGGAGCCCCTAAGGTTGAAACTATGCGCCGGTCCCAGCGGTGACCGCTTCGCCCTGGCGCTTGTGGCCAAGCTGCAGCATCGGCACGAGCATAAAGGCAAAGGCGGTGAAGGCCGCCGCCAGCCAAATCAGAGGCGAAAGCCGATAGGCGAAGACGTGCTCGTAAAGATACGAGCCGAGATTGTCGGACGCGGTTGCCGCGATGTTGGTAATGGACATCAGCAGCGCATAGGCAAATCCCTCGGAGCGTTTGGGACAAAAATCCGCCGCCAGCGTCAATGACGCGACAAACGCGATCATGCCGGCGATGCCGAAGAGAAAATTGACCACCGCCGCGCTGACCTCTTCGGACAGGAACAGAAAACCGAGCGTGCCGGCAATACCCAAGCCGATCGACAGATTGAGCAGGCGCTTGGACGTCATGCCGCCAAGGAAGCGGTTATAGAGGAGGCCGCCGGCGATCCAGCCCGCGTTCTGAATCGCGCCCAAGACGCCGATGGTGGCTTGCGAGAATTTCAGCGTGTCGGTCATGTAATAATAAAGCGGCGTGGCGAAACCGGGATTGAAATTATAGAAGAAGAGAAAGAGCGCCACGATCAGCACGGGCTTCGAACGCAAGGTCGAAAGGAGTGCGCGAAACGCCGCCCGGAAGGCCTCCATATCGATGGCAGTTTTTTCTTCGGAGATCAGGAAGGCGCCGGCGACGACAACCGTGAGGGGCGCCATCCCGGTGAGCGCTGCCGCCCAATGCAGCGCCGCGGCCGGCGCAAGCCGCTGCACCAGAATGCCGCCGAGGGCCGCGGCCGTGACCGAGGCGACGCTGTACCACAGCCATTGCTGGTTGACGAAAGCGCCGCTCAAGCGGAACTTCTGGCCGTTCTCGACCAAAATGGCGCCGCTCAGCGTGCTCGAAATCGCCATGCCGTAAGCGGTGATGAGCAGCAACGACACCATACCGGCGGGCTGTGTGACGCGGGCGAGCCAAAAGAACGCCAGCGCCGCCAGGGCATTGAAAACCATGAGATAGATTTTGCGCCGGTAGCCGAACAGCGGCACGAAATCGGAGAACATTCCGTAGAGCGGCTTGATGAACCAGGGGAACTGGAGGACGGTGAGATAGGCCGTTACCTGAACCGGCGTCCAACCGAACACCTGCTTCAAATAATAATTCACCGGCTGCGCGAACAGGCCGACATCGGACTGGCCCAAGCCTTCGGTCATATAGACGATAGCGAAGAACCACATCAGCCGGCTGATCTGCCGGCGTTGGGCAGCAACGTCTCCCGTATCGTGCGGCAGAGCGCGCGCCTGGGTCAGAGCGGCGACATTGGCGCCCGCAACTTCGCTTGAATCGGCGTCCGTCATGCCCACCACCCTTCCGTCGCGCTGCGCGCGACACCTTCCCCCGCGCTATGCGGGGGGAAGGAAGAAGACGTTAGGTGTGCGGCGTGGTGGCGCGGGCTTGTTCGTCGATAGAGATCCAGCGTGTGCGGTGGAAATCGACGCCGTTGTCCACCCAGCCTTTGACGTAGGGCCGCACAAGCGCACCCGACACCCAGAAATTGATCGGTATCCAGGCATTATCTTTGAGCGCGAGGTCCTCGGCTTCCGCCAGCAAGTGTCCGCGCTTCATGAGATCGAGTTCGACGCCCGCTTCATCGAGCAGCCGGTCGTAAGCGGGATTTCGGTAATGGCCGTAATTGTTTGCGTTGCCGGTGCGCAGCAGATCAAGGAAGGTCATAGGATCGTTGTAATCCGCGCCCCAGGCGGGATTGGCCAAATCGAAATCGCCGGTTTGCACGCGGTCGTAAAAAATCGCCGCATCGAGCTGCAAAATCTGCGCGTCGACGTAGATCTGCTTCCACATTTGCTGGATCGCGACCGGCGTGCGTCTCGCGGTGGGCGCGGCGGAGCGGATCATCAACGATGTGCGCACCAGATTGTCCGGCCCGAAACCCGCTTCGCGCATCAAGGCCTGGGCGCGTTTGAGCCGCTCGGGAAACGGCATGGATTTGAAGTCGAGGAAAACGCCGCCGGGATAGTTGGCGATGCCCGGGGGAATGATGTTGTAGGCGGGCACCTCGCCGATTTTGTCGATCTTGTTGACGATGGTTTCGCGGTCGACGGCAAGACTTAAGGCTTCGCGCACACGCGGATCGTCGAACGGCTTTTGCTGCAGATTTATCGCCAGATATTCGGTGTTCAGGGTGGGATTCAAATGCAGGACTTCCGGCATGTTGGCGCGCAGCCAATCGATCTGCTGGGCCGGCATGCGGTCCTGGATGTCGAGCTCGCCGGCGCGCATGCGTTTCAGCGCCGCGACGTAATCCGAAGTCGGATAAAAGATCGTGCGATCGACCTTCACATTCGCTGCGTCGAAAAATTTCGGATTTTTCACTAACGTGATGTGGTCGTTCGACGCCCATTCCGTGAGCACATACGGCCCGTTTCCGACATAGGAACCGGGCTTCACCCAGGCATCGCCTTTCGCTTCGACGATATGGCGCGGCACCGGAAAGGTCGTATTGTGGGTCAGGAATTGCAACAAGTACGGGACGGGATGCTCCAGCTCGACGAGCAGCGTCTTGTCGTCCTGCGCCTTCACGCCCAGCGCGGTCAGCGGCATCTTGCCGGTATTCACGGCTTGGGCATTTTTGATCGGATAGAGGAAGTAGGCATAGACCGCGGCGGTCTTAGGATCGAGCATGCGGCGCCAAGCATAGACGAAATCGTCCGCCGTCACCGGCTGCCCGTCCGACCACAGATGATCGCGGAGCGTGAATCTCCAGGAGTCGCCGTCTTCGGATTGCTCCCAGCGAATGGCGGCGCCGGGTATCGGATTGGCAGCGGCATCTTCCGTAGTCAGCCCTATCATCAAATCGCCGACGACGTTGAACTCGTAATTTCCCTGCACATGATGAGGATCGAGGCTCAGCGGCTCGGCGGCGTTGCCGCGATTGAACACCATTTCGCCTGGATAGGTGGCCGTTTGGCTCGTTTGTGTTGTTGCGCTCCGGCCGCACGCGGTGAGCAGGGCGGCCGAACCGGCGGAAGTTAAAAAGGCGCGGCGAGTTGGCGCGTGCGCGGTCATTGTCCTTGCTCCATCAAATCACTTGTGTCGTGGCCCGCAAAAGCGGGTCATCCAGGCGATGAAGGACTCATTAGCGGGGTTGACGCGCCGCCGCTGGGTGGCCGGGCCATGACAACAGTGGGTTGCTCATTCCGCGTCATATTCTGCAACAAAGTGCCCAGGGGCGACTTCCAGGAGGCGCGGCCGGTATTGTTCGGCATCGGGATCGTCGATGCGTTTGGATTTCAAGAACATCAAAGCCGAACGCGTGTCTAAAGGCGAGGGCAATTCTGCCGGCAATTGGCGGCGCGGCTTGGCACGCTCAAGCTTCGGATCGGGAATCGGCACGGCGGAAATCAGCGCCTTGGTATAGGGATGGCGCGCGTCGCGATAGATGGCATCGCGCGAGGCAAGCTCCACGACACGGCCAAGATAGAGCACCATGACGCGATGGGAGACCTGGCGCACGATGGAAAGATCGTGGCTGATGAAGATCAGCGACATGCCGAATTCGGCCTGAAGCGCCAAGATCAGATCGACGATCTGGGCCTGGATGGAGACATCGAGCGCGCTGACCGCTTCATCGCAGATCACCAGCTTGGGGTTCAAGATCACGGCGCGGGCGACTCCGACGCGCTGATTTTGGCCCCCCGAGAACTCATGCGGATAGCGGTTGAGCCAGGCGGGATCGAGGCCGACCTTCTCCATGATCGCGCGCACGCGTTCGCGGATGTCGCGCGCGTTAAGGCCCGGTTCGAGCGATTTGAGCGGCTCGGCGATGGATTGGCCGATGGTCATGCGCGGATCGAGGCTCGCAAGCGGATCCTGGAATACGATCTGGAACTCTTTGCGCAAAGAGCGGATTTCGCCCTTCGTCGCGTCGCTTAAATCATGGCCGCACCACAGCACCGTGCCGGAGGTTTCCGGCAGGAGCTTGATGATGGCGCGGGCGAGCGTCGATTTCCCGCAGCCCGATTCGCCAACCACGCCCAGCGTCTCGCCTTCCTTCAGCGTGAAGCTCACGCCGTCGACGGCGCGCAACGGCTTGTACTTGGGAAACAGGCCGCCGCCCATGCGAATGGGGAAATGGACTTTGATGTCGTCGACCGTGAGCAGCGCATCGGCTCTTGCCGGCGCGGGTTTGAGCGAGATGTGGCCTTCGCGCTGCGGTTTGTCGATGCGCGGCATGGCATCGAGCAGCATGCGCGTATAGGGATGCTTGGGGCGATAGAAGACGTCGTCGACAGCGCCGGCTTCCGCAAATTCGCCGTAGCGCATGACGAGCACGCGGTCGGCCATGGCGGCGATCACGCCCATATCGTGGCTGATCAGCACGACGCAGGTGTTCAGCTCTTTGCGCAGGTCGCGCATGATGTCGAGAATCTGAGCTTGCACGGTGACATCGAGCGCGGTGGTCGGTTCGTCGGCGATCAGGAGATCGGGCCCGCAGGCGGTGGCGATGGCAATCATCACGCGCTGGCGCATGCCGCCGGACAGCTCGTGCGGATATTGGCGCATGCGGCGCTTGGCTTCCGGAATGCGCACCAGCTCCAGCGTTTCGAGCGCACGGGCGGAGGCGACGGCGCGGCTCATGCGCTTGTGGATGCGCAGCGTCTCGATGATTTGCTCGCCCACGCGCATGTGCGGGGTGAGCGAGGTCAGCGGGTCCTGGAAGATCATGGTGATCTTGGCGCCGCGAATGTCGTTAAGGCGCGACTCCCTGGCGCCGAGCAATTCCTCGCCGCGATAGAGCACGTGGCCGGTGGCCTTGCCATTGCCGGCGAGCAGGCCCATGGCGGCAAGAAATAATTGCGATTTGCCCGAGCCGGATTCGCCCACCACGCCAAGGCACTGTCCGGGCGCGATGTCGAAGCTGGCGTTTTTCACCGCGTGGACTTCGCCGTCGCGCGTGGCAAAGCGCACGTCGAGGTTTTGCACGGAGAGGAGGGGTTGGGTCATAGCGGCAGCGACCCCCCTTCCGCCCGCCTTCGGCGGGCACCTTCCCCCACAAGGGGGGAAGGAAAAGTACCAATGTGCATTAGCGGTCCTTGGGGTCGAGGGCGTCGCGCAAGCCGTCGCCGATGAAATTGAAGCAGAACAGAGTGAGCGCCATGAACAGGCCGGGGAAGATCAAGGTCCAGGGCGCTGTCTCCATGGTAGCGGCGCCGTCGGAGATGAGGACGCCCCAGGAGGTGAAGGGTTCGCGGATGCCGAGACCCAAGAAGGAAAGAAAGCTTTCGGCGAGAATGACGCCCGGAATGGTGAGAGTCACATAGACGATCACCGGACCCACCACATTGGGCACGATATGGCGGGTAATGATCCCGAAGCTCCCGAGGCCCGCTGCGCGCGCGGCTTCGACGAATTCCTTCTGCTTTGCCGAAAGCGTCTGTCCACGGACGATTCGGGCCATGGTCAGCCAGGACACTGCGCCGATCGCCACGAATAAGAGAATGAAATTCTGATTGAAAATCACCATCAGGATGATAACGAAGAAGATGAAAGGCAGCGCATAGAGGATATCGACTGCGCGCATCATCAGTGCATCCGTCCGGCCGCCGATGAAGCCCGCCGCCGCGCCATAGAGCACGCCAATCAGGAGACTGACGAAAGTCGCTACGATCCCCACGGCAAGCGAGACGCGCGCGCCGTACAGCACGCGTACGAAGAGGTCGCGGCCGACAATATCGGTGCCGAACCAATGGGTGCCTCCGGCGCGGCAGGTGGTGGGATCTGCGGGCCACCAGTCGGGCGCGCAGGAGATCACGTTGTAATCGATGTCGCTGTAGCCATAGGCCGAGAGGAACGGCGCGAACAACGCCATCAGCGCGATGATCGTAAGGAGGATCATGCTCGCGACCGCGGCCTCGTTGCGGAACAGGCGGCGGCGCGCGTCGGCAAGCAGGCTGCGCCCTTTGACCGCTTGGGCGCGCTCTATCAGCTCGGCGTCGGGATGGGTGGCCGCGCGATGCAGCATCACTCATACCTCACGCGCGGGTCGAGCACGCCATAGAGGAGGTCGGCCGCGAGATTGAGCGCGATGATGAGTGCGGCGTAGAAAATGGTGACGCCCAGCACCAGCGTGTAATCGCGGTTGAGCGCCGCCTGCACGAAATAGCGCCCGATGCCGGGAAGGCCGAAAATCTGTTCCACCACCAGCGAGCCGCTGACGATGTCGGCGATGGCGGGACCGAGATAACTCACGAGCGGCAGCAGACCTGCGCGCAGCGCATGGTGAACGATGATGCGCCAGGTGGAGAGGCCCTTGGCGCGCGCCGTGCGAATGAAATTCGAGCGCAACACCTCGACCATGCTGCCGCGCGTGAGACGGGCGATAACGGCGATGGGGCCGAGCGCGAGCACGACCACCGGCAGTATAAGATTTTGCGGGGCACCTCCCTGCCACCCTCCGACGGGAAGGGAGAGATCGAGGCCGAAGAGATGCACGCCGTAAATGCCGAAAACGAGCTGCAGCAAAGGCGCGGTGACGAAGGAGGGAATGGTGATGCCGATCATGGCGAGCGTCATCACCGAATAGTCCGGCGGGCGGTTCTGCTTGAGCGCGGCGATGACGCCAAGCGTGGTGCCCACGGCGAATGCCAGTGTGATGGCGAGGAGGCCGAGCTTCATGCTGACCGGAAAGCCGTTGGCGATGAGCTGGCTGACGGTGAAATCGCGGATCTTGTAGGACGGCCCGAAATCGCCATGCACCAGCCGCCCGAGGTAGATCAGGTATTGCTGATAAACCGGCTTATCGAGGTCGTAAGCGGCGGCGATATTTTTGGCGATTTCCGGGGGCAGGCGGCGTTCGGTGTCGAAAGGTCCACCGGGAGCGAGCCGCATCAGAAAAAAGGCGAGCGTAATGATGATGAAGAGAGTCGGAATCGCGCCAAAGATTCGCTTGATCGCGTAAGTCAGCATGCTCTCACTCCGGCGGCGCCGATACGTTGGCGAGTAAGCCGCCAATGTCAATTGGTAGCAGCCTGCGCAGTAGACTGTGCTCAATTGGGTGAGAGCCCCCTTCCGCTTCGCGCTTCACGCGCAGCACCTTCCCCACAAGGGCGGGAAGGAGGGGTTAGTGATTGAGCCAGGTGGTCCAGCGAGATTGGAGGCCGGGGCCGTGTTTTGCCCACCAATCGGGATCGACGGCTAGGGCGCGAGTGAAATTTGCCGGCGCGGTCGGCAAATGCGGGCGCATATCGGCATGAGTTTCGGGGTTGAGCCCGACTAGGCGAAGGGAGGACAGCCGCGCCGGCCCGTAGGGCAAATAGCGCGCCTCGTCGGCCAGCGCATTGGGTCCGGTGGCGAAACGGATGAAGTCGAGCGCAAGCTTCTTGTTGAGGTCGCCCTTGGGAATCCCGAACACGTCGAGCTGATACAATTGGCCGTCCCAGATGGTGCGGATTCTGGGCTGCGCCGCGATATCGAACACGCGCGCATTGAGCGCGGTGGCCATGGCGGCTTTGCCGTTCATCAGCATCTCGACAGGTTCACCGGCGCGGCGCCACCATACGATGGAAGCCTTGATCGCATCGAGCTTGGCCAGCGCGCGGCTCACGCCCTCTTCGGTCGCGAGCACGGAATAGACCCGCCAAGGCTGAACGCCGTCGGCCATGAGGGCGAGCTCGAGATTATATTTGGGGCCTTCGCGCAACGCCCGGGCTCCCGGAAAACGCGCGACATCGAAGAAATCGGCGAGCGTGGCCGGAGGCATGGTCGCGAAGCGTTCGGAATCGACGGCGATTACCTGGCTGTAGACCGCGCTTCCCACCCAGCAGGGGCCGAGCGCGCCCGGGACGAAATCGCGCGCCGCGGCTTGTCCGTTCGCGCCGGGCGGCAATTCGATGCCATCGAGGCGTTCGAGCAGACCCTGGCGGCAGGCTGCGGCCGCATCCTCAAGTTCGAGATCGACAACGTCCCATTGCACGTCGCCGGATTTTACCTGGTGGGCGATCTCCTTCAGCCCGCCGCCGTAATTCGTCACGGTCACGTCGACATGGGATTGATCTTCATACGGATGGAACAAAGCAAGCGTCTGAGCGCGCCCGTAGACATCGCCCCAACTCACCACGGTCAGAGTGGGGGGCGAACGCGCGAGCCAGTACACTCCGCCGCCGAGCAGGACGATGACGGCCGGCGTAGCGATGAGCCAGCGCGGAAGCCTCATAAGGACGAAGGCCTAATGATCGGTCTGCTTTTGGGTACCCAAAATGGACTTCAGAGACAAGTTGCCGCTCTGCAAGCCGTTGACCAAGGTCTTGGTGAGACCGCCCAATTCGGCGCCGTAGCGTGGCCTTTCCCATAGTCCTTTGACGAAGAACGGCACGCCGAGGTCCCCTCCCCGAAGCGCTTCGCGCTTCGACCCTCCGTCAAGGGGAGGGTGGAGTTTGGGGGCGAAATGGAAGTCCAGCATATGCGAGGCAAGGTCGGCGCCGCCGCGCCCGTCAATCTCGAGCGTGGGATTGAGCAATTGCACATCGTTGCTGCGCAGAACCCCATTTTCGATCGCGAAGCTTGCGCTCGCGGAGCGGAGTGGCGTTTCGGCGGCGTTGCCGGCGGCATCGGGAGGAAGTTCGCCCGTCAGCACCGTCTGCACGAGGCGCGCCACGGCGGCGAGATCGGCGCCGGAGATAGCGCCGTCGGCGAAATGGATTTCGCCTTTGCCATCGAGATTCTTGACGATCTCCTGCTCGGTCGCCCCGTGCGAGGAAATCTCTAAGCGCACCGCGCCGGTTCCGGCGATCCTTTTCACGCCCATTATATCGGCAAGGAAAGGCCTAACCTTCAGCCCGTTGACCTCAAGGCGGTGGTGGAAAACGGGTTCCGCGCCGCTGGTATCGACGGTGAGCATCGCTTTGCCGTTTCCGCCATAGCAGGTGATGTCGCTCAAATCGGCTTTGAGCACGCCGTTGTTCAGCGACGCTTTGACGACTGCCTGATCGAGCTTGAGATTGGGAAGAACGAGGCCGCCGACCACCAGCGTGACGTCGGCATTCACGGTCTTCAGCCCCCCCAAAGACAGAGGCGCTTCCGGATTCTGCGCCTTGGCTTTGGCGGCCGTGACGGTATCGTCGGACGCCCCCGGCGCGAGATAGGGATTGAGGTCGAGGCGGTCGATATTGCCGCGCGCTTTGAGCGTGAGCGTCGCAGGGTTGGTGTCGAAGGTGAAATCACCGTTCAGATTCATCGAATCGAAGGCGAGGTGCGCGTGGCTGAGCGTATAAACGCCGTCGCGGGAGGCAAAGGCGCCTTCCAACGCGACAAGGCCAAAGCCATTGCCGGGCGGCATCGGGTGGCCCAGCCACGCGGCGAAACTGCGCACCGAATGGGCGCCCATTTTCAAAGCGCCCGAAATGCCGCCGCTGCCGATCATCCCCATGAAATCGGCATTGATGATGTTCGACCCGATCGAAAGGCGCGCACCCGTGCTGCGGCCGTTCAACAGCGCCCCGAAATTATCCAGCCTGCCGTCGACGTTGAGCTTTTCGCCATTATAGGCGAGCGAACCATCGAAACTGAGCGGAAGTGCAAGGGTTGGCATCGCGACATCGGGCATATCCAGAGACAGCGAAACATTTTTCAGCACCGCCTGCTTGCCGGTCTGCGCGTTGGCGTAATCGATTTCACCGTCCCGAATGTTGAGATGGGAAAAACCGATGCGATTGAGCGCAGCGGCATCGGCCGGAGCGCCGGATTTGGGTTCGCGCGCGAACCTCCAATTGGTCTCACCGTTCTTGCCGGTCTCGAGCCGGATAACCGGTTTCTCCAGCGTCAGCTCGGTGACTTCCAGGCGGCCGGACAGCAACGGCTCGAGCTTGGCGCCAACCACCACGGTCCCGGCCCGGATCATTTCCGGGTTGGGCGCGCCGGGGAGATTGCCGATGGAGACATCGGAGAGCTTAAGGCCGATATCGGGATAGAGGCTTAAGTGCAGCGGCCCGCGTATTTGCACGTCACGGTTGAGCGCATGTGACGCGGCCATTTCGATGGCGTCGCGGTAGGTATTGACCGGTACCAGGAAAGGCGTCGCCAACAGCGCGAGAACGATGGCGAAAACGATGAGTTGAATGCGGGCGCTGCGGCTCATGGTTTCCTGGGAGGACGATTCTGCGAAAGGGTCATCCGGCAAGAGGGCGAAAATGCGACCTTTTCCCGCAAGATTAAGGCAGTTTCATTGGAGCACGCGAAGGTTTGCCGGAACGGTCTCGGCCGGAGCGTTTGACTCGCCGGCGGGCGCGGCAGCGCGTTTAGCGTAATAATCGGAATTGTAATAGAAATACGTCAAAGCGCCGATCACCACGGCGACGACGAGCAAAAACTGCCAGCTGCGCATTGGGTCCTGTGTTTGTGATTCATTCATCTTATTGGGCGATGGGCAGCGAGGCGCAAGGGGAAAACCCCCAGGACGAAGCGGGAGGGACGAGAATGCAGACGATAACGAGGCGGGGAGTGTTGCGGGGGGCGAGCGGGATTGCCGCGGCAGCTCTTCCGCTTGGCGCGCATGCGGCGCCGGCGGCAGGCGGGAATCTGATGAACACGTTGTCCGCCTATATGGCGCAAGCCGGGAGCAGGCCGCTGCCGCCAGCTGTGGTCGAGAAAGCCAAGCAGATGATTCTCGATGCGCTGGCAGCGATGATCTCCGGTTCGCAATTGCCGCCCGGCAAGGTCGCGCTTGGCTTCGCGAGGAATTATCAGGGTGACCGGATCGCCACCATTGCCGCGTCCAATTTGCTGTGCGGGCCGATCGAAGCGGCACTGGTCAACGGCATGCTCGCCCATTCGGATGAAACCGACGATACGCATCCGCCGTCGCAATCGCATCCGGGCTGTTCGGTGGTGCCGTCGGCTCTGGCCGCAGGGGAACGATTCGGCGCCGGCGGCGAGCGGTTCATCCGCGCGGTGGCGCTCGGCTACGATGTGGGGCCGCGCGTGACCATGACGCTGGGCAAACTGCAATATATGGTGGCGACGCATCGGAGCACGCATTCGATTTCCGGCACGTTTGGGTCGGCTGCGGCGGCGGGCTGCATGGCCGGCCTATCGGCCGAGCAGATGCGCTGGCTGTTGTCGTACACCGCGCAGTCGGCTTCGGGCCTTGCCTCCTGGCAGCGCGATACGCAGCACATCGAGAAAGCGTTCGATTTCGGCGGCATGCCGGCGCGCAACGGCATCACCGCGGCGCTCTTAGTGCAGGCGGGCGGGACCGCGCTCGATGATATTTTCTCCGGGCCGGATAATTTCCTCGCCGCGTTCATGCCGATGAACGATCCCGCCATGCTGATCGATGGGCTGGGTTCGCGCTACGAGATCATGCGCACGGATGTGAAGAAATGGACGGTGGGCGCACCCATTCAGGCGGTGCTCGATGCGCTCTCGAACCTGATCGAGAAGAACCGTTTCAAGGCCGATCAGGTGAACAAGGTCACGGTGCGGGTTGCGACCGACGAAGCGGGGATCGTGGACAACCGCCAAATCCCGGACATTTCGCTGCAGCATCTGGTGGCGGTGATGCTGGTCGACGGAACGGTGAGTTTCAAATCGGCCCACGACATTGCGCGGATGAAAGATCCCGCGGTTCTGAAGGAGCGCGCGAAAGTCGAGCTGGTGCGCGATGCCGAACTCGAAAAACTGATGCCGAAGCGCGTGGCGGTGGTGGAAGTGACTCTTTCAGATGGCAAAACGCTGTCGGAGCGGGTCGAAACGGTGCGCGGCACAGCGGCAAATCCCATGACCCGGGAGGAGGTCGTCGCAAAAGCCCGCGATCTGATCGTGCCCGTCCTGGGCGCGGAAAAATTCCAGAGGCTTAGCGAGAGGATTTTCGCGCTGGAAAGCGTGAAGAACGTCGCCGAGCTTCGCCCCCTGCTCCAGATTTGATGCATTTTTAGGCTTTCGCGCGTTTATTTGCTGCCATGAACAAGCCAAATCCGGGCAGAGGGTCTCAGCCGCACGCCAAGGCGCGGGCGGAACTCGAGGCTGTGCTTACAGCCAATCCAGCGATCCAACACGTCGATGCGGCGATCGCCGACATTTCCGGCAGCTTGCGGGGCAAACGCATTGCCGCGAGCGATGCGGCAAAATTGTTCGAAGCGGGCATGCAGATTCCGCTGTCGCTGCATCTGATGGATGTGCGCGGCGAGATGATGAATCCGGGCGGCCGCGGCTATAGCGACGGCGATCCCGACGGCACCGCCTGGCCGATCGCCGGTACAGTGATGGAAGTTTGGGGCGCCGAGCCGCCGCGCGCACAGATGCTGATGAGCCTATGCGACACCGCCGGTGCGCCGCTGTCCTACGATCCGCGCGCCATTCTGGAACGCGTGGCTCGCCGCTTCGGCGAATTGGCTTTGACGCCGGTCGCCGCGCATGAACTCGAATTCTATCTGATCGACGAGAAGCGCGACGAAAAGGGCCGGCCGCAGCCGCCAGTCAGCCCGCGCGACGGCTTGCGCGAAAGCACACCGTCCGTGTACGGATTGGACGATCTCGACCGCCATCGGGGCTTTCTCGCAGCCCTGTCGGAAGCAGCGGTGCTGCAGCGCGTCCCATTGGCCGCCTCGAGCAAGGAATATGCGCCAGGCCAATTCGAAGCCAATCTGCGGCATCAGACGAACGTGCTTGCGGCCTCCGATCATGCGGTTTTCCTGCGTCAGATCGTGCGTGCCGCCGCGGCATCGGAAGGGACGCGCGCGAGCTTCATGGCCAAGCCCTATCCGGATCGCTCCGGTTCGGGCCAGCACGTGCATGTCAGTTTGGTGGATCGCGCCGGACGCAATGTGTTCGACAACGGCACCGCGGAAGGCAGCGAGAGCCTGCGCTTTGCGGTTGGCGGATTGGCAGCATTGATGGCCGAGAGCATGGCGTTCTTCGCGCCTAATCTGAACGCCTATCGGCGTTTTCAGCCCGATATGTTCGCGCCAGTGAATCGCCGCTGGGGCGTGAACAATCGTTCGGCGGGGCTGCGCGTGCCGGTGGGACCCACCGAAGCGCGGCGCATCGAGCATCGCTGCGCCGGCGCCGATGCCAATCCCTATTTGGTCATGGCGGCAATTTTGGCGGGCATCCATTATGGCCTCGTCAACCGGATCGATCCGGGACCGCCGGCCATGGGGAACGTCTCGCGCGAACCTGATCCGGAATTGCCGTTCTCGCTCGAAGATGCGCTGAAGCGGCTGGAGCAGGCGAGCGTTCTTTCCGCTTATTTCGGCGCCGAAGCGGTTGCGCTTTACCGCGAAACTAAGGCGATCGAGCTCGCGCGGTTCAAGAAGCTGATCACCGCGGAAGAGTATGATTGGTATTTGTGAGGTGCACGCCCTCACCCGGTCGCGCTACGCGCTCGCGACCTCTCCCCCGTTGGGAAGAGGTCATTCATTCCGTTGTCGTATTGCTCGGCAACGAGGCTTGAGCGGTGCCCGCTGAAGCGCGATTGAGCTGCGACGTGATCTGATTTTCACGCGCATTCACGCGCGCCATTGCAGACTGGCTCAAACTGCGTTGAGTTGTCGAGGTGTTGCCCAGGCTCAGTCCGGGGAAGAGAGAGTTCGCGCCCGTGCCGGCATTGGCGTTCAAGCTGCCGCCGGCAATGGCAGGGCTGTTGGAGGCGAGATTGGTCCCGGTTGTCCCGGGGTGAACGCCGATATTGGCGGTGAGATTGTTGAGGGCGTCGGCTGCCGACTGGGACGCGGTACCCGCGGGCCCAGTCAGGCCGTTATTGCCAGCCAAGCCCATGCTAGCGCGGGCATTATTATTCGTGCCCAAAGTGTTGTTGTTGGTCGTTGGGTTCATTCCGGAGACCCTGCCGGTCGTCGAGCCGGTGACCGAGCTGCTGGGCGTTCCGGCCGAGGTTGCGCTACCGGCGGCCGCGCCTGCCGCTTGCGCATAGGCCGGGGCGGCGAGCCCGATTGCGGCACAAGCAACCGCGGCTGCAACCATTTTTTTCAGCGTTGCCATGACTCAATACTCCTCGCTGGACGCGGGTTCCTGGCTTCTGTTTAGACAACGGTTGGCTCGACGAATCTATTCATGGGGGGCGAACAACTCTCGGCGCTTAGCGAAGCGCAAGCGCGGCCATTTGCAACCCGTGCGAGCTTACCGGCGCAGAACCGCCACCTTCCCCACAAAGGGGGGAAGGAAAAGGGAGGCGTTCAGGGCTTGGTGCAGACGAAATTCGCGGCGTCGTCGGTGCTTCCGGTACCCTTATAATGCGCGACTTGCGGATAGGCGCAGAGCGGGCGCGTGCGAACAGTTTTTCCATCGGTGATATGGGACGCAAGGATGCGCTGCGGCGCTTGGCCCGTTTCCACCCAATGATCGAGCGGCGCGACGGCGTCGAAATCGTCCGTGGCGCCTTCGCCGCCGCGGCAATGACCCATGCCGGGCACCATGAACAGACGGGTCGAAGTCGTGGCGTTTTTGGTCTGTTTCTGCAGCGCCTCGAAATATTCGATGCCGCCTTGCGGGGAAACCTGAGGGTCGCTGTAGCCGTGATAGAGGATTAGCTTGCCATTATGCCCGGTGAATGCGGATAGATTGGCGGTGGTGACGCTTTCGATCCGGTCGGCCTGTTTGGCGGCGGCCAAATCCTTATCGGCGTCGAAATTGTGCCAATCCCATTTGGCATCCTTGTAGATCACATATTTGAAATTGTCTGCGCCGCGCGGATTCGCGCCGGGTCCCGCAAGCGCATCCCAGCCCAATTCGCTGGTCGGCAACAGGCCGGGATAGAACGCCACGCCGTCGGATTTCCCCGAGCTCATGATGCGTTTCGCCGCTTCGACCTGTGCCGGCGTGAGACATGAGGAATTGTCAGCGCCCTTGCAGGTCAGCACGGCGGGATCGAAATGACAGGCTTTGGGATTTTCGACTAGGCCATCTTTGACGCCGTCAAGTCTGTCGCAAGCCTCGAGCGCCGCTTTGTGGATGGTTGAGAATTTTTCGTTTGGGATAATCGCAGCCGGATTGTTGTGGATGGCAACCGTCACCTGCAAATCCCAGGCGTCGTGCACCGATCTCGGATTGGCGGGATCGCCGGCCACGATGCCGTCGAAATCATTGGGGTAACGCGTTGCTTCCATAAGGCCTTGGCGTCCGCCGGTCGAGCAGCCGTTCCAATAGGAACGCGTGGGAGCGTTGCCGTAAAATGCAGCGACGATGGCTTTCGCCTGGACGGTCATTTCATGTTCCGAGCGATACAGAAAATCGATCAGCTTTTCCCAATGGCCTTCGACGAAGCTTCCGTTCCCGACGGTGTGGCCGGTATCGGTGGAGGTCGTGGCGTAGCCGTTGCGCAAGGCTTTCGCCATAGCGTCATAGCTGATGGTACCGGCCCAGCCGCCGTTGCCCACGGCTTGGAATTTCCCGTTCCAATTGGCGGCGGGCATCCAAACTTCGATTTTGATATCGGAATCGACGGTTGGCGTTAAGGTCGCGGCGATACGGCAGAACGCGGGAAGATTCTTGAAGCTCTGGCTGCGGCCGCCCGGCCGGTTCGGCGCCAGGGCGAAATCTCCCGCGGGCACGCTTTTGGCGAGATCGATTTTCGCGTTGGGAAGGGAGAGCGCCGATAAGGCTTCGCACGATCCGGCGGCGGCCATTGCCGGCGATACCATAATGCCCAACGCGGCCGGGATCGCCGGCAGCAGAGCAGCACGCAAAGCTTTCACCGAATCCTCCCACGGCGATTTTGCAGCGCCTGATTATCACGGCCGGCTGTTCTAGCCGAGCATTTTGCTGACCATTTCGTAGAGATTGGCGGAAAGGCCGGCGCCGGCGGCGAGGGTTTCCAGCTCGCCGCGCATCAGCCGCTGGCGTTCGGCATCGTAGCGCCGCCAGGTTTCGAAGGCGGCCGCCATGCGCGCGGCCGTCTGCGGATTGATGCCGTCGAGAGTCTGGATCACCTCGCGCAAAAGCCGGTAGCCCGCGCCCGAACGGTCGTGAAAGCGCAACGGATTTCCGATCGCGAAAGCGCCGATGAGGGCCCGCACGCGATTGGGGTTTTTCAGCGAAAACACCGGATGATTCATCAGTGAGCGGACGATTTCCACGGTGTCGTGCCGCGGCGACATGGCCTGCAAGCCCATCCATTTGTCGAGCACCAGGGGATCGGAGCGGAAGCGGTCGTGGAAATGCGCGAATGCCGAACGCGTGCGCGGACTCTCCATGCGGGCCAGCGAGGCAAGGCCGGCGGTCATCTCGGTCATATTGGTGGCGGCGCGATAATGGGTGTCGGCGAGTTCGGCAGCAGCCTCGTCATCGGGGGCGGTCAGAAAGCGCAGCACCGAATTGCGCAAAGAGCGCCGTCCCGCGGAAGCCGGATCGGGGCTGAATGGGCCGGCCGACGCGAGGCGTTGGTAAAGCGCTTGCAGCTTTTGGCGATGAGCGTTGGCTGCGGCAAGGATGAGGGCATTGCGGGCTTGGTGAATGGCCTCGGGATCGATCGGCGTCAGTTTCAGCGCGAGCTCGCTTTCACTGGGCGGTATCAGCATCAGCGCGGCGAAGGCGTGATCCTCATGGGCGCGCTCGAGCACATCGCCGAACGCCTCGATGAAGATCGCGTCGGCTGCTGGCGGCCGGCCGAGCTGAATGTCGCGTATCATCGCGAGCAGCACTTCGGTCGAGAGCAGCTGGCCGGCCTCCCAGCGGTTAAAGGAATCGGTATCCCGGCTCATCAGGAAAGCGCGGGTCTTGGCATCGGCCGTTGTGCGGATGATGACAGGCGCGGAAAAATTGCGGCCGATCGACAGCACCGGCTCCTCGGCGATGCCGGTAAAAACGAAGCGGTGCTGCGGCGTGGTCAATTCGAGCACGCGTTCCTGCGGTCCGATTTGGTTTTCGCCTTCCAGCGTCAGCGGCAGCATCTTGCCGGTATTCTTGCCGATCAGTCCGAGCGAGAGCGGAATATGCATCGGCTGTTTCTCGGTCTGCCCCGGCGTGGGCGGAATGCGTTGGCTCAGGGTGAGCGCGTAGGTTCCGGCCGCAGAGTCATAAGCGCCGTCGGCACGGATTTCCGGCGTGCCGGCCTGGGAGTACCACAGGCGGAACTGGTCGAGCTTGCGTCCCGAGGCGTCTTCGAAACAGCGCACGAAATCCTCGACCGTCGCTGCCTGGCCGTCATGGCGCGTGAAATACAGGTCCATGCCTTTGCGGAAGATTTCCCGCGTGAGAATGGCGCGCAGCATGCTGATGACTTCGGCGCCTTTCTCGTAAACGGTCGCGGTGTAGAAATTATCGATGGTGATGTAGGAGCGCGGTTGCACCGGATGGGCGAGCGGTCCGGCATCTTCCTGGAACTGGCGTAGGCGCAAGTCCTTGATGTCATTGATGCGGCGCACCGCATGCGAGCGCATATCGCCGGCAAAATGGGATTCACGGAAAACTGTCAAACCCTCTTTAAGCGAAAGCTGAAACCAATCGCGGCAGGTGATGCGGTCTCCCGTCCAGTTGTGGAAATATTCGTGCCCGACGACGGATTCGATGCGGGCATAATCGTCGTCCGTGGCGGTCTCGGGGCTCGCCAGCAAGACCTTGTCGTTGAAGATGTTCAGCCCCTTGTTTTCCATGGCGCCGAAATTGAACGCCGATACCGCGACGATCATGAAGATGTCGAGATCGTATTCGCGGCCGTAGGTTTCCTCGTCCCAGCGCATGGCGCGCTTGAGTGAGTCCATCGCATATTGCGCGCGGGCCTCATTGCCGTGCTCGACATAGACGCGTAGCTCGATGGCGCGCCCGCTGAGCGTGGTGTAGCGGTCGCGAATATGCGCAAGGTCGCCCGCGACCAGCGCGAACAAATAGCTCGGCTTGGGGAAGGGGTCGCGCCAGCGCGCGAAATGGCGCCCGTCCGGAAGATCGCCGGATTCCACCAGATTGCCGTTGGAGAGCAGTACCGGCGCGGAAGGCTTATCGTCCTCGATCCGGGTTTCGAATTTCGCGAGATTGTCGGGCCGGTCGAGGAAATAGGTGATGCAGCGAAACCCCTCCGGCTCGCATTGGGTGCAATAGATCCCGTTGGACATATAGAGACCTTCGAGCGCCGTGTTGTCCGCCGGCGCGATCTCGGTGACAATTTCGAGTTGGAAGGCGGAAGGCGGGTTGTGAAGCGTCAGCGTGCCCGATTCGACGGTATAGGCTGAGGGATCCAGCTTCCTGCCATCAAGAGCCACGGATACGAGCTTCACCCCGCTGCCATCGAGGGCCAGGGGTTGCGGCGATGCGCTTTGGCGCTCGACCGTCATTTTGGCGGTAACCCGCGTGGCTTTGCCGTCCAATTTAAAATCCAGCGCGATTTCGGGAATGCGGTAAGGCGGCGGCGCGTAATCCTTGAGGTGGATGGCGCGCGGTTCGGCGGTTTTCATTTCTGGGTTCCCGGAGCGGATAAAGGGATGAGTGTGAGGGTATAAACGCGCAAGCGCGAATGGGGAAACAGGTTCCGCTCGCCCCCCTTCCGTCCGCCTTCGCTGCGAATGCAGCTTCGGCGGACACCTTCCCCCACGCTTCGCGGGGGGAAGGAAAATAATTTGGTTTTAGCCGGTGGTGCGGAGGCGGTCGCGGCCCAGCGGATCGGGATTGAGCAGCCGGCCGGAAAGGGCGCCCAGCCAATCGAGGCCGGAAGCCAGACGGACATTTTCGCCGATGACAATAATGGCCGGCGTGTCCGCCGCGGCCGCCGCTTCGCCAAGCAGGCCCAGCCGCGTGATCATAGTCGTCTGTTCCTTGAGCGAGGCGTTGCTGATGATCGCCGTGGGTTCATTGGCATCGCGGCCCGCCGCGATGAGCTGTGCCGCAATCTCGCCCGCGTGTTTGCGCGCCATGTAGAGGACAAGGCTGGGCGAACCCTTGGCGATTGCAGCCCAGTCGAGATCTGGCGCTAAGCCGCCCGAGCCGCTTCCGGTGATGAAGGTCACCGCCTGATTGGTGTCGCGGTGGGTGGCGGGAATTCCGGCATAGGCAATGCCGCCAATGCCGGCGGTGATTCCGGGAACGATGCGAAAGGGAATGCCCGCCTTCACCAGTGCGAGCGCCTCTTCGCCGCCGCGGCCGAAAACGAAGGGATCACCGCCTTTGAGACGCAGAACGCGCAATCCCTTTCTCGCGAAGGCAACGAGTTGGCGTGAAATCACGGCTTGGGAACGAGAAGGCTTGCCCCCGCGTTTTCCCGCGTCCACGATCTGTGCATCCGAGCGGCGCAGATCCAGCAGTTTCCGGTTCACGAGAGCATCGATAAGAATGACATCTGCGTCGGCAATGGCATGGAGCGTATGCAGCGAGGCAAGACCGGGATCGCCGGGACCCGCGCCCGCGAGCCAAACCCAACCGGCTTGCAGCCGCGGCAGACCGAGCGCGTCGGCCAGCCTGCGAAGGCCGGCGCGATGATCCAGAGCAAAAGAAAGCACCGGTCCAGGCATTTCTACATCTCAACTGCGTATATCAGAAATTTAACACAGTGAGGTTCTGTTTAACACAGCAAAGCTGAGCGAAGCCGCGGCGTTTATGCCAAACTGAGGTCAAGAACAGGAGTCAGAATGCGGGTGACGGGGATTTCGGGGGCAATTCTCTTTGTTGCCGGAGCGGCGATGGCGGCGGAGGGCCATTGGCAAGAGTTCAGTTATCCGGAGTCCGGCTTTGCGGCGCAATATCCGAACCGGCCCGCCCTCGAAGACCGCGACTATAAGACGGCGCAAGTGATGGATGGCGTCGTCAAAGAGCGGGTTTATTCCGCCAATTCCGGTGGCGTGATCTATGCCGTCGAGGTCGCGGACTTCACCGGCACGCGCGCCGACAAGGACCGCACCATTGGCGAAGCGGCCAAGAATCTGCTCGCGCAGGGCCGGCTCACTCACGACGAATCGGCCCGCATCGATTTCAATTACGGGCGCGAGATCCGCATCGAAGACGAGAACGGCACCAGCACCACGGACGCGATCTTCTTCATCGGCCGCAAGCTCTACCAGATCAAAGTGATCTACCCTGCGGCGAACAGCGATCCGGCGGGCTCATCCGGAATCCATTTTTTTCAGCAGGCGCTCCGTCTGTTGGATTGAGAGGAGAAACAAGTTGCGGCTCGGAAGCTTGATTGTCTGCGCGTTGCTGGTTGCGGGAAGTGCGGCAGCCCAAGAATGGCGGGAATATATCTATTCCGATTACGGCTTTGCCATCCATTTTCCCGCCGATCCGAAAATCGAAACCGGCATTTACCGGCTTGCCGACGGATCGAGCGTGCCGGCGCGCATCTATTCTCTCAGTGAGAGCGGCGGCGTTTACACGGTGACCATCGCCGATTTTACGCAAAGCCCGCTCGCTGAGAAGGCGGTGATCGACCAGGCCGTGGAATCGCTCACACGCGACGGCGAAGCAAAGGTCGATCTGCCGGCGCGCGTGCAGTTCGTGTACGGGCGCCAGCTCAGCATTAACGGCCGCGACGGCAGCCACACCAGCGTGGCGCTGTTTTATCACGAGCGCCGCCTTTATCAGATCAAAGGCACGGTCCTTGCCACGGCGGCCGATGCCGGGGCGAGCGACGCGATCCGCTTTCAGCAGTCGCTGCGCTTTACGGAAGGCGGAGGGTTCGGAAGCCTGGTCGAGCACGTGCTCGGGCTTTTATGAATGTTTGGCACTCCGAAATCCGGCCTGTTACCCAATACGCTTGCATTTGAAGGAGAGCCGCTGATCGCGGAGAGCGGCTTTCGCGAATATGACGCGCGCTGGCTTTATCCCAACGAGATCAATCTCATTGGCATGCAGGCGCTCGGCCTTGCGCTGGGAGATTATTTTCACGAACTGGGAATCGCGCCCAAGGTTGTCGTGGGCCATGATTTCCGAACCTATTCGTTGAGCTTGAAGCAGGCGCTGACCTTGGGGCTGATGAGCGCGGGCTGCCAGGTGCACGACATTGGGCTCGCGCTGTCACCGGTCGCGTATTTCGCGCAATTTGCCCTGGATGCGCCGGCCGTCGCCATGGTGACAGCGAGTCACAATGAAAACGGCTGGACGGGCGTGAAGATGGGCGCGCAACGGCCGCTTACCTTCGGCCCCGACGAGATGGCGCGGCTGAAACAGATTGTGTTCTCGGGCGAAGCACGCGCGAGGAGCGGCGGCAGCTACGCGCGCGTCGAGAACATGCGCGAGACCTATCTCGAGGCGGTGACTGCAGGCCATCGTTTGTCGCGGCCGATTCGGGTGGTCGCGGCCTGCGGCAATGGCACGGCGGGGGCATTCGCGCCCGAAGCCTTGCGCCGCATCGGCGCCGACGTGGTTCCGATGGACGCCGAACTCGATTGGAATTTTCCCAAGTACAATCCCAATCCCGAAGACTTGCAGATGCTGCAGGCGATGGGGGAAAAATTGCGGGAAGCGGGCGCGAAGATTGCGCTGGGTTTCGACGGCGACGGCGACCGCTGCGGCGTGGTCGACGATGAAGGCCACGAGATCTTCGCCGACAAGGTCGGCGTGCTGCTCGCCCGCGATCTTTCGGCGCGGATTAAAGGCGCGAAATTTGTCGTGGATGTGAAATCGACCGGTCTCTTCGAAGTCGATCCGGTGCTGAAGGCCAACGGCGCGGTCACCGATTATTGGAAAACCGGCCATTCCTATATCAAGCGGCGCACCGCGGAACTTTCCGCGGTCGCGGGGTTGGAAAAGAGCGGTCATTATTTTTTCAATCCGCCGATCGGGCGCGGCTATGACGATTCGATCGTCGCTGCCATTGCGATCCTGGAAATGCTCGACCGCAGCGGCAAGACGATTTCGGCATTGGCGCGAGATCTGCCTAAAACCTGGGGTTCGCCGACTATGGCGCCGTTCTGTCCTGACGAGCGCAAGTACCAGGTGGTGGAGGCGGTGACTAAGGAGTACGAGCGCGCCTTCGCCCGCGGCGACACGGTTCTTAAGCAGAAAATCGCGCGATTGGTGATGGTGAACGGCGTGCGCGTTACATTGGCTGATGGAACTTGGGGATTGGTCCGCGCGTCATCCAACAAGCCCTCGCTCGTCGTGGTGTGCGAGAGTCCGGTTTCGCTCGACGCCATGCACGCGATGTTCCGCGACATCGATGCACGGTTGAAGAAATTTCCCGAGGTGGGGGAATACGATCAGAAGATTTAGACCACCACCCGAAATTTGCTGTGCAAATTTCGGCCTCCCCACAAGGGGGACGCGGGTTTGTTAGAGTCAGTGCGGCGCCGCGGTGAAAGTGTTGGCGAGCATCAGGCTCATCGCAGCGAACCCGACGAACACGACAATCGTGTTAGGCCAGCTTTTCACTTCGAAGAAACGTCCGTAACGCAAGAGCACGTAGCCGATGGCCAGGTTTAGGAGCGCCCAGGCAACATTCACCGGTGCAGGCGACAGGCCAACAGGCGGCGCGGGCTGGCCAAACATGGCATTGAAGGGCGTCGGAAACATCCGTCCCGAAATGCCGTTGACGAAATGGGGAAAAAAATTGGCGGTGAACGCGCCGCCCAAGAAACACATCAGGTAGTGATACCACTTCATGGCTGGGCTCCCCCTCGAGCTTCCTCAGTCTCGTTGTTATCACGGATGGCTTACGCGAAACAGGTGCCCACAGGCGGTGATGGGGCATTCATGCTGCTGCGGCAATGGCGCGAGGAAGGTAGTCGAGCGCAGTGCGCAGGACCGAGAGGTTTGCGCTCGGGTTTGTCGCGTGCTCGCTCAGATAGCGGCGGAAGAGGCGCGCTCCGGGCCGTCCGTGAAACAGTCCCAACATGTGCCGCGTCATGGCATTGAGCGGCACACCCTCTTGGAGGCGCGCGGCGATGTATTGGCAATAGGCATTGACCGCTTGCGCAATGTCGCACGGAGCTTCGCCGAAAAAACGCCGGTCCACATCGGCGAGGATTGCGGGGGTCTGATAGGCAGCGCGGCCGAGCATCACGCCATCGGTATGTTCTAAGTGGGCTTCGGCTTCGTCGAGCGAAGCGATGCCGCCATTGACGATAATCGTGAGGTCGGGGCGCGCGCGCTTCAGCGCGTAAACCATGGCGTAATCGAGCGGCGGCACCTCGCGATTCTCTTTAGGCGAAAGGCCGGAGAGCCAGGCTTTGCGCGCATGCACCGCGAAGGTCGTGGCGCCGGCGCTTGCGCACGCATCCACGAGTACCGGCAAAGCGATCTTCGGCTCCTGATCGTCGACGCCGATGCGGCATTTGATCGTGACCGGAAGCGAAGCTCGCACGCGCATCGCGGCAACACATTCGGCGACCCGTTCGGGTTCGCGCATCAGGCTGGCGCCGAAGCAGCCGGATTGCACGCGATCGGAGGGGCAACCGACGTTCAAATTGATCTCGTCATAGCCGAAATCCGCGCCGATGCGCGCAGCCTCCGCCAGCGTGGCCGGTTCTGCGCCGCCGAGCTGCAGGGCGACCGGATGCTCCAGAGCCGAGAATCCGATCAGTCGCTCGCGATTGCCGCGCAACACGGCATCGGCGGTCACCATTTCGGTGTAAAGCCGCGCGCGTTTCGTGAGCAGACGATGGAGCACGCGGCAATGCCGGTCGGTCCGCTCCATCATCGGCGCGACGGCGAAGGTTTTTTCTTGTTTCAATCCTGTCCCGTTGTGGCCGTTACCCTGCATATCAGGCAACCGACAACGCGCGCACATTGCTGACGTCTATCTCGCGCTCCGCGTGCCACGCGTCATAAGCGGCTTGCATCCGCAGCCAGACAGCGGCGCCGTCGCCGAACGCCTTACCCAGCCGAACGGCAATTGCTGCGGAGACGGGCTTCTTCTCGCTAAGTATGTCATAGAGGTGCTGGCGCGAAATACCGAGAGCGTTCGCAACTTCCGACTTACCGATCCTGAGTGCCGGTAGAATGTCCTCGCGCAGCAAGGCGCCGGGATGCGTCGGACACCTGTCAAGATTTCGCTTTGCAATATAGTCACCCATGTCAATAGTCTCCGGTCTTTTGCGGTTTTCACCGTCAGTGGTATTGCTCGAAATCAACCTGATAAGCGTCACTTTTCTCGAATTCGAAGGTTATGCACCACGGGCCGTTCACATGGACGCTGTAGCGTATCGGCTTATGGCCTTTAAGCGCATGAAAGTCGAAGCTGGGCAGGTCCATCTCCTGAGGTCGCGATGCAGCGTCCAAACGGTCCAAGCGCCGCAGTATCCTTTCATGGAATTGCCGGCTGATCTTGCCGGTTGTCCCAGCAGACCAAAGCTCGGCGAGCGCCTTGCTCTTGAACCTTTTTATCATCCCGAATGTAAGCGTATTGCATACGTTATGTCAATGATTAGCTTACAACGATGTTCCGGCATCGGCGCAACGGCGAAGGTTTTTCTTCTTTCAATCTTGTCCAGTCATGAATCGGCGCCCCGACCACCTCTTCCGCCTAAAACTGTTTCAAAAACGCCACTTCCGTCGTGGTGTGTGAGCTAAGGGTTGAGTTCGGCGTTGACCAAATGGGTGACCGTTGGTTCATCCCGAAGAAGATGGTGAATCCGCTCCTGAAGCACGCGATCGGCGCCGGTCACGCGTTCGTGCTGCCGCAAATGCTCGAGCCAGGACTCGACAAGGAAGGTTTCGATGAAGCGGTACGGTTGGGCGGTGTCTTCGAATAGGCCCCATGCGTAAGCGCCGTCGCGGCGCCGCTCTCGCGCGAGGTGACCGAGCGCGGCAAGAAACGCTTTGCCGTGTTCCGGGAGCACGCGGTACTCGACGGTGACAAGAACAGGGCCCTTATCGTAATCGACGCTCTGCGCGATCACCGGCGCCGGCCAATGCATGGAGGGCGTAAGCTCGATCCCCACCGCCATTTCCAGGCGCCAGCGCCACGTCAACGGGATGGTGAGTACGGCACCCGCTGCGGCGGCGAAATGCGCGGCTGGAAGGCCTGCGATGCCGGCAATTTCACCCCAGCCGACGCTGCCAAGCGTCATGGCCCCAAAAAAGACGGCGGCGAACACCGCAAGCCCGCGCCCGCGCACCCAGTCGGGCAATGCCAGCTGAGCGGACACATTGAGCGTGGCGACAACCACGATCCAGGAAAGCCCAGCGATGATGCTCGCGAGGAATGCGACTGCGGGTTCGCGCGCAAGCCCGAATAGCAGCAACGCCACGGCAGTACCCGAAGTCCCCATGTCAGCGATTCGATCGGTTTCGAATCTCGCTTTCAACCGGGGCAGCACCAAGCTGCCGCCGATCGCGCCCGCCCCGATGGCGCCCAATAACAAGCCGTAGAGTGCCGGCCCGCCCGCGACCTGTTCGCGCGCAACGAGCGGGAGCAGGGCCCAGTAGGCGCTGGCGAACAGGAAGAATGCTACTGCACGTATCAACGTCGCGCGAAGACTCATGTTGTAGCGCGCATGGCGAAAGCCGGCGCGAATGGCGCCGAAAAATCGTTCCGACGGCAGGCGGGAAGGGGCTTTTTTCGGCGAACGCCACCAGAGAAGCGCTCCGACCGTCGCAAGATTGCTGATCGCGTTGATCCAGAATGGCGCGGCAATCCCCAGCGCGGCGATCGACAATCCGGCCAGCGCGGGCCCGATCGCGCGGCTGATGTTAACGCCGACGCTGTTGGCCGCAATTGCCGGTGACAAGTCCGGTTTGGGAACAAGTTGCGTAACGATCGATTGCCAGGCCGGAGCTCCGAGCGTTCCTGCGACGCCGATCAAGAACATGAACAGCAAGAGCGAGTAGGGCGTGACGATGTTGAGCGACACGATCACCGCAAAGGCGGCAGATGCGATGGTGGTCGTGCTTTCGGCGACGATCAGGAATTTTCGTTTGTCGACAATATCCGCGAGCGCTCCGGCCGGAAGCGCAAACAGGAACAGCGGCAGGCTGTTTGCAACCTGGACCAGCGACACGGCCACGGGATCGGCATTGAGGATCGTCATCAGCCAGCCCGATGCGGCATTATACATCCAGGTGCCGATATTCGAGACGACGGTCGCTATCCAGATGACCGCGAACACGCGATGGCGGAACGGGCTCCAAAATGATGGAATGACTCGCTCAGCCGGGTCGCCCTGAATCGATTCTCGTACGTCTCCGGTAGGCATCAAACGGCCTTCCCGCGTTGTCGCCCCGGTATTTTGGCGCTATTGGTGAATTTCACAAATCGGCTGCATGCGATGACATCCTGGCGGGCATAGTCCGGCTTCCGGCCGCGAGCGAGTTGAAAGGGGAAGCGTCATGATCCTGGGCATGTCGGGGGCAAATTTCACGATGGTGCACGTCATTCTCAGCCTAATCGGTATGGTTTCCGGCCTCATCGTTTTATTCGGCATGGTTGCAGGAAAAAGGCTGGGCGCCTGGACGGCGATCTTCTTTGCGACGACGATATTGACCAGCGCGACCGGGTTTCCCATTCCACCGCTGGGGTTCGATCCCCCGCGCGTGATCGGCATATTGTCGCTGGTCCTGCTCGCGCTGGCGGCCCTTGGCTTCTATGTTTTTCGGCTCGCCGGGGCGTGGCGGAAGATCTACGTGGTGACCATGGTTACGGCGCTGTATCTCAACTGCTTCGTCGGCGTGGTGCAGGCCTTCCAGAAAGTGCCGTTCCTCCATCCGTTGGCGCCGACGCAGTCCGCACCCGCTTTCGTGATCGCTCAGCTCGCCGTGCTTGTCCTGTTTATTCTGCTCGGCTTCCTGGCGGCCGGACGATTCCACCCGAAAAGGGGTTCTGTGGGATACAGTCTGCCCTAGAAATAGAGAGGACGCAGCAATGGCAAGCGAGGGAATTCGCGAAGGATTCGACGTTTTTGCTCATGACGGAGATAAGGCATTCGGCGCCGTTCGGCAGGTCGCGCCGAACGGCCGGCCGGAGCTGGTGATCTATGTCGAGAATGCGGGAGATTTCACAATACCTCTAACCGCGATCGTCGACGTACATACCGAAAAGGTCATCGTGAATTGCGGCAGGCTCGACAAGTCGCTTCGGCAAGCGATCGGACATGCGCATGAAGGAGAAGACCCAAGAATACCTTAGTTGTCCGCACCGCTCGATCACAATCCGGCGACGGCTATGGCGGCATAAATCACCGCTGCTCCGATCACGGTCATCAGCGTGGTAAGAAATTTCGGGTGCGCGTGGAAACTTTCGGGAATGAAGTCGCTCGCTCCGATATAGAGGAAAAATCCGAAAAATACCGCCAGTATGATGCCGAAGAAACGCTCCGGCACGGCGATGAAGATGGTGGCGAGGATGCCGATGCCCGGCGCAAGCGCGTCGGCAGCGAGCCAGCGCAGCGCTTGGCGTTTCTCCCCGCCGTTTTTCAAGACGATATTCATGGTGTTGATGCCGTCGGAGAAATCATGGGTCAAAACGCCGATGGTCACGATCGCGCCGATAGCGGTAGAGACTTGGAACGCAAGCCCGATCGCGATGCCGTCGAGAAGACTATGCACCGACAGGCTGCCCGCCCCGAGCGCGCCATGCGCTGGCGTACGCACGATGGCGTTCTCCCGTTCGGGAGCGTGGCCGTAATAAAGCAGTACGCGGTCGAGGATCAGGTATAGCAGGAACCCCAAGGCGGCTGCGGTGAGCAGCGTCCGTGTGGTGGTGTAATTGCGGCCCACCTCGATGGCTTCCGGAAGCAGCTCGAAAAAGGCGACGCCGATCACCGCGCCCGCGCTGAAGCCAAGCACTAGGTGGCGCTGGTCCTTGAGCCGAAGCGCGAATAACCCGCCGGCAAAGGTCGCACAAAACGCCGCGAGGGCAATCAGGAAGAGGCGCGTCGGCATGCGTTTCTGTTGCCAGCATCCTATGTGGATGTCCAGCAACGTAAGCTCGGCAAGGGTGTGATGCGGTAATTCTTCCGTACCGCCCTAAATGCGAGAGACAAGCAGGGCGAGGATTATGATAACTGCGGTGGCGCAGAGGACGGCGGCCGCGCGGATATAGGCGGGGTTGAAGGCGGCCACGCTGGATTTCGCCAAAATATCGAAGCGGCCACGCGCGACATGGCCGGCCGGTGGCGAGGCGTCCAGATTGTCGATGAGATCGGGCGACCGCGTCTCATGCGCCATTTGTTTACGGTAGCCGATGCGCGCCAAGCGCCGATCGAGATAGGCCGGAATCAGCATGTTGGCCAAAATGGTCTTCACCGTGGGCCAGCCGATCCACAATTCGCGTGGCGGCTCCGTTGCGGCGCGGAGCACGTGCCGGGCGATGACTTCGGGCTGGAATATCGGCGGCAGCGGCCGCGCCAAACGGCCCATTTTGTTGCGTGCCCAATCGAATTGCGGCGTGTTCACGGCGGGAAGTTGAATCATCGAAATACGAATAGCGCTGTCTTCGTGCTGCAACTCGCTGCGCAGCGAATCGGTAAATCCGCGTATGGCGAATTTGGCGCCGCAATAGGCCGATTGCAGCGGAATCGCGCGATAGGAAAGGGCTGAGCCGATTTGCAGAATCGTGCCGGCGTTGCGCGGGCGCATGTGTTTCAACGCAGCCATGGTGCCATAGACATAGCCGAGATAGGTCACGTCCGTCACACGTTTGAACTCATCGGGAGCTATATCGCGCGCTTCGGCGAAAATCGTGAGCATAGCGCAATTGATCCAGATATCGATCGAGCCCCAGGCGGATGCGATCGCATCGGCGGCGCCAAAAACCGCATGGGCATCCGCGACATCGACCGGATAGGAGGCAGCCTTGCCTCCGCCGGCCTCGATTTCGCGCCGCGCCGAATCAAGTCCGGTCTCGGAGCGCGCGAGCAGCGCCACGCGAAATTTCGCTTGCGCGAATGAGAGAGCAATCGCGCGCCCGACGCCGGCCGATGCGCCGGTAATCACAACGTTGCGCATTGCGCTCGTCATTGTCCCAGCGCCGCGCGGTGCAACTGCACCAAAGTGCCGAGCGTGCCGCCATAAACGATCTGCCCCAACAGAGTGGAGAGCGGAGTGGCGTAGCCGTAATTCATGGCGAGGAATCCCGGCGGCTCCAATTGCCTGCGTTTCGTCGCGCCGTGATATTCCGAAGCCATGCGCGGATGGATGAAGGGCAGCAGCGGCAGGGCGGCGACGAGCAGGAACATTCCGTGCACGGCGCCGGCAAGCGCGCCGAACCACCAAGTGTAAATGTTCACGCTGGCGAAGAGGATGAAATAGAGAAAGGCGAACAGCCAGCCCCCGATAAGATAGACGAAAAAGCCGAGGATCGTCGCCCAGCGGCGGTCGGCGGTGAAAAACGCGCCGAACAGAAACGGCAGGCTCATGCGCGAATAGCCCAAGCCTTGGCTCGCCTCCAGGATCGCATCCATGGCAGCCGTGGCGATCAGGCCCCAGAGCACGAGATAGCCGAAAACTTCGGGCGAATTGCCGGCGAACATGGTTTAGCTTTCCATCTGTTTTGCCCGGTCGAGAGCAAGCGCGGCATTGATCACGCCGACATGGGTGAAGGCTTGGGGGAAATTTCCGGTGACGCTGCGGTCGTCAACGCCAATTTCTTCACCGAGCAGGCCCACATCGTTGGCGCAAGATAAAGCGTGGGCGAAGAGTTTTTCAGCGGCTGCGATCTTGCCTTGCGCGGCAAACACTTCCACGGCCCAGAACGTGCAAATGCCGAAACTGGCTTCTATCGTGCGTCTTCCGTCGTAGCCAGGTTCATAGCGATAGATGAGGCCGTTGCGCGACAAGCGTTCCATGATGAGATCGACGGTACGCACAAAGCGCGCATCGTCTGGGCGCCTGTAACCGAGCGAACTCATCAGCAGCAAGGTTGCGTCGAGCTGACTGCCGTCGAGCTCGCTGGTATAGGTTTGCAGCTCGGGATTGAAGCCGCGTGTCTCGATGACATTGGCTATTTCGCCGCGCTCGGCCCGGAAGCGCGCTTCCAGCGACCCGGCTGAAATCCGGCCCTGCTCATGCAGTTTCAGCAAACGGTCAAGTGCCACCCAACACATCAGTTTTGAGAAAGTGTATTGTCTCCGCGAACCGCGGATTTCCCAGATGCCATTGTCCGCTTGCCGCCAATCGTCGCATACCGTCTTTCCCAAGCCGTACAACATTCGCGCTTCGGCGAGGCCAAACCTGCCGCCCGCTGCGGCGAATCGTTCGGCGGCGAGGATGACGTGCCCGTAGATGTCCAACTGAAGCTGAATGGAAGCTTTGTTGCCGATGCGGACAGGGCGCGAATCGCGATAGCCGGCAAGATGCGCGAGACGTTCTTCACGCAAGCTTTGGCGTCCGTAAATGTCGTACATCACGCGCAATCGCGGCCAAGTCAGATGTGTTGCGTGCAACAGCCAGCCGAGATAGGCCGCCGCGTCGCCAATGAAACCGAGGTCCACAAATGCATGGGCGGTCAATCCGGCATCGCGAAGCCAGCAATAGCGGTAGTCCCAGGTATTGTCGTGGCCGACCGCCTCCGGAATCGATGTCGTGGCTGCTGCCACCAAGGCGCCCGAAATGGCATAGGTCAGCTGTTTTAAGGTGATGGCGCTTCGGATTACGACATCCCGGTAGGCACCGTCATAGCGGCAATGGGAGCTCCAGCGCTTCCACCAGGCAAGCGTCTCGTCGAGACGGGCTTGCGCATCGGCGCCGAGCGGAGGAATGACGGCAATCTCGCCTTTGGTGTGGGAGAGGCTGAAGCGGTAAAGGCTGCCCGGAACGCAATGAATCGTGCCGCCAAGCGAGGCAGCGTTTGACCGCAAAAGATGCTCGCTGCGAAGCATGAGAATTTCGTCGCGCCAGCTAAATGCCCAGCCGATATCTTTATGGCGGCGCAAGCGCGCCAGTGTACGGCCGTAATTGGGTTTAGGGACAATCTCGACCATCAGTTCAACGTTGCCGATGCATCCTTCGACGGTGCGGATGAGCTCGCGCATCGGCCGCATCGGCGAAAGGCCATCAAGCACCACCAAGGCATCGCGAACGAGAACGACTCCGTTTGTGGTTTCGAAGCGGGTTTCGAGCACAGCAGTATCGCCGAGATAGCGGCGCGTTGCGCGAAACGGCTCGCGTGGCCGAATAGAGAAGTGACCCGCGCCTGGATCGAGCAGGCGCGCGAAAATGGAGGGCGCGGAAAAGTGCGGGAGACACAGCCAGTCGATCGAGCCTTCGCGCGAAACCAGCGCGGCCGTGCGGCAATCGCCGATCATGGCATAATCGCCGATCTCCGCCGCCGCAGCGGTCGGTGGGCGGGACTGTTCGATGCCCGGGAACCCTGTTTCGGCGGTAATGTCTCGCATAAACTTTGCCGGACCATTAGACCAGCGGAAGAAACGAACAAACCATCGAATTGTTGCGGGACGGGGTGGGAACCGGGGTGAACGAGACAGTCGATCTCAAGGGGTATTTTGCCCGCATCGGCTATAGCGGGACGCAGGCGCCGTCGCTCACCACCCTGTGCGCGCTGCAAGCACTCCACCCTTCCGCCATTGCCTTCGAAAATCTCGACCCGCTTTTGCGCCGGCCGGTGCGTCTCGATCTGGCGTCGCTGCAGAAAAAGCTCATCGCGGGGCACCGCGGCGGCTATTGTTTCGAGCAGAATGGGTTTTTTGCGGCCGTGTTGTCGGCGCTTGGGTTCAAGGTCTCGACCCTGTCCGCGCGCGTCGTCTTCGGCCGGATGCCGGGCCATACGCGGCGCAGCCACATGCTGCTGAAAGTGGAACTCGAGGAGGGCGTCTTTATTGCCGATGTCGGATTTGGCGGGCAGGCGCCGAGCGCGCCCTTGCGCCTCTTCAGCGAGGAGGAACAGCCGACGCCGCACGGATCTTTTCGCTTAGGCAGGAGCGGCGAATATTTCGAGCTGCGCGCAGACATCGGCGGCGAGTGGAAGACGCTTTACCGCTTTTCGCTGGAAGAACAGTCGCCGGAAGATCACGAGATGACGAATTGGTACATCTCGACCCATCCGGATTCGGAATTCACCGCACAATTACTGGCGGCGCGGCTGCCGCCGGGCCGCCGGCTTGGACTTTTCAACAATCAGTTCTCGATTCGCTATGCCGACGGAGTGGTGGAACGGCGCGAGCTTAAGACGGCCGAAGTATTGGCTCGCGTGCTGGAAACGGAATTCCTGATTAAGCTGCCGGGCCCGCGGGAGGAACTGCTTGAAGTCTTGGCGCGAATCATAGGGTAGGGCCGGCGCCGATTGTGGTACAATGGCGGCAAGCCAAGGGAGGACGATCATGCGGCGATCTTCTGTAGCAGCGGCACTTGCAGGTTTAGCGATGTTGGCATCTGTGGGCCCGGCGCAGTCCGCCGCGACGACCGCTCCCAATAAGATATTGAAGGTCGCCAAAGTCGGCGGAGAAGGCGGGTTTGATTATATTTTCGCCGACGTAGACGCCCGGCGTCTTTACATTCCCCGCAATGGTCCGATGGGGCGCCTGACCGTTTTCAACCTGGACACGCTCGAACCGCAAGGCGAAGTCACCGGCGTAAGATCCGGCGGCGCCACGGTCGATCCCAAATCGCACCACGGATTCTCCACCACCAAGCCGCTCACCATGTGGGACTCGAACACGCTCAAGGTCATCAAGACCATCGACGTAGACGGCCGGCCCGACGGGATTCTGTTCGATCCGTATACTGAACGCGTGTGGGTGCTGAGCCACCAGCAGCCCTATGCCACGATCATCGACGCCAAAGAAGGCAACGTCGTTGGTACGCTCGATTTAGGCGGAGGACCGGAGCAGGCCGTGAGCGACGGCAAAGGCACGATCTATGTGAATATCTCCGACAAAGCCAATATTGCCGTCGTGGATGCCAGGGCCATGAAGGTCACGGCGCACTACGACGTCAGCTCCAAGGGCTCCGGCGGAAGCGGGCTGGCTTTCGATGCGAAGAATCACGTGTTGTTTGCGTATTACCGCATGCCGTCGCCCGTTGTGGTGATTGTGAATGCGGAAAACGGCAACATCATCAACACGCTACCGACCGGCGTCGGAGTTGATACGGTGGCCTTTAATCCGGCCACGATGGAAGCCATCAGCGCGGAAAACGGCGGCTCGATGACGTTCATCAAGGAAACCAGCCCCACGAGCTTCGCGGTCGAGCAGACGCTAACGACGATGATGGGCGCCAAGACGCTGGCTCTCGACACCAAAACCAATCACCTTCTGACCATGACGGCGGAGTTCGGCCCGGCTGCGCCGGGTGCGCCGCCGGGCCCGGCGGGACGCCCCGCGCGCGGGTCTATGGTGCCGGGCTCGTTCTCAATTCTGATGGTTGGGCGGTAGAGAGACGCTCCGGCAAACTTAGTCGGACGGAACCCCCTCCCCCTCTCCCCCGACGGGGCGAGGGGATTCAGGTGAAGAGGCGTTCTACGGCGGCGGCGATGCGGAAGAGATTCCGGTCGTGGCCGTTGCGCGCAACCAGCATGAGCCCCACCGGCAAGCTGCCCTGGCGCGGAAGCGGCAGCGAAATCGCGCAGAGATCGAAGAAATTGACGAGGGCCGGGTTGCGCAACAGCAGCAGGTTTTTGGGCATGGCGGCTTCGGGAGATGAAACCTCGGCGATGGTGGGCGCTACGATCGGCACTGTCGGAAGAACAAGCGCGTCGAGATCGGCCAAACGCGCATCCATGGCGCGCACCAGCCTCGTGCGCTCACGGAGCATGTCTATGTAATCCGCGGCCGCGATGTTGCGGCCGGCCTCGATGCGGGCGCGTACGATGGGATCGTAATCGGCGGCGCGGGTGGCAAGCCATTCGCGGTGAATGGCAAAGCTCTCGATCGAAGAGAAACTGGCTTTGGCTTGAACGCGCGCCGGTTCTTCCAGGAGGGGAATATTCTCTTGACTCAACCGCGCGCCGACGCGGCTGAGCGCAGCGGTTGCGGCGGAGAAGCGCGCGCCAACCGTTTGATCGAGGTCGCGCAACGGCAGGCCTTGGGGGATGCCGAGCCGCAAGCCGGCGAGCGATTCCGCTTCGAGCGTCCAGGGGTCATCGCCCGCCATCACGGCATCGGCGGCGGCGCATTGCGCAACGCTTCGCGCCAACGGCCCGATGGAGTCGAGCGTGTAGGAGAGGGGAAATGCGCCCTCGGTGGGCACGCGCGATTTGCTGGGCTTGTAGCCCACGACCCCGCAAAGCGCGGCGGGAATGCGGCAGGAACCGCCGGTGTCCGAGCCGATGCCGATGTCGCACATGCCATCGGCGGCCGCGACAGCCGAACCCGATGAGGAACCGCCGGGCACGCGTGTGCGGTCCGCGGGATTACCGGGGGTGCCGAAATGCGGATTGATGCCGAAAGCGGTGAAGGCGAATTCGCTCATATTGGTTTTAGCGACAATCATCGCGCCTGCGGCGCGCAGCCGGCGGATGACCGGCGCGTCCGCTTTGGCCGGCGGCGCATCGCGCAACACGATGGAGCCCGCGCGCGTTGGTTCGCCGGCTATGTCGAACAAATCCTTGACGGCGATGACCGAGCCGTCCAAGGGGCCGAGCACATGGCCGGTGCGCATCCGCGCGTCGGCGGCATCGGCGGCGGCGCGTGCTTCGGCGGCGTAAAGCGTGAGACAGGCGCGCGCGCCTTCGCCGCGCGGATCGGAGATGCGTTCGAGACAGGCTTCGAGGCGGTCGCGGGCAGTAGGCATGATTTTCCTCGCTGCGGATAGTTGAGCGCGCGCGCCGGCTCGCGCAATGGCGGTGATCGCCGCCGCGGCGGCGGTGGTAAGAAGGTGACGGCGGTTCATGACTGTGCTCGCCCCCTCCGGCCCTTCGGGCCACCTCCTCCGCAAAAAGCGAGGGAGGAAATCTCCCGGAAAATCAGCGGGTGGCGGATTGCTGCAGGAGCGGGATGGTTTTGTAGTCCGGGGTCTTAGGGACCGATTGCAGATAGGCGTAGATGTCGACGAGGTCCGAGGTGGCGAGCACTTTCTCCGTATACGGCGGCATGTCACCGCTGGTTGTGCGCACCCAGGCGAGAAAGGCTGGCCAGGCTAGCGGTACCGGATCGGCGATGCGCGCGCCCGCGTTTCCACCTTGCCCCTGATGACCATGGCATTGCCAGCATCCGACGCGTTCGAAATTGGCTTTGCCTTTCGCGGCATCTCCTTGCGGCGCGGCAGCGGCGGCAAACGCGGCCGAGCTGCCCAACATCGCGGCAACGAAAACGGAGCTTGCTACAATCGAGATACGCATGGCGGTTCGCTCCCCTCAGCGCGGCTGGCAGACAACGTCGATGAGCACGGGCTCGCCCATCTTCACCGCTTCGATGCCGCGTTTGACGGCTGGGCCGAGTTCCTTGGGATCGGTGATCGGGCCGATGCCGACATGGCCCAAAGCTTCGGCGAGCTTGGCGTAATTGACGTAGGGATCCCAGATCGTGGTGCCGACATGGGCGGTGGAGACATCGCGCTGGCGCCAATTCGCCATGCGTTGCAGATGCATGATCTCTTGATGATAGGCGCGGTTGTTCCACATGAGGGTCAGCATCGGGACTTTGTGGTGCGCCGCCGTCCACAACGCGCCCGGCGCATACATGGAATCGCCGTCGTTCTGGATATTGACGCAGAGCCGGCCGCCCGCCGCTTTATGCGCGAAGGAGGCGCCGACCGCCGCCGGAAGGCCATAGCCGATACCGGCGCCGCCGGGCCCGCCGATGAATTGGTGGTGCTGATCGAAATTCCACAGGCGGTGCGGCCAATTCGACAGGCTGGAATCGCGCGACACCAGAGCCCAATTCTCATTTTTGATCTGGTTCCAGATTTCCGCCGAGTAGCGCGCCGAGCTGATCGGACTCGCATCCCAGGCATTGGCGGCGGCTGCGGCGAGGTTGCGGTCGCGCGCCGCGGCTTGGCCCTTTTTTGCCTTTTCGCCGCGCGCAGCAATCATCGCGCGGCGGTCGGCGGGAATCGCCTGGCGCACATATTCCGTCAGCATCGGAAGAGTGGCTTCGGCATCGGCGCCGATAGCAATATCGACCGGCTGGTAGCGTTCGAAATCCTGATAATTGGCACGAATATAAAGATCGCCGACGCCGATGCTGATGAGCTTGGTGCCGGGCTTGATGCGCAAACGCTGTTCGCCGGCGTAGCTGTCGTCCATCTTGTTCACGGTGCCCCAGAAGTCCGTGAGTTCGAGACCGACGATCACATCGGCTTGGGCGATGAGCGCGCCGCCCAATTGATAGAGGTGATGGTTGTTCGGCATGTTCATGCGGCCGAGCTGATCGATCACCGGCGCATTCAGGGTTTCGGCGAGCTCGACAAGATGCTTGATGCCGGCGGGCGTGCGCGCCACGCGGTCGGCGACGATCACCGGATTGTCCGCCATGGCGAGGAGCTGGGCGGCTTCGCGCACCGCGTTGGGGTCGCCGGCGGGGGGCGAAACCAGATTGAGCTTGGGAATGACCAGCGGCTTGTCGCCCTTCTCCATCGCGTTTTCCTGGAGCTTTTCTTCGAGCACCATCAGGACGGGCTCATGCGGCGGCGTCATCGCGATCTTGTAGGCGCGCACCGCGGATTCGGCGAAATGCTGCAGGGACTGCGGATTGTCGTCCCATTTGGTGAAGTCGCGGATCAGCGAGCCCGGATCCTGCACGGCATGGATGGTCGGCACGCCCGGCTCGCGGGTCGCCGCATCGGCGCGATTGCCGACCATGACGAAGGAGGCGGCGCGATCGCACCAGGCGTTGTAAACCGCCATGGCCGCATGCTGCAGGCCGACCGTGCCGTGGCACAAAGCAGCGGCAGGTTTGCCCGCGACCTTGTAATAGCCATGCGTCATCGCGACGGCGGATTCTTCATGCATGCAGGTGACGAATTCGGGTTTCTTGTTGCCGCCGTAATTGACGATCGATTCATGAATGCCGCGGCAGGAGGAGGCCGGGTTGCTGAAGACAAAATCGATGTCGAGCGATTTCAGCACATCAACCATGAAATCCGAGCCGGGAGGTCCGGACAACGTGCCCGGGCTGGGAGTCACATTTCCTGCCATCTCGGCTTCGGCTGCCGCGGTCGAGGGACGCCGGACGAAGGCGGCCGTTGGCTGCTGAGCGGCGGTTTGCGCGCGCGCGCCTATGCCGGCCGGAATAGCAGTTGTGGCGCCGGTAATGGCTGCGCCCGCTAAGAATTTCCGACGGTCCACACCGGTGTTTTTACGCGCCATTGTTTACCTCCCTTGAGTTCAGATTGGATGCCAAGCGAAGCGCTCGGGGCGAGATATAGCACCAGCGAGCGCGGTTCGCATCTGGGTTCGGCCATCCCGCAGGTCCCCTCTCGAAATTCGCGTTCCGCGAATTTCGACTCACCCTCCAGATAGGGTGAGCTATGGGTGCAGTTTCAGCATGCGTTCGGCGTTCAAGTGGTAGATTTTGCGGCGTTCGTCTTCGGTGACATCGATCTCGTCGAGGACTTTGATGATGTCGCGGATGAACAGCGGACCGCCTTGCGGATCGAACGGGCAATCGGTGCCGAACAGCACGTGGTCGCAGCCGAAAAAATCGAGACCGCAGCGCGTGCCCGAACGCGAGCCGTTGATCGCGGTGTCGGCAAAGAACATCTTGAAATAATCGACCGGGCGGTGGCCCTTCTTTTTCATATTGGCGATGATTTCGGCGTAATGCGGCTCGGTGCCCTCGCGCGTGCCGAGCTGGTCGAGGCCCAGCCCAACGCGGGCTTCCAGGAAGGGCACCATGGCTCCCAAATGATGAGTGATGATTTTCAGATTCGGCCAGCGATCGAAGAAGCCGGAGAACACCATGCGCGCCATAGCGGCGCTGGTCTCGTAAGGCCAGCCGAAGCACCACCAGATGTCGTATTTCGAACTGTTCTCCGCGGGATAATCGGCAAATTTTTGCGGGCGCGTCGGATGCAGCCAGATGGGCAGATCGTAAGAGTGCAGCAGTTCGAAGATCGGCGCGAATTCCGGATCGTCCAGCGGCCTGCCGTTGACATTGGTCATGATCTGGATGCCGCGGGCGCCGAGATTCTCGATTGCCCGCTTGATCTCGGCGGTCGCTGCCTTGACGTTATTCATCGGCACCGAAGCGGCAAAAGCGGGAAAGCGATCCTGATGCTTGCCAACGATAGCGGCCATGCCGTCATTGGCGAGCTTGGCCATGTCTGGCGACTTCTCGGGCGGCGCGACAAATTCGATGGCGGGCATCGAAAGCGTGAGTATCTGCCGGTAGTCGGGCCCGAATTCCTCCATCATGGCGAGCCGGCGATCGAGATCGTAGAGGACCGGAATTTCCATCCAGCGCCGGACCGCGGCTTTGTTGGGGATCACCTCGACCATCTTGTCGAAGTAGGGCTTGGGGAAGATGTGGGGAAAAATGTCGATTTTCTTCACGGGGGAGCCTCGATGCGATTCGAAAGTGCGCGGACCATAAATCGTGAATGCGCTTGGAGCTAGGCCTTGATCCCCCGGCGCGCCAGTGGCGCCCCCCGATTTCGCAATTGGCATTCGCCGATGCATCACCTCGTGGTCGGGGGAAACCGCGCGCGGCGCGCCGCCCTCTCCCGCACGGGGAGAGGGAATAACTCGCGCGCATGAGATTTGCGCCGGCTGTTCCCCGCTGCTAGGCAGGTTGCGTTAAGGAATCGGCCCATGGATGCAAAAGCTGCGCCTGCAAGAGATACGCCTGCTGCGGAAGCGGCACGGCGGCGGACATTTGCCATCATCTCGCACCCGGACGCCGGCAAAACAACGTTGACGGAGCAATTGCTGCTGCTGGGCGGCGCCATCCGGCTGGCCGGTCAGGTGAAGGCGCGCGGCGAAGCGCGCCGGGCCCGTTCCGACTGGATGAAGATCGAGCAGGAGCGCGGCATATCGGTGACCACCGCGGTGATGACCTTCGAGTTCGAGGACGCGGTTTTCAACCTGCTCGACACGCCGGGCCATGAAGATTTCTCCGAGGACACCTATCGCACCCTGACGGCTGCGGATTCGGCGGTCATGGTGATCGATGCGGCCAAAGGCATCGAGAGCCAGACGCGCAAATTGTTCGAAGTCTGCCGCCTGCGCGACATTCCCATCATGACCTTCATCAACAAGATGGACCGCGAGGCGCGCGATCCCTTCGAACTGCTGGACGAGATTGCCGATCAGCTTCAGCTCGAATGCGCACCGCTGAATTGGCCGGCCGAATCGGGGTTGAATTTCCGTGGTGTGTTCGATCTCGAGCGCAATGAATTCGCGAAATTCGCAGCAGGCGAGCCGCGCGGTCGCGAGCTTGATTTCTTGCCGCAGGATGTGCGGCGCAAGCTCGAAGAGGACGTCGAGCTGGTGCGGCACGCCTCCGCGCCGTTCGATCTTGCGACGTATCGCGGCGGGCACATGACGCCGGTTCTATTCGGCGCGGCGTTGAAGAATTTCGGGGTGAAGAGTTTGCTCCAGGCGCTGGCGCGTTTCGCGCCGCCGCCGCGGGCGCAACCGGCAAGTCCGCGCGCGGTCGATCCAGCCGAAGAGCAGGTCACCGGATTCGTGTTCAAGGTGCAGGCTAATATGGACCCGAACCATCGCGACCGGGTAGCGTTCCTGCGCCTGTGTTCAGGCGGTTTCAAACGCGGCATGAAGCTGAAGCAATCCGGCACCGGCAAGACCATCGGCGTGCACAATCCGATCCTGTTCTTCGCGCAGGAACGCGAAATCCTGGACCGTGCCTGGCCGGGCGACATCATCGGAATTCCGAGCCACGGCGTTCTGCGCGTCGGCGATACGCTGACCGAAGGCGAGGCGCTAGTCTTCACCGGCATTCCCAACTTTGCACCGGAAATCTTGCGCCGCGTTCGCCTGTTCGATGCGATGAAGGCGAAGCATTTAAAGCGCGCGCTGGAAAGCCTGGCGGAAGAAGGCGTGACGCAAGTGTTCAAGCCGCTGGTTGGCGCCAATTGGACCGTGGGCGTGGTGGGGCAATTGCAGCTCGATGTGCTCAAGAGCCGGCTGCAGGCGGAATATGGGCTGGATGTGGACTTGGAAGCCTCGCCCTACGAAACCGCGCGTTGGGTCGCAGGCGCGCCCGATGAGGTGGCGAAGTTTTGCGACGCCAACCGCGGACAGATGGCGGAAGACCGCGATGGCGCGGCGGTGTTCTTGGCCAAGAGCGCATGGGAATTGGGCTATGTCGGCGGCAAATTCCCGAATATCCGGTTTTTGAAAACGCGCGAACGCAGCCACGCAGCAGAAGCGGCGTAAACATTGTTGCATGACATTGCAAAAAAGATATAAACGGCATGGCTTGGACGTTCGTATTAGACGCGGAAGTCCGGGCCGAACTCGATGCGTTGCCAGTCGATATGCGAGCGAGCTTCGAGCATATTGTCCGGTTGGTGCAAAGCGCCGGACTTGAGCGAGTCCGCGAGCCTCATTTGAAGCATCTCGAAGCCGAGTTATGGGAGCTGCGATTGAAGGGAAAGGCTGGTATCGCGCGCGCAATTTACATGACTGCGGCCGGGTCTCGCATCGTGATTCTGCAGGTATTCGTTAAGAAAACGCAGAAAACACCGCGGCGCGAAATCGAATTGGCGTTGAAACGCGCAAGAGAGGTCAAATGAGCAAGAAGATGATTCCTGTGGAAGCGGCATTCGCGGATTGGCGCAAGGACCCTGCTTATCGAAAGGCTTACGAAGCGCTGGAGGAAGAGTTTTCGCTGGCTTTGGCGATGATCCAGGCACGGGGAAAAGCGGGGCTTACGCAAGCGCAGCTTGCGCGGCGGATGCACACGACCCAGGCGGTCATCGCGCGTCTTGAGAGCGGCCGGGTCAAGCCGTCCACGCGCACGCTAGAACGTCTCGCTGCAGCAACGGGAATGCGGTTGAAGATCATATTTGAGCCTCTCCGTACTCGGAGAGCTGCGTAAGCTGCACACGGCCAAGGGGCTGAGATGGCGCATGAACCGTTTACAGAACGTCTCTAAGCGGCTCGGCTGCCCGCGGGCGCTAGTCGCCGGAAAGTCGGCGCAGGGCTTTGGGCCGAATAGTCGAGGTCGTTCGTCCACGCAATGCCAAGGCCTCGATCGCTACACTTCACGATGCGAAATAATTCTGGATTTTCGCGAAGAATTTTCCGAGCAGCGCGTAATCTTTTGAAATCTCCTGAGGAGTGGTAGGGCGCAACATTTATAATAGCGATTTTCGATCTCAATTGGCGCCAATCACCACGGTCCCGTGGATGGACATGATCATCCGAACCGATCTCGGTCCAGAATTTGAAAATATCGGCTGCCAATCTTTTTCCCTCGCCCAAAACTGTTAAGTCTACGTCATCAGGACCGGATTACCAGAACAGTTGGCACGTCAGTCTGCGTCGATGATGGCCCAGTCGTTGGGATAGAAGCCGTTGAAGCCGGTGCGCAGCGCGATCGAATAGGCGCCCATGTTTTCAAAGACGATGTAATCGTCCTGCTGGATGGTTTTGGGCAGCAACAACGGGCGCAGCAACACGTCCAGCGTGTCGCAGGTGGGGCCGAAAATCTTGAACGGCTTCAGTTCGCCGCGCCGTTCGCGCACGCGTCCGCTCGGGCCAAAAGAGAGAACGCGGCGCGGATAGTCGGCCGTCCACGCTGGAACCGAGAGCTCGTCGAAGCTGCCATAGATACCGTCATTCAAGAACAACTGATCGTCGCGGCGCAGGATCACGCGGGTAATCAGCGACACACCTTCGGCGGCAAGGGCGCGGCCGGGCTCGCAATAAATATCGCCGCCATCCTGGAGAGGAAATGTGGAGACCGCTTCCCGAACCGTATCGAAATACCAATGGAAGGGCGGAACGTCGTTGCCGAGATAGGTCCCCGGGAAACCGCCGCCGACATCGAGAGCGCTCACCGTGACGCCTCCAGCCTCGACCGCGCGTCGCGCGAGCTCGACCGCCTGGGCGTAGGTGAACGGGCTCAAACATTGCGAACCCACATGGAAGGTGAGGGCAGGCCGGGCGCCCGCGCCGGCGATGCGCTTGAGCAGCCGCCCGGCATTGGCAGGCGTGGTGCCGAACTTGCTCGAGAGCTCCAGCATCGCCCCGCCCAAGGGGGTGGCGACGCGCACGAAAATGCGCAGAGCCTTGCCGCCGTCGGTTTCGCTCAAGAGCTTGTCGAGTTCAGGGTCGCAATCGACCACGAAATCGGTGAGGCCGTGATCGCGCCAGGCGGCTCGTGCTTCGCCGGGGATTCGCACCGGGGCCATGAAATGGCAGATAGAATCGGCATAGCGCCCGCGGATCAGCTCGATTTCCGCCAGTGAGGCGGTATCAAAATGGCGAATGCCTGCTTCGTAAAGCTGATCGAGAACATGGGGCACCGGATTGGCTTTGACCGCATACATGGTGGTGCCGGGAAAGGCATCGAGGAAACGCGCCACGGCGGCGCGGAAGCGCTTGGGATGAAGCACGTAAACCGGAAGCGCCGGGCGCGCAGCCTCGATGATTGCGGCGAAGGAGGGGTGGTGCTGGAGCGCTTGGCTCGCCCGGGGCGCCGGCTGAATGTTCATCGGTACTGGCCCCAATGCGCTTAAGTTGTCTTAGGCGCGCAGCGCAGGATGGTCAAGCAAGGCCCGGTCACGTGCCGCAATCGCCGGCCATGGGATCGCGCGGCAAGCTCAGCGTACCTTCCACCATCTTCTCGTGATCGGGCGTGGTGATCTGATCCAAGGCCTGGACGGCATATTTGAAATCGTCCGATTGGCACGATTTCAATCCCTGCAGCGCCCGCTTGATATTGTCGGTTTCAATGCCGGAAAGGATCTTTTCGGGATCGTTCTTTGCGTTGGCGCGGATGAATTTCTCGAGGCCCGCGCGCATGCGCTGGTAGCGCGTTTCGCGGTCGGCGGTCAAAGGAACGCGGCAGGTGTCCAATTCGGCGTGATAGACGCGCATCAGCATGTACATGCAGGCAACCGACGTTTCCGCCCGCGCGCCGGCGACGGGCGCGAGGATCATGACTGAGGCCAACAGCCACGGAAGAGCAACTTTGCGCATATCCATGCCTTAAGAACGCTTCCGATTAATAGAAGTTCTCGGAAGGAGAAATTCAAGAGGGAGAGGCGGCATGGTCCGGAGCGCGCAATCGCAAGTCGCGAATGGTTACGCGGCCATCGACCGAGGGCTGATAGAAATAGCTGATCTCGGTGAGCGCCGATTGGATTTCGGCGAGCGGGATGTTGCGCTGAAATGCAAAGGCATCGACGCCCACGCGCGTGAAGAAGGCGATCTGGTCGATCAGGAAATGGCCGGTGAGGCGGATTTCACCGCGATAGCCCAGCCGCGTTCGCAACAGGCGGGCCGAGGAAAAGGCGCGCCCGTCCTTGAAATGCGGTACGTGCAGGACGACGAGCGCGAGGCGTCCGAAATCGGGGGAGAGCGCTTCGGGCGATTCGCCGGTTTCGAGACGGACCCCGAGCGGCTGCTTGCGGGCGAGGAGGGTTTCCCGTTCCACCAAAAACCGTTTCAGCGATACGATTGCTGCGCCTTCCGGCAGAGCTTCGCCATCGGTTACAGCGGTGAATTCGTCGCCGGCCAATCGGCCGTTTCTAATGAGCATAAAGCTGCTCCTTGAACGGCTGGGCGCCCACGCGCCGATAGGTGTCGAGGAAGCGTTCGCCGTCGCGCCGAAGCGTTTTGTAGGTGCCGATGACATTCTCGACGGCGTCGACGATGCCCTCCCGGTCGAAACCGGGTCCGAGAATTTGGCCCAAAGAAGCATCTTCGGCGCCCGAGCCGCCGAGCAGAATCTGGTAGTTCTCAAGGCCTTTGCGGTCGACGCCCAAGATCCCGATATGGCCGACATGGTGATGGCCGCAGGCGTTGATGCAACCGGAGATTTTGATCTTCAACTCGCCAAGATCGTGCTGGCGCTCGGGATCGGCGAAACGCTTGGCGATCTCCTGCGCGATGGGGATCGAACGGGCGTTGGCGAGATCGCAATAATCCAGCCCCGGACAGGCGATAATGTCGGTAATCAGGCCATGATTGGCAGTGGCGAGATCGAGCGGCACGAGCTTTTGCCACAGCGCGAAAAGCTCTGAGGTGCGCATATGCGGCAGCACGAGATTCTGCTCGTGGGTCACGCGGATTTCCGCCTGACCGAAGGCGTCCATGATTGCGGCTAAGCCATCCATCTGGTCGGACGAGCAATCGCCCGGGGTTTGGCCAATAGGCTTGAGCGAAATGGTTGCAATCGCATAGCCCGGCATTTTGTGGGGATGCACATTGGTTTTCACCCAAGCGGCAAATTCGCGATTTCCTTGCTTGGCGGCTTCGAATTCCGGGCATTCTTCCGGCAGTGTCGCGAAATCAGAGGGCGCGAAATAGGCGGCGATTCGCTCCACTTCCTCGGGCGGGAGTTCGAGCGTGCCGCTCGTCTTGATTTCGGCAAATTCCTTTGCGATGCGGCGGCGCATCTCCTCGATGCCGATCTGATGCACCAGAATTTTGACCCGCGCCTTCCAGATATTGTCCCGCCGGCCAGCTTCGTTATAGACGCGCATGACCGCTTCGAGAAAGGCGAGGATGTCACGCTTGGGGACGAATGAACCCGCTTCCAGGGCAAGATAGGGCGTGCGTCCAAGACCGCCGCCGACATAGACGCGATAACCGATCTCGCCGGCCTCGTTCTTCACCGCGTGGATGGCGATATCGTGGATCAGCAGCGCGGCGCGATCATGCTCCGAGGCAATGACGCAAATCTTGAATTTGCGCGGCAGAAAAGAGAATTCCGGATGCAGCGTCGACCATTGCCGCACGATCTCGCACAGGATGCGCGGGTCCTCGATTTCGCCGGCAGCCGCGCCGGCAAACGGATCGGCGGTGAGATTGCGCACATTGTTGCCGCTCGTCTGCATGCAATGCATTTCGACTTGCGCAAGCTCGAGAAGCACGTCCGGTACATCCGGCAGTTTCACCCAATGGAGTTGCAGGTTTTGACGCGTGGTAAAATGGCCGTAGCCGCGGTCATAGTTGCGGCCAATGAAAGCGAGCTTGCGCAATTGCGGCGCGGAAAGCGTCCCGTAAGGAATTGCAATCCGCAGCATATAAGAGTGAAGCTGGAGATAGAGCCCGTTCATCAGGCGAAGGGGCTTAAACTCGTCTTCGGTGAGTTCGCCGGAAAGCCTGCGCGCCACTTGTCCGCGGAACTGCTCGGCGCGCTCCCGCACCAGACGGGCATCGAATTCGTCGTAGCGGTACATCAGCCGGCCTGCTTTCCGAGATCGGGCCGCACGGTAGGACCAGCGGCGCGGATCGCTTCACGCACGGCGGACGGCACCGGAATGCCGTTCTGCAGCCGAGCGTCGAAGAGGTAGGGCGCGACCACTTCGCGCTTTTGGACCCACTCGGCCGCTCCCTTCAGCGCCGCTTCGGCCTCGGCGTCGGACAGGAGTTGGGCATCGTCTAGCCGCGTGACCCAGCCGCGGTCCGCGTTCCAATAGACCACCTCGCCGAGAACCAGCCGGTTGGCAGTGAGGATTTGCGGCATCAAGATAAGGCAACCCAAAGGACGCCCGTATAAAATCACATCTAGGAAGGTAGAAATCAAGACATTACACAATAATAGTGGTATTTAAATTATTCAACATATATAATAAGTACTTTTTTCTCACCCGCCTGCGCGGGCGACTGGACCCCGCTAACGGTCACAAGAACCAGCGCATTTCATACATTAGTGCGGCAAGGATGAGGGCGCCCGGGATCAGCCACAAAAAGTCCGGAGACAGGTGCGCAGCGAGCCGAGCCGGCAGAACCCAGGCCACCACCGCACCTGCGAGGATCGCCAGCGCGAGCCAGCCATACCATAGGATCGGCGGACCGGCTGAGGCTGCAGAGGACGTGAAGTGCAACTGGCTCTCTGCCAAATCGTACCGAAACAGCGACCAATCGAAATAATAGGCGAATGTATAGGCGATGCAGGCCGCGAGTGAAAAAGCCATAAGCCGCCCATGGCGTTTCAAGGGAATAGTCCTTTGATGGCGACGAGCAATTGGCCGACCACGAAATTCCACCACACAATGAGCGTGATGATCCACGTGAGCGAGATGCGCGCGAACTCATATTCCGGCGCGAGAGGCTGTCTCCACGAAGCCCAATAGGCGGGCAGCATCAGGAGTCCTATCGCGGAAAAATGCTCCTTGAGTTCAAAGGCCCCATTTGGTGCGCGCAAATCCATCGTTTGAAGCAGTGGACGAACCACGAAACGATAACGCGGGTAGAGAACCGCACCCAGCGCTACGGCTGCAGCGAATAGAATCACCACCGCGTTGCTGTAGGCGGCGGCATCGGTTGCCCGAAAACGCGAAATAAAGGAACGCGTGCGCGGTTCGGTACGCTTAATCGTGGCGGCGAGCGCCTGATGCGTGGTGGCGCCCAAAAGACCGACCGCCAACAGCCCATGCAGAATGAGAAGAGCAGTCATCATGGCCGGGGCTCATCGCTCTACCGCTCAACCCAATCCAGTTTGGTCCAGAAGCCGTTATCGCCGCCATAGGAGATCACTCCGAGTCCGAGCGAAACGACGCAAAGAAGAGCGATCAACGCGGATCGCGCGACTTTTGTGTAGCGCCCGGGTGAGGCGGCTAGGGTTTCCGACCCTATCTGGTCTTTTGCAGCTTCCACAAATTCCCAGATATTTTCCAGTTCCGCGATGACCGCCGCATTGGCAGGGTCGGCTCGCCAAACCGCGAGTTTCGCGCGCTCATCGAGCGTCATCACGCCGCGGCGCTCCATTGCGAACCAGCGAGCCGCTTCTTCCTCATTCCCACTCAGGTTGCTCAACCTCAATTCTCCCGGTCTGCGCGCAAGTTTCGCGTAATCCGCAGCATGGCTTCGGCGATGTGTTTCTCGACCGTGCCGGCGCTTACCCCCATGCGGCGCGCGACGGCCGTATAGCTCAATCCGTGAAAGCGGTGCAGCGTAAAAGCCTCACGGCAGCGCGGCGGCAGCGCGTCTATCGCGGCGAGCGCCCGTTCAAGCTCTTGCTTACCCGAAAGGATACGCTCGGGATCGATCGTGTCATCGTTCTTCAGTCGGGCTTCGGTGAGCGGATGAAACAACGCCGCTTTGCGCTGCTCGCCTCGCTTGCGGTCGATAAAAAGGTTGCGGGCAATGCGCATGAGATAGTGGACTGGATGGCGCAGCTTCCCCGGTTCTGCCAACGTCAATGCGCGCACACAGGCATCTTGCGTCACATCTTCCGCGTCAAGGGAGCGAACGGCTCCCACGGCACTGCGACGCCGAGACACTAGATCACGGCAGGCTTCTACGAGCGCTGCTCTTTCCCGCGATACCGATTCCCGATTGCCCACAGCGCCCCCCAAAAGAGGATTATCCCATTACTCGCCCAAGGAGTGCCAAGAAAAAAATTTCCGGCCGGCGGGATGGGGGTGAGGGGCGTTGGGGAACGTCTGTTCAGTGGACCGGATTCGCGGCGGGGGGAAGCCATGCGTGACAGCCAGGCACCGGGCGTTCACATCGCCGGATATTCGCCGTGAAGAACCTTACGAGCCGGCTGTTGGCGGGCTCGGCGTTGAGCCTCGTATGCGCTGCTCCTCTGACGGCCGGCGAAAACCCGAGCGCCAATTCCCAGCCGGAGCAGGTCATTATCCAAGGTCAGCGGCCTGAGGATTACAAGATCGACACACCCGCGCTTTCCAAGCTGACGGGGCCGCTTATCGATACGCCGCAATCCATAGAAATCATATCAGATGCGGAATTGAAGGATCGCGCGGTCACCAATCTCAACGACGCCCTTCGGGATGTGCCCGGCATAAGCCTCGGCGCCGGGGAATTTTCCTGGCAAGGGAATAATCCGACCATTCGCGGCTTCGTTGCGCGAAACGACATTTTTCTCGACGGTTTACGCGATTTCGGCAGCTATTATCGCGACCCGTTCAATCTCGAACAGATCGACGTGCTCGAAGGCCCGGCTTCGATCCTGTTCGGCCGCGGTTCTACCGGCGGGGTTATCAACCAGGCAAGCAAGCAACCATCGCTGGCCCCATTCGTCGCGGGCAGCCTTGTCGGCGGTACCGACTACACGCGGCGCGCCACGCTGGATATAGACGAGTCTGTCCCTGATCTCGGACCCGACACGGCATTTCGGCTGAACGCCATGGTCCACGCACAGAGTGTGGCAGGCCGCGACGTAGCCAAGGACAGCCGCTTCGGCTTCGCGCCAAGCTTGGCGCTCGGGCTAGGCACCGCGACGCGCCTGACGTTCTCCTATTTCGACCAGACGGCGAACGATGTGCCGGACTATGGCGTGCCCTGGTTCGCAACGGTGCCCGCGCCCGTACCACGTCAAAACTTTTACGGGTTCGCCAGCGATTTCCTGAAAACCGGTACCGACGTCGGAACCGTCAAGATTGAGCACGATCTAAATCCCGCGATCACAGTGAGCAATGTCATGCGCTACGCCTACTACACCCGCGACTTCCGTATTACCGAACCGATCATTACGTCACCCGTAGGCACGCCGCTTTCTGCCATACCTGTCAGCTTCAACATCTGGAGCGGCAACAGCGTCGAAACCATGGCATGGGATCAGGCGAGCGCCACGATGCGCTTCAGTACCGGAAAGATCCAGCATGTACTCGTCGCCGGAATCGAAGGGGGTCGTGAAAGCTCGGCGCCGGAATTCGACAACAGTTCGGGCGTTCCTAGCGTGCCGTTGCTCGCCCCCGATCCGCATCGGCCGTTCATCGCTGCCAGCACATTTCCACGTTTAAGATCGGATACCATAGGGTGGAGTTTTGCTCCTTACGCCATCGACACGATCAAGATCACCCCACAATGGGAAATCGACGCGGGGATTCGTTGGGATTATTTCGGCACGCATTACCAGGCAACGCGATTCTCCACTACAACGCCCGGTCAAGTCATAGGCGAGGACAATGTGGTGCGCGTCGACCGAATGCCCAGCTATCGCGCCGCCATCGTGTACAAGCCGGAGCAGAATGGAAGCATCTATTTCGATTATGGCACGTCGTTCAACCCTTCGGCCGAAACACTATCCCAAATTACCAGTGGCCGCTCTCTCGGTATCGGAAATGCCGATTTGGCGCCGGAGAGAAATGAGACGTTTGAACTCGGCAGCAAGTGGGATCTCCTAAATAATCAGCTTTCGCTAAATGGCGCGCTGTTCTGGGAGGAGAAGTTGAATGCGCGCGTGCCGGACCCAAACAATCCCGGATTCAATATGCTCGCCGGTACGCAGCGTGTCGAAGGGGTGGATGTAGGAGTGGTCGGCCACATTACCGAGGGTTGGCAGCTGACGGCCGGTTATACTTATCTTGACGGCAAGGTGACGCAATCGGCGCCCGGCGCTGCGCCGGTGGGTTCATTGTTGCCCAATACGGCGAAGAACTCCCTGAGCTTCTTCTCGGAATATCGTCTTGGTGGCGGCTTCGAGATCGGCGGTGGCGGTCGGTTCGTTTCTTCCCGGCTTGCGCAAAACACCGCGCCGCTCAGAGGCGTCCCTGGATTCTGGACCTTTGATGCCACGGCAAAATACGACATCAGCGAGAGAATGTCGTTGCAGCTCAACGTGAACAACATCCTCGATAAATATTACTACGACCAACTCCACCCGTTCCATGTCGTACCGGGCGAAGGCCGGCTCGCTCTGCTCGCGCTCAATTTCAAATATTGACCCCGCCATGCTAATGCAGATCACGAAGGTGCTCGATACCGCACAAGTGGCGGAATGCCGCAAAGCGTTGGAAACAGCGGATTGGAGCGACGGCAGGACAACGGCAGGTTATTTGTCGAGCCGCGTCAAGGACAACCAGCAGGTGCCAGAAGGCCATCCGGTGGCACGGCGATTGGGCGCGATGATTTTGGATGCGCTTGATAAGCATCAATTGTTTATATCGGCGGCCCTTCCGTTGAAGGTCGTGCCTCCCTTGTTCAATCGCTATGCCGGCGGTCAATCCTATGGCGACCATATCGACGGCGCCGTGCGTCCTGTCTTCGGCACGCCTCACCGCGTGCGCACCGATCTTTCGGCGACGCTTTTTCTTTCTTCGCCTGAAGATTATGACGGCGGAGAGCTCGTCATCGAGGAACATTTAGGCGCGCAAAATGTCAAATTGCCGGCGGGTGACATGGTGCTATATTCCGGCACCAGCGTGCACCACGTCGAGCCTGTCACGCGGGGATCGCGCCTTGCGGCGTTCTTCTGGATTCAAAGCATGGTGCGGGAAGACGCCAAGCGGGACGTGCTGTTTGAGATCGATACGGCTTTGCAGGTACTTGGCCGCGATATTGCTGGGCACCGGTCACTCGTGAAGCTTGCCGGAGCTTACCACAATCTTCTACGGCTCTGGTCCGACACGTAGAGAATAGCTCCTGAAGTCGTCCAGCCCTGCTAGATTTCCTTCTTTATGGCGCTTTCATGCCATTTCCGCAGGACAAGATACTCCAGCGTGGCCGTTGCGGCGAAAATCGCGATCCCCAAAACCGCCAGCAGAAACAGCGCGGCGAACATGCGAGCGATCTGGAGCCGGTTTCCGGCCTCGACGATACGCCAGGCGAGGCCGGTCGCGGTTCCGGAACCCGCGCCATATTCCGCGACCACGGTGCCGATCAGCGCAAGCCCACCGGAGGTCTTCATGCCATTCAGCAGATAGGGCAAAGCGGAGGGAAGCTTCAGGCGCCACAGGATCTGCCGGTTCGAAGCGCCGTGCAGCCGGAAGAGATCGATAAGATTGTGATCGACTGACCGCAAGCCGAGCGTGGTGCTTGAGAGGATGGGGAAAAAGGCGACGATCCAGGCTAGAATCAGCAGCGCGAGATTGATGCGTTCGAATCCGACCCAAATGACGATCAAGGGTGCGATGGCGACGACCGGCGTCACCTGCAGAACAACGGCGTAGGGGTAAAGCGCCATTTCGACCATGCGGCTTTGAGAAAAGAGCACCGCAAGCACGACGCCGCTGACCACGGCCAAAAAGAAAGCGAGCAAAGTTACGCGCAATGTCGTCCATAGGGAGATCATGAACGAGGGAAAATCGCCGATCAGAGCTTGCGCAATCGCAGAAGGCGGCGGCAGGACAAAGCGCGGAATGCGGTAGGCGGCGACGATCGCCTCCCAGGCCAGGATCACTGCGATTCCCACAATCAAGGGAAGCAAAGCGCGCGAAATCCGCGACGCGCTCATGCGGAAGACTCCGTCAGGGCGGTTAACTCGGGGGAGTCGCTATACCCTTGGCGTTGTGCTCCTGCCATCGCCTCGCGCAACGCGCCTGAGACGGTCCGCACGCCATGGGCGAATTCGGGCGTCAGACGCCATTCCGACGTGCGCGACGGTGGCGCCGCTGAGCGAAATTCGCCTGCGATCCGCCCAGGCCGTGGCGTCAGGATCGCGATGCGCGTGGATAGAAACGCGCTCTCATAGATGCTATGGGTGACAAAAATGATGGTCAGGCCATCCTCGCGCCAGAGATTGAGCAGCGTTTGGTTCAGGGAATCGCGGCTGATCTCGTCGAGAGCTGCGAAAGGTTCGTCCATCAGAAGGAGTTGCGGCTTTGCCGCCAGCGCTCGGGCAATTGAGACGCGCATGCGCATTCCGCCGGAGAGCGCGCGCGGATATATGTCGGAGAATCCCATAAGCCCGGCACGCGCGAGCGCGCTTTCTGCGCGGGCTTCGGCTTCGTCGCGGGGTATCCGCTGCAAATCGAGCGGCAGGCGGACATTGTCGCGCACCTTTGCCCAAGGCATCAGGGTCGGGTCTTGGAACACGAAAGCGACGCGCGGCTTGCCGTCCGGCCAGACCACTTCGCCTTTGGTTGGCGCGAGAAGCCCGGCAATGATGCGCAGCGCCGTCGATTTGCCGCAACCCGATGGACCGAGCAGCGAAAGAAACTCTCCCCTGCCGATATCCAGATCGACCGGCCCCAACGCCTCTACGCTGCCGAAGCTGCGCTCGACGCGGCGGAGCAAGCCAATATGCATTTCCCCCACCCGGTTTCGCTATCGCGCCTGCTCGGCGTGCAAGGCGTAGCCTTTGTCCACGAACTGAAGCGTGTACGCTTCGCGATAGGGGAGATCGGCGGGGTAGAGCCCTTCACGTGACATCTCGGTGAAGAACTCCTGCCAGCGCGCATCGGACATCGCTCCAAGGCCTTCTGTCTTCGCATCGCCGGATAAGACAATGCCGTAGCGCTTCATCTTATCGATGGCTTGCGCGATCAGCGCATTGCTCATCTCCGGATTGTCCTTCTTGATCAGCGCATTTCCCGCGGAAGGATCGCCGTACAAATAATGCATCCATCCTTCGATACTGGCGTCCACGAAGGCTTGCACCGCTTGCGGGTTTTTCTCGATCCATCCTTCCGGCACTAGGATCATATTGGCGTAGCCGGGATAACCGGCATCGGCGAGCGGGAAGATTTGCGGCTGGAAACCGCCTTCCTTTTCGATCGCATAGGGTTCTGAGGACAGATAGCCTTCTTGAATAGCGCCCTTATCCACCAGGAATGGAGCGAGATTGAAGGTGTATTTGCGGATTTGTGCATCCGAAAAAGCATATTTCGCCTTGAGCCAAGGCCAGAAGGTTACTGTGCTCGCTTCGCCGATCATGATCGGCTTTCCGCGCATGTCGGCAATGGATTTTATGTCGCCGCGCGGGTGGGTAATCAGGACCTGCGGGTCTTTTTGGAACACCGCCATGACGGCTTTGATCTTGGCGCCCTCGCGCAGCAGGTTGAGCGGAATAAAGCCGTTCGATCCGATGCCGAAATCGGCCGCACTCCCGGCCAGCAATTGCGGCACGTTCACGGCGGCGCCGCCTTCGCGGATGGAGACATCGAGGCCGCGCTTGGCGTAAAGACCCTCGGCAAGCGCCTGATAAAAGCCGCCGTGCTCGGCTTGCGCCTTCCAATCGGTGACGAAGACGATCCTGGTCGTCGGCTTTCCTTGCGGCGGCGGCCGTGGCGTATCCTGCCCGCAGCCCGCAGCAAACAGCAGCACCGTGAAAGCAATCAGCCGAATGTTCATGCGCCGATGGTGCTATCGCACCGCGCATGATGCAAGCAAGGTTTCTCCTGTCGAAAATTCACACCGGCATTCAGGACCGGGGCATTTCGACATATTCCAAGACTTCAATATACGCGCCCGGCATCTGCAGCATCGGGTTATCCTGGAAGATTTTTGTCGCGTCCTCGTGAGAATCGGCTTGGACAACCGAGTATCCCGTCACTTCATTTCTGACATCGCGAACGCTGTCCTTGGCGACGCGTTTATTTTTGCCCGCCGGCGCACCGCGATCCACAAAACTCTTCTCGTGCGATTTTGCCCATTTCATCCAGCTCTCGTTCCATTCCTTCATCTGCTGCGGGCTGGTGTTCTTCCTCATCTCATCGAGGCCTGCGACCGGCGCCATGTACAACGCGACAAATTTTTTCATCTTGGGTTCCCGCTCAATCTTGCGTGTCGCAATACTCGCCGGGAAGCTGATTCGTTCCCGGCCGGCGCCGAAAATTTTGGATCAACGCAAGCGCGGCTGGTCGGGAACATCGCCGGGTTCGGGGCCACTTGGCGCCTCGCGCTCGTAGGGCGGCGGACCTCGTTGGTCATCGCCATTGGAGCTTGGGCCGCCATAGCCTGGCTCGCCACAATGGGGCGTACAGCGAGGTGTCACCGGAGGCGGCATGGGTGGGAGCTCAAGGCCATAGCGCCGAGGTAACGGTGCGGGCGGGGGTGGTGGCGGCGGGAAGCGGTCTTGGTCGTTGAAATAGGGGCTGCCATAAGGCTCGGGAGCCGACGGGGGCGGAAAGCGGCGGGCTGTGTCAAAATTGCGCCCGCGCGGCGGTGGTGGAGGCATCAATTCGGGAGCCGGCTCAAGGTCGGTGAAATTGCGCCCGCGCGGCGGTGGCGGAGGCATCAATTCGGGCGCCGGTTCAACGCCGGTATTGCCATTGGTATTCAAATCGCCGCTGTTGCCATTCGCGATAGGACCGCTGGTAGGCCCGCCATTGCTGCTCGTATTCCCGTTGCCGCTGTTGCCAGGCCGGGAATCCGGACGGCCCTGCGGGGGAAAAAAAAACTGTCCATTATCCGCGCGCGCAGCCGGTTGGCGTGGCGGCGGCGCAGGTGGAGAGTTGGTGCCAAAAAGATCGCCGAGGAAACCTCCCCATCCGCCGGAACGTGGGCCGCCCAGATCTTGCGGGGCGGGAAAGTCGCCGTTGTCGGGTATTTGCGCCATTTCCGGTGCTGCCGCTACCGGTTCGGCGCGCGGCAGCGGGGTGGGCGGCGTATTCCTCAGCGCCACTTGCATGAAGCCGTTCCAGATTTGCGCCGGCAGAGAACCGCCCACGACTTTATTCATCGGTGTGTAATCGTCATTGCCGACCCAAACGCCGGTCACCAGCTGCGGCGAGAAACCAATGAACCATGCATCGCGAAACTCGGCGCTGGTGCCGGTCTTGCCGGCGACATCTCGGCCCGGCAGCGCTGCAGCCCGGCCGGTGCCCATTTGCACGACTTGATACATCAGGTCGTTCATGGCGAGCGCATTGTCTTCCGAGAACACGCGCACGGGCTCGGTTGGCTTGCGCTGATAAAGACTGTGGCCGTCGGAACTGCGGATTTCGTTGACCATGTAAGGCGTCACGCGAATGCCGAGCGTGGCGAAGCTGGCATAAGCGCCGGTCAGTTCCAACGGGGTGACGTCTGACGTGCCGAGCGCGAGCGACGCATAGGGATCGAGCTTGGACTTAATGCCAAGGCGCTGGGCGACATTTATAACCGATGGGATTCCGACCTCCTGACCGAGCTGGACGGCGATCGTATTGATGGAGTGGGCAAAAGCCTGCTCCAACGTCACCGGCCCGAAATGCTCGTCGCCGTAATTGTCGGGCGACCAGACCTTGTTGGCATCTTTGATGGTGATGGGCTGATCGACGCGCACGGTCGCGGGCGTCAATCCATGTTCGAGCGCTGCAAGATAGACGAAGGCCTTGAAAGCGGACCCCGGCTGGCGATGGGCATGGGTCACGCGATTGAAGGCGCTTTCGCTATAGTCACGGCCACCGATGAGCGCGCGCACGGCGCCGTCCGTCGTCATCGACACAAGAGCAGCTTGGCCCGCACGAACGGCCCTACCCCGGCGCGCGAGCATGGTGGCAATCTGCGTTCGCGCCGCTTGTTCCAGCACCGGATCAAGCGTCGTAAAGATGGTGAGATCGCCCTGGGCCAAAGGAGCAAGCTGCTTCACTTGGTCGGCTGCGGCATCCAAGAAATAATTGCGCGCGAGGTCGTCGGTTTGATCGATAACGGTGGCGGGATGAGCGCGCGCGAGCGCCGCCTGTTTTTTGTTAATGGCGCCGAGGTCGACCATGGTGTCGAGGACATCGCCGGCGCGCTGCTGTGCTGCCGCTAAATCGCGGCGGGGCGAGAAGGCCGATGGGGCGCGGGTGAGCGCGGCCAGCATAGCCGCTTGGGCAATTGTCAGATCGCGCGCCGACTTGCCGAAATAAACATGGGCGGCGCCGTCAACGCCGTACGCGCCGGAACCAAGGTACAGACGGTTGAGATAGAGCTCGAGGATTTGCTGTTTGCTGAGGCGGTCTTCCAAAGCCCAAGCGCCGGCAACTTCCTGCAGCTTACGGGAGAAGGTGCGGTCCGGCGTGAGAAAGACGATCTTCACGACCTGTTGCGTGATGGTCGATCCGCCTTGGACGACGTGTCCCGCTCTAAGATTGACGAACGCGGCGCGGATCATGCCCTCGAGATCGATGCCGTGATGGTGATAGAAGTTGCGGTCCTCCATCGCCAGAAACGCTGCGGGAAGATAAGGCGGCATTTCCGAGAGCTTCAGCTTGTCGCCGAGGATGGCGCCGCGCAGCCCGGCAAACTTGCCGTCTTTGTCGAGAAAGGTCAGAGACGGTGGGCGGTTCAAAGCATAGAGATCGCCGCTCAGTGTCAGATTCGGCTCGAGCGCTTTAACGATCAAGAAAAACAGCGCCACCGCAACCACGGCCGATCCCGCGATGAAGCCAAGAATGATCGCGGGCCAACGCAAGAAGCGCGGCCAAGCGCGCGGCCAAGCGAGACCATGGACGAAGCCACGGACGCCGGCCGCCTCCTGGGCGAGCCAAGTTCTCGCTTGGCTTGCCCAAGCCGAACGAACGGAATGCCCGTTCGTCTTTTCCGCCTCGGATTTTTCGGGACGCTTTTCGTCCATGCCGCGCAAGTTCTCCCACCTATGCCCTGACAAAACGCTTCACCATGCGCAACGCATCCCAAGAATTTTGCGCCCTTTGGTGCAACGAAGTCGCAGCGAGCGCATTCCTTCGCGCGATTCCCGCCAGGCAGGCGCGGAAGAGGCCCGCGGTATCGGGGCGATACCGCGGGCACTTCAGCCTCAGAATCGGCTCACGCGAGGAGGGGCTTTGAGCGAAAGCCATCTGAGGTTCTCCACCCGCTGTCGCGGGAACAAAGCGGGCTTGATCCGGTTTGGGTTGCCCTTAAGTCTCGCGTATGATGTCGCGATCCTGCTGAATGGAGGCTGGCCGGGGCGTTCATTCGAAGTTCATGCGCCGCGACATACAGTTTGTTAATTATGCGGTACTCTGCGCTCATCATTGCCGCTTCGATGCTGGCTGCAGCGGTTCTTCCCGCGAGTTCTTCGGCGCAGCCTTACCGCGCCCGCCAAGGAGTGCAGTCGGGCGAAGTTCGCTCGCTGGATGAGATACTTAATGGCATCAGGCAGCAGCGCCCCGGCAGTCTGGCCGATGTGCAAGGGCCCAATCCCGGTCCCGCCGGCGATACGCGTTATCGCCTGAAATGGCTGACGCCGGATGGGCGCGTGCTATGGCTGGATACCGATGCGCGCACCGGCCGTGTTTTGGGGGTAGAGGGCGAAGACCGTGGGCCTGCCCTGGCTCAGCCCCGCGCTCTTCCCGGCGGCTATCCCCGGCCGGAATTCTTCGCACCGGGCGGTCCACCGGTTGGGCCAACAATTGGACCACCGCCGGGTTATGGCCGCGCCCCAGGACCAATTTATGGTCCGCCAGTGGGTTACGATCCCCGCTTACGTGGAGGGGGGCCGCCGCAAGGCTACCCAGTGGGCCCGCCGCAAGGCTACCGAGGAGCTCCGCCGCCAAGCTATGGGGCGGGTCCGCAGCCGGGTTACCGAGGAGGTCCGCCGCCGGGTTATGGAAGGGGGCCATCCCCAGGTTTTGGCGGGGGCTTCCGTGGTGCGCCACCTTCCCGTTCGGGCGGGAGCGGGCCGCGCGGCGGTTTCCGTGGAGAGCGCTGACATGCGTATTCTCGTGGTTGAAGACGATCGAGACCTTCAGCGCCTGTTGAAAAAGGCGCTCTCTGAGGCCGGCTATGTCGTGGACGCCGCCTCCGATGGCGAGGAGGGACATTTTCTCGGCGATACCGAACCCTATGACGCTGTCGTGCTCGATCTGGGCTTGCCGAAAATCGACGGCGTAACGGTGCTCGAGCGCTGGCGCAAAGCGGGGCGAAAAATGCCGGTGCTGATTTTAACGGCGCGCGACCGCTGGAGCGACAAAGTCGCGGGGTTCGATGCCGGCGCCGACGATTACGTCGCCAAGCCCTTCTACACCGAAGAGCTGCTCGCGCGCTTGCGCGCGCTGTTGCGCCGCGCTGCCGGCATTGCCTCGCCCGACATCGAAGTCGGACCGCTTCGCATCGACACGCGCAGCTCGCGGGTGACGGTTGGCGGCAATCCGATTAAACTGACGTCGCTGGAATACCGGCTGCTCGCTTATCTTGCGCACCACAAGGGACAGGTGCTCTCGCGCACCGATCTGGTCGAACATCTCTATGACCAGGATTTCGATCGCGATTCGAACACGATCGAAGTTTTTATCGGCCGCTTGCGCAAGAAGCTCGGGGCCGATGTGATTCATACCGTGCGCGGTCTGGGCTACCGGCTCGATGAGCCGAGCACGGCCGAGGAACAGCACTGAACCGCGCCATCCCTCAGGCGAATTCGCTGACGTTCCGGTTGATTGCCGGCGCGGCGGTGTGGAGCGTGCTGTGCCTGGTGGTTGGCGGATTTGTGCTCTCCGGGATTTTCCGCGGCGCGGTCCAGGAGAGCATGGACGATCAATTGCGCTTCGATCTCGACGGCTTGGTCGCCGCAGCCGCGGTAGACGCGCCCGATCATGTCACGCTGGAGGGCCGCTTCGCCGATCCGCGATTCGAGCGGGTGTTTTCCGGCTGGTACTGGCAGATCGAACCGGACATCGCGAAGGCCGCGGATAGCCAAACCGAAACCTCGCGCTCGCTGTGGGATCAGACCATTGTCCCGCAAAATCTGGTCGCCGCGGACAACAATACGGAGTGGGGTTACGCGACTGGTCCCGACCGGCAGCGCTTGCGCGTTCTGGTGCGCCGGATTGCGCTTCCGCGCACCGCTGAAGGTATCGAGGAGTCCGGCGGCTTCCGCTTCCTGGTGGCGGGGAGTCTGAACGAAACGGAAGCTGACGTGGCGCGGTTCAATCGCACGCTGTTTTGGGCGTTCGCTTTGTTCAGCTTGGGACTGCTCGCGGCCATCGCGATCCAGGTGCGGGTCGGTCTGCTGCCGCTTCGGCGCGTCAGCGAAGCCCTTGCGCGCATCCGCGAGGGACGAGCCCGCCGTTTGGAGGGGCGCTTTCCCGCCGAGATCGCGCCGCTGGCGGGCGAACTCAACGGCCTCATCGCCCATAGCAGCGAAGTGGTGGGCCGCGCGCGGGCTCATGTCGCCAATCTCGCGCATTTCTTGAAGACGCCTTTGACGGTGCTTGCCAACGAGGCTGCCGGTTCTGCTTCGCCGCTTGCCGAAACCGTGACGCGGCAGGTTACGGCGATGCGCCGGCAAGTCGATCATTACCTGGTGCGCGCGCGCGCGGTTGGCGCTCTCGACGTCTTGGGAAGCCGGACCGAAGTGGCGCCGGTGCTCGATGATCTCTCGCGCGTGCTGAAGCGGATGCATCCCGACAAGGAGCTTGCGATCGAGGTCGATATCGCGCCGGCGCTGGCCTTCCGCGGCGAACGCGAGGATTTCGAGGAAATGGCCGGCAATCTCGTCGACAATGCGTGCAAATGGGCGCGCCGGCGCATCGTCATTGCCGCGGCAACGCTCGATGGCGGCGGACGTTTCGTCTTGCGCGTCGGCGACGACGGACCGGGGCTTACGCCCGACGAAATTCAGCGCGCCATGCAGCGGGGCGAGCGGTTCGATGAATCTGTGCCGGGAACCGGATTGGGGCTTGCGATTGTGCGGGACATCGCGAAGCTTTACGGCGGCACGCTGAGCTTGAGCAAAGCGCCGCTCGGCGGTCTCGAAGCTCGGCTCGAATTGCCCGGGATGACTTAGGTCCGTCATGGCGCCGAAAAAGAATCCACTGAAGCTCAATCCGCTGCAATTGCGCACGCTGACCGTTTTGCAGGCGCTGGCGCGCGTGCCCGAAGCGGGGGAGGAAGGCCCGCAGCCGGGCGAAATTACTATCACGCGTTTTCCGCAAGCCCATGCCGATCATTTCCATTTGGGCGATGCGGTCGTCAGCGGAGCGCACGCGACAGGTCTGTTCAACCAGGCGGTATGGAATGCGCTGTCCCGCAAAGGATTGACGAAAGGAACGTGGCCGCGCGCGATCACGCTGACGCCGGATGGGCTCGCATATGACACCGGCCTGGCCGACGAAATCCTGCATCGGGCGGCGCATTAGGGCTTGCGCCGTGAATACAGGCCGGGTTGCCCGATGCACTATGGCCCCGCTTGCGAGGGGGCGGTTTTTGGGCTTTTCGCGGACGCCGTGGTGGGCCGGCTCAATCTCGTTTTCGCCGCAACGGCCGGCGGGGACGCGGGCGGGGGTACGATAACCGGGACGAGAATGGCTCCCTTTGGCGGCGCCGGTCTGCCGGGCCGTTCGATTTGCGTTGCATCGCGCATCAGCGCGTCCACGCTCAACGGCACTGTTTTCAGTTTTTCCGCCGCGAAGAGCCCGGCCTGATCGGCGTAATGCGCAGCGCCCGGTACATTCGAACTGCCGAAAGGCACCACGCTTTCAACCTGCCAGCGTCCGTCCTTAGTCCAGCTGGAGATCAAGACGAGGGAATCACCGCCTTGCGCCGTCGAGGTTCCATCGCTTTGCGGCCGGCGCTTGATCTCGATGCCGCGCAGCGTATCGGGCGCGCCGCTCAAAGGAAGGTCGGCACCGCCGCGGCGCAAGCGATTGACCGTGCCCCAAGCCGGATCGAGCCGCGCAAATTTCTCCAACAGCCGGTTGGCGGTCACGCTCAAACTCTGCACCGCATCAGGGCGCGGGATGCCGTTTGCCGAGGCGGCGAGGAGGGGCGCAGCGGTCATCAGGGCAAGCGCCGCCGAGCGGCTGGTTTTATCCGTACAAAGATTATACCGGCGGAGCAGCTCGCCGGCCTCCTCCAACAACGGATTGCCTGCGTAGTTGCGTTCGGCGAGGTCTTTGATGATGGCAACGAAATCGGAATCGGGCGCATAACAATTGTCGAACTTGTAACTGCTGAACCTCGCCGGGGTGATCGCGCGGTCGGCGGACAAGAGCGCCAGCGCGCGCCTTGTGCGGTTGTTGAGCCCGGTTTCAATACCCATGCTTGCGGGAAATGCTTCCGGCTTTGGATTGAACGGGTCGGCTGTGGCACGGAATGGCGTCGCGTTTGCCGCGACGACAAATCCGCTGGCGGGCGCGATGGTTTTCGGCACCGCGGCAAACGGAAGATAGGCGTTCCACAGACTCGCGGAACTGTTGCCCGCGACCGGATGACTCCAGTCGTAGCCGTCGGGGCGTTGCGGGAACGCGCCGTTGTAGATATCCGCGATGCGGCCGCTGCGCTCGGCATAGACGAAATCGAGACTCGGAATCGAACCGGTCGCCAGAGCCGCCGTGAAGGCGTCGAAATCCTTCGCCTTGTTCAGGCGGAAGAAAGCTTCGACGCCTTTCAAATCGTCCTGGCCGGCATAATGGATGGCGTAGAGCCCACGCGGCCCGCGGATCACCGGCCCCTGGACGGAACGCAAGACCTCGCGGCGGAACGTGATGCTGATCGGTCCCCAGATCTTGGTGACGATGCGCGCTTCGCGAGCTTCCAGCCGGCGCCATTCGCCGTCGAAGCGATAGAAATAGCGATCGTTTGGATTGGCTTCGAGGCTGTAGACGTCGATGAGGTCGGGACGGTTGGGAGAAATTCCCCATCCGGAAATGGGTCCGGCTCCGGCAAGCATGACGGGCGCGCCGGGTATAACGCCGCCGGCCATGTCCCATCCTTCTGCCGTAACGATCCGGGCTTCATACCAGGACAACGGCCCGCCGAACGGACCTTGCGGATTGATGAGAAGGCGGGTTGCGCCATCGGCGGAACGCGCCGGCGCCACAGCGACGGAAAGCGCACGCAGCCTCGAGAGATCGCCCACAATCTTGTCGGTGCTTCCGGCGAGGAGCGCGCGCAATTGGTTGTCGAGCCCGTAGAGGACGGGCAGCCGCAACATGAAAAGGGCGACCACGTCCTGCGGCTTGGCCGGCGCAAAACCGGGTAGAACATCGCCGCGGTGTTGCGCAGCATAGAGATTGAGTCCCGCCACATAACCGTCGAGAAGGGCGCGGGTGTCTGCGGAAAGATCGTTTGCGTAGCGCGCGGCAACGGCATCCCAAATGCCCAAAAGCTGCACGAAATAATCGCTTTCCGCTGCGGAGCGGCCATCGACCGCCGCAAGCCGCCCACGGGCCGAAAGCAACGCACGCTGGACGGTGGCGAAATCGTCCTCGGCATGGGCATAAGCCAAACCGAACGCGGCGTCGGCATCGCGGCGGCCGAAAATATGCGGCACGCCGAAATGGTCGCGGACAATGGTGGCATCGTATTTCGCGGCGGCAGTGAGTGCGGGCTTGGTTTCGAACCAGCTTAAGCGGTCTTCATGCGCCCAGAAGAAGCTGAAAAACGCCAGTGCGGAGAGCAGCACAAATATGGTAATGCCGCGCAGGATCATGGAACGGAGCATCCGCGAATAAGGAGCCAGTGATAGAGCATATTCTTCCGCGGTAGAACCGTTTGAATTGCCCCCTTCCGCCGGCGTGCCGCTGGCACCTTCCCCCACAAGGGGGAAGGGAGAGTCACTCGGGATCGCGGGAAATTGAGCGTGGGCTGGTGCTGGCTCCGGCCGGGGATACGATGTAGGTTAGCGCGGAATCCGGTGCAGCGAAGAAAATGAGTCCGAAGAAGCAAAGGCGATTGGCTTTCGCGATCACGCTCTTATTGGCCGGCGGTGGGGCCGCGGCGCTGGCCGTCTACGCGCTGCAGGACAATGTGCTGTTTTTCTATAGCCCTAGCGATATCGCGGCCCATCCCGAGAAAGTTCCCGAAGGGCGGGCCTTCCGCATCGGCGGCTTGGTGGAGCAGGGCAGCGTCAAGCGCGACCGCGGGTTGGAAGTGCATTTCGTGGTGACCGACGGCAAAAACGCGGTGCCGGTGCAATATTCCGGCGTGCTGCCCGATCTCTTCCGCGAAGGCCAGGGCGTCGTCGCCCTGGGGACGCGGAGCAATAGCGGCGTGTTCAACGCAAGCGAAGTGCTCGCCAAGCACGATGAGCGATATATGCCGCCCGAAGTGGTGGATGCGCTGAAGCGCTCCGGGCATTGGCAAGAGGGCCAAACGCGCCCGGGCTCGTCATGACCGGAGAACTTGGCCAACTCGCGCTTTGTCTCGCCCTCGCGCTGTCTCTGGTTCAGGCATTCTCCGGTTTTGCCGGCGCCTCACGCAGCAGCCTTAAGCTGATGGCCATGGGACGCGGTGCGGCGCTCGGCAGTTTTGTCTTCATCGCGCTCGCGTTCTTCACGCTGATGTTCGCCTATGTCACCTCGGATTTTTCCGTGATGGCTGTGGCGGAGAATTCGCATACCGCCAAGCCGCTGATCTACAAAATTACCGGCGTGTGGGGAAACCACGAAGGCTCGATGGTGCTATGGCTGTTGATCCTCGGCATCTATTCCGCCGCCATCGCCATGACGCAGCCGACGGATTCGCGCGAGAATGAGGAATTGGGTTCGCGCGCTTTGGGCGTGCAAGCCCTGATCGCGATCGCCTTCCTGGTTTTCGTCCTGCTCACCTCCGATCCGTTCGAGCGCTTTTATCCGCCGCCATTCGAGGGCAATGGGCTCAATCCGCTGCTGCAGGATCCCGGCCTTGCCTTCCATCCACCGCTGCTTTATCTCGGCTATGTCGGGCTTTCGGCGGCGTTCTCCTTTGCCGCCGCGGCCCTTCTGGACAAGCGCAACGATGCGGCCTGGGTGCGCTTGGCGCGGCCCTTTGCGCTTGCCGCGTGGACCGCGCTGACGCTCGGCATCGCGGCCGGTTCCTGGTGGGCTTATTACACGCTCGGCTGGGGCGGATTCTGGTTCTGGGATCCGGTCGAGAATGCATCCTTGATGCCATGGCTGGTCGCCACCGCTCTTATCCATTCGATGATGGCCACCGAACGCACCGGCGCGTTCAAAAGTTGGACCCTGCTGCTGGCGATCGCAGCGTTTTCGTTCAGTCTGATCGGGACCTTCCTGGTGCGCTCGGGCGTGCTCAATTCGGTGCACGCTTTTGCCAACGATCCGCGGCGCGGGCTTTTCATTCTCATGATCCTGTTCGTTGCGATCGCCTCTCCGCTCACGCTGTTTGCCTGGCGCGCGCCGAAGCTTTCGCCCGGTGCGCCGTTCGATCTGGTCAGCCGCGAAACCGGCATTCTCGTCAACAATCTTCTGCTTACGGCCTCGGCCGCGACCATTCTGATAGGAGTGCTTTACCCGTTGGTTCTGGATGCGGTGGAGGGCATCAAGATTTCCGTCGGTCCGCCTTACTTCACCGCGACCGTGATCCCGATGCTGGCACTCTTGGCCGTCGCGATGCCGTTCGGGCCGGTGTTCCTGTGGCGCCGGGCGAATTTCCGCGCCGCCTTGTACAGTTTGCGCTTTGCTTTTGCCGCGGCTGTTGCGGCGCTTCTTGCCTTGCTCGCGGTTGTGCGGCCGGTTTCGCTGTTGGGATTCCTGGCGGTGTGTCTGGGCGTGTGGCTAATCGGCGGTTCGGTGACCGACATTGCCCGCCGTGCAGGCACCCTGCGCCGCGTGTGGCTGCTTCCTGCCGGCGCCTGGACGTCGGCGCTGGCCCACGCCGGTTTGGGCGTGGTGGCATTTGGCGTGGTAGGGGCCAGCATCTGGCGGAGCGAAGCGATTCAGGTGCTCGCGCCGCATCAAACCATGAATGTCGCGGGCTACACGCTGCGCCTGGACAGCACCGAACGCGTGCAGGGGCCGAATTATTTTGCCGATCGCGCGGCGATCACCGTCATGGCCAATGGGCGGACTATAACGGTGGTTCACCCGGAAAAGCGCAGCTATCCGGTGGAGCAGACCGGCACTACGCAATCCGCGATTCGCACGACGGGAATTTCCGATCTCTATGTCGTGCTCGGCGATCCGCGCGAGGGAGGCGGCTGGGTGGTGCACGCCTTTGTCAATCCTCTGGCGCCCTTCATCTGGCTGGGTGGCGTAATCATGGCCTTGGCCGGTTTCATCGCCTTGAGCGCCCGTATCGCCGCCAAGGTTCGCGCCACGCGGAGCGCTGCCGGGGTCGTCTCAGAGCCGGTATCGTGAAACTTGTCGTGAGAATCCTGCCGGCGGTGTTCGCGTCAATCATCCTTGCAGCGCAGGTGCCCGCTTGGGCGGCGGGCGAGCAGCCGGCTGAAGAAAGCACCTATGTCGAGCCTTTGGCCAATCCGGTGTTGGAGGCGCGTGCCAAGGCTTTGCAAAAAGAACTCCGCTGCTTGGTCTGCCAAGGCCAATCCATCGACGAGTCCAATTCGGGTTTGGCTGCCGATTTACGCCGCTTGATCCGGCAGCAGATGCAGTCGGGATGGTCCGACGATCAGATCAAAAATTTCCTCGTGGCGCGTTACGGACCCTTTGTTCTGATGAAGCCGCCGGTCCAGCAGGACACGTTTCTTCTTTGGTTCGGTCCGCTCGCGTTGGTGCTAGCCGGAGCGGGGGTAATCGGCGTTATCGTAGCGCGTTCTCGCCGGCGCCTTGCCACCGAGCCGGGGACCGAGCTTGACCTGGAAGTGTGACCTCCTTATGTAACCAATTATTCATGTCTCAGCCATGCTGTAGAAAGAATGCAGTCTTAAGTTTGCAAACGAGTTCAGGGGTTGCCTGAATCCCAACCATAGGAATTCCGCGATGACCGAGAATGCCAACTCCAAACCTACACCTGCATCTAAGCGCAATGCCCGCATCGCCGCAGGCGCGCTGGCCGTTGCCGCGCTGTCTTTTGGCGCCGGTGGATTCGTTTTCAGCCATGGTGCCCGCCTGAGCGACCATTCTCTGCCGGGGCAGACCTACTCCGTTGTGCAATTGCCCGAGGAGGGTCTGCGCACGGTAGCTGCCGTGGCCAGAGCTGCGGCTGTTACCCCGCCACGACTGGTTGAACAGGGCTCGCCTTTCAGTTTTGCCGATCTGGTGGAACATGTCAGTCCCGCCGTGGTGACGGTGGTGGTCGATCGCGAGAGCAGCGGCGATCAGAGTGGCAGTCTCGAGGACGTTCCGGCGCCATTCCGCGATTTCTTCCGGCAGTTCGGTCAACAAGGGCCGGGCATGGGCCCCGGGCAGCAGGGGCGCAATCGTCAGCCGCAGCGCTCCGAGGCCATGGGTTCGGGATTCATTGTCGATTCGAGCGGCTATATCGTCACGAATAACCACGTCATCGAAGAGGGCAAGAAGATCTCGGTCAAGCTTCCAAGCGGACGCGAGTTTCAGGCCCGCCTCATCGGCACCGACAAGGATACCGACGTGGCGCTGATCAAGGTCGACGGCGTGAGCGATCTGCCGACTGTGGCCTTTGGCGACGACCGGCGGCTGCGTGTCGGCGATTGGGTGGTTGCCGTCGGCAATCCGTTTGGCCTCGGCGGTACGGTGACGGCGGGGATCGTATCCTCGATTGGCCGCGACATCGGAAATGGTCCGTATACGGACTATCTGCAAATCGACGCGCCGATCAACCAGGGCAATTCGGGCGGCCCGACGTTCGATCTCACCGGCCGCGTGGTCGGCATGAACACGGCGATCTTCTCGCCGTCGGGCGGCTCGGTCGGCATCGGCTTCGCCATCCCCGCATCGATTGTCAAATCCATCGTCGATCAGCTGAAGGATCACGGCAATGTCGCGCGCGGCTGGCTGGGCGTACAGGTTCAGGCCTTGACGCCGGATATGGCGGACAGCCTGGGCATCCGCAATGCCAAGGGCGCGATGGTTGCGAGCGTTGTGGATGACAGCCCGGCCGCGAAAGCCGGGTTCAAGCAGGGCGACGTAATCGTCTCCTTGAATAACGCTGAGGTCGATGACCAAAAAGACCTGACGCGGAAAGTCGCGGGCTTGCGCGCCGGCGAGCGGGCGAATTTCACCGTCTTGCGCGATGGGCAGAAATACAATGTCACGGCCGTGATTGCCAAACGCGACGAAGATCAGCTTGCTAGCGCCGACAGGCCCGCAGCGCCCAACCGGGGCGAGCGTGGGTCTGAGCGTCAGGCGAGCACCATGGCGCTTGGTCTGGGGTTAATGCCGCTCAATCAAGACACGCGGGCGCAGTTCAACATCGACGGCAAGACCAACGGCGTTGTCGTGGGAACGGTCGATCCGAACAGCGAGGCCGCCGACAAAGGGTTCCGTCCCGGCGATGTGATTGTCGGGATCGGCAACCGGAATGTCCGCACGCCTGCCGATATCGAGCAGGGCATTGCGGAGGCCAAGAAAGCGGGCCGGGATAACGTGCTGCTTCTGGTCGCCGGGCAGGGGGGACAACATTACGTCGCCCTGAAAGTGGCGAAGGGCTGATCCGTCTGCCGCGGCCCGAATGGCGGCGGCAGATTTTCCATGCCGGCGGCGGATTGCCCTCCCCGTCCTGCCGCCGGTGTGGGTGCTCGCGGGCCTCGCGAGGGGGTTGAGCCGGACGGGCGAGGAGAGTGCTCATGCGTGTTCTTGTGGTCGAAGACGACGTCGAATCGCAGCGCTACCTAGTCAAGGGCCTGAAGGAAGCCGGCCACGTCGTGGACGACGCCGGAGACGGCGAAACCGGCCTGACTTTGGCACTGTCGCGCCCCTATGACGTCGCAATCGTCGACCGCATGCTGCCAAAGCTCGACGGCCTGTGTCTGGTTGCGGGCATGCGCGAAGAGCGCAACATGACGCCGGTCTTATTCTTGAGCGCGCTGTCGGACGTGGACGACCGCATCAAGGGATTGCGGGCCGGCGGCGACGACTATCTCACCAAGCCTTACGCTTTTGCCGAGCTGCTGGCGCGCCTGGATGCGCTTGTACGCCGCCGCGACCCGGGCTCGGTCAAGACCAAAGTCGCGGTCGGCGATCTCGAATTGGATCTTCTCTCTCGCACCGCCAAGCGCAACGGCTCGGCCATCGAGCTGCAGCCCCGGGAATTCCGGCTGCTGGAATATCTCATGCGCCATGCCGGTCAGATAGTCACGCGCACCATGTTGCTGGAGAATGTCTGGGAATATCATTTCGATCCCCAGACCAATGTCATCGACGTCCATATCTCGCGTTTGCGCGCCAAGATCGACAAAGGTTTCGAGGCGCCGCTTCTGCACACCGTTCGCGGCGCGGGTTATATGATCCGTGCGCACGCCTAAGATTCTTCGCACCCAGGCGTTTCGTTTTGTCGCCATCTATCTCGCGATCTTCGCGATTTCCGCGCTCGCCTTGGTGGGTTTTGTTTACTGGAACACCGAGCTTGTGCTCGATCGCGAAACCGACGCGACGATCGACGCGGAAATCACCGGCCTGGTCGAGCAATATCAGCGTTTGGGTCTACCCGGCCTGACCGAGGCCATTGCCGGCCGTTCGGTGCGGGGAAGCCTCGATCAGGGACTTTATGTTCTCGCCAACAATAACCGGCGCGTGATTGCGGGCAATCTCGATGCCTGGCCGGAAGTCAACGCCGTCAATAACGGTCTGGTCGAGTTTGCTTACGAGCGCCGCATCGGTTCGGCGCCCGAATTGCGCAGCGCTCGCGGCAAACTTTTGATGCTCTCCCAGGGATTCTACCTTCTGGTTGCGCGCGACGTGGCCGAACGCCGGGCTCTCGAAGCTCTGTTTGAGACCGCGCTTTATTGGGGCGCGGGATTGATGATCATTTTGGGCCTCGCCGGCGGCCTTTTGATCAGCCGCAATTTCCTCGCCCGCCTCGACATCATCAACCGCACCAGCCGGCAGATCATGGGCGGGGACCTATCGCGACGGGTGCCCGAGACTCCCGCGGGGGACGAATTCGACGATCTCGCCGGCAATCTCAATCGCATGCTCGACCGCATCGAGCGCCTGCTGCACGGCATGCGCGAGGTTTCGGACAATGTGGCGCACGATTTGCGCTCGCCGCTTAATCGTCTGCGCAACCGGCTTGAGCTTGCGGCGATGCGCCAGCCTGCCGAGTCCGAAAATTCGCGGGACATTGAGGCGGCTGTGCAGGAAACCGATCGTCTGATTGCGACTTTCAATGCGCTCCTCCTCATCGCGGAAGCCGAAGCCGGCAGCGTCCGCGAGACCATGCAGGATTTCGGCTTGAGCGAAGTCATCGAAGGCGTGGGCGAGCTCTATGGGCCGTTGGCCGAGGAAAAGCGCCTGCATTTCTCGGTCAAGAAACCGGTCGAGGGCGCTATGATCCACGGCAATCGCAATCTGATTTCCCAGGCGCTTGCCAATCTCGTCGACAACGCAATCAAATACACGCCGCCCGGCGGCGTGGTTTTGGTGGCGCTCGAAAATTATGACGGCGAATCGCAGTTGATCGTTGCAGATAATGGTCCGGGCATACCCGCCGAGGACCGCGACCGCGTCACGGAACGTTTCGTGCGGCTGGAATCGAGCCGCAATTCGCCCGGAACCGGATTGGGACTGAGCCTGGTCGCCGCGGTCGCGCGGTTGCACGAAGCCAGGCTGGTATTCCAGGACAACAGTCCTGGGCTGCGCGCGGTGTTGACGTTCAAACGCATCGCTGACGAGCCGCGGTCGCTTAAGCCGGTCTATGCGCGCGCGGAAGCTGAGCCCGAACCCGTACATTGATTTACCGCCGGCTGGATTGCCGCGATCCGCGTTCCGCGGTCCTCGCAATGACGATAATTTGTGTAGAAACGGCAATCGCTCGCGTTTTTCCGTGGCGCATCGGCTGCGGTTGGTTACTGTTGATGTCCCAACGTCAGGGGGTACACATGAGTAAATCGGACTTCATCAAAGCCGTCGCCAAGGAAGGGAACGTCAGCAAGGCTGACGCCAAACGCGCCGTCGAATTGGTGTTCGAGACGATCGAGTCTGGTCTCAAAGGCGTAAAGGGCGGGGGAAAACTTCAGATCGGAACGTTCGGGACTTTCGTCACAACGAAGCGCGGCGCACGCATCGGGCGCAATCCGCGCACCGGCGAAGCCATCAAGCTCAAGGCGTCCAAGAGCCTTCGCTTCAAGCCCGCGACGCAGCTCAAGAAAGCGGCCGGCTGCTGAGGGACACGTACGTCATTGCGACCGCGAGCCGCAGGCGAAGCGGGAAGCAATCCAGATCTCTCAACGGCACGGACGCTGGATTGCTCGTCGCTGCGCTCCTCGCAATGACGGCAATGGCTGAGGTACGGTGTGTTTTGCGTTGCGCGGAAATACACTCGCCCGATGGCATCGGTTTTTCGCCAATCATTGACACTGCCCCTCACGTTCGATCGTGAACGCGCGGACCGGACACTAGCGGGCTTGAGAACGCTAGCTCCCGATATCTGCGAGGTCGCGGAATTCCGCGCGGTGATCGAATCGGCGGCGGGGAACAGCCCGTATCTCGCGCGGCTGATGCTGAAGGATCCGAGTTTCCTCGCCAGGCTGCTCGAAGACGATCCGGGCTCTTGTCTGGCTCATCTTAACGGAGCAGCGCTTTCGGCGGGCGAGGAAGCTGATGAAGCGGCCGCTATGCGCCGGCTGCGTGTCGCCAAACGCGGCGCGGCGCTTGCCTTTGGCCTCTACGACATCGCCGGGATTTTCGAGCTTGGTGAATTGACGGCGCGGCTGACGCGCTTTGCCGATGCCAGCGTCAAAGGCGCCTTGCGTTTTGCGCTCGCAGACGCGCGGCAGGCCGCCGGATTTGCCGACCCCATCGAGAGATTGGAAGAGAGCAGCGGGTTGATCGTCCTGGCCATGGGCAAGATGGGAGCGTTTGAGCTGAACTATTCCAGCGATATCGATCTCGTGGTTTTTTACGACGACGAGCGCTTTCCCTTCGAGCGCACGCGCGCGGTTGAACTGGTCAAGCGGCTGCTCAAGCTGCTCGCCGAGCCGACGGCCGACGGTTATGTATTTCGCGTTGACCTGCGGCTGCGGCCCGATGCAGGCGCAACCCAGATTGCGGTCTCGGCATCGGCGGCCGAGCTGTACTACGAGAGCATGGGCCAGAACTGGGAGCGCGCCGCCTGGATCAAGGCGCGTCAATGCGCGGGCGATGCTGAAGCCGGAAACCGGCTGTTGCGCAGCATGGAGCCTTTCGTGTGGCGCAAGAATCTCGATTACGCAGCGATCCAGGATATTCATTCCATCAAACGGCAGATTCACAGCCATGCCGGCCATGGGCGCATCGCCGTGTTGGGCCACAACATCAAGCTCGGCCGCGGCGGGATTCGCGAAATCGAATTTTTCGTTCAGACGCAGCAGCTGATCCTGGGCGGCCGCGATCCCGCTTTGCGCGATGCCACCACGCTCGGCGCGCTCGCGGCGCTCAAAGCGCGCGGCCGGATTTCCGCGGACGCGGAACGCGAGCTGAGCGACGCCTACCGGTTTTTGCGCACGGTCGAACACCGCCTACAGATGATCGAGGACCAGCAGACTCACACGGTGCCGAAAACGCCCGATGGGCTCGACCATTTGGCGCGATTTTCCGGATTCGACGACACGCATGCCTTTGAAGAGCGATTGCGGGCGGCGCTCACCCGTGTGCAGGATCATTATGCGCGGCTGTTCGAGAGCGAAGCGCCGTTATCGACCCGCACTGGAAGCCTGGTTTTCACCGGCGTCGAAGAGGATACGGAAACCGTGGCGACGCTTGCGCGGATGGGTTTTGCGCATCCGTCGGATATCTCGGCGGTCATTCGCGGCTGGCATCACGGTCGCATCCGCGCGACGCGCAGCGCGAGGGCGCGCGAACTCTTGACCAAGCTGGTTCCCGATCTTTTGGAGGCTCTGGCCAAGACCGCCGATCCGCATGCCGCGTTCGTTCATTTCGACCGCTTCCTGTCCGGTCTTCCTGGCGGCGTGCAACTGTTTTCGATGTTGATTGCCAATCGCTGGCTGCTCGACCTGCTGGCAGAAGTCGCGGGCTCAGCACCCAAGCTGGCGGATTATCTTAAGCGGCATCCTGCCGTTCTGGATGCGCTGATCGATCCCGGCTTTCTCGCCGCGACTCCATCGCGGCAGGAGCTGGATTCGCGCTTTACAGTGGAACTCGCCCGAGCCTTCCGTTACGAAGCCGCGCTCGACGCGGCGCGGCGGTTTGCCAAAGAGGAGATGTTCCGCGTCGGCGTGCGGATCATCCAGGGCGCCAGCGATGCGGAAGATGCAGGGCCCGCCTATGCCGGCGTCGCGGAAACCGTCATTGCGGGGTTGCAGGAAATCGTCCTTCGCGAGATGGGGGCGGCGCATGGGCGCGTGGCCGGCGGCGCGCTCGCCGTCGTTGCCCAAGGCAAATTGGGTGGGCGGGAGATGACTGCCGCTTCCGATCTCGACCTCGTCTTCATCTACACGCATGATCCTTTGGCCCAGCAGTCCGACGGAGCAAAGCCGCTCGCGCCGTCCACTTATTTTGCGCGCGCGGCCCAGCGCTTAATTGCGGCGCTGACCGCGCTGACGGCAGAAGGCCGCCTCTATGACGTGGACATGAGGCTTCGCCCATCCGGCAATCAGGGCCCCGTAGCGGTCAGGTTCGCTACGTTTGTGGATTATCATCGTAAGCAGTCCTGGACTTGGGAGCGCATGGCGCTGACGCGAGCGAGGGTGCTTTCCGGTCCGGGTGCGTTGCGCGAGCGTATTGAGACGGCCATTCACGAAGTACTGGCGCGTCCAGCCGATCCGGCGGCGATTCTCGCCGATGCTCGCGCAATGCGCGAGAAATTGGCGGCGCAATTTCGCCCGCGGGATCATTGGGACACCAAGTTCGCGCCCGGCGGCTTGGTGGATATCGAGTTCGTCGCCCAGGCTTTGCAGCTTTGCAGCGCGGCGGCCAGCCCTGAGGTACTCGATCAGAACACCATCGCCGCGTTGGACAAGCTCACGCGAGCGGGCGCACTGTCAGCGGTCGATGCGGCAATTCTGATCGCTGCGGCGCGGTTACAGCACAGTTTGACTCAGGTGCTGCGCATTGCGCTGGATGGACCGTTCGAGGCGCAGGAAGCGACAAAGGGGCTGAAGCTGCTTCTGCAGCGCGCGGCCGACGCTCCGGATTTTGCGGCCTTGGAAGCGCGGTTGGTGGAAGCACAAGCCGCCGCGCACGGTGTTTTTGTGCGAGTGATGAGCGTGTGAGGCATTCATGTGGGGAATCCCCCTCATCCGGCGCGCCAAAGGCGTACTTCGCACGCGGCGCGCCGCCCTCTCCCCCGAAATGGGTAGAGGGGAATCTATGCCGGGAGGAGCAGAAACGAGTCGGGGAGCCAGCTGAGGTAGACGCTGTCGCCGATCGCTGCATTGATTTGCGCCGCCACGACAACGGGAGATGCGCGGCCCTGGATCGTCACTTGGAAATGGCTGCGTTCCCCGAAATAGGCGGCTGAAATAACACGGCCGTTAAGCCATGAGCCGGAGGGCGGCTCGCGCGATAGCAGCAATTTTTCCGGACGGATCGCGGCCACCAAGGGCATTCCCGGCGTGTAGACAGTGTGATGGGGCGGCGAGACCTCCAGGCGGCCGAGAGCCTCGGCTTCGAGCAGGATCTTGCCTCCGGCGATTCCGATCAGGCGGGCTTCGAAAAAATTCATGGTGCCGATGAAGTCCGCGACTGCGCGTGAATTCGGCGATTCATAGAGCGTCTTGGGATCGGCGACTTGCAGCACGCGCCCTTGATCCATCACCGCGACACGGTCCGACATCGCAAGCGCCTCGTCCTGGTCATGCGTGACGAACAGGAAGGTGATGCCGACCTCGCGCTGGAGTTGCCTGAGTTCGATCTGCATGGCTTCGCGCAGGCGCTTGTCGAGTGCGCCCAAAGGCTCGTCCAGCAACAGGACTTTCGGACGTTTGACCAGCGCGCGCGCCAACGCGACGCGTTGCCGTTCGCCGCCGGAAAGCTGATCCGGCCGCCGCTCGCCGTAACCCTTCAGCGCAATCAGGTCCAAGGCTTGCGCGACGCGTTTGTCGCGCTCGGCGCGCGTGAGGCCTTCGGGCTTGAGGCCATAGGCGATGTTGTCCCGCACGTTCAGGTGGGGGAAGATCGCATAGGATTGGAACACCATATTGGTCGGGCGCTTGTTCGGCGGCGTCGCGGTGACGTCTTCGCCATCGATGGCGATGGTCCCGGTATCCGGAAACGTGAATCCGCCGATCATGCGCAGGAGGGTGGTTTTTCCGCATCCCGAAGGTCCGAGCAATGAGAAGAATTCGCCCTGCGAGATGTCTAGAGTGACGCGATCCACCGCGCGCGTCGCGCCAAAGCGCTTCGAGAGGCCGTCGATGCAGATGAAATTTGCACTCTCCGTCACGGCTTAAAACCCGATTTCCTTCGCGCCATTTGTGCCGAGGCGTCTGATCCACTCGGCAAAAGCGATGAGCACGGCGGAAGCGGCCAGGATGGTTGCGCCGAGCGCCAGCACATTGGGCAGCTTGTAGGGAAAGCGCAGTTCGCCCCAGATGTAGACGGGAAGCGTGGTGTCGGTGCCGCAGAGAAAGAACGCGATCAGGAAATCGTCAAAGGAGACGATGAAGCTGAGCAGCAGGCTCGCGACGATGCCGGGCAACACCAGCGGAAAAGTGACGCGCCAGAACGTCATCCACGCCGTCTCGCCCAAATCGCGCGAGGCTTCCTCGAGGCTCGCATCGAATCCGTCGAAACGGGAGATCAGCACTGCAATGGCGAAGGGAAGACAGATCACGATGTGCCCCAAGATGACGCTGTTCAGCGAGAGCGGGATGTTGAGCCGCGTGACCAGGATCAGGAGCGCGATGCCGAGCACGATGTCGGGAATAAACAGAGGAAGATTGGCGGCGCCTAAGAACAGCCGGCGGCCGGGAAGGCCGCGGGCGAGGATTTTCGCCGCGAGAAGGCCGAGGATCGTGGCGGCAAGCGAAACCGCGACGCCGACTTTCATCGTGTTGAGCAGCGCGGCGCGCATCTCCTCGTCTTGCGCCATCGCGGCGTACCATTTGGTCGTGAAGCCCACGAGCGGAAAGGCGATGAACACCGAATCGTTGAAGGAAAACAGCGGCAGAAGCAGCACCGGCGCATAGAGAAAGGCGACGTAGAGGACGGCGTAGGCCGCCAGTCCCGCCCCGTGCTTGCTCTGCACTTGCATGCCGTTCATCGGATTCGCGCAGTCGCGAAGCGCGCCGCCTGAACGGCGAAAAACGCCAGCGCCGCCACCAGCACCAGGCTGCCAACGGCCAGTGCCGCGCCGAGCGGCCAATTATCAGCGCGGCCGAACTGGACCTGGATGATATTGGCGACCATCAGTCCGTCTGAGCCGCCCACCAGCGCCGGCGTGACATAGTCGCCGGTTGCCGGAATGAAGACGAGCACGGCGGCCGCAATAATGCCCGGAAGCGAAAGCGGCAGGGTCACGCGGAAGAATCGCCGTACCGGGCCATCTCCGAGATCGGCCGCGGCATCGAGCAGCGAGCGATCGATCTTTTCCAGCGAGACATAGATCGGCAGGATCGCGAACGCCGCATAGGCATGCGTCAATGTCACGACAACTGCGGCAGGCGTGTAGAGCAGGATTTGTAAAGGCTGCGAGATCAGCTTCAGGCCGATCAAACTGGAATTAATCACGCCGTTGTAGCCGAGGATCACCTTCCAGGCGAAAACCCTTAAGAGATAAGACGTCCAGAACGGGATGGTCAGCAGCAACAGCCAGACGAATTTGCTTTTGCCCGCACGGAAGGCGACGAAATAGGCCATGGGGAAAGCGAGCAGGATGGTGAGGAGGGTTGCCAGTGAGGAGATCGCGATCGAGCGCAGAAACAGCACTCGATAGACATCGCGCGTCGCGATGGCGGCATATTGCGACCATGTCGGATGGGTATCGACGCTAAGTCCTTGTTGGCTCCAGAAGCTGTAAGCGACGAGAAGCGCAAGCGGTGCGGCGAGTGTGAAAGCCAGCACCACCATCGCCGGCGAGATCAGGAGATAGGCGCCGAATCGGTCTCTCACCCGTCACCCGCCTGCGCAGCCGAAGCCGCTTCTCCGCCTTCGCGGGGACCGCGGCGAAGGCCCGGTTTACTGACGCGAATCACACCGTCTATTTGAATAGCTCACCGCAGGAGAGAAACGAAAGCGCAAAACGCTTTGCGTCAATGCTGAAGCCGTCGCGCCGCCTCTTGTGGGCTGGGCAGCTTGCCATCCGGGGTCAGCCGATTGACGGCCTCCGGCAAATAGCGCCCGAGACCACTCAGCAATTGGTCTTTCGGCAGGCCGGTTTCTATGACCAGCCAGCGAACGGTGTCCCCGCCCAAGCCTTGCTCCAATTCGGCTGGGCGGACCGGCTTATTCGGTCCGTCAGACACCCAGGACTGCGCTTTCTCGCCGAGGCCGTTCTGCCGGAAGCGCTGCAGCAAATGACAAAGACTGTCGCAGACTGCGCCGCCAACGTCTTCACCGGGCAGCATCTCGTCGATGCCGCCGCTCAACAAACGGTCGAGGTCGTGCGCACCGAGACTCCCATTCGCAGCGCCTGGCTTGATGCCGTCATTGCTTTGGCCGAGTAGCTCGGCCAGCCGGCCTTTTCCTTTCAGGCTGCGATAGACGAGGACGCCCACCAAAGCCATGGCCATAGGTGAGATTCGTCTTTCGCTATGCCGGGTTCGGCCGTCGCCGATGTGAAGCGAAGCCATCGCCATTTTCCTCGACAGGATATTCGCCCTTACGAGATGTAACGCGGGCCGCTTTCTAATAGTTTCGGATCAAATTAATGCGCGTAGTTGACACAAAATTGCTCACGCGCCCGACCGCCCCGGGACGCCGATTTTGTCCCCGCGAGCTGCCATTCATAAACGAGAATATCCCTGGCACAGAGGTTTTGGATCTTGCGTCTCACCCGGGCGCTGAGCGCGACGTGCTGTTCGCCGCCGCTTTTGTTGAGATGCGGAAAGGCAATCGGCCGGTCTAATTTTTCGCTTAAACCCTGCGCAAATTGCCGGCTGTGTTCGAGCACGCCCGCGTGGAAAACATTTTGCGCAAAGAACGAAGCGATGTCGTCGTGAGCCGAAATCCCGAGGTAGGCACAGGCGATATCGCCGTACACGTCGCGATGATCGAGCAGAAAATCGAGATAGCCCTCGAAATCGTAGCGCGCGGCGATCTGCGGCACGACGTTGGAATCGAAGCGCGAAAGCGTCGGCTTCTTGAGCTGATTTTGCCGCGCATAATGATATTCGGAGCGGCATCTCGCGAAAGGATCGCGCAGGATTGTGATGATCTTGACGCGCGTGCCCAGGCGGCGCCGAACCGTGGGAAAGTCGATATGGCCGCCGGAGAGGAGGTCGCCGGGAGCGGCCTCGCATGCAATGCGCGTGAAAGCCTGCTCGAGACTCGGCGTGCCGTAATTCGCCACGAGATTGCAGATCTGTGCACGGCGAAACCGCAGATGCTGAAAGCGCGACAGCCGCCCGTCCAGCTCCAGAGTATTGGGAAGATAGAAAATCGTGGCGCCGGCCAACGCCTGGCCAAGCGCGCGGCTGAGACTCGAAGAGCCGCTTTTGGGAATACGCAGGCACAGAAACAGAGAATCTTCACGGTGGCTCATACACGCCGCCCTTGCCGAATCGACCGCTTACATGAGGCTTACGAAGCGTGTCGGGCGTTCACCTACATGCACCGGCAGCGTGAAGTTTTTTTCATGCGGCAGTTAATTTGCGGACGGATGAGAGCGATGTGGGCGGTGCTTGATGATTCGCTAACCGTACAACCCTCTGTCAACGCAGCATTTCAAATGACCCACGGCGCCCAACGAAATCCGCCCGCACTAACGGGGCCTATGTTGCGGTCACAAGTTGCGACATTCGCGACACGATTGGCCGCATTTAACGCGCCCCATGTTGCGGTCACGATTTGTGACGGGCGCGGCACATTCGGGAGACAGTTGCGCCTACATAATCTGTCGTCCCGGGTAGTACAGCCTGAGCGCTGCGCGGCCCGGGACCCGCCGCGACACCGGGCCCGGTTTGTAAAGATCATGCTTTGTGTCTCGGTAGGTCCTGGATGGCCCGCCAGTATCGCTTGCGATACTGGCGGGTTTTGCAATTACGCGTCAGATCGCTTGCGCGCCAGCACCGCGGGGCCGGCCATCATCATGGCCGCGACCACGATCAGCACCGCGACCACATGAAAGGCGAGATCGACCACAGTCACATCGAATGGATGATAGAATTGCAACGTGGCGGCGGCCAAACCGGCGACGCCAAGACCGCCCGCCGCCATCACCCGCAAGGGATCGAGCATCGCCGCCATACGGCGGAGCGCAAAATAAAGTGCCACGGCCAAGGGAATGCTCAGGCTCACAATGAACACCAGGCAATCGGACGAGCGGCCCAATTGCCAGCCATCGGCCCCGGCGCTGAGCCAATTCCGGTAACAGCCGTAACCGCTGCTTGCGAGCCAGAGCACAAGTGGGGGCGCCGGCAGGATGAACCAAAACCGGCTGCGGTCGGGAAGGCTCAAGAAGAACGCGGCGATCACGCCGGCGATTCCGGTGAGAACGGTGGCGAGCATTTCGACGGCAAAACGTGTATCGGCAAGCCGCGCCGCCATGAGAGGCCACGCGCCCGTCGCCCAGGTCACGAGCGCCACGCCCAAAAAGAGGCCGCCGAGCCACAAACAGGCGCGGGCGAAGGGCGGTCGCAAGCGCTGAACGGGGCGCAAATCCGCGGCCAAAGAGGCGATGAGATCGGACGTCGTCGTCACAGGGTTCCGGCCTTCTTTTCCAAAATCTTGCGCAAGGATTTCATCGCCCGGTGCGTGGACACTTTCAGCGTTGCCACCGATAGACCGCTCGCAGCCGATGCCTCCTTCAACGATTTCTCCTCCAGCTTCAACAAGACGACCGCCCGGCGTTGGCCTTCGGGCAATTGCGCAATGGCCTCGCGCAGCTCGCGTCCGTCCGACTCCTCGCGATATAGGTTCGTTTCAGGCGCGGCAAAGGTTTCATGCTCGGGGGTTAAAATCGTTTCGCGAAAGCGCCGGCGCATTTGTACGCGCAGCCGGTCGGCAATGCGCCTTTTGGCGACCGCCACGAGCCAGGGCTTGAACGGCCGCTGGGGGTCGTAAGTCTGCCGGACGGCGTGGATGGTCAGAAGAATGTCCTGAACGGCATCCTCTGCATCCTGCCGCTCGCGATGATAGCGCGCGGCCATCTTGCGCAAATAGGGCGCGACGCCGGCGAGCAAAGCGCGATAGGCGGCCGCATCGCCGCCTTGCGCGCGCGCCATGAGCCCGGCCCAATCCGGTTCGCCGCCAACAGGTTTAGCCTCGCCCATATCGGCCACTCTTTAGCATCTCGGCGGCGGGATGCGGCGAAATATTCGGGTGCTTCTGAGTAACCTTTTGCGGCGTGCCGGCGAACCTCATCGCGTCATCAACAGGAGACCCATCATGAATAGCATGAGTGCAGCCACCGCGCTTTCCGCCGCGATCGGGCTTGCCTTTGCCCTGCAAGGGGCGCCTTCCCCGGTCCGCGCCGCGGAACCGCCGCAAATCGTCAAGGACAATATGGCCCGCATGGCCAAGGATCATCTGGAGAAATGCTACGGCATCAATGCCGTATCCAAGAACGATTGTGCCGAGGGCGCGCATTCCTGCGCCGGACAGGCAACCAAGGCCCGCGACACCAAATCGTTCGTCATGCTTCCTGCCGGCGTCTGCGGCAAGATCCAAGGCGGCCGTACTACGCCGGCATAATGTCCCCCGCGCGGCATACATCTCCTCCCTGGCCTGCCGCGCAAGACGCGGAGCGCAGTCCGATCCCCGTGCACGCGGGAGTCGGGCTGCGCTTTCCGCATCATCGTCTGGTCGCCGAAACGCAGCCCTTAGCTGCCTGGTTCGAAGTCCACACCGAGAATTACATGGGCGGAGGAACCTCCATCGCCGTTCTCGATGTCATTCGGCGCGATTATCCCATCTCGCTGCACGGCGTCGGGCTTTCGCTCGGCAGCGCGCAGGGATTGGATGCTGAACATGTCGCCCGCGTGCGCGACGTGGTGGCGCGAGTCGAGCCGGGATTGGTCTCGGAGCACCTGTCCTTCAGCCGCGTGGATGGAGTCTATCTCGGCGATCTTTTGCCGCTGCCTTTGACCGAAGAAGCGCTTGACGTCGTCTGCCGCAATGTCGATCAGATGCAGAACGCGCTTGCCCGGCGCATCCTGATCGAAAACCCTTCCTCCTATTTGCAGTACCGGCATTCGACCATTCCCGAATGGGAATTCATCTCCGCCGTGGCCGCACGCACGGAATGCGGCATTCTCTGCGATGTGAACAACATCTATGTCAGCGCCTGCAATCATGGCTGGGATGCCTCGCGCTATATCGCGAGCCTGCCGCGGGCTGCGATCGAAGAAATCCATCTCGCCGGCCACGCGGCGAAGGAGATCGGCGGCAGAACCATCCGCATCGATGATCATGGCAGCCGCGTCGTCGAGCCGGTGTGGGCGTTGTACGCCGAAGCGCTGGCGCTGTTCGGGGCCGTGCCGACGCTGATCGAATGGGACACCAATATCCCCGCTTTCGGTGTGCTGCAGGATGAGGCCGCCCGCGCCGAGCGTGCGCTCTCTGCCCAAAAGGAGCGCTCGCGTGCCGACGCTGCTTGAAATCCAGCGCGCGTTTGCGCAGGCGATCATCGCCAATGACAAAGGCGGCGCGGCGCCTTTCATCCTCGCCAATGAATTTGCGCCTGCCGAACGTTTGGACGTCTACCGCAATACGTTCCTTTCCAGCCTGACCAATGCGCTGCGTCTATGCTATCCGGCCGTGCACCGGCTGGTCGGCGAAGAATTCTTCGAGGGCGCCGCGCAATGTTTCATCGAAAGCGAGCCGCCGAAGAGCGCCTACCTCAATCTTTACGGCGAGCGATTTGGCGATTTCCTCGCCACATTCCCGCCGGTCGCGTCGCTTCCCTATCTTGCCGATGTCGCGCGCCTGGAATGGGCGGTGAATGGCGCGCTTCATGCCGCGGATGCAAAGCCGCTCGATGTTGAGGCATTTGCGGCTGCTGCATCTGTCCCGCCCGACCGGCTGGTCCTGATCATGCACCCTGCGATCGCGCTCCTCTCCCTCGATTATCCCGCCGATGCGATCTGGCGCGCGGTGCTTGCGGACGACGACGAATCGTTGAGCCGGCTCGATGCCTCGGCGAGCCTCCTATGGCTGATGGTCGAGCGCACCACGCACGGAGTCGAAGTAACACGGCTCGAAGAAGGCGCATGGCGCTTCCTTTCAGCCTTGCGCGAAGGGCAAAGTTTCGCCAAGGCGGTGGAGAGTTACGCAGATTTGGTTCCGATTCTCGCCACCCATATCGCGGCCGGACGTTTCATCGGCTGCCGGGAGAAAATTCCATGACCCAGGTCACCGCTGCCACGCCGGCATCGCCGCCGATCGCAGCATTGTTCCGTATACGGTCGTGGCTCGAATCCGTACCCTATTCCGTGCTCGCCATTCCGCTGCGGCTGGCTGTTGCCACCGTGTTCTGGAATTCCGGAACCGAGAAGCTCGCGAGCTGGGATACCACGCTGTCGCTGTTCGCCGACGAATACCGGCTGCCGCTGCTTCCTCCCGTGCTTGCCGCCTATGTGGCTGCCTCGATCGAGCTCACGACATCGCCGCTGCTGGTGTTGGGTTTACTCGTGCGGCCCGCCGCCTTGGTGCTGCTTGGCATGACCACGGTGATCGAGATATTCGTCTATCCCCAGGCCTGGCCCACCCACATCCAATGGGCAGCGATGCTCCTCGTGCTCATTTGCCGCGGCGCCGGCACATTCTCGCTCGATCACCTCATCTGGCGGCGGATCTCACCCTCCCCTTGAGGGGGCGTTAAAAACCGTAGACCAGCGTGAAGCGGGAAATCGTGCTGGTGTTCTGGATTCCGGGCGGGGGGTGGCTTTCGATATTGATGTTGAAGGACAGCCGCGCCGAAAGATCGCCGAGGATCTTGGTGGTCGCCGCGGTGGTGGAGAAATAGGTGTTGTCGCGTCCGCCGAGATATACGCCGGCATCCTCGCTGAAGGCGGTTGCCGGCGTGAAGTTCCAAACGAACTGCGTCGCGCCGCGCGCGGTGACATCGTTTTCGCTGGCACGCGTGATGAATGTCGTTTGGCGCAGCGCGGGGCCGCCGGAAACCTGCCAGGTCATGATCGGGCCACCGAGGATGTTGTAGCCAAGGCCGAGCGACTCCGTGAACCGGCGGGTGAAGCCCGCGAAACGATCCTGTTCCCATTGCAAGAATCCGTCGGCGAAAAGCCGCGGCGTAATTTTGTAGTTGGCGTCATAGCTGGCGAGCTCGCGATTGGCCGTGGTGACGCCGTTGCTGTGCTGATAATCGACCAGGCCGGCGAGGTGATGCTGCCAATCGATCCCGTCTTTGTTGAGCTTCACGCCGGCGGCGATGGTGGTATTTCGCGCCGTCCCGGTGGTTTGCGAGGCGCCGATTTCGCCTTCCCCCGACCAGCCTTGGAAAAACCCCTGTTCGCGCAGCCGGGCGACCCGGGCGGCTTCGGCTTGCGCCTGCAAATTCGCCACCAGCGCGTCGATCTCCGGCGCGGATGCCGGATAGGTCGCCTTTGCCAAATCGGCGGTCTGTTTCAGAGTCGCGGGATTTCCCGTCCTCGCCGCTTCAGTGATCAAGCGGACGATGGGTTCCGGAGGCGGTTCCGCCACCGCAGCGGTCGCAAAAATGAGATAGGCCGCTGCCGCGGCGGCGCTTAGTCGTATGGTCAAAGGCGTTCTCCCCGTCAGCCCCATGGGGTCAGATAACGGCGACGCTTACGCTTGGTTCCGTGGCCGCGACGTTTCGTCCGTGGACGGACCTTACGGGATTAGCCGTATCTCCGCGCGGTCGTTGGCGCCGGGAAGAGTCATGGCGTCGGAGGACAATTCCGCACGCGTATAGAGCTTCGGATCGACCCCGCTGGCGGCAATGATGTTCTGGATCGCGGTGTAGCGTCCCTCGACCAGGTCGGAACCGCTGGGCGCGACAGGCGGCACCGCGATTTCGATTCGGGACATCCTGCGCTTCTGCGCGGCCGCTGCGGCTTGCCTGACGACAAATTGCGCTTCCGTGGCGAGTTCGGCCGTGCGCGGCGAGAAAAACACCACGTAGCGGTCGGGTGCGGGGGCGGCGGCGACTGGTTGCGGCGCCGCGGCCGTTTGTGGTGTGCCGCGGAAGGTGCTGCAGGCGCAGGCAAGAACGAGCACAATGGAGAGCATGAAAAGGCGCGGCATGGTCCCTCCTTCCGCGACTTAAGTCGTGAAATCGACAGAGGCTTTACGACGCTAGATAACGGCGACGTTTGCGCTTGGTTCAGGGCTTTGCAAAAAATTTGTTCCCGCGCGGGTTCCCTTAGCGCGAGCGCGACGTTTACGAGGAAAGTTCCTTGTGACGAGGGCCACTTCCATGGAAGGGAGCTTCCTGGACAAGCAACCGCATTGTCCAAAATGCAAAGGCAAACCGACGGCCGGCCAACGCAAGCTGACAATGCGGCAGCGCGACGGCCTGAGAGGCAAGATGCGCGAAGCCGTCAGCGCGCGGTTCGACAGCGTTTATTGGTGCTCCACCTGCCGTTCCGTATACGGATTCGAGAGCGGCTTCAGCACCTTCCTCGGCCATTTGCCCCGGGAAGATGCGCGCCAAAATTCCTGACCGCATCGCGCAAGCGCTCAAATTGTTCGCGCCGCTTCAGCCGGTACTTGCGGATCGCTTCGTTGCGGCAATTCTTGCCGTAGCGCTGCTTGGGAAGCCGGGGTTCGGCGCCGCAGCCCGAGCAAATCGTGCTTTTGGCCGTTCCCTGCGCGCTCATCAGGCAAGCCGGTAGAAGCTCGCCAGCGCATCGAGCGCCACGCACAGAGCGAGGGGCAGCCGATCGTCCAATTCGCCGATCTGCTTTGCCACTCCCGATAGCGGCAGATTTTCCACCGCCACCAGCTCCAGGATGCGGAATCCGGTGGCCCCGACATGGGCGCGCGCCGCATTGACCCGCGCAATCGCGTCACATTTCGCGTCGGAGAGCAGATGGGATCCGGCGAGGTTTCTGCGGCCGTTCCTGAGCAGCTCGGGGGAAGGGGCATAAAGGCCGATCGCGGCCAGCTCGCAATCGCGCTGCAGCCTTCGTCCCGCCGCATGCTGCGCCAAGTCGATGCGCCGGCGCGCGAGCAGCCACTCTAGCCGGTCGACGGCGAGGTTGTTCCGTTTCGCCTCAGCCATGGCGCGGCGCCTCGCGGATTTCGATGGCAACGCCCGGCACGTCGCCAAAGCGCACCGTCCATTGGCGCAAATTGCGCGAATCCGCACTCGCGATGAGGCCGCTGCTCGCCAACACGGACAGGCACGCTTGAGGCAGATCGGCGATGACCCGGCCCGCGCGTCCCTCGCGCACGATCATCAGCACCTCGACCGGGCAGATCATGCGGCGCCAAGCTCCGCGGCGGATGGCGGCGCCGGCTGCTTCGCGCCAAGCCTCGAAGGCTTGTGCGCGCTCCCCGCCGGCCGGCGGCAAGGGCAGGTGGACGAGGATGGGTGGGCGCGGAAGAATCCGCCGCCGTTCGATTTTGAGCTGCTCCATGCCGCGTCCCTCTCATAGGATAATTCCTATATATTAGCGGAATAATCCTACTAGTCAATAGGTAATTTCCTCCTATGCTGCTGCTTCCCCTCTCCCCCTTGGGGGAGAGGGTAGGGTGAGGGGGCGGTGCGAGAGCACTCGTAGCCCGTGGAGTGATGTGATCGGAACCATGCCCGACATACGCGACTATTTGCGTCAAAGATTGGCCGAGCTCGGGCTGTCCATGAAGGAAGCTTCCGAGCGGATCGGGCGCAACCATGCCTATTTGCAGCAATTCCTCGAACGCGGCGTTCCCGCGGCGCTGCCCGAAGAGGTGCGCGAGCGCTTGGCCGAACTGCTCGGTATCGCCCCCGATCAGTTGCGCAGCCAGGGCGCAGCGAAGGAAACCTCGTTGCGCTCCCCGCTGCTGCGGCTTGCTCCGGCCAATCCCGCCGACAAGATTCCCGTCATGGGCGTGGCCGAAGGCGGCGAGGAGGGAAGGTCGCTATGGAACGGCGAAGTGGTGGATCATGTTGCGCGTCCGCCTTCGCTCGCCGGCGCTCCCAACGCCTACGCCACCTATGTGACCGGCACCAGCATGGAGCCGCGCTATCATCCCGGCGAGATGATCTATGTGCACCCGGGAAAGCCGGTGACCATGGGTTCCTATGTGCTGGTCCAGCTCAAAGCCAAGCACGAAGGCGAGCCGCCGCCCGCACTGATCAAGCGCCTGGCCAAGAAGACCGGCGCCAAGATCGTGCTCGAGCAGTTCAATCCGCCCAAGCATTTCGACATCGCGCTGAAAGAGGTGGTGTCGATGCACCGCATCGTCGGCAGCGGGGAGTAAGGTTAAGCGCTCGCGTGCCCCATCAGGCGCGCAGCGCGCGGCGGCAGCTTGGCGTCACGCTCGCTGGCGAGCGTTTCCCACATTTCCGCGATGGCAAGAAAGCGTTCGCGCTCTGCCTCGGCTCGCGACTTCCGCGCCAGCGACCGGCATTCCTGGGCTTGGCTGCGATAATCGAGGCCTTCGTCCACGCGCCTTCTCCCTTCCCCAACAGCTTGGCAGAACACGGTAAAGACCGAGTTAAGGGATTCGCGTAGCGGCGTATACGGAGCTATTTCCCTTCGGTGTAGCGCTTGTTTCCTTCGGCAACTCGCGCTGTTTCCTGTCATCGGCCCGCGCCTTTTCGGCAAGCCGAAAAACACGGGCTGCTACCGGCTTTCGATTTCCCGAATCAATTGATCCCAGGATTGCGCGAGCTGTTCATAACCCCGCCGCATCTCAGGCGTGGCCGCCCGTCCTGCAGCCTTTCGCGCCTCCGCGGCCATTTGCTTGAACTCGCGCAAGCGCTGCGCGACCGAGCTATTGCCCTGTTCAGACATTTCTCCCCCCTCTGTGGAGAACCCTGAACTTAGCACATTGCGCGCCGGAAATGCGTCTCATCCCCGACATTATTTCCGGTCTTTTGCAGGGATTTCACTAGCTTAAGCGTTACCGCTGGCGCCGGCCTCGGCGGATATACGGACGAAATTCTAGTGGACGGCCGGTCCGGGGGTTAGCAGGCGATTCCGCGCCCGTTTTGCCGCCATTTCCTCTTGCTCTTCGGCGAGCGAGGTCCAGGTTTTTGCCATCAGCAGGAGCTGGTTGCGCTCCTCGTCTTTCTTGCATTGCCGCGCAAGCGTGCGGCACTCGTGCGCGTGCTTGCGATACTCCTCGGCATTCTGCATGGGAGCGAACCCTGGACGACCGATTAATTACGGAGATGGAGGCCATTGGTTCCGCTTTGTGGCGAATTGGGGCCAAATTTGACCGGGAAAAAGGCTATTTCGCTTCGGCGCAGCGGAACGAGTTGGGATTGCGCGAGTTTTCGCTCTAATCAAGCGGGGCCGCGCCGACATGCAGGACACCAAAGAGACGCCAAAGCAGCGGCGGGAGCGCTATTTGCTCTTGGGCGCCAAAGCTAAGGAGCTTGCGGATCGCTGCCCCGACCCCCAGGTCGCAGCCGGTTTTCGCGACATCGCCCGCTCCTGGGAGGCGCTCGCACGGGAAATCTCCACCCACGAATGAATCCCCTCTCCCCCCTGGGGGAGAGGGTA